>Ga0209069_10000711_pt1 | contig 15808 bp, 13 predicted proteins | sample Str013_2_FD_187202 | JGI IMG/M metagenome (GOLD analysis project Ga0209069, IMG submission 187202) | Freshwater sediment microbial communities in response to fracking from Pennsylvania, USA - Straight Creek_MetaG_SC_2013 (SPAdes) (version 2) | ecosystem: Environmental > Aquatic > Freshwater >...
TCACTTTTACCGGGCGTGAAGACTGGTTCTCTACCCTGAGCCCAAAGAACAACCATATTTTCTACCCCAGCATCGGCGGAAGTTTCATTCTATCAGATGCATTTCGTTTACCCACTGCTGTTAGTCTTGCCAAGCTAAGGGCCTCCTGGGCCAGCGTAGGCGGTGGCGCACCGGATCCATTTGCCATCAACCTTACCTACAGCCCCGTGCCAAGTTCCGGACAGTCTTTGCAAAACGTAACCAGCAGCAATATCAGCAATCCAAACCTGGGGCCTTACACGTCTACTACCTACGAAGGCGGTATCGATTTACAATTGTTTAAGAACAGGCTTTCGCTGGATCTTACCTACTATAACCGGAAAACCACCAATGATATCGTACAAACCGCCATCTCCAGCACATCTGGCTACAGTTCAGCCATCCTGAACGTGGGCGAGATGAGCAACAAGGGCATTGAAGTAATGCTGGGCGGTTCACCCATAAAACACAAAAACTTCAGCTGGAATGTGAGTTACAATGTTGCCTACAATGCCAACAAAGTCATACGCCTGGCACCGGGTCTTACTTCCATCCAGATTGCAAGTTCGGTGGGTGGATGGGGTTACCTCAACAATATTGAAGGAAAATCTTTTGGTACACTGGTGGGTACACATATGCTGAAAGATGCAAAAACCGGGCTGGTGGTATTTAATAAATCATCGGGCTACCCGGTGGTAAGTCCGCTGGAAGCGATGGGCAACAGCGTTGCACCGCTTACCATGGGCCTTACCAACGAATTCAGGTACAAAAGTTTTTCCCTTAACTTTTTGCTGGATGGAAAATTTGGCAACAAGGTCTTTTCCATATTTGAAGTGTATGCAACACGTATGGGCAAGTTAAAGACAACATTACCGGGCCGCGAAAGCGGGCTTGTATTAAACGGTGTTGACCAAACTGGTGCGGCTTACACACGTACTGTAGCCGTTACCGATCTCCGCCCCTATTACGACAATTACAAAACCTATTCCGATCTTTTCCTGCACGATGGCAGTTTTGTAAAACTAAGACAGGTGATTTTATCCTACAATCTCCCTGTGGCAAAAATAAAATTAGTGAAACTACAGTCGGCCAGCATTTCATTTGTGGCACGCAACCTGGCCACCTTGTATAAGAAAACGGACAATTTTGACCCCGAGCAGAGCTTTACCAACAGCAATGCGCAGGGGTTTGAGTCCATTGGCTTACCCCGTACAAGGTCTTACGGTTTTAACCTGGCTGTTAAATTTTAATAACATTCAATTCCAACAAACATGAAAAAAAGTATAATTAAGTACCTGGGATTTGTAGTGTTGTTTTCTGCTATGGCATCCATGCAATCCTGCGATAAGAATTTCGCCGCCATCAATACCAATCCCGATGCGGTTTCCAAAGTAATTCCTGAATACGTGTTTACAAAGGCACAGTATGATGGTGTGAGCAATATGCTGAACCTGCTGCTGGGCACCATGCAGTATACCACCAGCTACAATGATGTGGCAGGCTTTGGATCAAAATATGTGCAAAGCCAGATCAGCCAGACCTATGGTGCTTTCAACAACTCCTACCCCAATGAAATCAATGAGGTGGGCATTGTTATCAGGGCGGTTAGTAACGATCCGGAAAAAATAAATGAATATGCAGAAGCCAGGATTTGGAGAGTGTATTGCTTTAGCAGGCTCACCGATTTGTATGGTGATATTCCCTATTCCCAGTCAGGTCTCGGTTACGACTCATCGATATTCAAACCCGCTTACGATGCACAGAAAGATATTTATGCAAACATGTTGTCTGAACTGGATGCGGCCGCGCAAAGCCTCAACCCTGCAAAGACAACTTTTGGCGCGGCCGATTTGCTGTATGCTGGCGCTACTGATAAATGGAAAAAGTTTGCCTACTCACTGATGCTTCGCCTGGCCATGCGCATGACAAAGGCAGACATCGCAGCTGCTCAAACATGGGCCACCAAGGCCATCGCCGGTGGTGTAATAACAGCCGATGCCGACATCGCCAAAATAACCTATATGGCCACGGGGCAAATCATTAATCAGAACCCGCTGGCGCTGAATTTGTGGAACAGCGATTACATTGCGCAAAACGGTGCCACCAATACCGAAGGCGGCAAATACCAGGACGTATTTATTGACTACCTGAAGACAAACAACGATCCACGGCTTGGCGTACTATCAGTTGTGTACACCGCCCAGGGCGTTTTTGATACAAGTGCCGCTGTTCAAAAAGGGATGCCGGCCAATATCAATAACGTAAAGCCCGCCAATTTTCAAACATTTTCCGAGCCCAATCCCAAAACAGTATTGCCACTGAGTTCTCCGCGCCTGGTGTTTACCGCAGCTGAATCCTATTTCCTGCTGGCCGAAGCCGCATTGAGAGGATGGTACAGTGGTGCAAGCGCCAGCATTTCATACGAAAGCGGTATCAAAGCGTCCATGCGCCAATGGGCTGTCATCGGGGGCAGTGCCGCCACCATTGCTTCAGCAAGAATTGATGCTTATGTTGCGGCCAATCCGCTGAATACAGCAGGTACAACAGATCAGCAAATGCAGCAGATCTATACACAGTTCTGGGTGGGCATTTTCCCGGATGCGCAGGAAGTTTTTGCTACTTACAGAAGAACCGGATATCCGGCGCTGGTGCCAAACAATTATGCGGGCAACGCTACCGGCGGAAAAATTTTCAGAAGAATGCTGTATCCGCAAACAGAACAAAACCTGAATGCAGATGCATATAAAGCAGCCGTAACCCGCCAGGGCGCAGATGATTTACTTACTAAAATCTGGTGGGATAAATAAAAGCGGGCAAAACTTATTTGCTATCTTTAAAGGGCATCCCCGAACATTGTCTGCACCCGCCTTTCAGGGATGCCCTTCATTTATATAAAACACCCAGACATGCAAACACAAAGAAGATCTGCTTTAAAAAAAATGCTGACCGCAGTAGCTGGCAGTATTGGTTTTGGTTTTTTGGCAAAGGCCGAAAGAAAAGCCGGAAGCGGCCAGGATAAAGAAGTATTTAACACGGTGCTCGATCAGGATGTTCCTTTGTTCTCCGGCGCTACCAAATTCAACGGGATGATTTTCGTTGCAGGCAAGGGCGCACATTTTGAAGGAGACATTAAAGCACATACGGACCACGTATTAAAGGAACTTGAAAAAGAGCTGACAGCAGCGGGTTCTTCGATGGAAAAAGTTTTGAAAGTATCCGTTTTTCTGAACGATATAGAAGATTACAAAGGCATGAACGAAGTGTACAAGGGAAGGTTTGGCAAGAACCCGCCGGTACGCACCACGGTGGCGGTTGCCAAAGGCGGCGTGCCCGGCAATTCATTGGTAGAAATGGATTGCATTGCCTATGTGTGATGCAATATAAAAGTTAATACGCTTTGGTTTTTATCGATCCATACCCCTGAAGTTTTATCACCTGTAAACCTTACGGGTGATAAATCATTTTAAAGGTTTATCCAATTTGTTCTATCAACAAAATAATGTTTCCTATTCATTCGCTGTAAAAAACAATTACCATGCAAAGAAGAGCGCTGCTAAAGTATTTATCGTTAACACCACTGGCCGCCGGCGTTACTGCCCTCAGCCCTGCTCCGGTACTGGCACAACCCGCATCTCCCCTGGCAAAGCGGGATCTTTTTAAAGAACTGGGTGTACGCACATTTATCAATGCGGCCGGCACCTATACAGCCATGACGGGTTCTTTGATGCACGATTACGTAGTGGAGACCATCATGAACAGCTCCACAGATTTTTGCATGATGGATGAACTACAGGATAAAGTGGGCGAAAAGATTGCGCCATTGGTACACGCCGAAGCAGCAGTGGTTACTACCGGCGCTTTTTCTGCCATGACCCTGGGACTGGCAGGTATTCTTACTGGTATGGATCTGAAAAAAGTGGAGCAATTGCCACACCTGGAGGGCACCGGTATGAAATCAGAAGTCATTATACAGAAAGCGCATACCATTGTTTACAACCACGCCTTAAAAAATACCGGCTGCACAATCATTTATGTGGAAACTGCCGAAGAGGTAGAAAAAGCCATCAATGAAAAAACGGCCTTGCTGCATTTTTTAAACATTGAAGCCGACAAAGGAAAAATCATGCACGAAGAATGGGTGGCGATTGGTAAAAAACATGGCATCCCCACTTCTATTGACATTGCTGCAGATGTGCCACCGGTTTCCAATCTCTGGAAATTTAACGATATGGGTTTCAGTTTTGTGGCCATCTCCGGAGGTAAAGCCATGCGCGGCCCGCAAAGCGCAGGTTTGCTGATGGGCAAAAAAGACATCATTACTGCAGCAAGACTCAGCATGGCGCCGCGTGGATTTAATATTGGCCGTGGTTTTAAAGTAAACAAAGAAGAAGTACTTGGAATGTATGTGGCACTGGAAAGTTATATCAAACAGGATCATGAAAAAGAATGGAAGGAGTGGGAAGCTGCTACGGCCGTTATCGAAACCAGTGTTAAAACCATTGGCACCGTTACCACCAAAATAAGTGTGCCCCCATTGGGCAATATTACTCCTACATTAAAAATCAGCTGGGATGCCGCCAAAGTTAAAATAGCCGGAAAAGATTTGCAGCTGAACCTGCGCAATGGCATACCTTCCATTGAAATTGGCAATGCACAGGATACCAGCATCACCGTAACCGTATGGATGCTGAAACCCGGGCAGGAAAAAATTGTTGCCGCAAGAATTACGGAAGAATTAAAAAAAGCATCTGCATAAAATCAACTTGCGATAAGATCGCATTCATAAAAACAGGATGGATCATGCTAAAGCCATATGTTTTTTATATTCTTTTACTCTTTTGCCTGCGGGCATCTGCACAGCCCTATGCCCTCGTCATAAAAGGTGGTTATGTGGTTGATCCCAAAAACAATGTGCATGAAGTAATGGACATTGCAGTGGCCGACGGGAAGATTGTCAGCATCGCCAAAAAAATAGATACCACCGGCGCATTACAGGTAATTAATGCAAAAGGGATGTATGTAACGCCGGGTTTAATAGACCTGCACACCCATGTTTTTATTGGCAATGAACCCGACCATAGTTATGGCAACGGGCCTTTGTCGGTGGCGCCGGATGGCTTCACTTTCAGAAACGGGGTAACTACCGTTGTTGACGCGGGTTGTGCCGGATGGAAAAATTTTTCGGTTTTTAAAAGACAGGTCATCGACATCTCACAGACAAGGGTACTCGCTTTTCTGAATATTGTGGGCGAAGGAATGCGCGGCGGTGTATATGAACAGGATACCCGCGACATGGATGGGAAAATGACTTCACTCGTGGCCCGCCAGTACCGCAACTTTATAGCCGGAATAAAAGTAGCCCATTTCAGCGGCAGCGAATGGACACCGGTAGACGAGGCCGTAAAGGCTGGCAACCTGGCAAACATACCCGTGATGATAGATTTTGGCGGCAGCAACCCTCCCTTGCCTATTGAAGAATTGTTTAACCAGCACCTTCGGCCGGGTGATATTTTTACCCATTGCTTTGCCTTGCTGAACAGCCGGGAATCGCTGGTTGACACCCTTACAAAAAAAGTAAAACCTTTTATCTGGGATGCCAGAAAGAAAGGAATCTATTTTGATGTGGGCTATGGTGGCATCAGCTTTAATTTTACGCAGGCCATTGCAGCTATGAATGAAAAATTTTTTCCCAACTCCATCAGTACCGATATCCATACCGGCAGTATGAATGCTGCCATGAAAGACCTGCTGAACGTAATGTCTAAATTCATGGCCATTGGTATGAAAACAGAAGAAGTTATACAAGCTGCCACCTGGAACCCGGCCAGGGAAATAAAACACGAAGAACTGGGCAACCTTTCTGCGGGCGGTATTGCAGACATTGCGATACTATCTGTGCGCGAAGGTGCATTTGGTTTTTATGATTACACCGGCTATAAAATAACCGGGCGTCAGAAACTGGAATGCGAGATGACCATAAAAGGTGGCCGGATTGTATATGATTTAAATGGCATCGCCAGCCCGGTGATACCGCCAGCCGTAAAAAAATAAATCAACCACGTGTATGCACAACCGTACACCAGCAATTGACGCAATGAATAAAACAACCCGCTATAACCCGGCACAATGGCGCCACATTCTCAAAAAGATGCGGTGCAGGTTTATATCAGCGCTCCTTTTATCGCAGCGGGTAGCGGTCATCCGGATTCTTTTCATTTCATCAATAATGATCACCATCGCTGCCTGCCGTCACCAACCGGTGCTGCCGCCTGCCGACAAAGACAACGGCGGCCTTTTTCTACCAGGTGGTTTTGATGCAGTGGTAGTAGCCGACAGCATTGGCAGGGCCCGGCATATTGCCGTTAACAACAACGGCGATATTTATGTAAAGCTGACTTATAATGACATCATGCACGGCGCTGGTGGTACTGCCGCCATCCGCGATAACAACAACGATGGCAAGGCAGACGTGATTGCCTATTTTGGCGACTACAAAGATGAAGGAGGATTGCCCGCAGGCATCCGCATACACGATGGCTACTTATATACCAGTACAGTAAAGAATATTTTCAGGAACAAATTGAACGGATCCCTGATTCCGGATAGTAAAACAGAAACAATTTTTACGGATACCGATACGGCACTCTTCCGGCACTGGCATACGGCCAAGCCTTTTACTTTTGATGATAACGGCAATATGTATGTGCCTTTTGGTGCACCGAATGATGCAGCACAGGATGTAAACATCGCCGGTGCTGCAGGCATACCCGGTGGCAAAGGTGTAGACCCTGCCCCCGAACTGGCCACCCATGCGGGTATCTGGCGTTTTGATGACGACAAGAAAAACCAAACCCAGGAAGATGGCTATAAATATGCCACGGGTTTGCGCAGTATTCTCGGTATCGCCTGGAATAAAAATGAACACAGCCTGTATGCGGCGGTAAATGGTATGGACAATTTTCATACGCGTTACCCCGGCATTTATACACCCTGGCAGGCCGCCATGCTTCCTTCTGAACCGCTGATAAAAGTAAAAGAAAACGGTAATTACGGATGGCCTTATGCTTACTACGATCAGCTGCAGGACAAAAATATTTTACAACCCGGTTATGGTGGTGATGGTAAAAAGATTGGCCGTGCTGCAGCTTTCGATTTGCCGGTGCTGGGTTTTCCCGGCCACTGGGCACCCATGGATTTATTGTTTTACCAGGGCAACCAGTTTCCGGAAAGGTATAAAGAAGGCGCCTTCATTGCGTTTCATGGTTCCACCGACCGATCACCGTATCCGCAGGCTGGCTATATCGTTGTTTTTGTTCCCATCAGCAAAGGCAAAGCTGCCAGATGGGAAGTATTTGCAGACGGTTTTACAGGAACAGACACTGTTGTTAACACCAGCGATGCCCGCTACCGGCCCATGGGATTGGCTGAAGGGCCCGATGGGTCTTTGTACATTGCCGAATCCAACAAAGGCCGCATCTGGCGTGTGATGTACCGGGGAGACAAGCATACATTTAACGAAAAGCAACTGGCAGAAATGGAAAAAAGAAAATCGAGAACCTATATAAAAACACCCGATGAAGTAAAAGATAATTTGGGCAAGGGCGGAGACATGGCCGGTCTTATTCTTTACAATTCATATTGCATCTCCTGTCACCAGCGGGATGGCAAAGGAGACAACAACCGTTACCCGCCATTGCTGGGTTCTAATTGGATTGCGGGCAACAGTGATACCCTGATCAATGTGATACTGCATGGCCTGCAAAAGGAAATTACTGTAAATGGCAAAACCTATAATGGCGTAATGCCGGCCCATGGCAGTTTCCTGGATGATCATGCCGTAGCCTCGATAGTCACCTATGTAAAAATGCGCTTCAACAAAGAAAAAATAAACATTACTTCCGCCGAAGTAAGCAGGATACGAGCGGATTCGGCCAATAAAAAATAATTGTGAAAAGAATTTTTAGCAACCTGCTTTTTGCAGCAGCGTTCTCCTTTCAATACCATAACACACAAGCACAGACGTATTTTGTAAAAAAAATACCGGACGGGGGCATTCAGGTAAATGGCAAAGGCGATGCGCCGGCCTGGCAAAAGGCAAACCCACTCACCCATTTTATATATCCCTGGGAGAGCATCCCTGCGCCGGCTACTTCTTTTGCAGCACTGTACAATGATCAATGGCTGTATTTGCTGTACCGCGTAACAGACGATTCCGTAATTGTACCCCAGGGCCCGCACAATAAAATGGCTGTTGGTGCAGCAGACCGTGTAGAAATATTTTTTAAGGAGAATGATAAGATGTCGCCCTATTATTGCCTGGAAATGGATGCGTCTGCTACCGTATTGGACTATACGGCTGATTACTACCGCCAGATGCATTATGAATGGCAGTGGCCAAAAGAAGCGCTGCTAATAGCCAGTTCGCGCACAAAAGAAGGCTATACGCTGGAAGCCGCTATCAGTATAAATGCTTTAAAAAAATTTGGCTTGCTAAAAAACAAAGAAATGCAGGCGGGCCTTTTCAGGGCAGAACGCACCGGAACTGAAAACGGTAAAGCAGTATTAAAATGGATCAGCTGGATTGATCCAAAATCTGCTACACCCGATTTTCATATACCTGCAGCATTTGGCCTATTGAAGCTTGAATAGTTTTTACAAGGCTTGCAGAATCTTCCGGTGTATGAATACTTAGTACTTTCTTTCATAACAGTTGATAATACGGAGAGGGTATTTCTATACCCTCTATTTTTTTCAAAAAAAAAATAAATACCCGATAAGACATGATTGTACAAAAACCGGCCCTTTGCATTTTATTTGTCCTGCTCTGCAGTATGGCATTTGCGCAAGACAAAGTGAACGACGACGAATCCAGCAGTAACAACAAAAACAAAAAAGAACGGGAAGAATGGCTGCGCAATACCAACAGCGGCCTTTTTATACACTTCAGTGCCGATGCGCAGCTGGGCGTAGTCATCAGCCATACACTGGTGGGTGCCTCAGACGACTATACCAAGCGATATTTTACAACATTGCCCGAAACGTTTAACCCCGCCAGGTTCGACCCTGCGGAAATAGCCAGCCTGGCAAAACTGGCCGGCATGAAATACATCATGTTTACCACCAAGCACCATTCCGGTTTTTGCATGTGGGATACAAAAACGACCGGCTTTAATATTATGAATACAGCCTACCACAAAGATCTCCTGAAAGAATTTGTGGATGCCACCCGTAAAGCCGGTTTGCAAGTAGGCTTTTATTTTTCGCCGGAAGATTTTAATTTTCTTTACAACCATCAGCTGCCCATCAGCAGGGACAATACAACCATGAGCCCTTCCGTAAAAAAAACATTTGACGCATTTACACGCCAGCAATGCGAAGAACTAATGACCAACTATGGTAAAATTGATTTATTGTTTATTGATGGAGAGCCCAAAGAAATTGTAAAAGAAACCTGTTGGAAACTGCAACCCGATATCCTTATTACAAGAGGTGCGTTGAAAACACCTGAACAGATGTTACCGGGGCTTACGATTACGGATCCCTGGCTCTCTTGTATTACGATGGGAACGGCCTGGCAATTTCAACCCACCAACGACCGTTACAAATCCGGCACACGCCTGATTGAATTATTGATTGAAGCCCGCAGCAAGGGAGGTTCGCTGCTGCTCAACATCGGCCCAAAAGCCAATGGTGCCCTCCCTGAAGAACAGGAAAACCGGCTAAGGGAAATGGCCGCCTGGTATTTTATTAACCGCGAAGCCATCGACAGCGTGCGCCCCTGGATAGTAAATAAAGAAAACAATACCTGGTATACATCGGCAAAGGACAAAAAAACAGTGTATGCAATAGTAACCGATGCCGCTGCATGGATGGAAGGCGAAAGAAAAGAAATTACGTTGCATGCAATAAAAGCAACTGCATCCACAAAAATAAGTGTGCTGGGGCAAAACAGCCTTATCCAGGAATACAAACCCGGCAAAGATGTTGGTTGCCGCTACCAGCAAACAGATTCCGGGTTGCTATTGTCAGTTGTAAAAACCCAGCGTATCTACGATGATCACAAATGGCCCAACCCAATTGTACTAAAACTGGAAAATGTTTTACCAGCCATAGAACCGGTACAAGTAATAACCGTAGCAGCAAAAGCAATGTCTGATAAGGAAGCGGTTTTATCCGGCACAATTTTCAATTACAAACCCACGGCAAATACAACTGCGGTTTTCTATTACCGTGAGTACAACGGGCAGACCGAAGATTTGTATGGGGGCAGCTGGACACCATCAGGCCCGGCCAACCCCGACGCAAAAGGAAATTTCAGCATTGTGGTAACCGGTCTTGCCAAGGGAAAGCGGTACGAATACAAAGCCGTGGTCATTGAAAGCCTCGTACCCATCGATGGCGATAAGAAAGTATGGCAACAGTAGCTTATTTAAAGCAACAAATCAGTGGCATCTGCAAATCAAGGTGACGGAATATTAAGTATTTTGCAAGGCCAGAAACAAGCATCATCAAAAAAAAAATAACAAATGGAAACTTTAACACCCGACCAGCGATTTACACAAACCGGATTGATACTGCCACCGGCACCTGCACCATTGGGTGTTTACAAACCCTGCTTACTGGATGGAAAATATTTGTACCTGTCGGGCCATGGCCCCGTGCAACCAGACAAGACCCTCATCATTGGCCGGATTGGTGAACAACTTGATATAGAGCAGGGCAAGCTGGCCGCAAGACAAGTGGGGTTAACTATGTTAGCCACCATTCACAGCAATCTTGGTTCATTCAATAAAATAAAAAGGGTTGTAAAAGTATTGGGTATGGTGAACTGCATATCCAGTTTTGAAAAGCATCCCTATATTATCAATGGCTGCAGCGAATTGTTTGCTGCCGTATGGGGAACCGAAAATGGTGTGGGCGTAAGAAGCGCCGTTGGCATGGGTTCTCTGCCCGATAACATCCCCGTAGAAATTGAAGCCTTGTTTGAACTTTTTTAAATCTCTATTTTGCAAAGCCTACATTCAATCAACAAATGTTTATAATTGACGTACATCTTGATCTTAGCATGAATGCTATGGAGTGGAACCGGGATCTTACAAAACCCGTGAGCGAAATCCGTGCAAGGGAAGAGGGAATGACCGATAAACCCGACCGCGGTAAGGGCCTGGTGTCATTGCCTGCATTGAGGGCCGGCAATATTGGTTTGGTGGTAGCCACACAGATTGCAAGGTATGTGGCCCCCGGCAATAAACTTTCTGGCTGGCATTCGCCCGAGCAGGCCTGGGCGCAAACCCAGGGCCAGCTGGCATATTACAAAGCCATGGAAGCAGCCGGCGAAATGGTACAGGTAACCGATGCTGTTTCGCTTGAAAATCACCTTGCCTTGTGGAAGGATGGAAAACCAAATGATAAAAAACCAATCGGGTATATCCTTAGTCTTGAAGGTGCAGATTCAATTATAAGCATTGAACACCTCGACATCGCTTACCAGTATGGATTGCGGGCTATCGGTCCTGCACATTACGGACCGGGCAGGTATGCCAATGGAACCGACGCCAGTGGAAAGATGCAGGCCAATGGACTGGCATTGTTACAAAAAATGGAAGCGCTGAACATCATACTGGATGCAACCCATTTGTGCGATGATGTATTCTGGCAGTCCATGGATCATTTTAACGGACCGGTATGGGCCAGTCACAACAACTGCAGGGTATTGGTGAACCACAACCGCCAATTTAGTGACGCGCAAATAAAAGTACTGGTAGCAAAAGGCGCGGTAATTGGTGGCGCCATGGATGCATGGATGATGGTGCCCGGCTGGCAACGCGGTGTTTCAACGCCGGCCAGCACCCATTGCAACCTGGAAAAATTGATTGATCATATGGACCATATCTGCCAGTTGGCCGGCAATACCCTGCACATTGGAATAGGAACTGATCTTGATGGTGCGTTTGGCAAAGAGCAATGCCCTTATGATATGGATACCATTGCTGATTTACAAAAACTCATACCCCTGTTTTTAAAACGGGGCTATTCAGAAAGCGATATCGAAAACATCCTGCATGGCAATTTCACCCGCTTTTTAAAAAATGCGTGGAAGAAGAGATGAGGGCGTAAAGATGGCGTCAATACCAGGGTAAACTTTCAATTTAAAAACAAACAACGGCATGTTACACCGTTTTGTAAACGATAAACCAGTTTTTTTATTGATGCTTGCATTTTTATTATGCAATGCGGCCGCCATTGCACAAAAAACCAGTAGGGCTCATAAAGCAAGATTTAATGTGGTTGCCATTGCAGAAAATGGCGGCCATCATATTGACTATTCAACAGCAGCAAAGACCTGGCTCAACAAACTGGCAGCAGACAGTAATTTCAGTATTACGTATATTGAAAACAGCAAGCCCATCAATGATTCCATGCTGGCGCAATACCAGCTTTTTATACAACTTGATTATCCGCCTTATGGCTGGACAGACAGCGCTGCAGGCGCCTTTAAAAAATATATGGAGCAGGGAAAAGGCGGCTGGCTGGGTTTTCATCATGCCAGTTTGCTGGGCGAATTTGATGGTTTTCCGATATGGCAATGGTTCTCCGATTTCATGGGCGGCATTCGTTATAAAAATTATATTGCCGGTTTTGTATCCGCCAAAATAAATACAGAAGACAAGCTGCATCCCTGTATGCGGGGCGTGCCAGCCTCTTTCATTATAGATAAGGACGAATTTTATACCTACAACCAAAGCCCCCGGCCTAATGTGCACGTTATTGCCAGCGTTGATGAATCATCCTATACGCCTGCTTCAACCATTACTATGGGCGACCACCCGGTGATTTGGAGTAATGAAAATATGAAAGCAAGAAATCTCTACATATTCATGGGCCATTCGCCCGGCTTGTTTAAAAACACTGCTTACACCACAATTTTTAAGAATGCCATTTTTTGGGCGGCGGGCAAGCAATAGCGATTTGCCTGCAACCGATGGCCTTTAGTTGGACAATATTATTTTACATGAAAATGCCGCCGCGGGAGAATTGTTAAATCTGCCAAACGGCGGCCAACCATTTTATACAAGTTGCCAGGCAAGTAAAGCTGCTAACGGAAATGGATACTGGCAAATATATTTTCTTTAAACAGTTACGGTGGCTTCATCCACCGTTTTGACTGTTTCCATCATAATTTTGGCGGCTGCTTTTTGTTTGATGTGCCGGTCTATCATGTACATCAATGCAATGGCCACCAGCATACTGCCTGTAACTGCATACCCAAGCCTGTTGTAATGCAGTATGGGGCCAGCTTTGCTTTGTACCACCAGCATACCGGCAATGTAGGCAGCAATGCCCCCGGATATTTGCTGTATAGATGAGTTGATACTCATAAAAGCGCCACGGTCCTGCGGTTGGGGGATAGCGGTCATTAAGGCCGAAGAAGAAATCATGCGGGAAGAAATGCCCACAAACAAAATAACATTTAGGGCTGTCAGCATCCAGAACGGGGTAATGCCGAGATTGGTATAAATAAGTACCATGGTAATACTCAGCAATGAACCCGCTACAAACATGCTGTATTTGCCAATTTTATCACTGGCCATACCCAGGAGTGGGCCGGTAGCAATGGAAAAAATACCAGTGATGCCATATAGGAGCGGCAATTGAGCCAATTTTATACCAAGGTTGTTGGTACTGAAAGCACTCCCAAAAGGCATCAGCATAAATCCACCGGTTGCCAGTAAAGAAGTAGCAGCAAAAGCACGCAAATACGTAGAGTGCGACAATGTTTTTATCAAGTGCTCAAATGGATTCCGTTCAGATTTGATGGCCAGGTGTGCATTGACTGGTTTCATAAAAATTAAGATTACCACCCCCAATACCAGTCCTACACCCTCTATCATCCAGAAAGGCGCATGCCAGCTGAATTTATTGGCGAGCGACAAGCCGATTGGCAAACCAAGAATCTGGCTGGCCGCAAAAGCGGTTTGTACAAAACCCATCACCCTGCCACGGTATTCCATTTTAAACAAATCTGTGATGATGGCAAAACTAATGGAACTGATAACGCCTCCAAAAATGCCGGTGACTATCCGGGCCCCCAGCAAAAACTGGTAGGTTGGCGCAATGGCGCACAGAAAAGTACCGAGCATAAAACCGGTATAGAAAAACAGCAACAGTTTTTTTCTGTCAAATTTATCGGCAAAACCTGCAGCCAGCAACCCCGATGCACCTGCACTGAATGCATAAGCAGATACAACCAGCCCAAACTGACGGGTAGTAATGTGAAAAGTAGGCAGCAGGATGGCGCCCAGTGGCGACAACACCATAAAGTCGAGTATAATGGTGAATTGCAGAATAGCAATGATTGCTATAATAAATACCTGGTAAGAACTGAACACTTTTTCTTTTGCAGGCGGAATATTGTTTTCAATCTGTTTTGAATTTTCCATTGTGTCTTTTTTAATCAGCCAGTTCTTCGCAATGAAAACCGGCCTTCTGAATTAATTGAACCACTTCTGTGAGCCGGATATCATTTGATTCGATGCGCAATACTTTATCAACATCATTGAGATCGATATTCCATTTTGAAATATCATCATGATTGTTCAGCAGTGGCGCTACCACTTTCACGTGCTTTTTTGAGCGGATGTCTGTTTTAAGAATGAGTACTTCCATAAACCGGTCATTTATAGTTAGTGTTTAATGAAATGGCGACAGGGTAGATTTCATGTGGTGCTGCAAGCCGCAATGGGGGTATTTAATTGAATCGCTGACAGGGTACCGTCATGGTGTAAGCGCTTTTATTACCAGTTGCAGCGTATCGTTCATAATTTTACCGGTCAGCTTAAATTTCCTGCCGCCGATGCTTTGTCCTTCCTGGTGAAACTTTACCAGGCCATACATGGGTCCAAAGGCAATGGACCAGTAGACTTCCAGTTCCACTTTCACCAGTTCATTTTTTTTTATGGCGTTCTGCACAAATGTGCGCATGGCATTTTTAAAACCCTCTCCCATTTTCTCCAGCGCTTTTTCCTGCAGGGGCGAGTGGCGCAGCTGCTCCATAAATTGCATTTGCTCCGGGTACTTCAAACAATAGCGGGCACGGTTCATCCATTGTACCTTCAATCCTTCGCTGAAAGACATCTCCGGATCAAAATTTTTCAGGGTGGCTTCTGCCATTGCTTTAAAAGATTCGCACCAAAGCTGCAGGATCAGATCTTCACGGTCTCGGTAATAAATGTAGAGGGTGGCGGGCGATACACCCGCGGCTTTGGCCAGCTTCTGCATGCTAAACCCGTCAAAACCTTCTTTCACAATCAGCGCTACGGCTTTTTCACGGATGGCCTGCATTTTACTGTCGTCCCTGGCTCTCATATTTCACAAATATAAATGAATGTTCATTCAGTTAAAACAAATGTGGAAAAAACATTTTCATGACAAGTTTATTCAATGCCGGCCATCCGTGAAGCCGCCGTAAAACAAAAAAGTGCGTGCAAACTGCACGCACTTTCCAAAATAACAGATAGAGAAATTAGTATCCGGGATTCTGATCCAGTTTTGGATTCAACGCCCTTTCCGTATTGGGTACCGGGTATATTCTCCGGTAAGTCTGGGTAGCCGGTGTAGGATTTACGGTTGTTGCAGCGGCCGTTTTAAAACCCCAGTCGGTTTCAAACATCCCGAAACGAATCAGGTCGTTTCTCCGCCAGGCTTCCCAGGAAAATTCGCGGGCCCTTTCAGGCAGAATATCGCCCAGCACAACCGATGCGGCCAGCGTAGCTTTTGAACGGGCCCTGAT
>Ga0209069_10000712_pt1 | contig 15807 bp, 14 predicted proteins | sample Str013_2_FD_187202 | JGI IMG/M metagenome (GOLD analysis project Ga0209069, IMG submission 187202) | Freshwater sediment microbial communities in response to fracking from Pennsylvania, USA - Straight Creek_MetaG_SC_2013 (SPAdes) (version 2) | ecosystem: Environmental > Aquatic > Freshwater >...
AGTTCAGCGGCTTTCGCGTTGCTCCAATCGGCGGGGCCGATGAGGCGGCCGCGGTCGTGACCGTCGCGGTCGATCAGGACGCTCGTCGGCAAACCTGGGATCTTGAAAGCTTGCTGAGATTCCATCGTCGGGTCGACATAGACGTCGAGATTGCGGATGCCGTTGTCCGCGAAGAAACGCCTGACGGCGTCGGCGCCGCCGCGATCGAGGCTGAGCGCGATGATCTTGACGCCGGACGGTTTGAGCTGCGCCTGCAGACGGTCGAGCGAGGGCAGTTCGCGAATACACGGCAAGCACCACGTCGCCCAAAAATTCACCAGCACAACCTGACCCTTGAAGTCGGCGAGGGTCACATGGCGGCGTTCACCATCCTGAAACGAGATCGAGGGCGCGGCTGCGCCATCGGACCGCGCGGCAAACTTCTCGACGCCGGCCAAAGGCGCGTCGCCGCCCTCATCGGCTTGTTCCCAAAGCAGGTAGATTGCTGCTAAACCGGCCGCCACTATGGCGGCGACGAGGCCTCTGAAGATCGTGCGTGTGGTCCACTTCATTCCACTCTCTTGCCCTTCCCGTTCAAGGCGCGCAACCGCATGACCACAAACCGGATGTGGGGCGGACGCTTTGCGCGCGGCCCGGCCGCGATCATGGAGGAGATCAACGCGTCGATCGCCTTCGACAAACGGCTTTATGCGCAAGACATTGCGGCGTCAAAGGCGCATGCGCGCATGCTGGCGGCGCGGCAGATCATCAGCAAGACCGACGCCGAGGCCATTACCGCCGGACTGGACCGGATCAAAGGCGAGATCGAGCAAGGAACCTTCACGTTTTCGCGCGCGCTCGAAGACATCCATATGAATGTCGAGGCGCGGCTCAAGGAACTGATCGGCGAGCCGGCCGGGCGTTTGCACACCGCGCGCTCGCGCAACGATCAAGTGGCGACCGATCTGCGGCTTTGGGTGCGCGACGAAATCGACAGCCTCGACCAGGCGCTGAAAGCGTTTCAGCTGGCGCTGGTGAACCAGGCACGCGCTCACGCCGGCACCATCATGCCGGGCTTCACCCATCTGCAAACCGCGCAGCCGGTCACCTTCGGTCATCACATGCTCGCCTATGTCGAGATGGCGGCGCGCGACCGGGCGCGTTTTGCGGCGGCGCGCGTGCGCAGCAACGAGAGCCCGCTCGGCGCCGCGGCGCTCGCCGGGACATCGTTTGCGATCGACCGGCAACAGACGGCGAAGGATCTGGGTTTCGCGGGGCCGATGCGCAATTCGCTCGACGCGGTTTCGGCGCGCGATTTCGCGCTCGAATTCCTGAGCACGGCGGCAATTTGCGCGACGCATCTGTCGCGCCTCGCCGAAGAGATCGTGTTGTGGTGCTCACCCGGATTCAAGTTCGTCCAGCTTTCCGACGCCTTCACCACGGGCTCTTCGATCATGCCGCAAAAGCGCAATCCCGATGCGGCCGAGCTCGTGCGCGCCAAAGCGGCACGGGTCACCGGCGCGTTGATGACGCTCTTGGGCGTGATGAAGGGCCTGCCGCTGACCTATGCCAAGGACATGCAGGAAGACAAAGAAGCCGTGTTCGACGCCGCCGACAATCTCGCATTGTCGCTGGCGGCGATGACCGGCATGGTCGAAGATTTGCGGCCCGACGAGGTGGCGATGCGGCGCGCGGCGGGCGAAGGATATTCGACGGCGACCGATCTTGCCGACTGGCTGGTGCGCGCGCTCAAGAAGCCGTTCCGCGAGGCGCACCACATTACCGGACGCATTGTTTCGATGGCGGAAGCGCGGGGCTGCAAACTCGAAGAGCTGAGCCTCAAGGATCTGCAATCGATCGAACCCGGGATCACCGGCGATGCGCTAGCTGTGTTGACGCTCGACGCGTCGGTCGCGTCGCGATCGAGCTTCGGCGGCACGGCACCGCAAAACGTGAAGGCCCAAGTCGAATATTGGCAGGAGCAACTCAAATGATCGTTCGCCTCATGATCGCAGGCCTCTTGATCGCAACCATCGGTCTCGCCGGTTGCGGCAAAAAAGGTCCGTTGGAGCCGCCGAAGTTTTCGCCGTCGCTCGCCGCCGCACATTAGGCGGCGCATGCTCGAGCGATGACTCATTTCGCCTATCGCGAAGGTGTGCTGCACGCCGAAGACGTCGCGGTGCCACAGATCGCGCGGAGCGTCGGGACGCCGTTCTATTGCTATTCGACCGCAGCGTTCGAAGAGCAATACCGGGCGTTTTCGGCGGCGATGCCGAAAGGCACGCTGGTCGCCTATGCCGTCAAGGCGAACGGCAATCTGGCTGTGATCCGAACCCTTGCCCGGCTTGGCGCCGGCGCCGACGTGGTCTCGATCGGCGAATTGAAGCGGGCGCTGGCGGCGGGCATTCCCGCTGCAAAGATCGTGTTCTCGGGCGTTGGCAAGACAAAGTCCGAGATGGCCTACGCGCTCGACGCCGGTCTTCACCAGTTCAACGTCGAGGGCGAGAGCGAACTGGCGGCGCTCAACGACGTGGCGCTCGCGAAGGGCGCCGTTGCGCCGGTTGCGTTGCGCGTCAATCCGGACATCGACGCGAAAACGCACGCCAAGATTTCGACCGGGAAGGCCGAGAACAAATTCGGTATCCCGTGGACGAAAGCGCGCGAAGTTTACGCCCACGCGCAGACCTTGCCCGGCATCAAGATCGTCGGCGTCGATGTGCATATCGGCAGCCAGATCACGGATCTCGAGCCGTTCCGCGCCGCATTCGTTCGCGTCGGCGAGCTCGTGCGCCTGTTGCGCGCCGACGGGCACAACATCGCGCGGGTCGATCTCGGCGGCGGGCTCGGCGTGCCATACAGGGCGGGCGAAGTTCTGCCCGGGCCGAAAGAATACGGCACTATGGCCGGCCAAGCGGTCGGCGATCTCGATGTCGAACTGATCGCCGAGCCCGGCCGCTTCATGACCGCGAGCGCCGGCATTCTGGTGACGCAAGTTCTCTATGTGAAGCAGAGCGAGTCCAAGCGCTTTGCGGTGCTCGACGCCGGCATGAACGACCTTATCCGCCCCGCCCTCTACGAGGCCTGGCACGACATCGTTACCGTCCGGGAACCAGGTCCCGCAGCGGTGCGCTCCGCCTACGACATCGTCGGCCCGGTGTGCGAAAGCACCGACATGTTCGCGCGGGATCGTGAATTGCCCGCGCTTGCCGAGGGCGACCTCGTTGCTATCCTTACCGTTGGCGCCTATGGCGCAGTTCTGGCATCCGGTTACAATGCCAGGCCCCTGGTGCCGGAAGTCTTGGTCAAGGGTGGAGATTTCGCCGTGGTCCGTCCGCGGCCAACGATCGAGGCCGTGATGGCCGAGGAACGCACGCCGGCGTGGTTCAAGACATAGAACCGCCGGCAATTCGAGGTCGAGAGTGACGGCCGAGTTCGACAATGACGATCTTGCCAACCAGCCGCGCGGCCTGCCGCGACCGGTGCGAGTGCGCGTGGGCTTGAGCTGGTGGGTGCTGGCGGCCGAGCGCTTGTGGCCGGCGTTGTGGCCCTCGAGCGGCATTGTCGGCGTGTTCTTGATCCTGGCGCTCGCCAACGTCTTTGCGGCGCTGCCGGAGTGGCTGCATTTGACGGCGCTCATCGCATTCGCCGCGGCAATCGTCGGCGCCGTCGTCTGGTCGCTGCGCGAAGCAGCGATGCCGACGCGCGGCCAGGCGGTGCGGCGCTTGGAGCTGTCGAGCGGGCTCGAGCATCGGCCTTTGACGGCGCTCGAAGATCATCCGGCGGTCGACGACGCCGGCGACACCGACACGCTGTGGCGGGCACATCGCCGCCAGATCGTGCGGCGGATCGGAAATTTGCGCGTCGCCTGGCCGCGCCTCAGCCTCGCCGAGCGCGACCCTCACGCGTTGCGCGTGCTGCTGGTGCTGGTGTTGCTGGCGATGCTGGTCGCCAATTGGTCGGAAGTGCCGCGACGCCTGGAGGCCGCTCTGTCACCTGGGTTCGCGCAAGGCTACGCGCCGGCAACGTTCGAAGCCTGGGTGACGCCGCCCGCTTATACGGGCGATGCGCCGCGACATTTGACAGCGGCAACGCGGCCAGCGCTCGGCGGCACGAGCGACATCATCAACGTGCCTGCAGGCTCGGAACTCACGGTGCGCACGCACGGCGAAGCCTCGGCGGTGTTGCGCCTGGGCTCGCTCGGCCACTCGGTCCCCGATCCGCAGCGGCCGGACTTCATCGCCGCCGGCGGCGACGCCCGCGACGCAAAAATTCGCATCAGCAAGGATATGAGCGTTCGCCTGACCTTGAGCGCGGTCATGGTTTCGCAATGGCGCTTTCGGGCCGTGACCGACGCGCCGCCGCAAATTTCCTTCAAGACGCCGCTCGCCGTGACCCAGTCGCAGTCGTTGCGCTTCAACTATCAGGTCAAGGACGACTATGGCGTGGCCAGCGCGGAGGCGACGATCGCGCTCGACAATCAGGCGCGGCGCGCGAGCGACCAGCCGGCGACGATCCAATTCGATCTGCCGTTGCCGCCGGCGCCGGCGCGCCAAGGCGAGGCGACGATCTTCAAAGACTTGACCGCGCATGTTTGGGCCGGACTTCCGGTCGTCGTGACCCTGCGGGCGAAAGACGAACGCGGTCAGGCGGCGCAGTCCAAACCGATGCGCATCACGCTGCCCGAGCGCAAATTCAGCAATGCGCTGGCACGGGCGCTGATCGAACAGCGCAAATCGCTGGCCCGCGATCCCTTGAGTGCGCCCGTCGTGGCCAAGGCACTCGAAGCCTTGTCGGTGGCGCCCCAGCGCTTCATGCCGGATGTGCGAAATTACCTGGCGCTGCGCGCCGTCTATTTTCTCACCTCGCGAGCCAAGGGCGCGAGCGAAATCGCCGGCGCGCAGCAATTGCTGTGGGATCTGGCGCTGCGACTGGAGGAAGGCGATACGCCGCAAGCGCAAGCCGAACTGCGCGCCGTGCAGCAAAAGCTGATGGAGGCGCTGGCGCGTGGCGCTCCGGATCAAGAGATCTCGCGCCTCTTGGCGCAGCTGCGTTCCGCGATCGAGCGCACGATGAAGGCGATGGCGGCGCAAGCGCAGAACCAGGGCGCGACGATCCGCGATCCGAGCGTTCGCGCGCTAAGGCCGCAAGATCTGCAGACGATGCTCGATTCGATCCAAAATCTGGCACGGCAGGGCTCGAGCGCCGCCGCCCAGCAAATGCTGTCGCAGCTGCAAAATATGCTCGAAAACATGCAGGCGATGGGTACGGCGCAGATGTCGCCGGAACAAAAGGCCGCCAGCCAGGCGCTGGAAAAACTCGGCGACATGATCGGACAACAGCGCGGTCTGATGGACAAGACTTTCCGCGAACAAACCGCGCGCGAAGATCCCGAGCATCCCGGACCATCGGGGAACGGGCGAAATCAGCAATTGTCCGGGGAGCAAGCGAAACTCGGGCAACAATTGTCGCAGATGATGAAACAGCTGGGGCAAGGAAAAACCGTGCCGGACGCGCTGAGCGAAGCGCAACACTCGATGGCGCGGGCGGCCGAAGACCTGGCGCAAGGCCGTTTGGGCTCGGCCGGCGAGAGCCAACAAAAGGCGATCGATCAATTGCGGCGCGGCGGGCAAGCGGTGGCGCAGCAATTGCTGCAACAGATGGCGCGCCAAGGCGGCATGATGAAGGGCGACGGTCCGGGCTCGGGCGAGGACCAAGATCCGTTCGGACGGCCGCAAGCGAGCTATGGCCCGTCATACGGCGAATCCGTGCGCGTGCCCGACAAGATGGATATTCAAAAGGCGCGCGAGATTCTGGAAGAACTGCAACGCCGCGCGGCCGAACGCGGCCGGCCGACCTACGAACTCGATTATCTGGATCGCCTGCTGCGGCGGTTCTGAGACTCAGCGCTTCTTGCCCAAGGCCTGATCGACCACGGTGCAAATCGCCGCGATCGTAAACGGCTTTGAGACCACTTTGTGGACGAGGTGGTTCAAGCCTTGCGCCCGCTCGAGCTGGTGCTCGTGGCCCGACATGATGACGATGCGGGTCTTGGGATAGTCGCGGCCCACCAGCAGCGCGAGTGCAATGCCATCCATGATCGGCATGTCGATATCGGTCAGCAGCAAATCGAAGCGCTGTTTGCGCAAGTGATCGACGGCTTCCGAGCCGTCCTGAGCCATGACGACGTCGTGCCCGCGCTGAGCCAGACCGCGCGCAATGAACTCGCGAAGCGCCAGCTCATTCTCAGCAATCAGGATCTTCGCCATTCGGGCTGCCACGAGCTCACTCGGCCTTTAGAATAGCGACAAACGGCAAACCCCGATACTTGTGCGCATGATCCATGCCGTAGCCGACGACGAAGGCCGGTGGGCAGGCGAACCCGGCGAAATCGGCCCGCGGCGCCCCTCCTCGGCCGTTGGTCTTGTCGAGGAGCACGCAAGTGCGGACAGCGGCGGCGCCCTTGGCTTCCATGTGAGCCCTCGCAAAGGCAACCGTGCGTCCGCTGTCGAGGATATCGTCAATCAGAAGGACGTGCTGCCCGGCGACCTCGACTTCGACGTCGCGCAGCAGGCTTACGGCACCGGATGACGAGGTCCCAAGGCCGTAGCTCGCCAAGGTCATGAAATCGACGTCCGGATTGAGGCCGTGGGCGGTCAGGGCACGGATGAGATCGGCGGCAAAAATGAAGCTGCCCTTGAGGATCGCGACGGCGGCGAAATCCTTGGGCATGGCGCCGGCGATTTCACGGGCCAGCGTATCAAGCCGCGCTTCGATCGCATCCGAGGCAAAAAGCGGCTCGAGGCGCGCCGCGTCAGCCATCGGGCGCAAGGCGGATTTCGATCGTGGCGGTGTCGGCCGGCGGACTCTCGAGCCGGGCGCTGAAGGTCTCGCGCTGATGGCCGGCCAATCGCGGCTGATCCGGGAGCACCGTCCAGCGGTAGAGCTCGCGCTTGTTCTGATCGAGAACCCGAAGATTGAGCTTTGGCACCGGCCGTTCGCGGTCGGTGACGTTGATGATCTCACCCTTGATGGCGATCGCCGGCACGCCGTTGGTCAATTCTTGGCTCGTCTTGGCCACGATGTCGAAGCCGCGGGTGTTCACCGGTGCGCCGAACCAGGCGTAGGCGCGCGCCGCCAGAGGAAAGGCGGTTGCGATCTCGGTGCGCAAGCTGACAGCCGCCCACGCTATTGCCGCAACGAGGGCGACCAAGATCAGCCACGCGACGGCGCGACGCGAACCCGCCCGTTGCGCGTCGTCGCGCGGCGACAGGGCACCGACGGCCGGCGATTGCACCCGTGGGATCGGTTGCGAGATCGATCCGGGGGGCGGCGGCAGCATGCGGGACTTGTCGGTAACCGGACCGTGCGGAACCTGCGGTTCGTCTAGCAGGACAGGCTTGGGGAGATCAGGCGCGGCTTCCTGGAACCAGGCATGCGTGCAGCGCGCGCAGCGAACCTGGCGGCCGGGCGGTTGAACGACACCGGCTTCCAACAGATAGCGCGTTGCACAACGGGGGCAGGTAATTATCATCCCAGGCTTAAGCCCGTATCGATTCTGGACTTTTGGCACAACCCCCAGGCCCCTGCAAGCAACGCCGAGACCCCGAATCAAGCCCTAACCCATTAACCGAAAAGGAATAATCTGTGGTCCGTTTCGAGAATGTCGGCATGCGCTACGGCCTCGGGCCCGAGGTGCTGCGCGACATCAGCTTCTCGCTCGAGCGCGGCGCCTTTCATTTGCTCACCGGGCCGTCCGGCGCCGGCAAGACATCGCTCTTGAAACTGATCTATCTGGCGGAACGCCCCTCTCGAGGCTTGATCTCGATGTTCGGGCGCGATACCGGCGCAATGGCGCGCGAAGAACTGCCGCCGCTGCGCCGGCGCATCGGTGTCGTCTTTCAGGACTTCAGGCTGCTCGATCATCTGACAGTGCTGGAGAACGTCGCGCTGCCACGGCGCGTGATGGGCCAAACGGAGGCGCAGTATCGTGCCGACGTCGAGGAGCTTTTATCCTGGGTCGGCCTTGGCAATCGCTTGAACGCGAAACCTCCGACATTGTCGGGCGGCGAGAAGCAACGCGTCGCGATCGCGCGTGCCGTCGTTGCCAAGCCCGAGCTGTTGCTCGCGGACGAGCCGACCGGCAACGTCGATCCCGACATCGGTGGCCGGATCATGCGCTTGTTCATCGAGCTCAACCGGCTCGGCACGAGCATGCTGATCGCGACGCACGATCAACGCATCATCGAGCGATTGCCGGCCACGCGCATACTCAAATTGTCGGAAGGCAGACTTGCGACTACGAGCGACTTAATGCAGTCCGAAGCGATGCACGCATGAGCGCCATCAACACCACGTCCGGCTTGATGCCGCCGGACAGTGCATCCGGCGCCACCCTGCACACGATCGTCGCCGTGATGAGTTTCCTGGCGTGTCTGACGCTCGGCGCCGTCCTCACATTGAGCCGCCTGGCCTCGGAATGGACCGAGGGATTGTCCGGATCTGTCACCGTGCAACTGCTGCCCTCGCCGCAAATCGGCGGCGAGGATCAACTGAGCGACGCGCTGCGCATCACGCGCGCCTGGCCCGGCATTTTCGCAGCGCGCGCATTGAGCCGCGAGGAGGCGATGGGGCTTCTCGAGCCCTGGCTCGGCGAAGGCAACGTGCTGGCCGATTTGCCGGTGCCGCAACTGATCGAAGTGACGCTGACGCCGGGGCGGCAGGTCGATCTGCGGGGTCTCTCGAAGTCGCTGACGGGAAATGTACCGGGCGCCCATCTCGACGATCATCAGCGCTGGAATCGCGAACTCGCGTCTTTTGCCGCATCTTCGGAAGGCGTCGGCTGGGCCGTCTTGCTGCTGATTACATTGGCGACATTGGCGATCGTGATCTTCGCCACGCAAGCGGGGTTGCAAGCCCATCGCGAGATTGTCGAAGTCGTGCATATGATCGGGGCGCGCGACGTATTCATCGCCGGCGAGTTTCAGCGCCATTTCATGTGGCTTGGGTTGCGCGGCGGTTTCATGGGATTGGGACTTGCCATCCTCACGCTGGTCGCAATCAGCCTGATGTGGAACAGCCGCGACGCGCCGGTGGGGGCGCAATATCTGCCGCAATTCATCAGCGCGCCGCAGCACTACATCTGGCTGCTGCTGGTTCCCGCGATCACCGGCCTGATCGCAATGTTCACCGCGCGCATGACGGTGCTGCGAGTTCTCGGCCGCATGCCATGAAGCTCGTGTTGCTCGATCGCGACGGCGTGCTCAACGAAGACCGCGCCGATTATGTCAAGCATCCGGGCGAGTTGGTCTTGATCTCGAGAGCCGGCGAAGCAATCGCCCGCCTCAACGGAAGCGGCATCAAGGTGGCGATCGTCAGCAATCAATCCGCGGTCGGCCGCGGCATCATCTCCCTTTCAATGCTCGAGCAAATCAATGGGCGATTGTTATCGGAGCTCGCGAGGGCGGGTGCCAAAATCGACCTCTTCCTCGTCTGCACGGACGCGCCGGGCGTGCCCAGCGAACGGCGCAAGCCCGCACCCGGAATGCTGCGCGAGGCGTTGACTCACTTTCGCATGACATCCTCCGAGGCCGTAATGATCGGCGATCAATTGTCGGATTTGCTGGCGGCGAAGGCGGCCGGCGTCGCCAGATTCCTGGTGCGAACCGGAAAAGGGGCGCAAACTCAAGCATCGGGCTTGCCAGCGGACATCTTGCCTATCTCGGTCTATGATTCCTTAATAGAGGCGGCGATATTTCTTGTGCCCAGCACTTGATGAGCCGCCAAGGAGAAGCAAGCGGTGAGCGGGTCGAGGTCCGCGAGTTGGCGATTGATAAGCCTGGCGACACGGTTGGTGATCGCCATCGCGATCGCGGCTGCCTTGGGCTTTCCCGTGTTCGTTTCGTCGCTGGCGCGAGCAACAATCGATCCGGCGCCGGCCGACGGTATCGTCGTGCTGACGGGCGGGGAGGATCGCCTGCCGGCCGCGGTCAAATTGCTGCAGGCCCACAAGGGCAACCGCCTGCTGATCTCCGGCGTGCACCAGGAGACGACGCGCAAGGAATTGCTCGAGCGGGTCGGCGGCGATCCGAGCCTCTTTGCCTGCTGCGTCGATCTCGGCCGCAGCGCCGGCAATACGATCGGCAACGCCGGCGAGACGGCGGTGTGGACGACCGAGAACGACTATCGCTCGGTCATCGTCGTGACGGCGAGCTATCACATGCCGCGCACCTTGCTCGAGCTGCAGGCCGTTTCGCCGAAGATTCAATTCGTCGCCTACCCGGTGTTTCCCGAGCACGTGAAGCTCGATCGTTGGTGGAGCGATCCGCAAACCACCGGCGTGCTGATCGCGGAGTACGGCAAATATCTTGTGTCCGAGGTGCGGGTCAACGCCGCGATGATCTTCGGCTTCAAGACGGCGTTCGCACCGAATTCAGCGACGATCGAACACGGCTCGACTCCGCCGGCGCATGCAACCGACGCTGCGAGCGCCGGTGCATCGAGCAAATAGGCGGCGGGCGATCAACGACATGGCACAGCTCGCGTGATCATTCTGCGTTCGCTGGTCTTTCAAATCTACTTCTGGCTTCTTTCCGCGGTGTTGAACATCGCGTGGCTGCCGTCACTGATGATGCCGCGGCGATATTGCGTGCGCGGCATGGAACTGTGGGTGGGCGCGAGCTTTTGGGGGCTCAAGCATATCGCCGGCATCGACTATGAAATCCGCGGGCGAGAAAACATCGCCCGCGGCGCGGCGATCTACGCCATCAAGCATCTGTCGATGTGGGAGACGATGGCGTCGCAAATCCTGCTGCACGATTGTGCGTTGATCATGAAGCGCGAGCTGACGTGGATTCCGCTCTACGGCTGGTATTCGATCAAGAGCAGGCAGATCATCGTCGACCGCGGCGGCCACGCGAAAACGATGCGCTCGCTTCTCAGGAGCGGCAAAGAGCGCGTGCGCGAAGGGCGGCCGATCGTGATTTTTCCGGAAGGCACGCGTAAGCCGCCCGGCGCGCCGCCCGATTACAAACCCGGCGTCGCGGGGCTCTACGGCACGCTCCATGTTCCTTGCATTCCCGTCGCGCTCAACTCGGGTTTGTTCTGGCCGCGCCGCGGTTTCTTGCGAAAGCCCGGCAAGATCGTCATCGAGTTCCTGCCGGCGATGCCGCCCGGCCTGAAGCGCGAGCCCTTTATGAGCGAACTTGAACGGCGGATCGAAAGCGCTACCAAGCGGCTGTTGCAAGAAGGCGGCTGGTCGCCGGCGCCGGCGGATGGTTCCCTTGCCTGAACCGCTAAGATTTACCAATTCCAGCAAGGCATTAGAAAAGGCCGCGCTTATTCCCTCTCGTCAGAACATAAAGTGAACAATTTCTTGTCTGGTTAGGTTTCTTCAGATAAGCTCATCGGCTAATTGGGAACGACAGAAATGCAGGACTTGGCGGGGATCTCCAACCAGATCTGGGATCTGAAATACCGGCTCAAGACGGCCGAGGGAGAGCCTCTGGACGAGTCCGTCGAGGATACCTGGTCGCGCGTCGCGCTGGCAGTGTCGGCCGCCGAGACGACCCAGGCCCGCAAACAATGGGCCGGCGAGTTCGTCAAAATCCTGAAGGATTTCCGCTTCCTGCCCGCGGGCCGGGTTGTGGCGGGAGCCGGATCCGGCCGCGCGGTCACGCTCTTCAACTGCTTCGTGATGGGAACGATCGGCGACGATATGCGCTCGATCTTCGACAACCTGAAGGAAGCGGCGCTGACGATGCAGCAAGGCGGCGGCATCGGTCACGACTTCTCGACGCTCCGGCCCGCGGGCGCGGAGGTGAAGGGCGTCGGCGCCGATGCCTCGGGGCCCGTGTCCTTCATGGACGTGTGGGACGCGATGTGCCGCACGATCATGTCGGCAGGGGCCAGGCGCGGCGCGATGATGGCAACGCTGCGCTGCGACCACCCCGACATCGAAGCGTTCATCGAAGCCAAGCGCGACAAGGAACGGCTGCGCAATTTCAATTTGTCGGTGCTGGTCACCGACCCGTTCATGAATGCGGTCAAGCGCGACGAGCCGTGGGACTTGGTGTTCGGCGGCAAGGTCTATCGCACGGTGTCGGCGCGCGGTCTGTGGGACCGCATCATGGCGTCGACCTATGCCTATGCCGAGCCCGGCGTCATCTTCATCGATCGCATCAATCAGCGAAACAACCTTTGGTACGCGGAACAAATCTCGACGACGAACCCGTGCGGCGAACAGCCGTTGCCGGCTTACGGCGCCTGCCTGCTCGGGTCGGTCAATCTGGCGAAACTGATCAAGCAGCCGTTCACGCCCGAAGCCGCGCTCGATGAAGCCGAGCTCGACCAAATCGTCCGCCTCGCCGTGCGATTTCTCGACGACGTGATCGACGTTTCGAATTATCCGTTGCCGCCGCAAGAGAAGGAAGCGAAGTCCAAGCGGCGCATCGGCCTGGGCGTCACCGGGCTTGCCGACGCACTCATCATGTGCCGGGCGCGCTACGGCCAACCCGACTCGATCAATCTGATCGAACGCTGGTTCAAGGTGCTGCGGCGCGCGGCCTATCTCGCGTCGAGCGAATTGGCGGCGGAAAAAGGCGCGTTTCCGCTCTTCGACCGCGTAAAATTCTTGAGCGGACCGACCGTCGCCGCACTCGACGCCGATGTACGCCAAGCGATCGCCGAGCGCGGCGTGCGCAACGCTCTCCTCACCTCGATTGCCCCGACCGGCACGATTTCGCTGCTTGCCGACAACGTGTCGAGCGGGATCGAGCCGGTATTCGCCTACCGCTACACGCGCAAGATTACGCTGGCCGACGGCTCGCGGCGCGACGAACCGGTCGAGGATTTCGCCTATCGCCTCTATCGCGAAATGTTCGGCGACGAGAAATTGCCGAGCTATTTCGTCAACGCGCAGGACCTGACGCCCGAAGCGCATCTGGCGGTGCAAGCCGCCGCGCAGAAATACATCGACAGCTCGATCTCAAAGACGGTGAATTGCCCGCGCGATATCGCCTTCGAGGCGTTCAAGAGCGTCTACATGCGGGCCTATGAGCTCGATTGCAAAGGCTGCACGACGTGGCGGCCCAACGATATTACCGGCACCATCCTCAGTCTCGACGAGGCGCGGCTCGCTACACCGGCGGCGAACGTGGTCACGGCGAGCGCCGTCCCGGAAGTCCTGCCGCCGGTACCGGTCGCGCGCCCGCGGCCGACGGCCGGCGAAGGCGGCGTCGTTTACATGACAAAGCCGCTCGATCGCCCCGAAGCGTTGCCGGGTACGACCTACAAAGTTCGCTGGCCGGAATCCGACCACGCGATCTACATCACGATGAACGACATCATCGAAGGCGGCCGCCGGCGCCCGTTCGAGATCTTCATCAACTCGAAGAACATGGAGCATTACGCCTGGACGGTCGCACTCACGCGCATGATCAGCGCCGTCTTCCGCCGCGGCGGCGACGTCTCGTTCGTGGTCGAGGAACTGAAGGCCGTGTTCGATCCGCGCGGCGGGCAGTGGATGAACCGGCAATACGTTCCCTCACTTCTGGCGGCAATCGGCGGTATCATCGAAGAACATATGATCGCGATCGGTTGTCTCGGCCGTCCCGTGCCGCCGATGGGCGAGGCGCCGCGAAAGGTCGCGGGCCTCGAAGGCGAGATTGTCGCCGCACCCGAAGGCGATTCGAGCGCAAGCCCGAGTTCGGCCCCCGCCGGCGGCGGCCCTCGCGCCGTGTCGGCAAGCCAGGGCTTCAAATTTTGCCCCCGCTGCAGCAATCCAAGCTTCATCCGCATCGAGGGTTGCGACACCTGCATGAATTGCGGCTACTCGCGCTGCAGCTGAAACGCCAGCCGGACCGCCGCCACGCGATGCACAATCTGTTCGCCGAAGTTTGGATGCGGTTGCGTGGCGGGCTGGCCGCTGTCTGGATATTCGTGCCGATCGTGCTCATCGCACTCTTTCTTGCCGGCTACACTTGGTGGTGGCAGCAAATCGCAGACGGCGTGCGCTCGGGCGCCGGTCAATTCCAAATCGACCAGCACGCGCAAGGTCGCGAGGCGCTGTGGGACGATCTCGACATCAGGGGCTTTCCCTATCGCGTCGAGGCGCAGTTCAACGCGCCGCGCCTTACGGCGCCCGATCGAGGGTTTGCCTGGGACGGCAAGTCCGTCGTGCTCCGCGTTCAGCCGCTCAAGCCGCGCCATGTCGAGCTGACGTTCCAAGGTCACCAACATCTGCTCTACGCCAAAGACGGGCGGCTCATCGAAGGCGGCGCCGACGCGACCAAGGCACTCATCAACATCGTTGCCGGATCATCCGGCATCGAGGAGGCCGGACTCGATATCGAGGGTCTGTCGGGCCAAGGCGATTGGGACGCCAAACACATCGAACTCGTCGTGCAGAATGCGACGGCGACGGCGCGTGTTGCCGATGACGAAGGCGGCGCCGCCGCCACGCCGCCGATTTCCCTCGCGGCGAAGCTCAACAACATCGCCTTGCGCGGCGATCTCGTCCTGCCGCTCGGTCCGACGATCACCCTCGTCGATTTGCAGGCGCGGTTCAAATTTCCCAATGCGCTACCGGAAGGGAGCGCTGCGAGTTTGCTCGCGGCGTGGCGCGCCACCGGCACGCCGTTCGAGATTCAAAATTTCAACCTCGACTGGGGCGGCGTCACGCTGGCCGCGCATGGCGAACTCAAACTCGACGCCTTGGCGCGGCCGGAAGGCAGGGTGCAGCTCAAGATCGGCAACCATCGCCGCTTGCTCGAGGTGCTGATCGCCGAAGGCTGGATCAATCCCGATGCGCAACAAGGTATCGCGGCGGCGCTCAATACGCTCGCTTTCATGAGCGGCGATCCCGAGCGGCGCGTCGACGTCGCCGTCCGCTTCGCCGACGGCAACGCCTTCTTGGAGTTTTTCGGGCTGGTGCCGATTCGCGTCGGCCAGGTCGGCCCGCTCTTCGCTCAAGCGCAACATTGACGCCGGTGCGGCAAAGCCTGGTTCAGGGAGCCTTGGTGTTGCGTCCGAAATTCGGCGCCGCCGTGTCTTGGCCCGCGGCGATGATCGAACGGCGTATCTCGCGCGTGCGCGTGAAGAGCTCGAACAACATATCGCCGTCACCCCAGCGGATCGCGCGCTGAAGGGCGGAAAGATCTTCGGAAAAGCGTCCGAGGACTTCGAGAACGGCCTCGCGATTGTTCAGAAAGACGTCGCGCCACATGACCGGATCGGAGGCGGCGATGCGCGTGAAGTCGCGAAAGCCGCCGGCCGAAAATTTGATGACCTCGCCTTGCGTAACTTGCTCGAGATCGTCGGCGGTGCCGACGATGTTGTAAGCGATCAAGTGCGGCAGATGGCTGGTGATCGCAAGCACGAGGTCGTGGTGTTTGGAATCCATGACCTCGACGCGCGAGCCGCAGCCGCGCCAGAACTCCATGAGCGTGGAAAGCGCCTGCTCGTCCGTGCCGGGCACGGGCGTCAGAATGCACCAACGCCCGTCGAAGAGTTCGGCAAAGCCGGCGTCCGGTCCGGAATGCTCGGTGCCGGCAATCGGATGGCCCGGGATGAAATGAACGCCCTCCGGGATGTGCGGCCCGACGTCGCGGATGACGGCTGTCTTGACCGAGCCGACATCGCTGACGATCGCGCCGGGTTTGAGCACCGGCGCGATTGCAGCGGCAGTCGCCTGAAGCGCTCCGACGGGTGTGCACAAGAGCACCAGATCCGCGCCGCGCGCCGCGTCGGCCGCCTCGGCGTGCATCGAATCGCAGAAGCCGAGCTCCGCGGCGCGCGGCGCGGATCTGGTGCTCTTGTGCACACCCGTCGGAG
>Ga0209069_10000713_pt1 | contig 15802 bp, 10 predicted proteins | sample Str013_2_FD_187202 | JGI IMG/M metagenome (GOLD analysis project Ga0209069, IMG submission 187202) | Freshwater sediment microbial communities in response to fracking from Pennsylvania, USA - Straight Creek_MetaG_SC_2013 (SPAdes) (version 2) | ecosystem: Environmental > Aquatic > Freshwater >...
GATGTACCCGCGCCGGTGGTGAACAGTGATTATCCCTGCACCCTGGATTTAAGACAGTTCTGGAAAAAGAAATAAGTATAATAATCATCTGAACTCCGGTGCCTGCTGTTCTGGTAAGCAGTTATGAAAGATAGTGGCGAACCATGATCAGCGTGGAGAATTAAAAAATATAATTTAGATTGCCCTTTTTAACAAAATCTTTTGCCTGCCAAAGCAATTTACGGGCAATGAGATGTTTAATTTGGGTGCTCTATGCGCTTTATTACTACTTTATTGCTGATTGTGATAATCCTTCCCGGTGCGCTGGCCCAGCAGCCGCTGAAAGGTAAAGTATACGACATGCAAACGGATTCCACATTGGCTTCTACTACCGTGTTTAACCTTTCGCGCAAAACGTATGCATTGTCAAACAGGGAAGGGGAATATTCTATCGAAGCCAATGAGGGCGATAAAGTAATCTTTACCTCGGTTGGCTATTTGCCCGATACCATAAAAGTGCTGAATTACATGATTGATGCTGGTTATGATGTAACCATGACATTGAAAAATACGCTTTTGAAAAATGTAACGGTACGTGGTCCCAACTATGTAAACGATTCATTGAACAGAAGGGAAGACTACGGTGCTTTTTACAATAAGTCTAAAAAGGAAATGATCTCAAAGTCGGGCCCGCAAAATGGGGTGGGCGTTGCTTTCAGCCCCATCGGATTTTTCTCCAACCGCTCCAAAGACCGTAAAATCCGCAAGAACCTGGAGTACCAGGATGAGCAGGATTTTGTGGACTATACCTTTAGCCGCCGCTATGTAGAAAACATGACCCGGCTTCATGGCGATTCACTGCTGCAGTTTATGTTGCGTTACCGCCCTTCTTATGTTTTTTGCCGGAATGCCAGCAGCGAAGACATGCTTCATTATATAAACGACAAGCTGAAGATCTATTTAAAGCATGAAGACGAGCCGCTAGTAAAGCCGAAAAAATAAATGCGCCGCTATAGACGCATTTACCTCTCATGATATGGCTGTTCAAGGAAGTTCAGTGTAACAGGCCCGCAAATCCTTCACCCCCGCGGTGAGGGTATCTATTCAAACTTTTCTGCATCACTTACAAAAGCAAGTTGTTTACTGTCGGGCGACCAGGAAGCCACGTTGAGTGTGCCTTGTCCCCCGTACAGGTATGCAATCACTCTTGGTGCGCCGCCGGCAACCGGCATCAGCCGCAGCAATACTCTTTTATAAGGCGGATGATCATTGGGGTCGGTATCGGGCAGAAAAGAAATAAAGGCGATCCATTTTCCATCTGGTGACAGGTGCGGAAACCAGCTGTTGTATTCATCAAACGTCAGCTGTTCTTTTCCGCTGCCATCCGGCTTCATGCGGTATAGCTGCATGGTGCCCGTCTGGCTGCCATTGAAATAAATATACTTGCCGTCTGGCGAGGCTTCCGGGCCATCTACATGTCCGTTGGTATTGAACGTTAGTTGTACTTCTTTGGGATTGTCTACTGCGCTTTTATAAATATTATATGCTGCAACACTGTCGCGTTGTGCCACATACAGTACTTCTTTGCTATCGGCCGTAAAGCCATGAAAATAGGAAGGCGTTTTTTCTGTGATTAGTTTGGGTGTGCCGCCGGATATGGGCAACACGTAGACGGTAGAGCCATTGCCGGGCATGCCGGGGCGCTGGTGACTGATGGCGATTTTTTTCTTGTCGAAAGAGATGCCATGATCATTGTTTAGTTTATTGGCATCACCCGTGTTTAATGGCTCCGGTGTACCGCCTGCTGTTGAAACAGTAAACAAAGAGCCGCCCTGGTTGAACAATAATTTTTTACCGTCGGGCATCCAGTTGGGTGCTTCAAAACCTGTTCTGGATTCATAAATTACTTTTCTTACCCCGTCTGCCATGTTCAAAATTTCAAGGCGGCTGCCTATCCAGCCCTGTTTGTACGGGTTGTAAGAATCTATAACGGGTTTGTCTATGCGCACATTCCAAACGCTGGCTTCTTCTGTTACAGCGGGGTTGTGCGAGCAAATGAACAATCCGGCATAAACAGAGTCCGGCATGTCGGGCATTTCATGCGCACCAATTACCTGGAAGGGTTCATTTACCTGTGCGGCACGCAGTATAATGGTTTTGCCTTTTCTTTCCAGTTGCAACACCTGGTAATGTTTTTTGGAAGAGAAAATTTCATCCTGCGGGTCCCGCATAAATGCCCCTTTCAGTGCCCTCCATTGCAAAACGGTTAACCCGTCGCCATGGGCTACAGCAGCAATTTGTGCGGCGTTGTCGTTCAGTGATTCGCGCAGCATCCAGCCAATTTTACGATGGGGATCGGTGCCTTTGCCAATGAATGCAAAATTGGCGGTAAGAATAAAATCACCTTTGAGTTTTTTGTAAGTGTAATGCAGTTCGTCCCTTTCGAACCAGATATTATAGCCTGCCCCGCTGAGCTGGTAGGTTTGTGTAACAGGATCGTACGCGGTACTGCCCGCATTTTTGGGGTGACCAATGTCTGTGTGGTGGTCGAATATACCCACCGCGTTTTGCTGGGCCTGTAACCGGCAAAGGCAAAGCAGCAGCAATACTGGCAAAAACAATTTCATGGCCATGAGTTTGATTATATTAAAAGTAGCCGACAGGCTATTGAAGCGTTGTTTTAAAAGGATAATGACAGCAAGTTCGCAGAATTATGGATTGAAATATTTGCCAATGCCGGTACTTTTTTGTCTTTTTTACGGCAAGGGCACCGACTAAAAAAAAGGTGCTGCGTAATCATACAACAGCACCTGCGCTTACATACAATATTTTTCTATTTTTTAATTCGATTTGTCATTCACTTCGCGGTCTACATAGGCAGATACCCAGCCAACCTGTCCATTTTTTACAAGGAAAAAATCCTTTTTTTCATTTACCGATTCAAACTGGCGCATGATTTTCAGCAATAACCTGCCGCCGGCCATTAATGAACGCTGATCAAAAACCTGGTGCACCCTTTTTATTTCGCGGGATGCAGCTTCGAGATCCATATTTCTGTTTTTGATGTTTTTTACCAGGTAAAAATCGGAGAAAGAGCTGTAGTCGGTATAAATTTTATCACAGAAAGCGGCCACTTCGTCGTAGGTAACGGGAACGGTTGTACGATCATTCATTTCGGGGTGCAGCAGGGTGGCCACCGACCAGGCGATACCGCCGCTGAAAGCAATGTTATCACTTTTTGGATAGGCGCCGCTTTCATTTACAGCGTAAACAATGCCGGTGTTTTCGGCTTCTGTAGCCGTCTTGTACAGTTGTTTATTAAAAGTAACCAGGCTTTTGTCATCGGCACATTTTTTATCGGTGGCATTTGCCATGCTCTTGGTGCCCCAGTTCAGCTGGAAGAGCTTAAAATCTTTGGTGTTTCCGTTGGGAAAAAAGCCGCCTTTTGTGTTGCCGCTGCCTATGTCAATTAAAAAAGTATTGTAGCGGTCATTATCGGGCACTATGCCAAGATGAGAGAGCCTTGCTTCATCGGCTACATCCACAATTTCTACCAGCCTTTTGGGTTCCTTTGTTCTTTGTTTAAAAGAATCTACCAGGTTGTTGACCCAATCAATTTTGTTTTCTTTTTCAGCCTGTAGTTTTACGCCGCTGCTAACAACGGTAAACACACGCCGGGGGGAAATTTTGTAATCTTTGATGGCAAGATTGTACAATCCATAAAAACCATTGAGCGTGGCCTGGAAATTGGCGCTGAGGAAAGAAATAAAATCTGTATTGATAGCAGTGTCTTTCAGAATGGCAAATGCGCCGGTGGTTTTTGCATCTTTGCCAACTTCAATAACACTCATTTTTACACCTTTTGCGCCTACTTCTATGCCGGCATACACGGTGGAATTGTTGTATTTTAATTTTACCTGTTGTACCTGTGCAGAAAGCGAATGGATGATTAACAGCAACAGGCAGGTAATGATCAGCCCTGGGAGCAATTGCTTGAATTTCATGGTAGGCCTGGTTTAAGTTTGGGTAAAGAATATAGCAGGACAAAGAGGATTTAACTCTTAAAGAAGAGCGATCGTGCTTTTATTAGGATATGTAAATTATTGGGAGGAAGACAAAAATAGATAAATAATTTTTGCCTTGCAACTAGTTAACCGACTCTTTTTACATCTACGGAAACGGCCAGCTGGTGTGGTCCGCTGTTGATTATCACCCCTTTTAACGGGGCAATATCGGCATAATCTCTTCCCCAGGAAGCGGTAATGTGCTGGGCGGCAGGTATTTGATTGTTGGTGGGGTCAAAGTCTACCCAGCCCATATAAGGTATGTATACAGAAAACCAGGCATGGGATGCATCGGCGCCCGCCATTTTTTCTTTGCCGGGTGGGGCGATGGTCTCCAGGTAACCGCTCACATAACGGGCCGGCAAACCAATGGACCGCACACAGGCGATGGCCAGGTGCGCAAAGTCCTGGCAAACACCTTTGCGGGCTTTCATTACTTCCGAAAGCGGGGTGGAAATGGTGGTGAAACCGGGTTTGAATTCAAAGTCGCGGTAGATCCTTTGCATCAGATCCAAACTGGCATCAAACATGGGCCGGCCCGGGGTAAATGATTGCAGGGCATAGGCCGTTATCCCGGGCGTAAATGAAGTAAAAACGGTTTCCGGAATATACTGGTGTACATCCAGCCATGCGGGGGTAGATTGCCGGGCCAGTTCTCGTACTTCCTGCCAGGGCACGGCGGCGTATAAATTCATTTCCGGGCTTTCGTAATTTATTTTTTCAACTTCGGAACTAACGGTCACCGTCAGGCTTTTATGTTCCTGCTGAATGGCAAAATACATTACTTTATTGCCAAAAAAATCTTCGTACTCATGCATGGCGCCAGGTTGCGGACTGATGCTGACAACTGATTTTCTGCATTGCTGTTTATCAAAAGAACGCGGCACCAGCCGGGCGATATTGTGGCAAATGCTCACAGGCTCACTGTAAGTATAACTAGTGGTATGTACAATTTTATAGAGCAAAAGAAATGGCTTTATCAGATGATGATGTTTGCAGCAAACAATTGTTTTTGTGTTTCTGCATGTTTAAAATAAATTTTTGAAACAGCGCCGGGTATGGCCAGCAGCAGTTTGTTCATGTTCGATAAAAAAGTGTGCAGGTTTTCATACCGGGCAGTTTCATTATCGGGCTTTGCCAGTTCGTCTTTGTCGGCCAGCTTCAGCAAAGTATACGCTTCCAGTATCAGTCTTTCGTGTTCGGCCAGTGTATGACCGGCCTGTGTTTTTGGGAGCTGCGACAAGTATGCCTTCAGCCGGTCGAGCTGGTACAGCAAGGATCGTGGATTGTTGGGATCCAGCAGCATCAGGTCCAGTACCAGCGGCAATTGCAGGTGAGCCCTGTATTTGTACCGGTAGTTTACCAGGCTTTCATTGCTTACCAGTACGGCTTCCTGCAAATCGTATTCAGTTTGGTCATCGTGTTTTTTTACAAGGGTAGAAAGCAGCATGGTAATAAGCAAAAGGCTTTGTTCCATTTTTCGGCCGGTATCCAGCATCACCCATCCCTGTTCACGAGAAATGCTTTCACGGTTCAATCCAATAAAAGCCACCATGGAAGTAATCAGTTTGTCGAGTGCATTTAGTTTTCTGTGATGCCCGGCCTGCACACCTGTTTCGTTAAATGTCCATTCTTCTTCTATATTGCGCAATACCCGCCAGGTATCGGTAGACCAGTGGTCCCTTACCGCATACACGGCTTTTTTAAACAGGGCAAGATTGAAGGAGAGGCTGCCTGCCCGTGATTCATTGAACAAAATATCACGCATTTCTTTCCAGGGGCTTTCAAGTTTTTCATCGTCTTCGTCTCCGGCAAAACCAGGGTAGGTGGTGGTGAAATGCGTTAGCGAAGTGAGCAGGTTTTTTTCGGACTGTGCTTCGCTGTCGTTCAGCAAATTATTGCCTTCTGCAATAAACAGTATCACGGTTCGCATAAAGCGGGCATTGCCCAGCACCCGCTCTGTATAACGGCCTACCCAAAAAAGATTTTCGGCGGTATGGCTGGGTAATGCACCATTGTGGGTCGATAAATAGTTTCTTTCGAGCTCTTTGCGCACATTTAATATTCTTCCGGGTTCGGGTGAGATGATCCAGGTGTCTTTACTGATGCCGCCCTGCTGGTTGGAAATTACAAAATTGCCCAGGTTGGGGGTGGTACGCGTTAAGCCACCCGTCATGGCAATATAACCGCCATTGCTGCTCACCAGGAAACTTCGGAACAAGGCATTGCGGGGTTCTATTTTACCATTGATCAAAGAGGGGCTGGAAGAGAAATTGATTTTTTCCTGGCCCACATATACTGCGGGATGTGCTTTGATCTGTTGTTTCAGTTCTTCTACCTGTTTTGCACTCAGCGATACACCGTCAATGGATGTACTGCGGGTGCTATCTTTGTAAATTTTTTTAATGACCAGCGATTTGATATTGTCCAGCACATAACTCATTTCTTCCGGCTGCCCGCACCACCAGGAGGCAATGGTGGGCATAATCAGTTCTTCGCCCAATAAATGTTTGGCGATATTGTTGAGAAAGGGCATCAGTCCCGGATTTTCGAGTACACTGCTGCCCAGGGGGTTGGCAATGCTAACATTACCGCAGCGCAAAACATGCAGTAAACCGGGTACGCCCAATTGTGAATCATCTCTTAGTTCCAGTGGATCGCAATATACATCGTCTACCCGGCGCAGGATCACGTCTACTTTTTCAAGACCGCTGAGTGTTTTCAGCCATACATAATTGTCTTTCACCATCAGGTCGTTGCCCTGCACCAGTGTATAGCCCAGAAAAGAAGCCAGGTAGGAATGTTCAAAATAGGTTTCATTGCTGGGGCCCGGCGTCAAAATTACAATGCGTGGGTTTTGGTTTTTGCCAGGTGCAATTTCTGTGAGCGCATTCCTGAGTGCATTGAAATAGGTAGAGAGCCTGCGAACTTTTAAACCGTTAAAAAATTCGGGCAAAATGCGGGCCATGGCCATCCTGTTTTCAAGCGCATAGCCCGAACCGGAAGGCGCTTGTGTGCGATCGTTTACAATCCATATTTTACCATCGGCACCGCGGGCAATATCGGCGGCATAAAAGATAAGGCTATGCTTACCCGGTTGGCGGATGCCGCAGCATTCGCGCAAAAAGCCGGCGTGGTTGTATACCAGTTCCATGGGCAGCAGCCCCAGTTTTATCAACTCCTGGCTGCCGTAAATGTCTTTTAATATCAGATCCATCAGGCGGGCCCTTTGTATGAGGGCAGATTCTACCTTTTGCCATTCTTCTTTGTTGATGAGAAAGGGGATCAGGTCCAGTTTCCAGGGGCGGTTAAGGCCAGCCGGGTCATCGTAAATATTGTAGGTAACGCCGTTTTCTTTGAGCAGGCGCAGCATGTCTTGCTGGCGGGTTAGCATTTCATCGTTGCCCAGTTTGCTGAAAGATTCAAAAAAAGTTTTCCAGTTGGGGCGGGGATTGCCATCAGCATCCAGTAATTCATCATAAAAATGCTGGAGGCTGCTGTAATGTTCAAAAAGCGCCTCCTGTTGTACGTCCGTGATCATGCAAGTAGTTTGTGGCTGCCGAACCTGGTTGTTCTGCGCAATAAAATTAGTAAATAAAAAGCAGTTGCCGCCATGGGCTATCAACATCTAATCAACAGGCAGCCCGCAATTGCGGTTGGTTAATAAGTTTATAAGTGAGTATATTTATCATAATTATTGAAGGGCATTCAACCAGCGATTTATATTTTTCAAAAACACTTAACCAGCAAGTATATGCGCAAATATTTGATTGTAACTGCCATCAGTTTTTTAGGAATGCAGGCAGCCGTAAGTGCACAATTACGCCTGCCCGCTCTCATTGCATCGGGCATGGTATTGCAGCAGCAAGATTCTGTGAATTTGTGGGGATGGGCCGGCCCGGGCGAAAAAGTATTTGTTAGCACCGGCTGGAACAACCATAGGGATTCGGTAACGGCAAACAATGGCGCTAAATGGATGCTGAAAATAAAGACGCCGTCTGCGGGTGGCCCGTTTACCATCAATATTACAAGCCGCAATAAAACCATCGATCTGCAAAATGTAATGATTGGCGAAGTTTGGGTTTGTTCCGGCCAGTCGAACATGGAATGGAGCTATTACAATGGTGAACAGGATACCCGTGCTGCGCTGGCCAGTTGTGCCAGCAACAATATCCATTTCTTTCAGGTTCCCAAAACAACAGCCGCCACTGTGCAGGAAGATACAAAAGCCGAATGGACGGTCTGCGATTCCAATACACTCAAAAGTTTTAGTGCAGTGGGCTATTTTTTTGGGAAAAAACTGCAGCAACAGCTGAATGTTCCCATAGGCCTGATTAATGCCAGCTGGGGTGGCACCCCGGCAGAAGTGTGGACACCGGAAGCAACCGTTACAAAGGATACCCAGCTAAAAACGGCCTCCGACAAACTGAAACCTGCAGCCTGGTGGCCCAATGAACCCGGACTTGCTTACAATGCCATGGTTGCCCCGCTAACAAGTTTCAATATTGCCGGCGCTATCTGGTACCAGGGCGAAAGCAATACCAATACAAACGATACTTACAGTCAGTTGCTTACGGCCATGATTCATTCATGGCGCAATGCCTGGAAAAAAGACTTCCCTTTTTATTATGTACAGATTGCGCCTTACAAGTATGGTAATAATAATATTGGTGCATTATTACAGGAAGCACAAACCAAAACAATGGCCTGCCCCAATGTAGGAATGGTGCTGGTCACAGATTTAATCGATTCTGTCAGCAATATACACCCCTCGCACAAGCTGGAAGTGGGCAACCGGCTCGCCAATTGGGCATTGTCCGAAACCTATCATCGTATGGGGATTTCTTACAAAAGCCCGCAGTTTAAAGCCGCGGAACTGCTTAAAAACGGCAGCCTGTCCCTCAGTTTTAATGATGCACCCAACGGTGTGCTGGTAAAAGACAAGGAAGTAAAAGGGTTTTTTGTTTCGGGCGATACCGAAAACTGGCTGCCAGCCGATTGTAAAATTGAAAAGGGCAAATTGACCATCTGGAACAAAGCTCTTAAAAAACCGTTCTATATCCGATACGGATTCAGCAATACACAGACGGGCAACTTGTTTTCTGCTGAGGGGCTGCCGGTAACAGCTTTTCGCACAGACAACTGGCCGGTGGATCAGTCACCAGTACACTAGTTGGCATATAAACGCTGGCGCAGCATAAAACTAATGAACGCTAATTAGTTTTGTTCGTTAGCGTGCCTGATCTGCGGTCCAGTCTGGTGTTTGTATTAGCTGCGTTCGTTGGTGTTCAGCTCTTCCTCAATGACCTCGTTGAAAGCGCTTTCTTTTTTTGTTACCCATTCTGGCATGGGTTGGGGAATAATTTTCCATGCGCCGTCTTCTTTTCGCATGCGAAACATGATGCGGTTGCCACGGTCATCGCTTACATCTACGGTAAACAATTCATCCTGGAAACCGGTTAATTTTCTGAAATTAAACTCGCGGAGATGGCCTTCAGCCTTTATAAGACGGGTAAACTGTATATTTTTTATAAACTGGATCTGCATGTGTAATAAATTTCGTTAAACAACCCTCGCTTCAGGATCAAATTTTATGCTAAAACCCCTCTCAATAAGTGTGAATGCTGTTAAAGTTGTACACATTAAGAAAGCGTTTCATTTTGTGTGCAAATGAACGATTTTTTTTTCAATTACGTGCCGCTCATCATATCTGCTGATTGTTCTTCTACTGCGTCCATACTGGCGCGGTAACGTATGATGCGGTGGCCCACAATTACGATGCTGCAGCTAGTGATGGCGCAGGCGGCCATTACACCGGTCATGGGTAATGCGGTATGGTTGTGCAATATGCTTACAATAGCAGAAGTAAGTGCGCCAATACTCATTTGTATGCCGCCCAGTAATGCCGAAGCACTGCCTGCGTTTTTGCTGAAAGGCGCCAGCGATAAGGCCGATGAATTGGGAAATGTAAAGCCCTGGCAGCATAAAAAAATAAAAATAAAAAAGATGGTGCTGAACAGATCCAGCCAGCCGCTGGCAGTACCAATGAATAAGAGTATACCCGTAATGCTCTGGCAAATTAATGCTGCTTTAATGATCTGCCTGCTTTCATATGCTTTTAGCAATACGCTGTTGAGCTGGCTGGCGCCAATTAAACCCATTGCTATCAGGGCAAATATCCAACCGTATTGTTTTTCGTTTACATGAAACAGCTCCATGAATACATACGGAGATCCGGCAATATAGGCATACAGCCCGGCGGAAGCCACCGCGCCGGTAAATGCATAGGTATAAAACTGCGGTTCTTTTAATACGGATAAAAAACTATTGACAATCGGCACTGGTTTTAAGGACAAACTGGTATCCGGCTTGCGTGTTTCAGGCAGCGTAAAATAAACGGCCGCCAGTATTGCGGACACCATCAGTGATAACAGGATAAAAATATATTTCCATCCAAAGGCTGCAGCAATATAACCGCCCAGCGTTGGTGCCACAATGGGAGAGACGCCTACTACCAGCATTAGCAATGAAAATACTTTTGCATTGTCTTTTACTGCAAACAAATCCCTTACCATGGCCCGCGATGCCACCATGCCTGCGCAGCTGCCCAGGGCCTGCAAAAAACGAAGTGCAATCAAGGCATCGGCAGATACACTCATTGCACAACCAATAGAAGCCAGCACATAAATGCCCAGGCCCAGGTACAAAGGGCGTTTGCGGCCATACCTGTCGAGCAGGGGGCCATACAAAAATTGCCCCGCGGAAATGCCAATAAAAAAACTCGATAAAGAAAGGGATACATGGCCCACCGTTGTATGCAAATCTCTGGCAATGGCCGGAAACCCCGGCAGGTACATATCAATAGAAAAAGGGCCGATGGCCGACAACAAACCCAGGATAAATATGGAATAAGCTGTTTTTTTATTTGTAGCGGTCATAGATTTGGTAAAACTAGCCTATTTTAACAAACGGTAATTGGTGGTACTGGTGCCAGTCATTATTTTTAAGTACAATTAATTGTATGAAATATTTACTCATTTGCATTTGCCTGCTGCCTTTTGTAGGCATGGCGCAGGATTGCAACCTCAAAAAAGGACAAGACGATATCACCAGCAAGCCTACACTAAGTACCGGCTTTATTGAACTGCAGGGCAATACGCTTTCCATCGACATCAACAGTAAGGAGATTGATTTCTTTTTTGTACTCACAGGCCCCACGGTAAAATGTCTCGACGAAGCCACGGAAGTGAATTTTATTTACGAAGGCGGTAAACTGAAACAGGAATTTAAAAACTATGGTTCTATGAACTGCGACGGTATATTCCATGTCATCTTCAAGAATTCAGCCTACACCAATTCGCAACTACAGCGGCTGGCGGCAAAAAAAATTGTTTCGATACAATTTACCGGCAACAATCCCAAGCCTTATATCATCAGCATATTGCCCGACCAGCAATTGATGCTGCAGAACAGCATCAATTGTGTTATCAAACAGGCGAAAACAGTTTTGTAAGAACAAGGGTTTGGTGGTAAGTTGATTGGGTTGGGTTGTTATGACACTTGAAAGTATTCTTGCATTATGAGAAAAATAATACTCCCGTTTTTTTTATTCTTTTTTTTATTAAATGCCAGAGCGCAGGATATTTCGCTGCGCGGATGGCACCTGAAAGACAAAACCACGGATGGCTTTTATGGAATCAGTCTCGATGAAGCCTATCATTTCCTGGTATCTCAACAGCTGAAAAGCACCCCTGTAATTGTGGCTGTGCTGGATAGCGGCATCGATACAACGCACGAAGACCTGAAACCGGTACTGTGGCTCAACAGCAAAGAAATTCCCGGCAATCACAAAGACGATGATAAAAATGGTTTTGCCGATGATGTGCACGGCTGGAATTTTTTAGGAAACCCCGATGGCAGGAATGTAGCAGATGGCGGCAGCGAATGGATCAGGGTTTACTGGCGGTTTAAAGATAAATACGAAGGGAAAACCATCAATGCCGACAGCCTTACGCCGCAACAGCGTTATGAATACAGCAATTGGCAAAAGGCCCGCGGCGGTGTGGTAAACCAGGGCATGAAAGAAGAACAACTGGGCAACCTGCGGCAGTTTTTAGAAAATGTGGGTTTCTGCGACAGTGTTATGAAAAAAGCGCTGGGCAAAACGGAATACGCCAAATCTGATATTGCATCGTTTGTACCTGCCAGCGAACTGGATAAAAAAGTAAAGTCTTACCTCATTGAAATTTTTAAGGAAGCCAGTACGCCGGAAATGAACAATACCGCGCTGATAAAAGATGTAAAAGATTACCTGGCAGGAGAAGAGCGCAAATCCACTGCCGACAAAATACCGCCGGAAGCCGTTCACTTAAACATAACCGGCGATGACGAAAGAGACGGCCGCATCAGCTATTATGGCAATACAGATATACAGGCGGCAAAACCGGATCATGGTACCCATGTATCGGGCATCATTGCTGCCGTGCGCAACAATGGCATTGGTATGGACGGCATTGCAGACAATGTAAAAATAATGATGGTTCGCACGGTGCCGGAAGGCGATGAGTTTGACAAAGACATTGCCATGGGCATCCGCTATGCGGTTGACAATGGGGCAAAAGTTATCAGCATGAGTTTTGGAAAAAGTTTAAGTCCCGATAAAAAACTGATAGATGAAGCGGTAAGGTATGCGGCCAGTAAAGATGTGCTGCTGGTACAGGGCGCCGGCAACAGCAAAAGAAACATTGATGCGTATGACAATTTTCCCAACCCAAAATATTTGTTTACTGATTCGCTGGCGCCCAACTGGATTACGGTAGGAGCCAGTGATGTAAATGGAATGGCTGCAGACTTTAGTAATTATGGCACAAAGGCGGTAGACGTTTTTGCACCCGGGGTTGCCATCTATTCTACATTTCCCGGCAGCAAATACATCTCATTCGATGGCACCAGCATGGCTACGCCCGTAGTAAGCGGTATTGCTGCTCTTCTCCGCAGTTATTTCCCAAAATTACCGGCAACAGCCATAAAGAAAATTATTGAACAAAGTGCAGTCATGCCTGCTGATAAAACGGTAAAGCCCGGAACCACCAACAAAGTATTGATGAATGAACTTTGTAAAAGCGGCGGTATTGTAAATGCCTTCAATGCAGTGAAAATAGCGTTTGGTGAAAAGTGAATTTGTTATCTGCCGGGGTTTCTGAATAAATTGCAAAATCGGCCGGCCAGGATAGTTTTAGGCTTCACACAAGAAACCCGCTCCTTTCGGAACGGGCCCTTTTCTCAAAACCTCACCTTGACTATTGTTTAATGAAACGTACTGACGAAAGTTGATTGTTTTCGTTATTGTTCATTACTATCGTATACACACCGTTTGGTAAAACATTTACACCGGGTATATCAATGTTGTTAATACCTGCGGTAAGTTGTTTGCTCATTTCTTTTACCAGCATGCCGTTGTTGCTGTATATTTTTATAGAAACTGTTTTATTGCTGCTGCTGTTGGTAGAAATGGTAGCGGTGCTGGTAACCGGGTTGGGATACAATTTAATACCCAGGCTGTTCTTTTCTGCAATAGTAATTTTTACTACGCTTGAATATACAAAGCGGCCATCCAGGTCTACTTGTTTCAACCGGTAATAAGTTACAGCGGCTGGTTGCGCATCTGTAATTGTATAATTGAGGGCAATGCTGCTGTTTTGTGCAGCTGCCACTGTGGTCAATGTGTTCCAGCGCTGCCCATCGGTGCTTTTCTCAATAATAAACATAGCCGAGTTCAGTTCCTGCCTGGTTGTCCAATCAATGGTTACCACATTGTTACTGCTGGTAGCTGAGAAAGAAGTGAGCAAAACAGGCAACACAGAAGAAGTAACGGGGATGGTAAAATTAGATGTATTGGAAGCAAGGCCCCGGTTGTCTGTTGCCGTATAAGTAAAAGCTGCGTTGCCGTTAAAAGTTGCCAGCGGGTCAAACTTTAAAGACGCTGCCTGTGCGGGTGTTAAGACCAGGCCTGCAGTTACAGGTACATAAGAAACGCCGTTATTGTATTGCAACGTACCGGCAGCGGCAGCGGGCAATGTGGCGATGGTAAAGCTGGCAATGGATTCATCATCTGTACCATTGAGTGCAGAAACAGCGGTTGCTGCACTGGTATTGGCCATTGAGCTGCTGGAAACGTTGGTAGTAACCGGTGCAATGGCTTTGTTGAAAGTAATATTGCCAAAAGCAATGGCCTGCAGGCCCGGATTGTTTTTTACCAGCGCACTGTTGAGGGTTGTATAACGAACGGTAATGGTAGTAACCGCATAGCCATTAAAATTTACAAACATGGTTCCGTCTTGTGCCGGGCTGCCCATGGCAAGGCTGCTTACATTTGAACCGGTACCACTGGTATTGCCGGTAGCTACATTGCCAACGATGTTAAAAACAGTGGATGCCGCATTGTATTTGGTTAAGGTAGGGGTAACCGCTCCTGCAGAACCGGTTCCGCTTACGGTTACCTGGTCTACATAAGCGTACGGGTTAGAACCGCCGGGCATATCAATATCGGAGATGCCAAAGTTTACGTTTTGCACGGGGGCTGAAAAAGTATAGGTAATATCCACATAAGAAGTCTTGTCGCCCAGGTTGATATCCAACTCCATGGCATCGGTAGAATTCTGCACCACAAAGTCGCTTCCGTTGCTGTTGTTGTTATTTACCCTTGGATAAGGAGATATGATTGAGCCGGTTCCGTTTAAGGCAAAACTCATGCTGCAATTAATGCCCGAACCACCAATATTGCTGGCTGTTCCGCTGGTTGCTGCGGCAGTCCAGGCTGGCGAAAAAGAGGAGCCCAGGTCAAATGTATAAGTAGTTTGGGCAAACATGGGTTGAAAGCTGGTCAACACAATCATTAAGAAGTAAAATTTTTTCATGGTACAGGGTATAAGTTTTTTCAAAAGGATTCTATACCATGATTTCAAATTCGCTGCCAGAAATACCTGCAATCATGTAAGTAGCTACCAATAAATTACTTACGTAGTTTTTGGCCTCCGTAAAAACCACATTTCATTCCATATTTTGGAAGAAAATACAAATCAGGGAAAAGGGAAAGTTCAGTATTGCGTATTTAGCGGGTTGAATGCCGGTATAGCGCAGCACGAGTACCGGGTAATTGGTATTCAGTCGAGTGATTATTGCCCCGATTGAAGACTAATTATGAGGTTGAGGAAAAAAGAAACCCGTTCCACCAAAGTGGAACGGGTTTTATACAAGCCCCAAGTAAGGGGAAAATTAATACCTGTAATGTTCTGGTTTAAATGGACCTGCTTTAGGAATACCCAGGTAATCTGACTGCTCGGTGGTCAGTTCATCCAGTACAACGCCAATTTTTGCAAGGTGCAGACGGGCCACTTTCTCATCGAGGTGTTTGGGCAACACATACACTTTGTTTTCGTAACTTTTGTGGTTGGTCCACAATTCAATCTGTGCAAGGGTTTGGTTGGTGAATGAATTGCTCATTACAAAACTTGGATGACCAGTAGCGCAACCCAGGTTTACCAAACGGCCTTCTGCAAGAATGATCACTTCTTTGCCATCGATGGTATACAAATCAACCTGCGGCTTGATGGTATCTTTTGTATTGCCATAGTTTTTATTCAACCATGCCATATCAATTTCAATATCAAAGTGGCCGATATTACAAACAATGGCTTTGTCTTTCATAGCACGGAAATGTTTTTCCGTGATAAGGTCGCGGCAACCACTTGCAGTAACAA
>Ga0209069_10000714_pt1 | contig 15801 bp, 12 predicted proteins | sample Str013_2_FD_187202 | JGI IMG/M metagenome (GOLD analysis project Ga0209069, IMG submission 187202) | Freshwater sediment microbial communities in response to fracking from Pennsylvania, USA - Straight Creek_MetaG_SC_2013 (SPAdes) (version 2) | ecosystem: Environmental > Aquatic > Freshwater >...
ATATCAAGCTGGTATTCGGTGTCCGGGGGAATCGAGAACACGTCCTCAACTCCGCCGTCACCGCGGCCGACTTGAATATTTCATTCTGTGAATTCGCCTCCGCGGACGCGTTGGAACGCCGCTTGAGCGCGGCGGATATCCATGTCGTTTCGCTCCGACCGGAATGGACCGGGACCGTGGTTCCTTCCAAGTTCTTTGGCGCAATTGCCAGTGGCCGTCCGGTACTGTTTGCCGGAAACCAGGATTCGGCTGTCGCTCAATGGATTCGTTCTTTTCATCTTGGCTGGGTGCTGACCGCCGCAAATACCTCTGAAGTTGCCGCCAGCTTGGTTTCGTACATGTCAGACCAAGCCCAGCAGGATCAAATGCGCCAACATTGTTTTCAGGTCTATCACCATCACTTTTCCCGAACGCAGATCTTAAATTCATTCCACCACAAGCTTCAGATGTTGTTGCAAGAAGAAAGCTCGCAGGTACTCCACAAGAAAGCTTCGCAAACCGAGCAATGACCCCATTCCGCTCGTACTATGACTCTTTCTTAGCGTCCCTATAGCACAAAGCGTTTTTCCTTCTCTACCGATGCGCTTCTAGCTTATGAACACTCGACTGCTACAAGGCTGTTATTTTTCAACGATTTAACATCATTACCATCGTACTCTTGGCGTAATTTCCACTCGCTGGCATCATGGTCGTGCTTGACATCAATCCGGCAGGCGATTTCGGGGGAAAAGCCGCAGGCCGGATAAATTCAATCAAAAGGCCTTGGGGCAACCCAAGGCCTGCTGTTTTTTGCGGGAACCACAAAGTCTATTTCAATCCTGCGGGGCCGCCAAAATTCGTTCTTATCTGCGAAAACCTGCGGCGACATTTCTCGAGTTTCTTCGTGCTTCAGCGTCTCCGTGGCGGATTTTGCTCTACATCTTCCCTTCATCCGCGGACGGCCCATAAATCGACGGCACGGACACATCATTCAAGCGCAGATAAACACACAGTTGTCCGCGATGGTGGATCGCATGGTTCATGATGAAGCTGCGGATCACCGCGATCTTCGGCATCGTGAACACTGGCTTGCCACCGGCCACCAGGCTCCAGGGTTTCATCAGGTCGGCATCGCTGGCCGCAGCCAGCGCTTTGCGCGCGCCTGCCACACTGTGGTCAAACGCCTGCAATATTTCTTCGCGGGATTGCAGCTTGGGCGTGGGCGGCGCCGTGGCCACATCAAACGTTTCCATTCCCATGATCGCGTCCGTCCAGTGATTAATGGTGGCCATATGCGTGGCCAGTTCACCCATGCTCATCGACTTGGTATGCGGCTTCCACGCCAGCTTGTCATCCGGGACGCGTTCCAGCGTGCGCCGTGAAGTTGCCATTTCATTATCGAACTCAGGTAGTAGTGCTTGATTCATCGCCATACAATCTCCTTGTTCACCTTCAACTAGGCTTTAAGTTAGCGACAACATTCTACCCGTCGGACATGAAAATTGTGTGACCGCTACTTGATTCTCGTGTGGCCCAGCCGCCCTCGGCTGGGAGCAGTGGGATTCATGGATCGTAAGATTCTTCCCTCGGTGTTTCTATGTGGTCGTCCACCAAAAGTAAAAGGCCACAGAATTTCTCTGCGGCCTTTGCGTCCTCTGCGGTAAATGCTCTTAGCTCACGCTCAATATCCTCAGCCCGCGCTCCACTGACGTCACGCTCTTGCTGCTTCGTGCCGTCACCACGCAGTTGCGTCCGCGTTCTTTTGCTTTGTAGAGCGCCTGATCGGCAAAGCGCAGAACGTCCGTCGGCAATGATTTGTCGCCGGTGCTGGAAGCTACGCCAATGCTTACGGTCACGCTGGTGGATTTCTTGGCTCCGCGGCCAATGCCGTTTTTGCGCCGCCGGTCTTTGCCGCGAACCGTGAACTTGGATTGTTCAATGATCTTGCGCATGCGGTCCAGGAACACAAAGACCTCGTCCGATCCCTTGCTCGGGAACAGCACGGCGAACTCTTCTCCGCCGTAGCGGTAAGCACGTCCTCCGCCGGCAATGTGTGACAGTCGCGACGCCACCAGGCGCAGAGCCTGGTCGCCCGACTCGTGTCCGTAGGAGTCGTTGAACTTCTTGAAATGATCAACGTCGATCATGGCTACGGTGTAAGCGTCCGGTAGCTTCATCAGGGCTTCATTGAGTGCGCGACGGCTCGGCAGTTGGGTCAGCTCGTCGCGATAAGCCATGCTGTAGGACTGCTCGATCAGCGCCACGATCAGCGCCAGACCGCCGGTGGCGAAGAACACACCTGCCAGATGGTTCGTTGCGCCCACGCGAAACGCGATAAACGCTGAGATCAACGTCCAGAACAAACTGCTCTCCACGGCGCGATAACGCCGCACCAGCGGCACCATGATGATGGCCGCCGCCAGAATGAAACCAATCAGCGCCGGTTGCGACAACCGGCTCCATGTGGAAAGAGATTCAGGGGCGAAATTGTGGTCAAGATAGAAAGTGGCGGAAGACTTGGCCAGCCATGGCGTGCTCAAAGTGCATACGGCAATAATTTCCAGGGCCACAATCGCCAGGCGTCTGCGGCCCGTGGGAGAGATGATGCCGCGCTCGTCCATGAAGGCCAGCGCCAGCAGGTTGAGTGGCAGCAGCAGGGCAATGCAATTCACCACCACGCGGGATGCGTCCGCGGAAAGGTACGGCGCCACCCAGGCCAGGATCACCTGCGCCAGTGTGACCGTCAACATGGCAAAGAAAAGACGGCTGCGGCGGAAATAAGCGCTGATTCCCAATCCCACGGCAAAAACAACAACCGGTACAGCGCGCACCAAAGGCAAATCAGGATCCGCTAAAACGCCCACGCGAATCAGCAGAGCGGTGATCACCACCAGCATGCCTCCGGGAAGCGTGAGGCGATAGAGGATTGCAAAGATTTTTGACTTCGAAAACACGGACGGGCGCTCCACAGGGGGAAAAGGTTTTTCCTTTAAGTAAACTCTTTGTTTACTAAGTCTTATGTTTGATCAAGACGCTTCAGGCTGAGCACGACTATATAAGGACTACGCCGCCACCGAGTAGATACCAATAGTGCCATGCCCTATCTCCAACCCGGCTAATCCCTTAAGGTTTTTATTTAGAACACTGCAACGTGAGCGCAAGTTGCTCCGCCGCCCTCTTTTAATTCCGTTATTGGGACGCCCTGCCGTCACGCCAGCTTTGGCTGTTCGAGAAAACTGGTGCACAAACCGCACATAGCCATTAGAATGGCCGCGCTTTGTCCGGCACCATTTGCGTTGTGCGCCGCGCGAAGACGCAGGCGTGAGTCAACCATAACTCCTGCTCCTTGTGTTCCGGAGCAAATCTTTGACTTCTTGCAGAGGTGGATAGCATGAAATACGGCGCGGAATTTTTCGGCACATTCGTTCTGGTCTTCGCTGGCCTGGGTACCGCCATCATCGCCGGCGACCAGGTACACAACGTGGGAGTCGCCTTCGCCTTTGGCCTTTCCCTCATGGCCATGGCTTTTACTGTGGGACCTGTCTCCGGCGCCCACATCAATCCCGCGGTCACTTTTTCCATGTTGCTGAGCAAGCGCATGCCGGCCGGCGAAGCCGTGGGCTATTGGATCTCCCAGATTCTCGGCGCTATTGTGGCTTCCGGCGTGGTGTGGTTCATCGCCAATGGAGCTCCGGGCGGTTACGATCCAACCGTGACCGGTTTCGCTTCCAACGGCTACGGAGCACACTCCCCCGGCCACTACACCATGGCTGCGGCATTTGTAGCGGAAATGTTCCTGACCATGCTGCTCTGCATCACTGTTCTCGGCTCCACGGACGAACGCGCTCCCGCCGGCTTTGCTGGAATTCCCATCGGCCTGATCCTCACGGTGTTGATCCTGTGCGGCATTCCAGTTACCAACGGCTCTTTCAACCCGGCACGCAGCATTGGTCCGGCAGTCTTCGCTCGCGGATGGGCTCTTGAACAGCTCTGGTTGTTCATCGTCGCGCCGATGTGCGGCGGCATCCTGGCATCGCGCGTTTATCTGGGACTAAAGCCGAAGAAATAGCTTTCAGCTCTAACGTGTGATCAAAGAAATTAAAGGGCTCGGTGCAGACCGGGCCCTTTCTATTTCGCACCCATCATTGCGGCTGGCGCCCTCGTTACATCTTTGCCAGCTCCACGCGTCGATTCTTCGCCCGTCCATCGTCATTCGCGTTGTCCGCGACGGGCTTGCTTGCGCCGAATCCTTTGGCCGCGAGCCGTGCCGCCGCAACACCATGTCCTGAAAGCCACGCCACTACCGCTTGCGCACGTTTTTCAGAGAGCGTCTGATTAGCCGCAGCATTCCCTTGATTGTCCGTATGACCTTCCACGCGCAGCTTTAGCCCAGGATTGTTTTGCAAGAGCTTTACGATCTGTTGCAAAATCGCTTCTGAATCCGGCAGGATCACGGCTTGTCCGGTGGCAAAGTGTATGCCGTATACCGCAACGTGGCCGCTTTTGTTCAATTCGTCATTCAGACTTGAAGCATCCGCGGTAACTTCCTGCGCCATGGCTTTTTCGGTGACGATGGTCTGATAGTAGTAGCCACCCTTGTTGTCCAGGTAATACCACGTGCTGCCTTTGTGCGCGGTGATTGAGAACGGAGACTGTTCCCAATCGATGGTGAACCCGGCCTTTTTGATGGCCGTTTCCATGTTGCGAAATACCTAAATCTCGCTCGTGCCTTCGCGGTTGCCGTAGTCCCAGGAGTGGAACTCGCCTTCCACGGTCTTGTTCTTCTCGTTGCCGTCTTTGTCCGTGCCTAGAGGCATCTGGGTCTGGTCAAATTCCTTGTTTTCGCAGGAGTGGATCGTGCTTCCCGGCATCCGGGTAATAATGGGCGAATCCTTGCAGCCTTCCGCGTCTTGTTCTTGCGCCGGTAAGGCAGCCGCAACCAACAACATGGCGCCCACCAAAGCGGGCCTGACGAAACATTTCATTTAGGTTGTTCTCCGTCTTGAATGGATCAAATTTCCGATTGATCTTAGCCAAAAACAGGCTGCTAACAAACGCTTTTGCCCGGCGTCTATCTTGACAGCAGAAGCACCCCTATTTACTCTATGCCTGTTTGGAATACCCCTAGGCGGAGCGGCACAATGACTGACCAGCAGGCACGCGACCTTTTCCCCGGAGCGCTGGAGATGATGATCCTGCAGACGCTCAAGCGCCGTCCCCTACATGGCTATGCCCTGGCCCAGCATATCAAGCAAACGTCGAACGACCTGCTGCAGGTGGAAGAAGGGTCCCTTTATCCCGCTCTGCAGCGCATGCTCAAGGCGGGATGGGTCAAGGCTGAGTGGGGCGTCTCCGCCACCAACCGCCGTGTCCGCACCTATCAACTGACTCGTGAAGGCCGCAGGCACGTGGAGCGGCAAGTTTCCAGTTTTGAGCGCATGTTGGAAGGCATTAGCCGTGTACTTGCCCCGGCCAAAGGAAAAGGGTGAAAAACATGAACTGGCTTCGTCGGCTTTTTTCCCGTCGCAAACTTTACGCCGATCTCTCCCTGGAAATGCAAGAGCACCTGGAAGAAAGAACAGCCGAGCTTATCGCCACCGGACTCTCGCCGGACGAAGCGCAATCCGCTGCCCGTCGCGAATTTGGCAACGCTGCGCTTCTGGAAGAGCATAGCCGCGAAGTCTGGCAGTGGACCACCATTGAAAACATCTTGCGCGATTTCCGTTTCGCCGCCCGCCAGTTGCGCCGTAATCCCGGCTTCACGCTCACTGTTGTACTCACGTTGACGCTGGCTATCGGCGCCAACACCACGGTCTTCACCATGGTGAACGCGCTCTTGATTCGCCCGCTTCCCTATCCGCATCCCGAGCGCCTGGCTGCGTTGACCCGGCATCTTGCCGGCGTTCTTCCTAACGGTCGCCCCATCGACGAATCGGATGACAGCCAGGATGGCGAAACCTGGGAACTGCTTCGCGATAACGTTTCCGCGGTCCAGGCAGCGGCTTATTCATTTGATTCGAGTGGCGTGAACCTTGAGGCCGATAGCAGGGTTCGCTATGTTCAGGACCATCGCGTTTCTTCGGCCTACTTTGAAGTGTTGGGGATTAAGCCCTTCCTTGGACGCATCTTCACCGCGGAAGAAGACCTGCCGAAAGGCCCCAACGCGGCTATTCTCAGCTACGAGCTCTGGCAAACTCTCTTTGCCGGAGATCGCAATATCCTCGGCCAGGCGATTCGGTTGAAAGGTGAACCGTACACCGTTGTGGGAGTAATGTCTCCTCACGTTCAAACCACGGTCCAAGCCGACCTTTGGACGCCGATCCAACCGTGGCGCGGCGGCGAAGGCGGTGGCGACAACTACCAGATCGTGATGCGCCTCCGTGACGGCGCCACATGGACCCAGGTCAACGGTCAGTTGCAGCCTTTGCATCCTTCAATGTTTGATCGATTGTTAAAGGGCGCGAAAATAGAGCTCGTCGCGCGCCCGCTCCAGGAAGATCTGGCCGAGGCCAAGCTCAAGCCGACTTTGATCCTCATGTCCGCCGTGGCGTTGATCCTTTTGATCGCCGCCGCGAATCTTGCCGGTTTGATGTTGGTACGCGTAACGCGACGGACCAGCGAAATCGCCACCCGCATGGCCCTGGGCGCGCCTCGCTCTGCAATTCTCCGTCAGGCCGTGATGGAGCCCTTGATCCTCTGCCTAGCCGGCGCGACGTTGGGGGCGGACTTGGCATACTTCAGTCTGCACTCGTTTGCTTCGCTCTTTCCTTCGGGACTGATTCCTCTCGGCGGCTTGCAACTCGATGGACGGGTCCTGGGCTTTACATTCTTGTGCATGGTGGGCGTAGGCCTGCTGATTGCTCTGTTTCCAGTAATAGCCACGCGCCGCGTCAGTATTCGGCCAACTCTTGCCGACCGTTCGCGCAACGCTGGCGCAGGCTCCGGACGTACACGCCAGATACTGGTTGCCTCGGAAGTCTGCTTGACTCTCGTCTTGCTTGCCGGATCGGGATTGCTGATCCGTACGCTTTTGTATCTGGAGACTTCGCCTTCCGGTTTTGATTCCGCCAACGTGCTCACCGCAAGCGCGTCGCTCGATAATTCCCGTTATCACGATCCCGTCGTATTTCAAAGGCTGGTGCATGACAGCCTGTCCGCGATGCAACAGATTCCCGGAGTGGAATCAGCCGCCATGGGGTTGAGCCTTCCTTACGAACGCGGCCTCAATGATGGGTTCAAGGTCCTTGATGGCCCCAAGGCGGGTACGGAGATGGTCAGCAGTAGCGCCTATGTGACGCCAGACTATTTCCGGGCGTTGCGCATTCCTTTAGTCGCGGGCCGCAGTTTTACTGACGACGATTCCAGCAGCGCCGCGCCCGTAGCCATGGTCAATGTTTCTTTCGCCAGAAAGTTTCTTGGTACGCAGGACGTGGTCGGGCTGCATCTTGGATTCGGAAAAGCTTCAGCCACCATCGTCGGCGTGATTGGCGACGTGAAGAAGCGTCCGGGCGCCAGCGCAAACGCTCCACTCTCCACGGAAGCGGTTTATTACGTGCCTTATACCCAGGTGGATAAACCGTCCCTGAAGATCATCCATGTATGGTTTGAACCAAGTTGGTTGGTGCGCACCCACGCACCCATCACCGGATTACCGGACGCCATGCAAGCAGCCATGACTCAAATCGACCCCAAACTGCCCTTCGCCAGATTCCACTCGCTGAGCGACTTGCAGTCTCTTGCGCTTTCCCAGCAACGCATTGAAGTCTTGCTGCTTACGGTGTTGGCGGGATTGGCCCTGCTGATTTCCGTGGTAGGTATCTTTGGACTGGTTTCCAACATGGTGGCGCAGCGCCGAAGAGAAATCGGGATCCGCATGGCGCTGGGGTGCACGCTGAAGCAGGCCATGGTTCACGTTGCCGGCTCGGGAATGGCTGCCGTGGGGATAGGGCTGACCGCAGGCCTGCTGCTAGCCATGGTTGCTCTGCGCATACTAAAGAGCGAACTCTACGGAGTGAAGAACCTCGATCCGGTCACCTTGGCTATTGTCTCCTTGCTTATGTTGTTCGCAGCTCTGCTAGCCAGCTTCGCGCCTACGTTGCGCATCGCTCGGATTGACCCTGCGTCGACGCTGCGCACCGAATGATTCTCTGTCAGCGGTAGTACCCCTGCTTGGCTTCTACCGCGACCTTGCCGGCTGATTTCACCGTCTCCGGCGCCAGCTTCACTTTGATCGCGCAGAACTTTCCTTTCGGCTTCTGCTCGGATGGCTTGTAGCCCAGACTGTATCGCATCCGCAGATCGTCAATCAGCCCGGCCAACTTTTCTTTCATCTTTTTGCCGGACGATTCAACCACCTGTCCGCCGGTGGCTTTGGCGTATTCGTAAACTTCGCCCGGTGGATGCAGCATTTGCCCCATCACTTTAGTGGCGCTACGATTACTGGCCTCGCTAATGGACATATCGCTCTGCCGAAGCAGGCTGCATACCACCGTCCCTGACTGGAAAAGTTCGGTAAGAGTTTCCTGCTTGGTGTGGAGCGTGGCATCTTTCATACTGCGTCCGTAGCGTGCTTTAGTTTCGGCATCGGGAATATTCGGGACGTCGTCGGTCATCCAGATAATCACGCGCCGGTTTGGGGTCTTCGCCAGTCTGAACGCCGCCTGATAGATGCCTTCGTTGAAAAACGCCGCTTCGGGGCTTTTCATCTTGCTGGCTTTTTCAATCGCCGCGGCAGTCAGTCCGCGGTCCCGGGTAAAGTCCTGGATCAGTTCCGCGGACGCCGCATAGGTCATCACCGCCACTTCGTCTTCTGGTTTCAGGTGCTGCAAAGCTTCCAGCGCACCTTCCGCCAGCGACTTCAGTACCGGCCGCACGCTGTCAGTCAGATCAAACAGCAGTACTACTGAAAGCGGTAAGCGGTCCTGACTGAAAGAACTGATCTGCTGCGGTACTCCGTCTTCCAATATCTGAAAATCTTCCTGTTTCAGGGACTTCAGCGGCTGCCCGGTCTTCTTTTCGATGACTTGAGTATCCACGATCACCAGACGCACGCTCACGCGGAACACGTTTTCGCCCGGAGAAGGGTTTTGGGCCAAGGCGATCCGGCCCGCGCCGCACGCTAGCAACAACGTCAAACAGCTAAGTCTTAAGCGCATTGTTTTCTTAGGTAAATCAGCTAATCTTAAACAAACTACTCACGTTTCATATTCGCGTAAAAAAAGCCACAATACAATCTTGACTGTCATACTAGAACGCCCCTCTCCCGGAAAGGATGCACGAATGTTCAAAGCGCTCTTGAAACACGTTGATCCGTGGTCGCTGGTGGTGGTAATTCTCACCTTTGTATTGTTCCTGACCGCCCTGTTCATCAAGGGGCTTACGCATGACATGCTGCTGGAAGCCGGCGTATTTCTGGTGTCCATGAAACTGATCATCATGAGCCACAAACAGGCCGCTCACACGGAAAACATGGAGCGCCGGTTGGATGAAATCCATTCTGCCGTGCTGGCTGACAATTCAGGACCGAGGGCGCGGCCCTAGCCGCCGGCGTAATCGCACAAGAGCTACGTCCTTTCTTCGGGCGGCTTCAGGTGGCGGAACGCGCGCCACAGCAGGATGTCGTAGATAATCTTTAGTCCGCCCCCCAGAAACAGCGGCGCTGAAAACGCCAGGCGCTGCATTAGAAATCCTGCAACGGACGACGCGGTGGCCCACGACATATTCCGTGTCAAATTCGTAACGCCGCTGGCAAACGTGCGTTCGTTGGGTTGGACAACGGCCGCCACGTAAGACTGACGCGTTGGAACATCCATTTCCACCAGCGACTCGCGCAGCAGAAACAACACCACAGCCCAGCGAGCGGAAGGCACCAACGATGCGGCGATCAAGAAGATACTGGATGGCAAATGCGTGAACACCATGGTCTTTACCAGGCCGATCCGTTTCGCCAGCCACGCCGCGCCCAAATGCGAAAGCGCGTTGAGGATGTGCACGGCAAAGAACAGTACGGCCAGTTGGCCTTCGGCAATGCCGAAGCGCCGGAAGAACCAGTAGGCAACGAGTGCGTCGGTAAGAAAGCCGCCGCCAAAAGAGTCCAGGGCGAAGAGCGATGACAATCGCAGCACTGTTGCCTTGGTTTCCGCCGAAACGCCTTTTACACCAAGTTGGGCTCCCGCCGAACGCACAACTTCCACTTCTTGCGAAAGAAAAAGCGCGAGCACGCCGCCAAGAATGTTGAGTGCGGCGCAGCCCCAGAACATTGCATGGTACGCCAAGCCTAGGTCCGCGCCCCAAATGCGTTGCGCCAACAACGGTACTCCAGCGGCCAAAGCTCCAAGAGCTCCGCCGGAATCGAGCAGAACGCTGTACCAGGCCAGTCCCCACGTGCGCCGCTGGTCAGACATCAATCCCGGAAGCACCGCCTGCTCCAGAGCGAAGGCTGGACTTCGGTCTGTCCCCATGCCGTTGATCATCCCGACGAAAGCCAGCGCCACCAGGATCGGCGCAGCCGGATGAAAGATCAGTACCACCAAGCCCAGCGCGGTCAGCAATGAAAGAACAAAGAGAGTTCGGCGGCGGCCAAGACGGTCAGCCCAGAGAGTGACAAAGACGGTGCCGGTGGCGGCTCCGGCCAAGCCAGCGGCGATCACCAGCCCAATCGTGACGGAGGAGAATCCTTCGCGGAAAAGAAATACGCCCAGGACTACTCCCAGCAGTCCGATGCTGAAGGAACGTACCCAGGCTGAGGCGTACAGCAGGGTCAAGTCGCGACGCGGTCCGGTCAGCATTTAGTAAGAGTACATCGTCACCGGGCCGCGCTGTATTGGCGGGTTTTAGTTTGGCTCTATTACCTGAAAATCCCTTACCTGGGATACATCGCGGCCAGATTTGCGAACAGTTCGCGTCCGAATTCAGCCTGATAAGCCTGAAACGCCGGCATTTCCTGTAGACGAAGCGTCAAATCGCCACCGGCAAATCTGTTTGCCCGAGCGCTCGTCTTGGCCGTTGGAACCTGCGCACGCATCAGCACCGTTTGGCGCAGCAGGCTGGCCGTGGTTTCGTCAAAGCTGTGCGCAATCAGCACCGTGTTCTCATGGCCAAGTTCGAAGAAGACCGGTCCTTCACTGGTGCTGACTTTCACTGCCCACATCGGCGAGCATTTGGGCGTGGTGCACGCTGGCTGCCAGGGCTTTTCGTCCATTACCGTCACGCGTTTCGCCAGGGACTTCTTGTAGACATCAATGAACCTCTGCGCGGCTTCCGGTGTCTTCCAGCGCGAAATATAAAGTAAGGCAATGTCCGCCGTAGAGGTCGCGCCTTCTTTCGCGGCAACCTTTTTCACGGCAACGTACGAACCGCCGGCCCAATCTGGCGTTACGGTATCGCGGTCATTTTCGGTGCCAAATTGCTGGGTCATAATGCGGACGTCGAGTTGACCAATGCTGCCCATGTCGTAAGGCTCGTAATTCCCCGCGAGTATGACTTTCAGGTCCGGAATATTCACGATGACAGGCTTTTCTTTGGCGAGATAAGCCTTGGGCTCCAGGACTTCATGAGTATTGGCTGGCGGATGAGCAAACGCGTCCGCGAATGCCATCTGCGTGCCGCCTTTCTTAAGCAGTTCAAGCTCAAAGACAAGGCCTTCGCGATACGGGAACATCGCCGACTCCTTGAACAAGAGCGGCGCGTTCTTGACGACAAATGACGTGTCATATGTCTGTGCCATCCGGTCTTTCACAAACTCCATCGCTGAGGGAGTGTCACCCAGTGTGCGTCCGTATGGCTTCAGAAGATAGTCCACGTACACCACCATGGCCTGCCCTTCCACCACAGCCCGTCGCGCGCTGGTTTGCTCGCTTTCCGTGCTGTCACCTTTCATGGCCGCGGCGGCCAAGCGCATCCGCGGGTGGTTCTGCCACGTCATAAGGTCGTAATTCTGGTCCTGGAGCGCGTGTGTCAGTTCATGCGCCATAATGGGGCGCTGCTCGTCCAGGCCAACCCAGTTGAGCAGGTTCATGGTCTTGGACTTGAAGTCGTAGTAGCCGGCAACGCTGCCTCCGGCCGCATCCACAAAATAAGTCTTCAAATTGAAATCCGGCGGCAAATAGCCGAACTTCTTCAACACCAGTTCTGACCGCGCCATGCGCTGAGCTTCTGCACTGTCGGAAAGTGACGCCGTCATGTGCCTGTTGACGTCCTCCTGGCTCACCAATTGGTGTTTTACGGTTTGATGCTTGGGAAAACCCGTGTCCTGACTGGCGAAATCCAGAACATCGTCCATGGACGCAAAGATTTCCTTCATGTCCCTGTCCGTCACCTTTACTTCTACGCGTTTCCTGGCTTTCTGCTCCTTGGCTATTTCGCCCAGGCTTTTTTGCTGCGGAGCCACGGTTGTATTTTGGCCTGCGCTACTGGCCGTGGATTGAGGCGCGTTTGTTGCCGGTTGCTGACCGCAAATTAAACCGGTTGAAAAAGTAACGGCGACCGCACAAATCCTGAGAAACATACGCATAGTTTGGGCACTCGGCTTTCTTAACGCTATTTCAAGTGCCAAGATGATAGGGCTTAGGTCCTGGGGGTCGCGAATTACCTAGGTGGAGTACGAAAGTAACCACTAGCTTGATTAGAAGCTTGCGCTTGCCGAGGTATCCGGATAGTTAACCTCGCGAACCTGATCGAAGTTTTCTCGGGGACATAAGTCCTCAAGATTAGAAACGCAGCCGGTGATTTCCGGCGCCAAATCTAAGGCAACGACGACCATTCTCATCGTACACATAGCAAAGCACTTTCCCTCTAATTGCGAGGCATCGACAAGCCTTTCGACATCGCTGCGGCAGGCATGTTTTTTGCATCTAACCCTGCTCTTAAGCTTTGCAATGTGAAGCTGGGGACGCATTAGTACTGACAACTACATTATTCCAGTAATTAACGAATTTAATCTTCCTCTAGTTTTTCTCTAATCGCTACCTGTGAATCTCTTAGCAGGCTGATTGATCGTTCAAACGGGTTATCACACGCCAAGCGATATACACGTTTCTTAGCGATATTTGCGGACATTTCGATTTTCTCTAGCAAATCCTCGTTCAAGATTTCTATATATACGCTCCGGCATGATGGTGCCCCGGCCGATTTGGGTCTTCCGGGCAGCCTAATGCATGCAACCGCGCCGCATGTTTATCGGGAAGTTAGGGCGTAAGGTTGCGCGCCAATTTAAAGGAGCGCAGTCCAAATGAGTCAGAGAGAAGAAGGAATGTTTCTCACAGGGCAGGCATCAAAAGCGACGGTGAAAGCAGCGGAAGATGCCCGCAAGAATCGCGCGGAAATCGTAAAAGCCTATTCGCAGGGCAAGGTTTCGCGCCGTGACCTTATCCGTTGGGGTCTTATCACCAGCGCCGGAGCCATTGCTCCGATTCACGGTTTGAGCCCATTTGCTGAAGCCAAGGGCAAAGGCAGCAGCAGCGGTGGTGGCAGCGGCCGCGGTGGCGGAGCCGATGATGGTCTGGTTTCCGGCAGTTCGTCCACGCTGGGCGGAACCACGGCAGCAGCAGCAATTCCGTTGAGCCCGTTGTTCGGCGCACAGCCGTTCACTCAGGCGATGCCCCGCTTTGACCTGCAACCGCGCAAACCTCTGTCCTCTTTGACCCCGACGCCTCAGGCCCAGGCCAACCAAACCCAGATGGCGGTTGATCCGCTTCTCGGCGGCGGCTCTGGTCCCATTGAAGGCCGTCCAGGCGGACCCATCTGGGCCCACCAGCGCTTCACCGAATTTGCTCCTCAGGTTGCCGTGGAAATGTCCCAGGCCCAGGCGCAGTCGAACACCAGCTACAATCCTGGCGTTCCCTCAAGCCTGAACTCCGGCATTGATGCGAGCCAGCCGATTCCGCTGGTTTTTCATCCGAAGATGCCCGTGCAGCATGCCAACTCCGTTTGGACCTTCCAGGGTTCGGTACCTCCGAAGTTGGTCACCGCCCGTTACGGCGAACCGCTATTGTTCCGCCATCACAACAAGCTGCCGGCTGACGTTACACAGAACAACGGCTTCGGTCGTCACACGATTTCCACCCACGAGCACAACGGCCACCACGGCGCGGAAAACGACGGCTTTACCGGTGCGTTCTTCTTCCCGGGTCAGTTCTATGACTATCACTGGCCTGTAGTGCTTGCCGGCCACTTCAGCGTGAACACTGCCGCCACCGACCGTCGCGCTTCCAGCCCGAACGGTAGCGGCGGACTGAACAACGTGCCTGGCGACTGGCGCGAGACGATGTCCACCCACTGGTTCCACGATCACATGTTCAGCTTCACTTCGCAGAACGTGTACAAAGGCAACGCTGCCATGTTCAACATCTACAGCGGCCTGGATCGCGGCAATGAAGCCATCAATGACGGCGTCAACCTGCGACTGCCCTCGGGCACCGCAAATGACTGGGGCAACCTGGACTATGACGTCAACCTGCTGCTCTCCGACAAGGCGTTTGATTCCAGCGGTCAGCTGACCTTTGACATCTTCAACTTCGATGGTTTCCTCGGCGACGTAATGACCGTGAACCTGGCTTACAAGCCGTACTTCGAAGTGGAACGTCGCAAATACCGTTTCCGCATCCTCAACGCCAGCGTGTCCCGCTTTTTCAAATACGGGCTCTCTGACGGATCCGTGATGCACCAGATTGCCAACGACGGCAACCTGCTCCCGGTTCCTGTCCCGCAGACGATGTCTGACGAACAGGGTATCGCCGAACGCTATGACTGGATTATCGACTTCTCCCGCTACAGCATTGGTAGCAAAGTCTGGTTGGTCAACGTTTGCGAACACAAAGACGGCAAGAAACCCAACAAGGACCTGACTCTGGCCCAAGCTCTTGCCGGCAGCTCCAACGATCCTGTGGTTGGCAAGATGCTGGAATTCCGCATTGTTCGCAACCCGGCACAGCCTGACCTGAGCCAGATTCCCGCACAGATGATCCCCAACCCGGATCTCTCAGGCATTCCGGTTAGCCGTGAACGTACCTTCGTATTCGGCAGCGGCGCCAGGCAGGACCTGCCGGCCAGTGACCCGGCTGCTTTCACCACCGGTGCGGGCGGACAGCCTGGCCCCTGGGGCGTGGCAGTGGATGGCGGTCGTATGCTCAACGCCAGCTTCGGCCGTGTCTCGGCTTCGCCTAAGTTCGGCAGCCGCGAAGTATGGCACCTGGTCAACGGAGGTGGTGGCTGGGATCACCCGATCCACATTCACTTCGAAGAAGGCCAGATCCTGGCTCGCAACGGCAGCGCCGCCAACGTTCCCGCGTGGGAAAAAGGCCGCAAAGACGTATATCGTCTGCGTCCGGGCGGAAGCGTGACCCTGACCATGCAATTCCGCGATTGGGGCGGGATGTTCATGGAGCACTGCCACAATACGGTCCACGAAGACAACGCGATGCTGGTTCGTTGGGAGACCAACGGTATCGGAGAACCTTTCCTGAAACCGCTCCCGACTCCTATCGCCACTCCGCAGGGCGTCACCTTCGTCCCACCGGACGAAATCGCTCCGACCGCCTTCTAATTGGAAGTCGTGTCAGACGGAACAAACCAACCCGGCGGGTCATCCAAAAAGATGGCTCGCCGGTTTTTAATAAGAAACAAGATTTGAGCACAAGAAATTTGAGGAGCATCACCATGCGCAGTAAGATCTGGGCAAACGTCATGGCGATCTCAGCGTTGCTTGTCGCCGCCGTGGCAGTGCTGCTGCAGCCCGCCGTCGCCGACAACTCCCGCTGGGGCAGCAACTATTTCCCCAACGTTGAACTGACCAACCAGGACGGCCAGAAAGTCCATTTTTACGAC
>Ga0209069_10000715_pt1 | contig 15785 bp, 10 predicted proteins | sample Str013_2_FD_187202 | JGI IMG/M metagenome (GOLD analysis project Ga0209069, IMG submission 187202) | Freshwater sediment microbial communities in response to fracking from Pennsylvania, USA - Straight Creek_MetaG_SC_2013 (SPAdes) (version 2) | ecosystem: Environmental > Aquatic > Freshwater >...
CCGGTGCTGTGGGTCGGCCTGGCCGGTACCCTGCTCACCGCCGCCGCGCTGGCCGTGGTGGCGCGGCTGCTGCTGGGGCTGGACTGGGCGATGGCGATGCTCATCGGGACCGCGCTGGCACCCACCGACCCGGCCGTGGTGTTCTCGGTGCTGGGCCGGCGGGAGATCACCGGCCGCTCCGGGGTGATCCTGGAGGGCGAGTCCGGCGCCAACGACCCGGTCGGCATCGCGCTGATGGTCAGCCTGCTGGCGGCCGGCGGTACCGGCGGGTGGGGCGCGCTGGGCCGGGGGGCCGGCGAGTTCGCCCTGCAGATCGTGGTCGGCGCGGCGGTCGGGCTGGCCGGCGGGGCGGTACTGCGCTGGGCGGTACAGCGGGTGACCCTGCCCAGCGAGGGCCTGTACCCGCTGCGGGTACTCGCCTCGGCGCTGGCCGTGTACGGCGCCGGTACGGTCGCGCACGGCTCGGGCTTCCTGGCCGTGTTCATCGCCGGCATCATGCTCGGCGACGTACGGGCGCCGTACCAGGTGGAGATCAAGCGGTTCCATGCGGCGCTGGCCAGCATCGGCGAGATCATCGCGTTCGTGGTGCTGGGGCTGAGCGTGTCGCTGCACCAGGTCTGGTCCAGCGGCGCGGCGCTGCCCGGCCTGGCGCTGGCCGTACTGCTGGCCCTGGTGGTACGGCCGCTGCTGGTCGGCGCGCTGCTGCTGCCGCTGCGGCTGCGCCCGGGCGAGCGGCTGTTCGTGGCCTGGTCCGGGCTCAAGGGCGCGGTACCGGTCCTGCTCGGCACGTTCATCCTCGCCTCCGGCCGGCCCGGGGCGCCGCGGGCGTACGCCATCGTGTTCGTGGTTGTGCTGTTCTCGGTGGTGGTACAGGGCGGCCTGGTACCGGCGATGGCCCGCTGGTGCGGGGTCCCGATGCGCGACACCGACCTGCGCCCGTGGACGCTGGGGATGCGCTTTCGCAGCGAGCCGCGCGGGGTACGCCACTACGCGGTGGCCGCCGGATCGGCCGCGGCCGGCGCCCGGATCGGCGAGCTGATCGTGGACGAGGAGGTGTGGATCAGCCTGGTGTCCCGGCACGGCACGGTGGTACCGGCGACCGGCGACACCGTGCTCGAGCCCGGCGACGAGGTGCTGGTACAGGTGGATCCCGGCAACGCCGAGGAGCTGGCCCGGCTGTTCGCCAGCCACCCGACCTGACCGCCGCGGCCGGCGCGCCGGCGGCCAACGGCGGCGGCCCGGAGGATTGCCGAGCCGCCGGGGTAGCGTTGAGGGGCGGGTAGATTGCCCGGGCAGACCGCGTGGCGTGGGTACCGGCGGCCGGCCGCGCCCATGCGACGCCCACGGCGAGGAGACCTGAGGTGCTCGACCCGCACGAGCTGTACGAGATCGACCAGGACGTACCCGACCTGGGCCGTCCCGTGCTGATCCAGGCGCTGACCGGGTTCGTCGACGCCGGTCACGCGGCCCGGCTGACCCGGCACTACCTGACCGAGGCGCTGGAGGCCCGGCCGCTGGTACGTTTCGACATCGACCAGTTGCTGGACTACCGGTCCCGCCGGCCGGTGATGCAGTTCGTCGAGGATCACTGGGCCGACTACGAGGACCCGAAGCTGGTCCTGCTGCTGCTGCGCGACCGGGAGGGTACGCCGTTCCTGCTGCTCGACGGCGCCGAACCGGACCTGCAGTGGGAACGGTTCACCAGTGCCGTGGTGGCGTTGACGCACCGGCTGGGGGTACGGCTGACCGTCGGCGTCAACGCGATCCCGATGGGGGTACCGCACACCCGCCCGGCCGGGGTCACCGCGCACGCCACCCGGCAGGAGCTGATCCGCGGGTACGAGCCGTGGTTGCAGCGGGTCCAGGTCCCGGGCAGCGCCGGGCACCTGCTGGAGTACCGGATGGGCCAGCAGGGCCTGGACGCGATCGGCTTCGCCGTGCACGTCCCGCACTACCTGGCCCAGGTGGAGTACCCGCCGGCCGCCGAGACGCTGCTCACCTCGATCTCCCGGGCCACCGGGCTGCTGCTGCCGACGGAGAAGGTGCACGCCGACGGCGAGGCGGTACGCGCCGACGTGGACCGCCAGGTCGCCAGCTCCCCCGAGGCGGCGGAGCTGGTACACGGGCTGGAGGGGCAGTACGACGCGTACCTGCGCGGGCGCCCCGACACCAACCTGCTGGCGCAGGCCGGTCCGCTGCCCACGGCCGAGGAACTCGGCGCGGAGCTGGAGCAGTTCCTGGCCGAGCAGGGCCGGGGCCAGGACGGCTGACCGGCACGGCGCGTCACGCGGCGCCCCGACCGGCGCGGCGCGGCGCGCCCCGACCGGCACGGCGCGGCCGGTCCGCCTATGTTGGCCTCATGCCGCTGACCCGCGCGTACCGTGACGGCCGCCTGATCGCCGAGGGCTTCCCGATCACGGCGGTGTCCGACCACCTGGCCGACGAGCACACCACGGTGTGGTTCGACCTGTGCGCGCCCGACCCCGGCGAGCTGGCGACCATCCGCGAGGAGCTGGGCCTGCACGAGCTGGCCGTGGAGGACGCGCTGAGCGAGCGGCAGCGGCCCAAGCTCGACCACTACGAGCACCACCTGTTCCTCGCCGCGCACGCGGTGTACCTGGAGCCGCACGGCGAGCTGGCGGTGGCCGAGGTGGCCGCGTTCATCACCCCGCAGGCGCTGGTGACGGTACGCAAGAGCGAGCGCTTCGACATCGCCGAGGTACTCCAGCGCTGGGACGGTACCGCCGAGGTACCGGCCGACACGCTGGCGTACCTGCTGCACGGGCTGCTGGACTACGTGGTGGACACGCACTTCGCGGTGGCCCAGACGCTAGACGACGCGATCGACGAGCTGGAGGACCAACTGTTCTCCGACGCGCCGACCGAGCGGGACATGCAGCGGCGCAACTACGCGCTGCGCAAGAGCCTGGCCCGGCTGCGCCGGGTGGTGCTGCCGATGCGGGAGGTCATCAACACGCTGCTGCGCCGGGACCTGAAGATCGTCGGTACCGACATGGCGCCGTACTTCCAGGACGTGTACGACCACGTGCTGCGCGCCGAGGAGTGGACCGACTCGCTGCGCGACCTGGTGAGCAACATCTTCGAGACGTCGATGACGCTGCGCGGCAACCGGCTCAACGTCATCATGAAGCAGGTGACGAGCTGGGCCGCGATCATCGCGGTACCGACCGCGGTCACCGGGTTCTACGGCCAGAACGTGCCGTACCCGGGGTTCGGCCGGGTCTCCGGGTTCTGGCTGTCCTCGGCGATCATCCTCGGCCTGTCCGGGCTGCTGTACCTGGTGTTCCGCAAACGGGACTGGTTGTAACCGGAGAGTCACCCCCTGACGGGCCGGGCGGCGGGCAGAGTGGGACACGCACGGGTACCGACCGGTCGCGCGACGCGTACGGACCGGTACGGCATGATCAGCAGGGTCACGGAGAAGGAGAGCACGGGATGCAACTGGGGATGATCGGACTCGGCCGCATGGGTGCGAACATGGCGCGCCGGCTCATCCGCGCCGGGCACGAGCTGGTCGTCTACGACGTGTCCGCGCAGGCCGTGGCGGCGCTGGCCGCCGACGGGGCGACCGGCTGCGCCTCGCTGGCGGAGTTCGCGGCCGCGCTGAGGGCGCCCCGGGCCGCCTGGGTGATGATCCCGGCCGGGTACGCCGCGGCCACGGTACGCCAGGTGGCCGCGCTGTTCGCCGCGGACGACATCATCGTCGACGGCGGCAACTCGTACTACCGCGAGGACATCCGGGCCGCCGACGAGCTGCGCGCGCAGGGCATCCACCACGTCGACGTCGGTACCTCCGGCGGGGTGGCCGGGCTGGAACGCGGCTACTGCCTGATGATCGGCGGGGACACGGCGGCGGTACAACGGCTGGACCCGATCTTCCGGGACCTGGCCCCGGGCCTGGACGCCGAACCGCGTACCCCGGGCCGTACCGGCGAGCCGCACCAGGCCGAGCGCGGGTACCTGCACTGCGGCCCCAACGGGGCCGGCCACTTCGTGAAGATGGTCCACAACGGCATCGAGTACTCGATCATGGCGGCGTACGCCGAGGGGCTCAGCGTGCTGCGCGGCGCCGGCATCGGTATCGACGCGGACTCGCACGAGGTGGACGCGGAGACCAGCCCGCTGCTGGACCCGCGGTTCTACCAGTTCGACTTCGACGCGGCCAACGTCGCCGAGGTGTGGCGGCGCGGCTCGGTGATCGGCTCCTGGCTGCTCGACCTCACCGCGCTGGCGCTGCTGGAGGACCCCACGCTCGGCTCGTTCGCCGGCCGGGTGTCCGACTCCGGCGAGGGCCGGTGGACCTCCATCGCGGCGATCGAGGAGGGCATCCCGGCGCCGGTACTGACCGCCTCGCTGTACGCCCGGTTCCTGTCCCGGGGCATGGGCGAGTACGCGTTCCAGGTGCAGTCCGCGCAGCGCAAGCAGTTCGGCGGGCACGACGAGAAGCCGCACGGCGGCGTACCACGGAAGGGCCGGTCATGACCGACATCACCACCACCCCGGCCTGGGCGGCGCTGGCGGCGCACGCCGGGCAGGTACGCACGGCGCACCTGCGCGACCTGTTCGCGGCCGACCCGGACCGGGGTACCCGGTTCGCCGCCCAGGCCGGCGACCTGTACGTGGACTACAGCAAGCACCTGGTCACGCAGGAGACCCTGGCGCTGCTGCGGGACCTGGCCGGTACCGCCGGGCTGGCCGGGCGGATCACGGCCATGTTCGCCGGGCAGCACATCAACACCAGCGAGGACCGCGCGGTGCTGCACACCGCGCTGCGGCTGCCCCGGGAAGCCACCCTGGTGGTGGACGGCCAGGACGTGGTGGCGCAGGTGCACGCGGTACTGGACGCGATGGCCACCTTCGCCGAGAAGGTACGCTCCGGGGCCTGGCGCGGGTACACCGGCCAGCCGATCACCACGGTGGTGAACATCGGCATCGGCGGCTCGGACCTCGGGCCGGTGATGGCGTACGAGGCGTTGAAGTCCTATCTGGACACCGACGTGCGGTGCCGGTTCGTGTCCAACATCGACCCGACCGACCTGTACGACACCACCCGTGACCTGGACCCGGCCAGCACCCTGTTCGTGGTGGTGTCCAAGACCTTCACCACGCTGGAGACGCTGACCAACGCGGCCGCCGCGCGGGACTGGCTGCTGTCCACACTGGACGCTCCAGCGCAGGCCGTGGCGCAGCACTTCGTCGCGGTCAGCACGAACGAGGCCCGGGTACGCGAGTTCGGCATCGACCCGGCGAACATGTTCGGCTTCTGGGACTGGGTCGGCGGGCGGTACTCGTTCGACTCCGCGGTGGGGCTGGCGCTGATGCTCGCGGTCGGCCCGCAGCGCTTCCGCGAGATGCTGGCCGGGTTCCATACCATCGACGAGCACTTCCGTACCGCGCCGCTGGAGCGCAACGTGCCGGCGCTGCTCGGGCTGCTGGGCGTCTGGTACAACAACCTGCTCGGCGCGCAGACCCACGCGGTACTGCCGTACTCCCAGTACCTGCACCGGTTCCCGGCGTACCTGCAGCAGCTCACGATGGAAAGCAACGGCAAGTCGGTACACGCCGACGGGTCCACTGTGGACCACCAGACCGGGGAGATCTTCTGGGGCGAGCCCGGTACCAACGGGCAGCACGCCTTCTACCAGCTCATCCACCAGGGGACCAAGCTGATCCCGGCGGACTTCATCGGGTTCAGCCAACCCAACCACGACACCGGGGACATGCACGACCTGTTCATGTCCAACTTCTTCGCGCAGACCGCGGCGCTGGCCTTCGGCCGTACCCTCGACGAGGTGCTCGCCGAGGGCACACCGCCGAACGTGGCCCCGCACAAGGTGATGCCGGGCAACCACCCCACCACCTCGATCCTGGCACCGAAGCTGACCCCGGGTACCCTCGGCCAGCTCGTTGCGCTGTACGAGCACAGCACCTTCACCCAGGGCGTGATCTGGGGCATCGACTCGTTCGACCAGTGGGGGGTGGAGCTGGGCAAGGTGCTGGCGCGCCAGCTCGCGCCACTGCTCAGCGACGCCGCCACGGCGCTGGACCAGGACCCGTCCACCAACGCGCTGATCGCCCGGTACCGGGACCAGCGGCACGGCTGACCCGCGGCGGGCTCAGCACCCGGGCGTCACGCCGGCCGGTCCATGCCCGGTGACCGGCCGGCCGGTGTACCACGCCCGGCCCAGTCCTGGTGCAGCCGGGCCGCCGGCCGGTGGCCGCCGCCGGGCCGGCCGGATGCCGGAATCACCCGGCCGGGTACCGCGGGTCAGCCGCCCAGCGGGTGGGTGGGGCTCAACGCGTACGGCGGGACGAGGTCCATCCCGTCGGGGTTGTTCAGGTACCCCGGGCCGGCACCCGGTACCCCGGTGCGGCCGTACTGCCACACGATCGCACTGGTCCTCGGGTCGATCACGACGACCCGGTGGTTGTAGTCGTCGTTGACGACGACGTCCCCGTTGGGCAGCGGCAGCGCCAGCGACGGGTGGTCGAGCCGGCCGGCGCCGGTACCGGTGTACCGCCACAGCACCTGCCCGGCCCGGTTGAACTCGACCACCTGACCGGCGGCGGAGTAGTCCACGGTGAGGTACCGGTCGGCGGAGACCTCGTTGGTGTCCGACGGGTACGCCACCCCGGGTACCCGGGTCGACCACAGCACCTGCCCGGACAGCGTCATCTCGCTGACCCACGAGCCGTTGATCTCGGTCACCAGCACGTTGCCGTCGGCGATCGGGAACGCCCCGTTGGGGCTGCCGAAGGTGGCCGGCGGCGCGTGCCGGCAGGTACCGGTACGGCCGAACACGGTCGCCGGGGCGGTACCGCCGGGCGGGATCAGCAGGATCCGGCAGTTCTTGATGTCCGGGGACAGGATCGACCCGTCCTTCAGCAGCATCGCATCGTCGGGGTTGTTGAGCTGGCCGGGGCCGGCGCCGGGGTGCCCCGGCGTGCCGTACTGGTACACGATCCGGTGGGTGGCGATGTCGATGACCCGGATGGTGAAGTAGTCCTCCTCGGTGGCGATGATCTGCCGACCGTCCGGGCTGAAGAACGCGTCGTCGGGGATGCGGAACTCCTGCCCCGCGGCGAGGTCGCCAGGACGCGGGAACTCCCACCGCACCCGGCCGGCCGGGTCGACCACGACCAGCCGGTTGTTCTTCTTGTCCGCGATCAGCAGGTCGGCCGGCAGCACGGTCGGGTCAGAGCCGGGCGCCAGGTACCCCGGGCCGGTACCGGTGGCCGGGTCGGCCCACGGCGCGGGCGCGGCGGCGGTACCGGCCGGGGTCGGCGACCCGCCGGGCGTGGCGCCGGAGGTCCGGACCTCCGGCGACGGGCCGGTACCGGCCGCCCGTACCGGCGCGGTCTGGGCGCCGCAGCCGGCCGCGGCGAGCGCGGCCCCGGTCAGCGCGGCGGCCAGCCGCCACGCGCGGCGCCGGCCGGTGGGGGGATTCGTCGTCACGGCACGGCCGCCTTGATCTCGATGATGCTGGTCAGGAGCTGGGGGGTCTCGCCGCCGACGAGGTACGCGGCGGTACCGGACACGGCCACCCCGGCGTCGGACAGGGCCAGCGGCAGCGAACCGGTGGCGGCGGCGGTACCGGTGGCCGGGTCCAGCCGCAGGATCGCCGCGCCGGGCCGGCCGCCGGTACCGCCACCGGCCAGGTACAGCCCGCCGGCCAGGGCGAAGCCGGCCGCGTGCGCCAGCGGCCCGGGCAGCCGGCCGGCCACCACGGCGGTACCGGTGGCCAGGTCGACCCGCTGCACAACGTCGGTGGCACGGCCGCCGGGCAGCTCGCCGCCGGCCAGCCACAGCGCCGTGGGCGTGGCGATCAGGGCCGGGTACCGCACCGGTACCGGCAGGGTGGCCACGACGGTGAAGCTCACCCCGTCGGTGGTCCGCAGCACGGCCGGGCTGAACGCGACGCCGGTGTACCCGCCGAGCAGGTACGCCGCGCCGCCGGTGGCCGCCGCGACCAGGTCCGAGCGGGCCTGCGGCAGCTGCCCGACCACCCGGCCGGGCGCACCCGGTACCAGCGCCTGCACGGTCGCCACGCTGGCCGCGGTACCGCCGCCGAAGACCAGGTCCTGCCCGGCCACGGTGGCCCCGGCCGCGTCGTGCACCGGCCGGGCCAGCGCGCCGTCCGGACTGACCTTGGCGCCGGCCAGGTCCACCCGCAGCACCGCGGCGGTGGTCCGCTGCCCGGTGGTCAGCCCGCCGGCCACGAGCAGCCCGCCCGGGGCGGCGAACACCACCGGGCGCGACAGCGCCGCCGGCAGCGTCACCGCGAGCCGGGCGGCCGACAGCCGGGCCGGCACGGCCGGCGGGGCCGCCGCGGCGCTGGCGGCGGTACGCCCCGGCGGTACCGGGGTCGGCGTGGCCGCGGGCGCGGCGGTACAGCCGGCCAGGCCGAGCAGCAGCACGCCGGCGCTGGCCGGGCGGAGGTAACGGCGCATCGGTACCGACGCTAGCCCCTGATTCTTACAGCCGCCTGACCGGGCCGGGTACCGTGCCCGGCGCCGGTCAGGCCGGGCGGCGCTCGGCCGGTACCGTGGCCTCCCCCAGGCGCGGGAACGGCTCGGTGGCGAACACGACCTCCACCGCGACCTCGAAGTACGCGGCGATGCGCAGGGCCAGGTACAGGCTGGGGCTGAACTCGCCGCGCTCGAGGTACCCGACGGTCTGGTAGTGCACGCCCAGCGCCTGCGCGAGCTGCCGGCGGCTGATGCCACGCTCGGCCCGCAGCATCGCAATCCGGTTGTAGATCGCCTCGCTCATATCACCGCACCCGCTGCACGGCCTGCTGGCGGCGACGCTCCACAGTGGACCCGGACTCGCGCCGGGCCATCCGCCGCAGCACCACCGGCGCCAGCACCAGCCCGGCGATCGCCCAGGCGCCGAGCACCCCCAGGGTCTCCAGGTGCCGCCAGGAGTGGCCGAGTTCCACCGCCGCCATGCCCGCCGGCAGCAGCGCCGACCGCATGCCCAGGCCGAGCCAGTACACCGGGAAGACCTGGGCCACCCCCTGCAGCCAACCGGGCAGGTTGTCGATCGGGTAGAAGATGCCCGAGGTGGCGATCAGCCCGAACAGCGGCAGCACGACGATGCCCAAGCTGCGCGGGTTGTCGGTCAACGAGCCGACGATCGCGCCGATCGGCAGCGTCGCCACCAGGCCCAGCAGGATCACCCAGGCCAGGGTGAGCCAGCTGCCGGCGGTACCGGCGGCGAGCCCGTCGAGCAGGAACAGCCCCGGTACCAGTTGCAGGCACAGGCTCACCACGGTCATCCCGGACATCACCACGATCTTGCCGACGAGGTACCCGAGCATGCCGTTGGGCACGGCCTTGGCCCGCAGCAGGGTACCGTCCTCGCGCTCCACGGTCAGCGTCATGGCCAGCGTGACCAGTCCGGTGAACGCCACGCCATGCCGATCGCGCCGGGCAGCGTGCGGGTACCCAGGGACAGGCCGGTACCGGCGATGGTGTGCCCGCGCAGGCCAGCCCCCGTGCACCGCGGATCGCCGGTACCGTCAGCCGGCCGGCGGCGGGCCCAGCACCGGGGCGTTGACCGCCCGTACCGGCCCGGCGAACTCGGGCAGCTCGACCACCTCCACGCCGGCCTCCCGCAGCAGCCGGGTGCCCTGGCAGTCGGCCAGCACCGGCGGCTCGCGCAGCGCGTACACCACCCGGCCCAGTCCCGCGGACAGGATCAGCTCGGTACAGCTCCGCGGCCCGGAGCGGCGGGTCGAGCACGGCTCCAGCGAGCTGTACAGGGTGGCCCCGGACAGGTCCACCCCGGCCGGTACCCGGGCCAGCGCCGACTCCTCCGCGTGCCGCCGCGGCCCGGCGTCCCGGGAGTACCCGCGGGCCAGCTCCCGGCCGTCCGCGCCGACCACGACAGCACCCACCGCGTACGCCGTGGTGGCCGGCGGGCAGGACCGGGACAGCTCCACCGCCTGCGCCAGCCAGCGCCGGTCGGCAGTCCCGTCTACGGGATCGACGGTGGCACCAACCGCGGGGCCGGCCGCGGGGCCGGCCGCACCGTCGAAGCGGCCGTCGAAGCGGCCGGACAGCGCGTACCGCAGCACCGCCATGTCCCCCACCGGTGCCGCCGCCACCAGCCGGGCCCGCCGGCCCGGCGGCCACCCGGCCGTACCGGCACCGGCCAGCCGGGGCGCCGCCGGGTCGGCCACGAACAGCGGCGCCACCGCCAGGTGCAGTTCGTCGGCCAGGTCCGTAGCCAGGAACCCGGCCAGCGTCGCGCCGCCGCCCTCCACCAGCAGCGTGCCGGTACCCCGGGCGGCCAGGTCGGCCAGCACCACGGCCAGCGCCACCGGCTGCCCCGCCGGTACCACCTCGGCCCGACCGCCCAGCCGGGACCGCAGCCCCGGCACGGTACCGGTGGCCGCGTACACCAGCGGTGCCGGGCCGCCGTGGAACAGCCGCGCGGACGGGTCCAGCGCACCGGACGCGGTCAGCACCACGCGCTGCGGCGACCCGGCCAGGCCCCGGGCGCCGCGGGCGGCCCGGCGCGCCGGCGACCGTACCAGCAGCCGCGGGTCGTCCCGGCGCAGCGTGCCGGCGCCGACCAGGATCGCGTCGCACCGGGACCGCACCTCGTCCACCCGGTCGAGGTCGGCGGCGCCGGACAGGACCAGCCGGGTACCGCTGGCGTCGTCCAGGTACCCGTCCAGCGACACGGCACAGCTCAGCAGCGTGTACGGCCGCTCGCTCACTGGTCAGTCTTCCGTTCGCGGCTGCGGGGCTCGCTCATCCGGGCAAGCCTACGGGCACCGCCACGCCGGTACCGGGACGTGGCGATCACATCGCGGCCGGTAATCCGGTGGGCGCGGGCCGGGGTCACCTGCCTATCCTTGCGCTGTCATGGAATCCCCGCCGGTCGACCCGCGTACCCGCCTGGGCGAGCTGACGCTGGCCGACGAGCGGCGGCTGCGCCGGCGGCTGGACGGGCTGCGCCGGATCCGCCCGAAGGCGGCCGCGGACGGGGCGCTGGCCGGGATCATCGCCGAGATCGACGCGGCGGCGCAGCGCATCGCCGCGCGCCGGGCCGCGGTACCGGTGCCCACGTACCCGGCCGAGCTGCCGGTCAGCCAGCGCCGGGACGACCTGCTCACAGCCATCCGGGACCACCAGGTGGTGATCGTGGCAGGACAGACCGGCTCGGGCAAGACCACCCAGTTGCCGAAGCTGTGCCTGGAACTGGGCCGGGGGGTCCGCGGCCTGATCGGGCACACCCAGCCGCGGCGGCTGGCCGCCCGTACCGTGGCCGACCGGATCGCGGCCGAACTGGGTACCACGGCCGGGCGTACGGTCGGGTACCAGGTGCGGTTCACCGCACAGGTCGGGCCGGACACGCTGGTGAAGGTGATGACCGACGGCATCCTGCTGGCCGAGATCGCGGCCGACCGGATGCTGTACCGGTACGACACGCTGATCATCGACGAGGCGCACGAGCGCAGCCTCAACATCGACTTCATTCTCGGGTACCTCAAGCAACTGCTGCCGCAGCGGCCGGACCTCAAGGTGGTCATCACCTCGGCCACCATCGAGCCGGCCCGGTTCGCGGCGCACTTCGCCGACCCGGTCACCGGCGAGCCGGCGCCGGTGGTCGAGGTGTCCGGCCGTACCTACCCGGTCGAGCTGCGCTACCGGCCGGTGGTGGACCCGGACGACCCGGCCGCCGACCCGGACCGGGACCAGGTGACCGCGATCTGCGACGCGGTGGCCGAACTGGCCGCCGAGCCGCCCGGGGACGTGCTGGTGTTCCTGTCCGGTGAGCGGGAGATCCGCGACGCGGCCGAGGCGCTGCGCCGGGTGGTCCGCCCGGACACCGAGATCGTGCCGCTGTTCGCCCGGCTGTCCGCGGCCGAGCAGCACCGGGTGTTCGCCCCGCACCCGGGGCGGCGCATCGTGCTGGCCACCAACGTCGCCGAGACATCCCTGACGGTACCGGGGATCCGGTACGTGGTGGACCCCGGTACCGCGCGGATCTCCCGGTACAGCCACCGGCTGAAGGTACAGCGGCTGCCGATCGAGGACGTCTCGCAGGCCTCGGCGAACCAGCGCGCCGGCCGCTGCGGGCGGCTGTCCGACGGCGTGTGCATCCGGCTGTACACCGAGGCCGATTTCGCCGCCCGGCCGGCGTACACCGATCCGGAGATCCTGCGGACCAACCTGGCCTCGGTGATCCTGGCGATGGCCGCGGCCGGGCTGGGCGACATCGCCGCGTTCCCGTTCCTGGACCCGCCGGACCGCCGGGCCATCCGGGACGGGCTGGACCTGCTGCACGAACTCGGCGCGCTGGACGCGGCCGGGGCGCTGACCCCGCTGGGGCGGCGGCTGGCGGTACTGCCGGTGGATCCGCGGCTGGGCCGGATGGTGCTGGAGGCCGACCGGCTGGGCTGCCTGCGGGAGATCCTGGTGATCACGGCCGCACTGTCCATTGTGGACCCCCGGGAGCGGCCGACCGAACAGGCCCAGGCCGCCACCGCCCTGCACGCCCGGTTCGCGGACAAGGAATCGGACTTCCTGGCCTACCTGAACCTGTGGCAGTACCTGCGGGAGCGGCAGAAAGAGCTGTCCGGCAACCAGTTCCGCCGGCTGTGCCGCACCGAGTTCCTGCACCACCTGCGGGTACGGGAGTGGCAGGACCTGTACACGCAACTGCGCCAGGTCGCCCGTACCCTCGATCTGGTCGTCAGCGACGGGCCACCGGCCCCGGCCCAGTCGGTGCACACCGCGCTGGCCGCCGGCCTGCTGTCCCACATCGGGCTGCGCGACGCGCAGAGGCAGGACTACCTCGGCGCCCGGGGCGCGCGCTTCGCGCTGTTCCCCGGTTCGGTGCTGTTCCGCCGGCCGCCCCGGTTCGTCATCGCGGCCGAACTCGTGGAGACCTCCCGGCTGTGGGGCCGGGTGGCGGCGAAGGTCGAACCGGAGTGGATCGAGCCGCTGGCCGGGCACCTGGTGAAGCGCTCGTACAGCGAACCGCACTGGTCGGCCAAGTCCGGCGCGGTACTGGCGACGGAGAAGGTCACCCTGTACGGGGTGCCGATCGTGGCGGCCCGGCAGGTCAACTACGGCCGGATCGACCCCGAGCTGTGCCGGGACCTGTTCCTCCGGCACGCGCTGGTCGACGGCGACTGGCGTACCCACCACCCGTTCTTCCACGCCAACCGGGAACTGCTGGACCAGGCGCAGGAGTTGGAGCACCGGGCCCGGCGCCGGGACATCGTGGTCGACGACGAGGTCCTGTACGCCTTCTACGACCAGCGCATCCCGGCCGAGGTGGTCTCCGGGCGGCACTTCGACGCGTGGTGGAAGGCCGAACGCCGGCGCCGGCCGGACCTGCTGACGTTCCAGCCGGACATGCTGGTGACCGACGCGGCCGGACGGGTGGACCCGACCGACTACCCCGACACCTGGCGCCAGGGCGACCTGGAACTGGCGCTGACGTACCAGTTCGAGCCCGGTACCGGTGCCGACGGCGTGACCGTCCACATTCCACTGTCGCAGCTGGGTGCCGTGGTACCGGCCGGGTTCGACTGGCAGATCCCGGGGCTGCGCGAGGATCTGGTGACCGCGCTGCTGCGGTCGCTGCCCAAGGCGCTGCGCCGGGCGTTCGTCCCGGTACCGGACACCGCCCGGGCGGTGCTGGCCCGGCTGGGCCCCCGCGCGGTACCCGGCCCCGAGCCGGTCACCGCCGCGATCGCCCGCGAACTGCGGACCCTGACCGGCGAGGTGGTACCGGCCGGGGCCTGGGACTGGTCGCGGGTACCGGACCACCTGAGGTTCACCTACCGGGTGGTCGACGCCGACGGTACCGCCGTCGGGCAGGGCCGGGACCTGCCGGCGTTGCAGGCCCGGTTCGCCGCCGCGGCCCGGGACGTGCTCACCGAGGTGGTCCAGGACATCCGCCGGCGCGGGCTGACCGCGTTCCCGGACGAGCTGCCCCGTACCGTGACCCGGGTGCACGCCGGCTTCCCGGTGACCGCCCACCCCGCGCTGGTACCCGACGGGGACGCGGTGGCCATCGAACTGTTCGCCACGCCGGAGGCGGCCGAGCAGGCGATGTGGACCGGTACCCGGGCGCTGCTGCGCCGCGACACGCCGTCGCCGGTACCGTACCTGACCGGGCGCCTGTCCAACCCGGCCAAGCTCGCCCTGCTGCGCGGCGCCCAGGGTGGCCTGCCGGCGCAGCTCGCGGACTGCGTCACCGCGGCCCTGGACGCGCTGATCGCCGCCGGCGGCGGCCCGGCCTGGGACGCGGCCGGCTACGCCGAGCTGCTGCGGCGGGTCCGCGCCGGGCTGCCGGAGACCGCCGCGTCGGTACTGGACGCGGTACAGCGGATCCTCACCGGCGCGTACGAGCTGCGGGCGCGGCTGACCGGTACCGGCAACCCGGCCCTGCTGCCGTCCCTGACCGACCTGCGCGGGCAACTGGACGCGCTGGTGTACCCCGGTTTCGTGGCCGCCACGGGACTGGACCACCTCGGCGACCTGCCCCGGTACCTGGCCGCGATGGCGCGCCGGCTGGACCGGCTGCCGGACAACCCGGCCCGGGACCGCCAACTGATGTCCACTGTGGACAACGTGACCCGGGAGTACGCGCAGCTGCGCCGGGAACTGCCGCCGTCACGGGAGCTGGGCGAGATCCGCTGGATGATCGAGGAGCTGCGGGTGGGCCTGTTCGCCCAGTCCCTCGGTACCGCCTACCCGGTCTCGGACAAGCGCATCTACAAGGCGATGGACCAGGTACCAGCGTGACCGGGTGCACCGAGCGCAGCGAGGGCCACGAGGGCACGCAGACAGGGGAACCAGCGTGACCGGGTGCACCGAGCGCAGCGACGGCCACGAGGGCACGCAGACCGAGGTACCGGCGTGACCCGCCGGCGCCGCCTGCTCGTACTGGGCATCTGCTCGATGAGCCTGTTCATCGTCGCGGTGGACAACACGATCGTCAACGTGGCGCTGCCGGCCATCGGCGCCGATCTGCACGCCAGCGTGTCCGGGCTGCAGTGGGTGGTCGACGCGTACACGCTGGTGCTGGCGAGCCTGCTGATGCTGGCCGGTTCGACCGGCGACCGGCTCGGCCGGCGGCACGTGTTCCAGGCCGGGCTGGTCACCTTCGCCGTGGCCTCGCTGCTGTGCAGCCTGGCCACCAGCCTGCCGGCGCTGGTGGCGGCCCGGGTGTTGCAGGCCATCGCGGGCTCGATGCTCAACCCGGTGGCGATGTCCATCATCACCAACACGTTCACCGATCCGCGCGAGCGGGCCCGGGCCATCGGCGTGTGGGCCGGCGTGGTCGGGCTGAGCCTGGCGCTCGGGCCGGTCCTCGGCGGCATCCTGGTACAGGCGGTCGGCTGGCCGGCGATCTTCTGGGTCAACGTCCCGGTGGCGCTGCTCGCGGTGGCGCTGACCGCCGCGTTCGTACCCCAGTCGCGGGCCTCCCGGCCGCGCCGGCCCGACCCGGTCGGGCAGGTGCTCGTGCTGGTGGCGCTCGCCGCGCTCACCTACGGCATCATCGAGGGGCCGGCCGCCGGCTGGGTCTCGCCGCGCATCCTGGGCTGCTTCGGGCTGTCCGCGGCGGCGGTCACCACGCTGGTGGCCTACGAGCGGCGCCGCACCGAGCCGCTGATCGAACTGCGGTTCTTCGGCTCGGTACCGTTCGCCGGCGCCACCGTGATCGCGGTCAGCGCGCTGGCGGCGCTGAGCGGATTCCTGTTCCTCAACTCGCTGTACCTGCAGGACGT
>Ga0209069_10000716_pt1 | contig 15771 bp, 15 predicted proteins | sample Str013_2_FD_187202 | JGI IMG/M metagenome (GOLD analysis project Ga0209069, IMG submission 187202) | Freshwater sediment microbial communities in response to fracking from Pennsylvania, USA - Straight Creek_MetaG_SC_2013 (SPAdes) (version 2) | ecosystem: Environmental > Aquatic > Freshwater >...
CACCGTGATCGTCCGGCTCGGCCCGATCGTGCTCTTCGAGCCGGAGAGCAACGCCATCAAGTCGGAGTACCTCGGTGGCTTCGATCAGTGGGCGGCGCTGCTCCAGCAGAACCCGAGCTTGACGTTGACGATCATCGGCTACACCGATCCGCAGGGCACCGGGGCGTACAACCTCGTCCTCGCCAAGCGTCGCGCCGAGGCGGCGCGGGCGCGGATCCTGTCCAACGACATCGACCCGGAGCGGGTCGACACGCTGTCTCGCGGCGCCGAGGATCCGATCGCCACCAACGCGACCTCTGCCGGCCGGGCCCAGAACCGTCGGATCGAGTTCGCCGTCACCGGCATCTTCGGCTGAGGAGACGACAGGTCAACGAAGCGCGCGCGCGATAGACCTAGTGGCGGCAGCGATGCCCGACGAACCGATCGGTGCCTCCATCGCGATCAATGCCGCTTCGATCGTGCCGAGCGCGCCGAGGATCATCGGTGGGTTGATGTGTCCCATGTGGCCGATGCGGAACGCCCTCCCGGCGAGGTCGCCAATGCCCGTGCCGAGCGTGAGCCCTGCCTGCGCGACGCACATCTCGCTCAGCCGCGTCGCATCGATCGAGCCGGTGAGGACCGTCGTCACCGCGTTCGAGCGCGCCGATGGATCGACGACGTTGAGCTCGATGCCGCCCGGCGTCGCCCACGCCTCGACTGCGACGCGCACCGCATCAGCCAATGCCGCGTGACGGGCCCAGACGTTGGCGAGGCCCTCGGTGCGGATCATCGTCAGCGCTTCGCGCAGGCCGTAGAGATGGGCGACGGGCATCGTCCCGCCGTAGCGCAAGTAGTGCGGCCCGTCGAGCGTGCGCGCCGTCCAGTCGAAGTAGCCGGTGCGCAGGTCGGCATGTCGATGTGCGGCGAGCGCCCGCGGTCCGGCCCAGACGAAGCCGAGGCCGGGCGGGACCATCAGTGCCTTCTGCGACGCGGCCAACGTCAAGTCGACGCCCCAGGCGTCCATCTCGTAGCGCTCTGCGCCCATCGAGGCGATGCAATCGACCATCAACAGCGCCGGATGAACGGCGGCGTCGATGGCGCGACGGATGGCGGGGATGTCGTTCATAACTGATGACGCGGTGTCGGTGTAGACGACGAAGATCGCTTTGATCTCCCTCGTGATGTCGGCCCGCAGCCGCGCTTCAACGGCCAGCGGATCGACGGGACGGCGCTCCGGCGCGTGCAGCACCTCTGTCTTCACACCAGAGAACGCCGCCATCTCGCCCCACGTGACGGCGAACCGGCCCGACTCCAGAACGAGCACCTTGTCGCCACGCGACAGCGTGTTCGAGATCGCCATCTCCCATGCGCCGTGACCGTTGGAGATCGTGACGAAGACACGACCATCGTGCATCCCGGCGATACGAGGCAACTCGACGTAGATCTCGTCCGACACCGCCAGCAGCTCGTCGCCATAGATGTCGGGCATCGAGCGGTGCATGGCCGCCAGCACCCGATCGGGGATGACCGACGGGCCGGGGATGGCGACGTGCTCACGTCCTCCAGCAAGTGACATGGCACCAACGCTACGGTCGACGCTCTGAGGCGTGAAACCAGAGCGGTGAACCGGAGGCGTGCTCGGCGGCGAGTCGATCCGGTCAGTGCCCGGTCACCTCGGGCCGGCCAGCGGCGCGCAGCTCGGTGCGGATCTTGTTGGCGTGGGCGTCGAGCAGCTCTCGTTCGATCGACGCCGCGGCGTTGGCAAACGACAGCTGACCCATGGTGGTCGTCGGGATGACGTGGACGTGGACATGGGGGACCTCGTAGCCGGCGATGATCACCCCGACGCGCTCGCATCCGAAGGCGCGGTCCTGCGCTCGACCGATGATCTGCGAGACGCGCATCAAGTGCTCGTTGGTGGCCAGCGGCAGTTCGATCCAGTGCGCGACCTCGGCTCGCGGCACGACGAGCACGTGACCGGGCGCCATCGGGTTGATCGACATGAACGCGACGCAGACGTCGTCGGTCCACACGAACGTGCCCGGGATCTCACCGGCGATGATCCGGCTGAAGATCGTCGTCATCGGCTCCCCATGTCAACGGAGCGTAGTCAGGCGGACCTACGATGCCGCCATGAGGGCGCGCTGGTCGACAGGCACGAGACGGCGATGAGCACCGTCACCTCTCGCAAGCCCGGCACGGACCGGGTGCTGACGATCCCCAACGTGATCACGATCGTCAGGCTGGCATGCCTGCCGCTGTTCTTGTGGTTGCTGTTCGGTCGCGACAGCCGCGTCGCCGCGGCGAGCTTGCTCGCCGCGCTCGGTGCCACCGATTGGGTCGATGGCTACATCGCCCGCCACTTCAACCAGGTCTCCGAGCTCGGCAAGGTGCTCGACCCGTTGGCCGATCGCCTGCTGTTCATCGTCGGCGTCGGGGCGATGATCATCGACGGTGGCGTGCCGCGCTGGTTCGCGTGGGTAGTCGTCGTTCGGGAGGTCGTCATCGGCGGCGCGCTGGTGATCCTCACCGCATTGGGCATGAAGCGCTTCGATGTCCGTTGGGCGGGCAAGGCAGGCACGTTCGGGTTGATGTTCGCGTTCCCGATGTTCTTGCTCGCTGCCGGCTTGCACGGTACGGCACGAACGTGGTGGAACGTGGCCGGTTGGTTGTGCGGCTTACCGGCACTGGCATTCAGCCTCTTCGCTGCCGTCACCTACGTCCCGGCGATGAAACGCAACCTCATCGCCGGTCGCGCCGAGCGCCGCGCCGAAACGGTGATGGAGCGTCACGAATGAAGGCGGTGATCATGGCCGGGGGAGAAGGCACCCGCCTTCGGCCGCTGACGTCGAACGCGCCGAAGCCGATGCTGCCGATCGCCAACGTGCCGATGATGGAGCACGTCGTCAACCTCCTTCGTCGCCATGGCTTCGACGAGATCGTCGTCACCGTGATGTTCCTCGCCAATGCGATCAAGGACTACTTCGGCGACGGCAGCGAGTTCGGTGTGCGGATGACCTACGCCGACGAGCCGACACCGCTGGGCACTGCCGGGTCGGTGCGCAACGCGATGACGCAGTTGGACGAGCGCTTCTTGGTCATCTCCGGCGACGTCATCACCGACATCGATCTGACGAGCCTCATCGCCTACCACGACAGCCACAAGGCGCTCGCCACGATCGGTTTGATCCGCGTCCCGAACCCGCTCGAGTTCGGGATCGTGATCACCCGTGAGGACGGCACGATCGAGCGGTTCTTGGAGAAGCCGACGTGGGGCCAGGTGTTCTCCGACACGATCAACACCGGCATCTACGTGTTGGAGCCGGCGATCTTCGACTACATCGCACCCGATCGCTCCGTCGACTTCTCTGGCGAGGTGTTCCCGAAGCTGCTCGCCGAAGCGAAGCCGCTCTATGGCGCCATCGTCGACGGCTACTGGGAAGACGTCGGCACGCTCGAGGCCTACCTCGGTTCGCACCGCGACGTCCTCGACGAGAAGGTCGCGCTCAGCCTGCCTGGGTTCAACATCAGCCAAGGGATCTGGGTCGGAGAAGGCGCCGAGATCCATCCCGATGCGCAGGTCACCGGACCGGCGGTGATCGGGCCGGGTTCGACGATCGGCGCCGGGACGCGCATCGGTGGCTACGTCGTGCTCGGCTCCAACGTCCGCGTCATCGGTGATGCCGACATCGAGCTGTCGGTCGTCCACGACAACGTCTACATCGCCAACGGCGCTCGCCTGCGTGGCACCGTCGTCGGCCGAGCGAGCAACCTGCGCGCCAATGCCCGCTGCGACGAGGGCGTCGTGCTCGGCGACGAGGTCTTCGTCGGCGCCGATGCCGTCCTCGGCACCGATGTCAAGGTCTACCCGTTCAAGACGATCGAGGACGGTGCCGTCGTCAACTCCTCGATCGTGTGGGAATCGAGGGGAGCGCGCGCCCTGTTCGGTCGTAACGGCGTCAGCGGATTGGCGAACGTCGACATCACGCCCGAACTGGCGACGAAGCTGGCGATGGCCTACGGCACGAGCCTGCGCAAAGGAGCAACCATCGTCACGTCGCGCGACTCGTCGCGCGCCGCCCGGATGCTGAAGCGAGCGATGATGGCCGGGCTCAACGGCGCCGGCGTCAACGTGCTCGATCTGGAAGTAGCCGGCTTGCCCGTCAACCGGTTCATGGTCCGCTCACCGCGCGTCGCCGGTGGCTTGTCGGTTCGACTCGATCACGACGACCCGCAGTCGGTGCAGATCCGCTTCTTCGACGACAGCGGGGCCGACATCTCCGAAGAAGCGCAACGCAAGATCGAACGCTTGTTCCAGCGTGAGGACCATCGCCGGGTCCTACCGGCCGAGATCGGTGACATCACCTACCCGCCCCGCGCTCTCGAGGACTACACCAACGCCCTCGAGAGCACCGTCGAGGTCACTGCGATCGCCGAGGCTCGCTTCAAGCTCGTCATTGACTACGCCTACGGCGCGACTGCGTTCGTGATGCCGAACGTTCTCGCCAAGCTTGGCGCCGACGTGCTCGCCGTCAACCCCTATGCGTCGACGCAGGGCTTGATCGCATTCGATCTCGATGGTGCCGCGCAGCGCGTCGCGGCGTTGGTGCGCGCCTCGGGGGCGCACCTCGGCGCCGTGCTCGAACCCGACGGCGAGCGCCTGCTGCTCATCGACGATGCCGGCACCGTGCTCACCAACACCGAGTCGACACTGGCCTTCGTCGAGCTCGTCGGCGAGCACCTCCTCGGCGACACCATCGCCGTGCCCGTCAACAGCTCCGCACAGATCGACGCGTTGGCGGCGATGCGCTCGATCCATGTCCGGCCGACGAAGATCTCGACGTCGGCGTTGATGGACGCGGCATCACAATCTGGTGTCGGTTTTGCCGCCGATGGCGACGGTGGTTTCATCCTGCCTGGCTTCCTCCCGGCGTTCGATGCGGCCGCCGCGCTGGTGAAGATGCTCGACCTGCTGGCGAAGTCGGGGCGCCGCTTGTCCGAGGTGCGCGAGCACCTCCCGGCGGTGCACATCGCTCATGAGACCGTCGTGACACCGTGGGATCAAAAGGGCCTGGTCATGCGCTCACTCGTCGAACATGCGAGCCGCGAACTGGTGCTCGTCGACGGGGTGAAGCTGCTGCATGACGGCGGGTGGGCGTTGGCCCTGCCCGATCCCCAAGAACCCGTCACGCACGTTTGGGCCGAGTCGACCTCCGACGGCGAGGCGCGCCGACTTGCGCAGGAGTACGTCAGGCGCATCCGGATGATGCTTCGCTGACCAGATTCGCGAATGGGCCAACCGGGCCGTGGTTAGGACAGTCCGCTCACGACTACTGTCTGGGCCATGAACCTCCCCGAGGCCCTGCTGTACTCCAAGGACCACGAGTGGGCCAAGGCCGAAGCGGACGGCGCGTTGCGCATAGGGATCACCGACTACGCGCAAGACGCGCTCGGTGATGTCGTCTACGTGCAAGTGCCCGCCGTCGGCACGGTGATCGGTCGCGGCGACAGCTTCGCCGAAGTCGAGTCAACGAAGTCGGTGTCGGACATCTACGCGCCGGTGAGCGGAACCGTGATCGCCATCAATGACGCGCTCGCTGACAGTCCGCAGCTCGTCAACGAAGACCCGTACGGCCAAGGTTGGTTGTGCGTCATCGCCATGTCCGACACCAACCAGCTCGACGAGCTGCTCGATGCCGATGGCTATCGGGCACTGATCGACGGCTGAGCGTCCTACCCGTGACGGCCGCGTTCTTGTTCTGCAACCGGTGTGGGCATCGCAACCCACCGTCGTCGAACTTCTGCTCGTCGTGTGGCGCGCCGCTCGACGTCGGTCGTGACGACCGCACGATCAGCTTCCCCCACGTCGATCCGACGCAAGACGCGCCCGGCTCACAGGACGATGTGCTCGTCAACCTGCGCGACCTGCCACCTGACGTCGGCGTGCTGCTGGTGCGCAGCGGCCCGCAGGCCGGCCTCCGGGTCAAGCTTGATCAGGCGGTGACGCATCTCGGCCGTCATCCCGAGAGCGAGGTCTACCTCGACGACATCACCGTCTCGCGCCGCCACGTCGAAGTCGAGCGACGAGGTTCCACCTACATGATCCGAGACGTCAGCTCGTTGAACGGCACCTACGTCAACCGCGCCCGCATCGAGGGCGATGTCGAGCTGCGCAACGGCGACGAGCTGCAGGTCGGCAAGTTCCGTCTCGTCTTCCTCGCCGGCGCGGAGGTCGGCACGTGAGCTCCGTCTCCGAACGCGGCTACCGCTCGATCGGCGAGGTCCTTGCGCTGCTGCAGGACGAGTTCCCCGATGTGACGATCTCCAAGATCCGCTTCTTGGAGAGCCAAGGCCTGATCGACCCGGAGCGAACGACGTCGGGGTACCGGAAGTTCTTCGAGGACGACGTCAACCGGCTGCGCTTCATCCTGCGTCAACAGCGAGAGCACTTCTTGCCGTTGAAGGTGATCCGTGATCGGCTCGACGCCGGCGGGCCCGACGAGCCGCCCGGTCACTTCCACGGCTTGGCGACGTCAACGCCGACGCTCCCGTTCGATGTCGACGATCGGGTTGGCGTCGGCGACGTCGACGAGGTCGCTGCCAACGGTGCGGCGCCTGATCACGACCCGTTCGACGACGACCTCGACGAAGCGCCAGTTCGCAACGGTGCGGCGACATCGACGACCCGGGCAACGTCGACCACCTCCTCGACGACGTCGGCGATGCTGACGGCGCCGTCCGACGAGCGCCTACCGGTGTGGATGCGTCAAGCACCCCCGGTCCGGCCATCGGCGCGCGACACCGAGCCAGGCGGCGTGATGCAACCGCTGGCCGCAGTCGGCTCGCTCGATGCGCTGACCACACCGGTGCCGCCCGCGCTCACCGCCACGGCCGGGTCGGCCGCTACCAGCGCGTCGGGGTCCGCGGCTACCAGCGCGTCCGGGTCGGCCGATGCCGGCGCGGCCGGCGAACCGGCATCAAACCCCAACGAACGCGCCGCCAGCGCGATCGGCAACGCCATCGAACCTCGCGCCACCGCGCCGCCGGTCGCAGCACCGCCGGCCGTTGGCGGACAAGCGACATCGATCGCCGCGGCGGCCGCGATGCTCGAGTCGAGCGTCAGCTTGACCGGCGACGAACTGCTCGGCGCCAGCGGCTTGACGTGGCCCGAGCTGCGCGAGCTCGAAGGGTTCGGACTGCTCGCGGGACGCAACCTCGGTCGGCTGACCTACTACGACGACGAGGCGCTGGCCGTCGCCCGGATGGCGGCCGCGTTCAAGGCGCACGGCATAGAGGCGCGCCACCTGCGGATGTACAAGCACTTCGTCGACCGCGAAGCCGACCTCTTCGAACAGGTCGTCACACCGTTCCTCAAGCAGCGCAACCCGCAGGCTCGGGCCCAAGCGGCCGAGACGCTGCGAAGCTTGGCCGACCACGGCGCAACGTTGCGTTCGGTTCTGATGCGCCGCGCCCTGCGCCCAAACGGCGGGGCGAGCGAGTGAGAACGAGCCGCACCAACCGGTAAGGTGACGGCGTGCTTCCGCTCGAGCTTCTCGGCGTTCGGCTCGAGCAGCCGGCGAACGCGCCGGTCCTGCTGCTGCGTGAACGCGACGGTCGTCGACGGGTCCTACCGATCTACATCGGCGGACCCGAAGCTGCGGCCATCGCCTACGCCCTCGACGGCGCGACGCCAGCTCGGCCACTGACGCACGACCTGTTGCGCAACGTCCTGCACGACCTCGGCGTGTCGTTGGAACGGGTCGTCGTCACCGAGTTCCGTGAGCACACGTACTTCGCCGAACTGCATCTCGTGCGCGATGGCCAGCCGCTGATCGTCTCGTCACGCCCATCGGACGCCGTCGCCCTCGCCGTGCGGACCGGTTCGCCGTTGTTCGCGTCCGAGGCTGTCCTCGACGAGGCGGGCCAGATCGCCGAGATCGATGGCGAGAGCGCGGGGACGGGCGAGCAAGGCGACCATCTGATCGAGGAGTTCCGCGCCTTCATCGACGAGGTCCGTCCCGAGGACTTCGGCGGCTGACGCCGGTTCGCGCCCTGCCGTTGCAGCCCGTCGTCGCGCGTCGCCGTGACACGAGTCGCGGCGTCGGTGTCGCTGCGTTCGACCCTTGACGGTCGCGGCCGCTCGACGTAGTGTGCGACACCGTCGTAGTTACACCTGCGTCACTCGCCGCGGTCGCGCGCCGGGTTCCAGCGTCGCTACGTGGTCGCAGTCAGCGTGCCAGGCACACGAGACATCCGGGAGGCAGCACGGTGACGGCCAGCATCGAGGCGTACAGCGGCACGAAGGCCGCCCAAATCGTTGGCATCACCTACCGCCAGCTCGACTACTGGGCCCGGACCGATCTCGTCCGACCGACGCTCGGCGACGCGTCGGGCAGCGGTAGTCGCCGTCGCTACAGCTACCGCGACTTGCTCGAGCTGCGGATGATCAAGAACTTGCTCGACGCCGGCATCAAGCTCGAATCTGTGCGCGAGGTGTTCGACTACCTGCGCAAGAACGTGCCCAGCGACATCACCTCGGCTCACCTCGTGATCTACGGCAACCAGGTCATGTTGTGCGATGGCGACGACTGGATCGACGTCGTGCGCAAAGGCCAGGGCGTGCTCAACGTGTTGCCGTTGGCCAGCGTCAAGGACGAGATCGACTCCGCGTTGCTCGTCGAACTTCGCCCCGATGGCGACAGCGCCGCGGCGCGCTCAGCCGTCGGTAGTTGACCGATCGCTAGTGGCGTGGTCGACGCAATTGCGAAGCGTTCACCGCTCGACGGTGAGCATCGTGCCCTCGGCGCCAAGATGGTGCCGTTCGGGGGCTGGGACATGCCGCTCAGCTACGGCCAGGGCACCATCGCCGAGCACCTCGCTTGCCGTCGCGACGCTGTCGTGTTCGACGTCAGTCACCTCGGCACCGTGCGCGTCTCGGGTCCCGATGCTCGGGAGCGCCTGCAACGGACGCTGACCAACGATCTCGACAAGATCGGCGTCGGGCGCGCCCAGTACACCCACCTGTGTGACGACGACGGCTCGGTCCTCGACGACATCATCGTCTGGTGGATCGACGACGATGTGTTCGACGTGATGCCCAACGCCTCGAACACGTCGCGCGTCGTCGCCGCGATCGGCGGCATCGACGTCACCGAGACGCGCGCCGTGCTCGCGATCCAGGGTCCGGCAGCCGTCGAGCGGCTCGCCACGGTGTTTCCCGACGCCGCCGCCGTCACTCGCTTCCGGGTGGCGCGTTGCGATTGGCACGGCGCGACGGTGACGGTCGCCGGCACCGGTTACACGGGAGAGGCGGGCGTCGAGATCGCCGTGCCGGCTGCCATTGCCGCGAGCCTGTGGCACGCCGTCGTCGGCGCCGGCATCGAGCCAGCTGGGCTCGGCGCTCGCGACACGCTGCGACTGGAGGCGGGCCTGCCGTTGCACGGTCACGAGCTCGGCCCCGGGATCACGCCGCTGCAAGCGGGGCTCGGCTGGGTCGTGAAGTGGGGCAAGCCGATGTTCGCCGGCAAGGCCGCGCTGGAAGCCGAGCGAGCCAGGGGAGTGGCACGCCGGTTGCGCGGCATCAGCGTTCCCGGCCGCCGGCCACCGCGCGCCGACTGTCCCGTCGCCATCGACGGTGTCGAGGTTGGCGCGACGACGAGCGGCAACTTCTCGCCCGTGCTCGGACACGGCATCGCACTGGCGTTCCTGCCCCCCGACGTCGCTGACGGCGCGGCGGTGACGATCGATGTGCGCGGCGCGCAGCTCGATGGCACCGTCGTGCCGACACCGTTCGTCACCCGGCGCTGAGCGATGGTCCGCCGACCGTCTCGGTAGTGTCCTCTCGGTAGTGTCGGCGCGATGACCGATCGCTACGCCGACCTGTCCAGCCTTCGCTTCGAGCGGCCGGCGCCGGGCGTGCTCGAGATCGTGCTCGACGCTCCCGGTCTGAACTCTGTCGACGCCACCATGCATCGACAGCTCGCCGATGTCTGGTTGACCGTCGATCGCGATCCCGACGTCAACGTCGCGCTGATTCGCGGCGAGGGCAAAGGCTTCTCCTCGGGCGGGAACTTCGAGATGATCGGCAACCTCGTCAACGACTACGCGGCGCGCTCACGTGTCCTGCGCGAAGCGCGCGACCTCGTCTACAACGTGATCAACTGTTCGAAGCCGATCGTCTCGGCGATGCATGGTCCCGCTGTCGGTGCGGGACTCGTTGCGGGCTTGCTGGCCGATGTCTCGGTTGCGGCGCGCACGGCTCGGATCATCGATGGGCACACCCGTCTCGGCGTTGCCGCCGGTGACCACGCCGCCATCTGCTGGCCGTTGCTATGCGGGATGGCGAAGGCGAAGTACTACTTGTTGACATGTCGAACCTTGACCGGCGAAGAAGCCGAACGGATCGGGCTGGTGTCACTGGCCGTCGATGCCGACGACGTGTACGCCACGGCACTCGACGTCGCCACCGAGCTGGCGAACGGCGCGCAAGACGCCATCCGCTACACGAAGCTGACGTTGAACAACTGGTACCGGACGATGGGACCGACGTTCGACGCGTCGCTGGCATTCGAGTTCATCGGCTTCGGCGGCCCCGAAGCAGCCGAAGGACTGGCGTCGCACACCGAGAAGCGCCCACCGCGCTTCGGGCCGGCATCAACGCAGGAACAGGAAGGGGAGCAGTGGAACGCCCGCGGATGATGGTCACCGGTCCCGTGCGAGTGATGCTCGATCCCGAGGGACACCCGTTCTGCCTCTTCGCCGCCAAGTTCTGAACCCACGCCACCGGCTCTGAGACTGAGACGTCATACATTTCGCCGACTCGACCCCGAGCTGGACTGAGGCAACGTCGGCCCCTTCGATGTTCTCAGTCGAGTAGGAAGGCGAGCATCGCCGGCCATGCCGTTCGGTCGTCGAAGAAGAAGCCGTGGCCGCCGTCGAACACGGCGAGCCGGGCGCCGGGGATGCGGCCAGCCAGTGCCTCGGCGTTGGCCAGTGGCGCGATGCCGTCGTGGCGGCCGGCGGCGACAAGCGTCGGGCACGTCAGCGCGCCGAGTCGATCCCACGTGTCATGACCGCGTCGAGCGGCGAGCTGTCGCTGGAGCCCGATCGGGATCTCCGCTGGCGCGTTGGCGGCGAGCGTCGATCGCAACGCGGTCCGGCGCTGCTCGTCGTGGCGCGTGCGCGTGTCGGCGAGCGCGACCATCTGATCGAGCCGCGCCTCGAGCGGCAACGGATAGATCTCGTGCAGCGGGGCTGACGCGCCACCAGCTCCGCCGGACGACGTGCAGCACAGGACCATGCGCTCGACACGCGTTCCACCGCGCAAGGCGATCTCTTGCGCGACCATCCCACCGAACGACACACCGATGAGCGAGAACTGATCCCAGCCGAGCGCGTCGCACAACGCAAGCGCGTCGCCGGCGAAGTCGGCCATCGTCGGTTGATGATCAGCATCGACGGGCACCGATCGACCGAGACCGCGATGGTCGTAGGCGAGCATCGTCGTGCGCGTCGCGGCCGGCGACGAGAACGGGCTCGGGACGCGACGCAGGTCGCTACCGGTACCGCCGACGTACAGCAACCGCGGTCCGGTCCCCGCCAGCTCGTAGTAGAGCTCGACACCGGGAAGCGTGATGTGGGGCACGCGCCCTCAGGCGTCGAGACGTGCCGTGGCGCGACCGGACAGGACCTCGTCGCCGTCTTGGTTGCGCGTCGACACGACGACATCGGCGACCTGCGTGCCACCGTCGTCGCGGATCGCTTCGACCGTCGCCGTCGCCGTCAGCGCGTCACCGGGCCAGACCTGCTTGACGAAGCGCACGCCGTAGCTGGCCAGGCGACCATCGCCGAACCAATCGGTCAGCAACCGACCAGTCATGCCCATCGTCAGCATCCCGTGAGCGAACACGGTCGGATAGCCGGCAACCTCGCGCGCGAACAGATCGTCGGAGTGCAGCGGGTTGTAGTCACCCGACGCGCCGGCGTACTGGACGATCTGCGTACGGCTGAGATCGTCGACGAGGACCATCTCTTTGGAGTCGCCGACCTTCAGCTTGCTTGCCTTGACGCTCATCGATCAGCCCTCCTGCTCAACGGTCTTCTCGGTCCGCACACCGACACCGCGGGCCGTGACGACGAGGTTGCCATCCTGATCGCGGTACTCGGTGATCGTCTCGGAGAACAGCAGCTTGCCGCCGCGGCGACCCTGCTTGTCCCACGACTTGCCCGGCTTGTTCGTCGCCGTGAGAACCATGCCCGCGACCAGCGGCCGGTGGTACTCATAGTGCTGCTCGGCGTGTAGCCCGGTGCCGCCGCCACCACCGCCGCCCGAGCGCGGCTTCACGCTCGTCGGGTTCCTGCCTGAACCGAACCACGGCTCGCCGATCTTCGGGCGCAAGAAGTAGTCGGGATCGAACTGCGCGCTTGCTTGCACGAACGTCGGCGGCGCAGCGATGCCACCGACTTCAGTCGTCGCGGCATGAGCGTCGTCGTAGTAGATGGGGTTCGGGTCACCGATGGCACGGGCGAACATCATGATGTGCCCGGCCTCGACGGGGAAGTGCTCGACGGCCATTAGCCGATCCTCCTGCGGTGTTGGTTGTGATGTGTGATCGTTGTCGTGATCTCGTGAGGCGCGGGCATGTCGCGTCAGCGCCCGTGGAACTCAGGCGTGCGCTTCTCGACGAACGCCTTCGCCGCTTCGCGATGATCTTCAGTCTGGCCAGTGCGGTTGTGATGCGCAGCCTCCATGTCGAGGCACTCGTACAGATCGCCGTGCACGGAACGGTTGAGGTTCTCCTTCATGTAGCGGTAGGCGATGCGTGGTCCATCGGCGAGCTGGCGGGCACGAGCACGAACCTCATCGTCGAACGTCGCCGCCGGGAACACGGCATTGGCGATGCCCAACCGCTCGGCATCGGCGGCAGCGAGCCGGTCGGAGAAGTAGTAGAGCTCGCGCGCCTTGCCCGAGCCGATCAGTCGCGTCAGGAACCAGATGCCGCCGTAGTCGCCGGCAAAGCCGACCTTGGCGAACGCCGTCGTCAGCACTGCGGTGTCGACCATGTAACGAAGATCGCACGCCAGTGCCAGACCGATCCCGGCCCCGGCCACCGGACCACCGATGGCGGCGATCGTCGGCTTCGGCATCTCCCACAGCTTGCCCGACGTCGCTCGTTGCTGGAGCCGTTGGAGATGAACGCGTTGATCGAAGCCAGTGGCGCGCGCCGTCGTCGGCTCGCCCGACGCCATGCCCTTCACATCGCCGCCGGCGCAGAACGCGCCGCCGGCGCCAGTCAGGACGACGCAACCAACATCGTCGTCGAGCTCGACCAACGCCAGGACACGCGCCAGCGCGTCGAGCATCGCCCCGCTCAACGCGTTGCGCCGTTCGGGACGGTTCATCGTGATCGTCGCCACACCGGCATCGTCGATGTCGGCGAGCAGATGCTCGGTCCCCGTGTCGATCGTCGTCATCATGTCCCCCCGTCACCAGCCCCAAACCATGTGCTAGCGCATCGCGGGAGGGTCAACCACCATCGGCGGCGCCAGCGACGACCGACGACCTGTTGCGAGTGTTTCCTACGGACCGATCAGGCCCTGCGATTCCGTTCTTTGCGGACCCGTGCGAACGTGACCCGCCGGCCGGTCCGCTCAGCGCCAGATCCGAGCTCGGCATTGCTCGGGCGCCGGCGGGACGGAACAGACGCGGGCCGACCGATCCCCGGCGCCTCCACACACCTTGGCTCCAACGACGGCCGCGGGGGCCAATCGATCCGCGACCCGATCGATCGCTCAACATCCGCCGTGGCAGGCACCGGCCAATCGATGGGCGAGCTCGTCGCCAGGGACGTCATCGCCAACGCGCGCGCCGGCCAATCGATCCGCTCGATGCCCGACACGGCCGGCGCTCGGGCGGGAACCACAAGCCGGCAGTTGCTGCGTGGGTGGTCCGCTGGCGCGCCCGACGGACCGTCGCTGGATTCGACAACCGCCGACCGGACACGCTGACGCGTCCGACCCCGCGGCCATTTCTCGCCCGAGTCCATGGCCTGTCTCCTAGGTTTCGTCCCGGGCTTGGCGCCCGGAGCCGTCCCGCATGCACCGGTACCGTTTCCGATCCGGTGTACGAAACCTCACCGCCAGTCTCTGCAATCGGCGGCTAAGGATGAACAGTCACGGCATTAACCTTCGTCGGCTTGCGTTCCGCGCCCGCCCTGGATCGACATTGCGTCGCGAACGTCGAACCCGGCGGAGCGCATCGCTCCGCATGCAGGACGCCAGGTCACGACTCACGCCCAGGCGAGCTCGTCGATCGGCGGGCACGAGCAGACGAGGTGGCGATCGCCGAACGCGGCATCGACGCGACCGACGGGCGGGAAGTACTTCGCAGCACGCAGTCCGACCGCTGGGAACGCCGCCAGCTCGCGGCCATACGGGTGTGACCACTCGTCGGCCGCGACGTCTTCGGCAGTGTGCGGTGCGTTCGCCAAAGGGTTGTCCGCGCCCCAACGCCCGCCGGCCACCGCGTCGATCTCGGCTCGGATGGCGATCATCGCCGAACAGAAGCGATCGATCTCGTGGCGCGACTCGCTCTCGGTCGGCTCGATCATCAGGGTCCCGGCGACCGGGAAGCTCATCGTCGGGGCGTGGAAGCCGTAGTCCATCAAACGCTTGGCGACATCGTCGACGGTGATGCCTGTCGCCTTGGTGAGCGGTCGTAGATCGATGATGCACTCGTGGGCGACGCGGCCACGTTCGCCGCGGTACAAGATCGGGAACGAGTCATCGAGCCGCTCGGCGATGTAGTTGGCGTTGACGATCGCCGTCGTCGTCGCCGTGCTCAGTCCCGCTGCACCCATCATCGCCACGTACGCCCACGAGATGGCGAGGATCCCGGCGGAGCCGAATGGAGCCGCCGACACCGGACCGACGACGGCGGGGCTCGGCCCGGCATCGGCGCGCAGCGGATGCGTCGGCAAGAACGGCGCGAGGTGAGCACGCGCCGCGACCGGACCGACACCGGGTCCACCGCCGCCATGAGGGATGCAGAACGTCTTGTGCAAGTTGAGGTGCGAGACGTCGGCACCGAAACGACCGGGCCGGGCAAGCCCGACGAGCGCGTTCAAGTTGGCGCCGTCGACGTAGACCTGACCGCCATGTTCGTGCGCGAGGTCGCAGATCTCGACAATCGCTTCTTCGAAGACGCCATGTGTCGACGGGTAGGTGACCATCAACGCCGCCAACCGATCACCATGCTCGACGACCTTGGCGCGCAAGTCGGCGGTATCGACGTTGCCACCCGCGTCGCAGGCAACGACGACGACGCGCATCCCTGCCATCACCGCGCTGGCGGCATTGGTGCCGTGCGCCGACGACGGGATCAGGCAGATGTCGCGGCCGACGTCGCCGCGACTGCGGTGGTACGCACGGATCGCTAGCAGCCCCGCCAGCTCGCCCTGGCTGCCAGCGTTTGGCTGCAAGCTGACGGCGTCGTAGCCCGTGCAGGCGATGAGCATCTCGGTCAGCTCGTCGATCAAGGCGCGATAGCCGCGAGTCTGGCTTGCCGGCGCGAACGGATGGACGTCGGCGAAGGCCGGCCACGTGACGGAGAGCATCTCGGTCGTCGCGTTCAACTTCATCGTGCATGAACCGAGCGGGATCATCGTCCGATCGAGGGCGAGATCGCGATCGGCCAGCCGTCGCAAGTAGCGGAGCATCTCGTGCTCACTGTGGTAGCGGTGGAACACAGGATGAGTGAGCAGCTCACCATCGCGCCACAACCCATCGGGCACG
>Ga0209069_10000717_pt1 | contig 15756 bp, 17 predicted proteins | sample Str013_2_FD_187202 | JGI IMG/M metagenome (GOLD analysis project Ga0209069, IMG submission 187202) | Freshwater sediment microbial communities in response to fracking from Pennsylvania, USA - Straight Creek_MetaG_SC_2013 (SPAdes) (version 2) | ecosystem: Environmental > Aquatic > Freshwater >...
GTCGTGCACCTGATGGACAGGCTTATGGAGCGGCAACTGGATGCGACGGGCGGTGGATATCTAAAAGCCAAGATGGAATGCATGGGCGTGAAAGTCCTGGTGAACCGCAGCACCACGGAAATTCTGGGCGATCGCAAGGCCGAGGGCGTGGCGTTCAAGGAGGGCCCCAGCATTGAAGCCGATTTCGTGGTGGTTGCCGCGGGAATTCGCCCCAACACGGAGTTGGGACGCAAAGCCGGGCTGCAAGTCAACCGCGGCATCGTGGTGAATGACTTCATGGAAACCTCCAACCCGGACATTTTTGCAGTCGGGGAATGCGTCGAGCACAAGGGCATTTGCTACGGACTCGTCGCGCCGCTATTTGAGCAGGGAAAAGTTTTGGCGGCCACGATTACCGGAAACAAGGGCCCTGTGTACGAGGGTTCCATCCTGGCTTCCAAACTGAAAATCATGGGCGTGGATGTTTTTTCCGCTGGAGATTTTAACGAAAAAGCGCCGGGAACCGATGCGGTGCGCTATGAAGACCCGGCGTTGGGCATCTACAAAAAAATTACGCTGCGCGACGGAAAACTGGTGGGCGTGATTCTGGTTGGCGACACCTCCGACAGCCATCGTTACATGGACTGGCTGCGCTCCGGAAAAGATCTCACCGCATTGCGCCGGCAGCTTCTTTTTCCGGCTCCGGTCGAGGACAAGGGCCTGGACACCGCGCAGATGCCGGACCACGAAACCGTTTGCGGGTGCATGGGCGTTACGAAGGGCTCCATCATTCATGCTATCCACGAAAAAGGCGTCAACACACTTTCGCAACTCAAGGAGTGCACGCGCGCCTCGACCGGTTGCGGAAGCTGCACTGAACTCTGCCAGCAATTGCTCAAGGCCGTCGCTCCGGAATTTCAGGAAGAGACCAGGAAAATTCTGTGCAAGTGCATTCCCTTTGCCGAGGACAATCTGCGTGACATTTTGCGCAGCCAGAAACTGCGCTCCGTCCAGGAAGTTTTGGATATTTACGGCAACGGGCAGGGCTGCGAAGTCTGCAAGCCTGCGCTCAGTTACATGATGGACATGATCTGGTGCGGCGATCATGACGAAGATCGCTCCGCGCGATTCATCAACGACCGCGTCCACGCCAACATTCAAAAAGACGGAACATTTTCCGTAATTCCGCGCATCCGTGGCGGCGTCACTTCGGCAGCCGAGCTGCGTCGCATCGCCGATGTCGCCGACAAGTACAACGTGCCCATGGTGAAGATCACCGGCAGCCAGCGCATTGATCTTTTGGGAGTAAAAAAATCCGACCTGCCGAACATGTGGGCCGACCTTGGAATGCCTTCCGGGCAAGCCTACACCAAAGGCGTGCGCATGGTGAAGACATGCGTGGGCACGGAGTTTTGCCGGTACGGAGTGCAGGATTCCACCAGCGCCGGCATCGAACTCGAACGGCGCCTGGAAAATCTATACACGCCGCACAAAGTGAAAATGGGCGTGGTCGGCTGCCCGCGCAATTGCGCCGAGGCCACGGTGAAAGATATCGGAATCATCGGGCAGGAAGGCAGCTGGCAGATCGTAGTCGGAGGAGCCGCCGGAAAATCCGTCCGCAAAGCCGACCTGCTCATCACTGTCGCCGGCACGGAAGAAGCCCTCGAAGCTGCCGAAGTATTTTTCCAGTATTACCGCGAGAATGCGAATTATCTGGAGCGCACCTATGGGTTCGTCGAGCGGCTGGGCATTGAAAAGGTCCGCAAGGAAACCGTGTATGCCACCGAAGACGTCAGGCGGGCTTTGCTCGATCGCCTGCGCAAATCCAAGGCGCTTGCTCCGGATCCGTGGCTCGAGGGCGCGAACCCGCGGCACCCCAGCCAATTTATTCAAATCGAACCAATAGAGAGGGTATCCCTGTGACCGACAAACTCCGCTGGGTCCGAACCGTGCGATGCGAGGATATCCCGCTGCGCGAGGCGCGTGCCGTGAATTTTGGCGAGCGCGAAATTGCGATCTTCAATCTCGGCGATCGTTTTCTGGCCGTTGACAATCGCTGCCCGCACAAAGGCGGCCCGTTGTCCGATGGCATTGTCTCCGGCGCAGCGGTGGTCTGTCCGCTGCACGCCCGAAAAATTTGCCTCGATACGGGAAACGTTTTGAATACGCCTGAGGTGCCTCAATGCACGGAGACATTTCGGACTCGCGTGGAAGATGGTGTCGTGCTGCTTGAGCTTCCAGTGAAGCGTGTTTCCATGCGAGACACACCCATTGCTTGCGTGGACGTGAGTGAGAAGGCGATTGGTTCGATTCAATCGGGTTTGTGAACAGGTGGCTCTGGCCCCGTCGCCATTGTTCCCTTGCCGGCGTTTTCCAACCGGCAAAAATTCAGGCGTCAGTCAATTTTGTTGCAATTTCTAAAATTGAGTCAGCTCAATAAATTTGAAGGGGGCTCGGAGATGGCGACAATCCGGAGGACTACGCAATCGGGCAACATTCCGTTGAATCGAGATGCGGATGGCAAGGCCACGCGCGTCCGCTTGCTGGATTTCAGCACGGCGCCTATGCGCGCGTTCCATCTTTCCTGGTTTGCGTTCTTTGTCTGTTTCGTCGCGTGGTTCGGAATCGCGCCGCTGATGGCGGTGGTGCGCGACGATCTGAAACTGACGAAAGCGCAGATCGGTAACACGGTGATTGCGTCCGTGGCCATCACGGTGCTGGCGCGCTTTCTCACGGGATGGTTGTGCGACCGTTTCGGGCCGCGGCGCACGTACAGCGCGCTGCTTTTCTTCGGAGCCCTTCCGGTAATGTGCATCGGACTGGCGCACAGCTATCAGTCCTTCTTGTTCTTTCGTCTGGCGATTGGATTGGTCGGCGCGTCGTTCGTCATCACGCAGTATCACACGTCCGTGATGTTCGCGCCGCGCATCATCGGAACCGCCAACGCGACTTCCGCCGGCTGGGGCAATCTTGGCGGAGGAGTGGCGCAATGGTTCATGCCGCTGCTTGCGGGAGCCATCGTCGGCCTGGGAGCGGATCGCTTTCTGAGCTGGCGGTTGGCCATGATCGTTCCGGGGATCGGCATGCTCATTACCGGCGTCCTCTACTATTTTCTCACGCAGGATACGCCGGACGCGAGGCCCTTTGCCCCCAGAAAAGGCGCGCAGGCATTTTGGGAAGCGGCGGGCGATTACCGTGTCTGGGTGCTGTTCCTGCTTTACGGCGCATGCTTTGGTGTCGAGATCACGATAGATAACGTCGCGGCTCTGTACTTCAAGGACTCTTTCCACGTCAGCTTAAAACTGGCCGGCCTATTGGCCAGCGCTACGGGAATGATGAACATTTTCGCCCGCGCGGTAGGCGGAATTGTCGGCGATTGGGCAGGCGGCATTTGGGGGCTGCGCGGACGGTCGCTTCTTCTCGGCCTGGTGATTTTTGCGGAGGGTCTGGCGCTGACGCTGTTTTCCCGGCTGACAAGTTTGGGTTCGGCCACAACTGCATATTTATTATTTGGCCTTCTTGTCTGCATGGCGTGCGGAGTCACCTACGCGGTTGTGCCGCTCGTGCAACCCCGAGCGATCGGTTCGGTCTCCGGGATCGTTGGAGCGGGGGGCAACGTCGGAGCCGTTCTTGCTGGATTTTTGTTCAAGGCGGAGAGCCTTTCGGGGGCGCAGGCATTGTCCATTCTGGGGACGATCGTCGCCGCCACGGCGTTCTCGGCGCTATTCCTGAGATTCCGCGAAGCCGAAGCGCCGGAAGCTGCGTTGCTCGGCGCGCCATCGGTTCAAGCGCAGTCCGCGGATTGAAATTATTAGCTCCCAAGGGGGAATTGAGATGAATAGCAATACTCAGCATTCAAAAATTGATGTCCCAAAAAATTCCTTGAATCGCAATAGTATGCGCATAATTGTCATGGTGTTTTTCTTGACCGGTTGTGCATCGCTTATTGCGCAGGATCAGGCCACATTTCTGACCGCGTCTTCGCCAGGCGCGGCGAGCGCAAACGCCACACGACCCGCGGGCACGGAGTCCGCGAACGCCAGTCCGAAACCTGCCCATGCAAAAGACGGTCCGCACAAGTTCGGGCCGCTCAATGTCTCGGTCAATTGGCGCGTCCGAATCGAGGCTTGGGACTTCTTTCAACCGCCATCAGGCCAAAATTCCTATTCCTTCGAGCATTCCCTATTGAAGATTGGCATCGGCCAAAAACACGAATCTTTCGAATGGCTGCTGGAAGGCGCGGCGGATGGCGTATTCGATCTGCCGCGCTCCGCGGTACAGCCCGGGCGGCTGGGCCAGCTCGGTTTGGGCGGCACGTATTTCGCGGCCAACGGCGGCGCGCGAAACACGGCCAGTGGGTTCCTGAAGCAAGCCTATATTGGATTCAAACTTCCGGCGAAAGGCAAGGCCAGGCTGGGCCGTTTCACATTTCTCGACGGCGCGGAAGTGCAGCCAAAGGATAAGACTCTCGCCACGCTCATCAACACGCGCATTGCCCAGCGACTGATTGGCGATTTTGCATTCTCCGCCGTCCAGCGGAGCTTTGACGGAATGCAACTTGGTTTTAACGCCGGAAAATCCAACATCACTCTTTTCGGCGCGCGTCCCACCGAAGGCGTCTATCAGGTGCGCGGCATGGATGAGCTGAACATTAACCTCTTCTACGGCGCCTTTAATCTTCCCATCACGACAAAAAACAATGCCGGCGAGCTGCGGATATTCGCCATCGGTTATATGGATGATCGCGCGGGCGTGCTGAAAACCGATAATCGTCCCGTGGCCGTTCGCACTGCTGACACAAATCAAATCCGCATTGGCACCTACGGACTGGACTACGTCCATGTGTTGCACACCGATCACGAAGGTCAATTTGATTTTCTCGCCTGGGGAGCTTTTCAGACTGGCGGATGGGGCGCGCAAACGCAAAAGGCCGAAGCGTTCGTTGGTGAATTCGGATGGCAGCCGCCCGTTCGTGTGATCAATCCGTGGTTCAGCGCGGGATATTCATTTGGCAGCGGCGACTCCAATTCCAGCGACAATATCCACGGCACTTTTTTTCAAATCATGCCCACGCCGCGTCCCTATGATCGGTTCCCGTTTTACAACATGATGAACAACGAAGATTTCTACGGATCGGCGGCGTTTCGCCTGCCGCATGCTCTTGGTGTTCGCAGCGAACTTCATGCCCTGCGCCTGGCCAACGCCAATGACCTCTGGTACGGAGGCGGCGGCGCGTTTCAATCCAACACGTTTGGGTACACGGGCCGCGCCAGCAATGGGAATCGCAGCCTGGCAAATGTCTGGGACATTAGTGTGGATTTTCCGTTCAGCCACGGTTTCAGCATCACGACGTATTACGGCCATGCCTGGGGGAAGAGCCTGATCACGAATATCTATCCTGCCGGGACCAGCGCGCAATTCGGTTACGTGGAGACAAATTTCCATTTTTAAGAATAGCCCCATGCCCAGCGCAAATTTCAGCGGACTACGCGTGCTTTCCCTGGAAAGCCGGTACGCCAAGGATATATCGAACCTGATTGCTTCCCATGGTGGGAAGCCCGTCATGGCTCCGGCAATTCGTGAAGTGAAGCTCGAATCCGATTCTCGGGTCCTCGCGTTTGCCGCAGGCCTGATGGACGGCCAGTTTGACATGGTCATCTTTCTCACGGGCACGGGAATTCGCGCATTGCTGGGAGGCGTGGGCAAGGTTTATGCGCGGGCGGATCTGCGAGCCGCACTCGGGCGAGTGCAAGTGGTGGCACGGGGACTAAAACCTTCCTCGGCCTTGATTGAATTCGGCGTAAAACCAAACTTGGTGGCGGCGGAACCGTATACGTGGCGCGAAGTTTTGCGCGTGCTGGACGACTCTGCCGGACCCGGGCGGTTGCGAGGATTGCGAATCGCCGTGCAGGAATACGGCGTCCCGTGCACCCCACTAGTGGCGGGATTGGAGGAACGGGGCGCTCAGGTGACCAGCGTTCCCGTTTACAGCTAGTCGTTTCCAGAGGACGTGGCTCCCTTGCAACGCGCTGCGCAGCTGATCGTGCAGGGCGAGATTGATGTGGTCCTGCTGACCGCTCCCGCGCAGGCCGAGCATTTATTTCAGGTGGCCGCTGCGATGGGCATAGAAGAATCCATGCGCGGTGAAATGGAACGCATCGTGATTGCCTCCGTGGGGCCGACGACCTCCGAACATTTGGGCTCCCTCGGCATGCGGCCAGATTTCCAGGCCTCTCACGCCAGAATGGGCTATTTAGTGGAGGAGGCCGCCAAGTGTTCCGCCGAAATTCTTCGCGAGAAACACAAGGAACCCGGGCTGGATTTCCTGCATGAAATTGGAAGCCGCATGGCAACTTCCAGTTCCTTGCGCGGCGTGCTCCGGCGGATCATGGACTTCGTGTCCTCACTGGTGAAATGCGATTCGTGTTTTGTGTACGTCCTGGAAGAAGATGAACTGGTTTTGCGAGCGTCCAAGAATCCTCACCCGGAGGAGGTGGATTACTTGAGGCTCGGCCTGGGCGAAGGGATCACCGGCTGGGTAGCTAAAAATAAGCAGCCTGTTGCCGTGGCCTGCAACGCGTTTCAGGACTCGCGCTTCCAATTTTTCAATGAACTTCCGGAAGACCGCTACGAAGCGTTTCTGTCGGTGCCCATCCTTTGCCGTGGACGGCTAGTGGGCGTTATCAACCTGCAGAATCGCCAGCCGCACTCGTACACGCGGCGGGAGATACGACTGCTTTCCACCATTGGCTTTTTCGTGGGCGCTGAAATCGAGATGGCGCGCCTGGAAGAACAAAGCTCGCAACTGTCCGAGGAACTTGAAGTCCGCAAGATTGTCGAACGTGCCAAGGGAATCCTGCAGCGCGAACTGAAGGTCAGCGAAGAGGAAGCCTATCTGACGCTGCGCAGGCAGAGCCGCATGATGCGCAAGACCATGAAGGAAGTTTCGCAAGCGATCATTCTGGAAAAGGGCAGTCGCAAACGAAAACAACCTCTCGTGTAGCGGCGCTTCTGGCGATGTCCCATGGAGCGCTATTCGCCCTTCACGACGCATTTATGAGACAGCTTGTAGAGATGTCCGGTAAAGTTCGTCAAATAATCTTATGAAGGCCAAAGTCTATCTCGTCGGCGCGGGTCCCGGCGATCCGGAATTGCTCACCATGAAAGCCTGCCGGATTTTGGGTGAGGCGCAGGTCGTATTGCACGACGATCTGGTGAATCCGGAAATCCTCCAGCTTGCCCCGGTCTCGGCCCGTATTCAAAATGTGGGAAAGCGCTGCGGACATCCGCGGATCGCTCAGGAAGAAATTAATTCATTGATGGTTACACTCGCAAATCAAGGGCTGACCGTGGTTCGCCTTAAGGGAGGTGACCCATTGCTCTATGGCCGAGCCGGCGAGGAGATGGAAGCCCTGCGCGGCGCCGGAATTGAGTTCGAGGTCGTGCCGGGAGTCACTGCCGCGTTTGGCGCGGCTGCGGCAGCACGGATTCCCCTTACCGATCGCAGGCTAGCCTCCAAGGTAATGTTTTTGACCAACCACCTTCGCAGCGAAGAAAATGCGCCTCTGGAACCGAATTCCATCTCCCAGGACACAACGGTAGTCATTTACATGCCGGGCTCGGAGTACGGAGATCTGGCGGCGAAGTTATGTGCCGCCGGTTTTGACGCTCACACATGTTGCCTGATCGTGTCAGCCGCAACCACCGAGCGGCAACAGATTCATGCCGGCACGCTGGAAAAACTGGCGTCAACTCCGGGGCTCCCCGCGCCCGCGCTTTTGATTGTCGGGGGCGTTGCCGCGTACTATTCGAGCGCGGAAAATCCCCTCCCCAAAACATTCCTCGCTTCTTCGTAGTCCGAGGGAGTGTTCATGTTCCTTAAAACCCGGCCGTGCGGATCGTGTATCTTCCAATCGCTTTCGGACAATTGCTCCATGCTAAATTCGGCCATCGCGTCGGTCACTTTTCGAACGCCGCGTTCAAGCGCGGCAACAATGGGGGCGGCGCATTCCCTGCGATAGAGGGCTGCGAGCGGCTCAAGTCCTTTCAAAGTGCGCGGCATCATAATTTGTGCGCTGGAATTTGCCGCACGCGCGAGCAGCCAATCCAGCCACTCGATAGTGAGGTACGGCAGGTCGCACGCCAGGATGAGATTCCATGGCGCTTTGGTGGCGCTAAGCGCGGTCGCGATTCCGACCAGCGGCGTCCGCACCAGCTCGGTTCCTGTTTGACTCCTGAAATTCCGATCCGGAATGACGCTGAACCCCAGGGAGGCATGGCGATCTGGCGAGCCGACAATCGTGACTTCGGAAACAAGCGGTTCGATCAAGCGGGCCGTTCGAACGATGAGCGGTTCGCCGCCCAGCTCAAGCAAACCCTTTTCCTGGCCCATGCGCGAGCTGGAGCCACCGGCAAGAATGAATGCGGCGACTTGGCAATAGCGCTTCATCGATCGAGGCTCCAAGTTCCAGGAAGTTGAACGTACCGTTGGCCGCCCGCCCCGTAGGCCGAACCATTGTCGCAGGGAGGCCTCAACAGCATTGCCGAACGAAATCGCTTAGAAGCTACAAGAATTCAAGATGCTCCACAAGCTTTGGCGCATGGTTCGAATCCAGAATGCCGGCTGGGCTACGCGTCCACGCGAGCGCATCCATCATTTCAAGCGGGCTCCAAGTAGAGCCCGCACCCGTCTTAGGATGGTTTTGTGGTCAGGGCACATCTTTTTTGGGGCGGGATGATCCGGAAGGAATTCATCGAAAATTGGAGGTGACCATGGAAACCAGGCCCCCAGACGCGAACTCTGCATTGACTGCCACCCTAACTCTACGTATAATCAACGTTTCCGATTTGCATCTGGAGGGGCGATGTACGCCGTCATTCGAAGTGGAGCTAAGCAGTACCGGGTTACGCCCGGTGACACGGTCAAGGTGGAAACCCTTGCCGGCGAAGTGGGCGGGAAGATCACGTTTGAAGACGTGCTTGCCGTGGGCACCGACGAAAAGAAAATTTTGACTGGGGCAGACGCCGCGAAGGCCAAAGTCGTGGGCAAGATCGTTTCGCAGGGCCGCCATCCGAAACTCGTGGTTTACAAATATCGCAGAACCAAGCAGTACAAGATCGTCCGCGGCCACCGGCAGAATTACACCGCCGTGGAAGTCAGCGACATCGAGCTCTAAAGATCTCCAGACGGGTGCGGGCTCTACTTGGAGCCCGCGTAAATAAGGGTAAGGGCTGTCGCCTCGACGACGAGCCCGCCGGAAAAGGGATTTCCCATGGCACATAAGAAGGGTGGCGGATCGTCCGTAAACGGCCGCAACTCACCAGGGCAGCGACTGGGAGTTAAACGATTTGGCGGCGAAGTAGTCCACGCCGGAACAATTTTGATTCGCCAGCGCGGCACGCGTCACAAGCCCGGCTTGAACGTTGCCAAGGGCAAGGATGACACGTTGTTTGCCCTCATTAACGGCGTGGTCCTGTTTCAAGACAAGGGCCAAGACGGCCGTTTCATTAGTGTTCTACCAGCCGAAGTGGCGGCAGCGGCGCAAGCTAAGCCTGCCACAGCGCCAGCGGAGTAACTGGAATTAAATGCGGGCCCCCAATGCGGCCCACGGGAATTCGAGGGCGCCCCGACCGGGTCGGGGCGCCTTTTTTATTTTTTGCTAGCCTGGATTTCTCACGGTCCAAGAAGCATCGAATTGGGACTTGGAGTGGCGTGGGGAGTTTGGCATTGCCGGCGGGACGCCGACGCTACAAATCCTCGCTTTCCGTGGCGAAATTTCAGGGTTCGTTTGCAGCTCAGGCCGGCCGTGCAAATCGGTCCGACGCCGTTGTATTCTTGGAGTAGTTAGCAGCATTTGCGGAAATGGAACTCACGTGTTTGTTGACGAAGCGAAAATATACGTAAAAGCGGGCGATGGCGGGAACGGCTGCGTGGCGTTCCGCCGTGAAAAATTCGTGCCGCGCGGCGGCCCTTCCGGCGGCGACGGCGGACATGGCGGCAGCATTTATCTGGAAGCGAATCCGCATGACAATACGCTGTTGCGCTACCGGTACAACCGGGAATTCAAAGCGGATCGCGGACGTCACGGCGAAGGCTCGAACTGCTCGGGCCACGCCGGAGAAGACATGATCTTGCTGGTCCCGGTGGGCACCGTGGTCACCGATCAAAATACGGGCGAACAAATTGCGGATTTGACCAAGCCGGGCCAGCGCGTGCTGCTGGCGCAGGGCGGAAAAGGCGGGCGCGGCAATCAACACTTCGCCAAGCCGTGGCATCAAGCGCCGCGCGAATCGGAAAACGGAGTGCCCGGCCAGGAACGCAATCTCCACTTTGAATTGAAATTGCTTGCGGATGTTGGCCTGGTTGGATTTCCCAATGCGGGCAAGTCCACTTTGATTTCACGTATTTCCGCGGCGCATCCGAAGATCGCCGATTATCCATTTACGACGCTGGAACCCAGCCTGGGCGTGGTTTCCGCCGACGGCAATCCTGGAAAACCCTCGGAGCGAACCGGCGGTCGCACATTTGTGGTGACGGATTTGCCCGGCTTGATTGAAGGGGCGCACACCGGCGTCGGCCTGGGCATCCGATTTCTACGTCACATCGAGCGCACGCGACTGATTGCGCATTTGATTGATACCAGCGACGCTTCCGACCGCGATCCCGTGCGCGATTTTGAAATTATTTCCGGAGAGCTTGCCGCGTTCAGCGAAAAACTTGCCGAAAAACCCATGATCGTTGTGGCCACCAAACTTGACGCCACCACGGATCGCGCTCGTCTGGAAAAATTGCGCGAATTTTGCGCCGGGCGCGGGATCGAGTTTCACGCCATATCGTCGGCTTCCGGCGAAGGCGTGCAGCAATTGGTGCGCGCCATGGCCGATGCACTTGACCGGCTTGCTCCCGCGGAAGAGTTGCCGCCTGATGCTGCCGACGACGCGACGCCGGGAGAAGACCATGGCGAGGATGACGCGGAATCTTTCGATGCTTCCGCCGCGCATGACGCCGCTGCTCCACGGACGGAGGAGCGTTGAGCATCGCCCCGCCGCAGAGTCAAGTTGCCTCCAGGGAACCTGCGCGCGAACGCCGGATTGCGTTGTTCGGCGGCACCTTCGATCCGATTCATGTTGGACACCTTGCCGTAGCCCGCGCCGCCGAGCGCCGGTTTCATCTCGACGAAATCCATTTCATTCCCACGGGCCGCCCGCCGCACAAGCATCGCAGCGGCATGGCGTCCTATGCGGATCGCTACGCCATGGTGGCGCTGGCCTGCGCCGATCACCCGCGTTTCATTGCGTCGCTGGCTGAGTCCGGTGCGGGCCATTCGGGGCGCGAAGTATTTTATTCCGTGGATACGGTGCGGCACTTCAAACAGAAATTTCATGGTCCGGGCGTGCACCTTTATTTCCTGGTGGGCGCGGATTCGTTTCTGCGCATTCCCACGTGGAAGGATTACGAAACGCTGCTGGGCCTGTGCGATTTCATTGTGGCCAGCCGCCCCGGTTTCAAATCCGACGCACTGCGCCTGGTGATTCCGCCGGAGCTATTTGCGCGGCGCGGCGCGGCCCACGCGCCTCTGGACCCGCGCGCCATCGCGCTGCGGCGCACGGCAATCTATGTCCTGGACACGGTTTCCAGCCACGTGTCGGCGACGGAAGTCCGCGAGCGCCTCGATTCCAATCAGTCAATTCACGGGCTTGTGCCCCCGCGCGTCGAGGAATACATTAATAAGCAGGCCCTTTACCGGTGACGGCAAAAAAGGATTTTCTTCGCCCCCATCTTCGCGTGGCCATCGAGGCCGCGCTGGAAAAACAAGCGGCGGAAGTGACGCTGCTTGATCTGGAAGGCCTTGGCGCGTTCACAAATCATTTCCTTCTCTGCACGGGTTTCAGTTCGAGGCAAGTCGAGGCCATCTGCGATGAAGTCGAGCAAAAGCTCGATGAAAACGGAACGCGCCTGCTGCATCGTGAGGGCCGATCCGGCGCGGATTGGATGCTGCTGGATTTTGGCGGACTGGTCGTGCATGTGTTCACTGAAAACGCGCGCCGCTTTTACGATCTCGAGCGATTGTGGCGGGCTGCGCGCCGCATCGAGATTGAGAGCCCCGGCATGAGCAGCCGCTTCACCGGCGCCGCGGAGGCGGAAGGATGAGCGAACCGCGAATGGCCTGGATTGCGGAAGATCCGGCGTCAAAAGCCGTTGTGGATTTGGCGCATAAGGTCGCGGAGACGTCCACGACGCTGCTCATCACTGGCGAAAGCGGCACGGGCAAGGATCATCTGGCGCGATTGATTCACGAACTTGGTCCCCGGCGTGACGCGCCCTATCTCAAAATCGATTGCGCCAGCCTTCCGCAGGAATTGGTTGAATCGGAACTTTTCGGCCACGAGCGCGGGGCGTTTACCGGCGCGGTCGAACGCAAACTGGGCCGGCTCGAAATGGCCCAGGGCGGCACGATCGTTTTGGATGAAATCGCCGCACTTTCCCCCGCGACTCAGTCCAAACTTCTGCGCGTGCTCGAGGAGCGGCAATTCGAGCGTCTGGGCGGCACGGAGACAATTACCATCGAAGCGCGCGTCATCGCGCTGACCAACTCCGACCTGGCACGGCTTGTTTCGGACGGACAATTCCGCGAGGATCTATTTTTTCGCCTGAGCGTGCTTACAATTTCCGTGCCCGCTCTGCGTGCGCGTCCCGCGGACATTCTCCCGCTGGCGGACGCTTTGTTGGAGCGTGCGGCGCGCGTGCATGGGCGCATCGGCACAATATTCGCGGAGCCCACGCGGCACATGCTGTCCGTATACGGCTGGCCCGGCAACGTGCGCGAGCTGAAAAATTCCATTGAACGTGCGCTGGTATTTTCCAGTTCAGCCATTCTTGCGCCGCAGGATTTTCCGGAATCCGTGCAACGCGCGGATTCCGGCCAGGGAGTCGCGCTGCGTTCCCTGGAAGAAATTGAACATGAGGCGATTCGAGCAACCCTCGAGGCCACGCATTATAAGATTGGGAAGAGCGCCGCGATTTTGGGCATCAGCAGGAAGACCCTGCTCGATAAACGCAAAAAATACGATTTGAGTTAGCGCAATTGTGGGGGATGTTCCCGCAAGCTTCGGAAACTATTGAAGAATCCACGGCGCGGTTTTTATGGTGCACAGGCTTCACAGGCTGCGGAAAAACTAGAAACGGCGTCATTCCGAGGCGTGTTTCTTGCCGAGGAATCCCTCATTTCCTGGTTTTCAATCGAAGAGGGATTCCTCGCTTCGCTCGGAATGACGGCGTAAAGGACTTTTTCCGCAGCCTGTTCAACCTGCGGAGTTGGATCCCGGGCGTGCAAACTTTAACCCCACAGGCTGAAGCCCACGCTACTGGCATCGCCCATGAAAATTCACATCGTCATGCTTGGAAAAACGCGTCGCCCTGAAATTCGGGCCATGATGGACGATTACGTGGCGCGCATACGAAGATTCGCGGAAGTCCAGCTTACAGAGTTGCGCGAAGACTCCGCCGCTTCGCTGCGCAAATTCACGCTCGATTCCGCCGCGACGGTTGTCTTGCTGGATGACGCGGGGAAAAATCAGACCTCGGGGCAATTTGCAAAGTGGCTTGGCGAAACGCGCGATCGCGGCGCGCGCGAAATTGTGTTTCTATGCGGCGGCGCCGAAGGCTTTCCCGAATCGCTTCGCCGCCGCGCCACGCAAAAGCTTTCGCTCTCTTCGCTGACATTCTCGCACGAACTGGCGCGCACCATGCTCGCCGAGCAACTCTATCGCGCCTTTGCAATCCTCGCGGGCCACCCGTATCCGAAATAAGGGAGTCTGCAAACCGATTGATTTCCGATTCCAAGGCGAGACCCTTAAATCCGCAATTTGCAACTGCTATGCAGCCGTGCACAAATGCGCCGGCGCCGCCTTGAACGCGATAATCTCCCCCCGCAGGTAGGACGATTCCTTTCCGCACTCACTGCACCGGACAATTGTGAGGGGAAAAAGCAGGATGTGATCAGCTCTGTCAGAGAGCCTCGGGTCATTTGAAATCACGATGGGAGTGCGCGTTCCGCAGCGCAAGCATACGACTCCGGCAAAACTTTGTTCCTGTTTCTGGGTCATGGCCGCTCCCGTAGTCGCCAATTTCGGTATGGATACTCGCTGCCCGCAGGTTACTTCTGAAGCGTTTATGAAAATGTGATGGCAGTCACGATTGAACGTGACAGGCAATCCATGCGGAATCGCCGCCCCCGGGCCAAGCTCCGCGGCACGCCGGCAAATCGGAGTCGAAAAGAGGCGCGCGATTCGTGGCGAGGTTCGTCCCCAATAGGAAGAGCAGGAAAATCGTCCTCAGCGCGCCGGCGCGGGAAATTGCACTTTCGGGGCCTCGCGCGAAGATTCCGCCGCTTTGAAATAAGCGTCGTTGCGCTGGAATCCGGCCCACCCGGCGAAGATGTTGTTCGGGAAAAGTCCGATGTAGGTGTTGTAGTCCTGAATGGCGTCATTGTATCGTTTGCGTTCGACGGCGATGCGATTTTCCGTGCCCGCAAGCTCGTCCTGCAACCTCAGGAAATTTTCATTCGATTTCAATTGCGGATAATTTTCGACAATCACAAGCAGCCTGCTCAGCGCGCCGTCGAGCTGGCCGTTGGCGGCGATCTTATCGGTGGGCGTTTTTGCGCCCATCAACGCGGAACGCGCGGCGGCGATATCGTGAAACACCGTCTGTTCCTGCGCCGCAAAACCTTTTACCGTTTCCACCAGATTCGGAATCAGATCGGCGCGCCTCTGCAGGACCACATCCACTTCCGCCCAGGCGGATTTCACGGTTTCATTTTTACGCACCATTTCATTGCGCGGCCCCACATACATCCCGCCGACGACGAACGCAACCAACACGACAACGCCTAGAACGATTAATCCCTTTTTCATGCAAATCCTCCTCAACGAACACGAGCTCTAAAATTATTTTTCGCGCCCCGGCGAATGATGCGCGGCGCGCCTAGCCCTTCGTATCCAGCCAGCGATCGAACTTATCCGTCACCGTTTCCACAAACGTGAAATATTGATTTAGGATTTTTTCGACATCGATTTCCTGCGCTTCGCGTTTCCCTTCGCGAAAATCGAGAATCGCAATAAACCCGGCCGGATCGGTGTTCGCAAATCGTCCGATTCTCTCGATGGCCTCGCGCTTGTTTGCCGCGGGCGTTTCGCCCATCGCGATCAACGCGTGTCGAAACAACGCGGTGAAAACGGAAAGCGAAGAGGTCATCAGTTCCAGGTAAATCTTCGGTTTTTTTGGAGCAGCCAGCATGGCCTGGCGCAGTCGCAGCCAATCGGTTCGCAATTCGCGCTCCACTTGAATTGCGTGGTAATGAAGCGGCACGGAAATTTCCCGCAGGATATCCTGGCCAAATAGAATCCGGTGATGCGATTTCATGTCCAGCAGTTCAATCGCGAATACATCCGCCGAGCGTTGCAGCTCTTCCAGGGTAAAAACAAGCGGCGCGCGGTGGCCCTGTTTACCCCACCATTGCACGGGCTCGTGCATTACCTCGATCAGCTTTGGATCAGCGTCAGCCACGATGCATAGCAGATTAAGATCCGAGTGCTTTTCATGAAATTCCTCAGTCGCCGCCGATCCATAGAGAATCACGGATTTCAGGTTGGCCGCCGAGGCGGCCTTCAATTTGTGGACGAACTCGTCGAGCTTCGGATTTGTCAAACGCTGCTCCTCATGGCGCGAATCTCACCAGCTTCCACTCGCGCCGCCTCCACCAGACGATCCTCCGC
>Ga0209069_10000718_pt1 | contig 15755 bp, 13 predicted proteins | sample Str013_2_FD_187202 | JGI IMG/M metagenome (GOLD analysis project Ga0209069, IMG submission 187202) | Freshwater sediment microbial communities in response to fracking from Pennsylvania, USA - Straight Creek_MetaG_SC_2013 (SPAdes) (version 2) | ecosystem: Environmental > Aquatic > Freshwater >...
GACCCTACGGGTATTCTTTCGCCCGGTGCAAAGGTTGGGTTTCCAGTGCAAAGGTATCCTTTCTCCGGTGCAAAGGTCGCGTTTCAACCTTCAAGTCAGCGCAAAGGTTGGGTTTTGACCGGTGCAAAGGTAGTGTTTCGACCGGTGCAAAGGTACAGATTCAGACTGTACTACTCTTTCGCCCGGTGCAAAGGTCGCGTTTCAACCTTCAAGTCAGTGCAAAGGTTAGGTTTTGACCGGTGCAAAGGTATCCTTTCGCCCCGGTGCAAAGGTTGGGTTTTGACCTTCAAGTCAGTACAAAAGTTGGGTTTTGACCGGTGCAAAGGTAGTGTTTCAACCGGTGCAAAGGTACGGATTCAGACCGTACGGGTATTCTTTCGCCCCGGTGCAAAGGTAGGTTTTGACCGGTGCAAAGGTAGGTTTTCGACCGGTGCAAAGGTAGGGTAACCGGTGCAAAGGTAGGTTTTCGACCGGTGCAAAGGTAGGTTTTCGACCGGTGCAAAGGTAGGTCTACCTATAGTTCTTCCTGTAAAAATCCTATAAGCGAAAAATTTCAATTTTTTTGCGTCTATACCGCCATAAAAAACAAAGGTGTTCGGGCTAACGCCCTCACAACCATTCAGACGCCGTCGCGCAGCGACGGCATAAAACGAAGCGCACCAAAGGCACAAGACTTATTCCTTCTTATTTGGTTGGGAAAAGAAGGAGTGAGACAAGGAAATAAATCCGGGCAGACGCATGAACGTCGATGCTGAGGGTAGGAAATGAATCCCAGCAGGCAGGTAAACGTCGATACTAGGCGCGTTAGAATGCGATTTACGGGGACATCTCCCTACAGTCAGGGGTTTGCATCGTTCTCGTCTTTTACCTGGCGGTATAGCCGAATTTCAACGCGACGATTAGTGGCCCGGTTCTCGTCGCTGGTATTGGGGACGAAAGGACGGAAAGAGGCGTATCCCTGAACCGAGATACGGGGCGACGGCACTCCTTCCCTAACCAGTCCGCGGGCCACGCGGGTAGCTCGCGCTGCAGACAGCTCCCAGTTCGACGGGAACTCGGCGGTTGCGATCGGCACGTCGTCGGTGTGACCGAGTACTTCCAAGGCGAGGTCGGGGTGATTGAGAGCCAGCGCAGCCACTTTTTCAAGAACCGGAAAGATATCAGCGCTGAGGTCAGCTTTCCCACGCGGGAACAGTACCCTTTCTTTCAGTGCGATAGAAAGCTCATTACGGGTCGAGGCGATAAGGACGCGATCATCAAGGCCACTGCCGGTAACTGAGGCTTCCATTTCCTTTTTCAGGATTTCCCAACGATTAAGACTTTCCTCCGCCGGCACTGGGGATGCGGTACGGATTGTGTCCTCTTGCTGGAAGGTTGGCAGAAGAGGTGAAAATTCCATAGCGGCGTCAGGAGGTGGCAATGGAAGCGCTGATGAAGGGGCCGTCGCTGCAGAGGAGCCGAGCGTGTATTTGCGCAATGCCTCTTGTTTATCGACAACGTGCCAGATCAGCACGCTACACAGCAGCAGTAAGGTGAGATCGCTAAGCGTGACCAGTAACCCAGAATTTTCACTGAGAGGTTCTTTTGGGAGCCTGGTGAGATTCTTTCTGGGGAATAGGGGGGATTTCGCCATAGCGGGTGTCCACTTTTTTCCGAGTATCAGGCAGGGCTACGCAAGGCAAACGACGGCTTTGGGGCCGGCATTTTCTCTTGAGGTTGTTCAGATTCAGTCGCAAAAACAAGATCCCAGAGTCTCCGCTCAATTGCGATGGCTGACTCTCCATGCGCGAGCAAGACGACACCTTCAAGCGCGAGCCGTAACTGTGCTTCCCTTTCCTGTTCGAATGATTGGAGCTTGGCTGCTAGCGGCAGCACTAAAACATTGGCAAGCAATGCCCCGTATAACGTCGTCAGGACTGCCAAGGAAAACGCGGCCGGCAGGGTCTGCGGGTCGAGATGCGAGAGCTGGCGTAGAAGCAACACCAGCCCAATCAAGGTGCCAATGAACCCGAAAGCAGGGAGCAGTCTACCGACAATCGAAAGAATCTGCATGGCTGTTTCATAGCGCCGAAAGAAGGACAGAATTTCCTGCTCAAGACTTGTGCGAATATCCGCTTCCTTGTGCAGGTCAACAACCATTTTGACGCCGTGCCCAAGAAAGGGGTCGGTAATCGTATGTTCTTGTCCCTCTAATCCGCGTGGACCGTCTTTATTGTAGCGCTGGGCTAAGCGCGCAAGTTCGGCAATAAGTGCCTCCGGGGTTTGTTGTTTATATGTCGAGAGTTCGTACAAAGCACTGCCGAGCTCACGGATCCGCGTCCACGAAAAAGTGAAGAGGGTAACCGCCAGTGTTCCTCCGACGGTGATACAGAGCGAGGGCAAGTTAATAAATTCTGGCCATATTTCGCGACCAATGATCAACCCACCTGCCGAGAGTATGACTGTCACAATGAGTCGTACCATGATTGGCTCCCCACTACTTAGGTTCGTAGCAGCGGGAAACGCACAAACAGTGCCAGACTTCTACTCAAGAAATGTCAAGAAAAAGAGCGAAAAAGAGGAAAAAAAGAACGCACGCACGGAAAGAATATCCCTCAGCGGAAGGTTTTGCTGGTCTCTTTAGATGTGCCGTTCAAGCAAGCGTCCAGTGAAAGAAGGCACCCTATCTTGTACTGTCTGACGAGCCTTGGCAAGCGTCAACAGGTCTTCTCGGCAACGGATGCGATGCCCTTCAAGCTGCTGGAGCAATACCTCATCTTGCGCTTGGACATGTGAGAGAACATCGCGCAGAGCTTCGGCTTCATCCTGCGCCTGATGCTCTCTCACATTCTGCAGACGAGTGAAAATTTCCTGCCGCCGTTGGCCGTAGCTGTCCAACCAGTCGGTGTCGGGTTCAGGACACGCGAGGAGCAAATCCGTTTCGTTCAGTAACTCTTTCAGCTCTGTCAGCAGAGGATTACTCACTCAAACGCCCTTCTTTTCGTACCTGAGCGATGGCGCCTTCCCAGCCTTCCTTGAGCGTCGATAAGAGATTGATCACCGTGACTAACGGTTTGATATCATTGCCAAGATGCGCTTCCATGAGTTGATCAAGCATGAACTGGTACAGTTTCTCCAGGTTGCGCGCGACATCTCCACCTACCTCGACATTGAGGCTACAACGAAACTCGGTAATGATGGCATGCGCTTTCGAGATATACATGCCTTTGTCTGCCATTTCTCCTTTTTCGAGGTGTTCTTTCGCCTGCTTCACGAAATCAATTGCGCCCTGATAGAGCATCAAAAGAATACTTCCCCGGTCAACGGTGTAGAAATGATTTTTCCTGTACGCGTCTACTTGCGCTTGATGACCAATGCTCAAAATATCTCTCCTTTACTTAGTCGAAATGCCAAGCCGTTGCGCCAACACCTGTCCTTGGCTCTGTATCTGACTCACGAGCGTCTCGAGGCTGGTAAACTGACGAGTCAGTGTCTCGCGATAGCGATCGAGGGCTGCTGTCTGACGATCAATCTGTTTGCCAATTTCGCTAATCGTATCTTGAAGACTGGAAATATGGCCGGACAGAATGCCATCCCCTGTTCGCGTTGCGCTCGTGACAAAGTTGACAGTCGCTTTTGCTACTCCATTCGTCGTTGCAAGAAAAAGATTGCTCACTCCGCTGAGATTCGTCTGGATCGCACTACTCAGCTTGGCATCATCTACCAACAAAGTGCCATCCTTCTGTGTTGCAACGCCAATCTCTGCCAAGATCGACGGGCTCCCCGTTACTGGTGTCCCAATCACACTTTGCAGGCTACGCTGTAATGATCTCAGGGCAGAATCTCCAATCAGCGGCCCTGCGGTTTTGGTACTACTGTCGTATTTCGTTTGGGTAGCAACGAAGGACATGACATCATTGTACGCAGACACAAAGCTCGAAAGCTGCGCTTTAACGGCGTCGGTATCGTGGTTCGCGGTGACCTGAATAGGAGACGCGGATATATCTCGCACATTAAGAGTGATGCCAGTGAGCACATCCGAAATTGTATTAGTTGATCGTGTAATGCCAATTCCATCAACGGTGAGAGTGGTATCTTGCGCCGCTTGCGTTGTGGTAATACCGAGTGCGACGTCACCGCTCCCGACCGTCAACCCACTGGCATCGATGGTCACGGCATGTGCGGTTCCGGTGTTCTTGCCGGATAGTACCAAACGATAGGTTGGTGTCGTGCCTGCGTTTTCGGTGATTGTCGAAGCCGTGACCCCAGCGTCGGAAGAATTGATGGCATTCCGGATGCCCTGTAACGTATTGTTACTCGAATCAACCGTAATATCTGTCGTTGTCCCACCGACTGTGAGGTGTAACGTCCCAGTGCCTACTGTTGTTGTATTGGTATTGTTGAAACTTGCTGAAGCAAGCGTACTCGCCCGCGCCAGAAGGCTCACAGTAATGGCATGATTGCCAACATCAGCATTCGAACTCGCGGTTACGCCAATAACCGCGTCGTTCGAACTCACGGCCTTTTTCACAAAAAAACTGGAAGACGTAGAAAGCGTAGTTGCTGCACTTTTGAGCGTGTTGAGTTTACTACTCAAGTTTTGTAGTAGACTCACATTCTTTTGTAGTGTCGTCTGTTTATTCTGAAGTAATGTAATCGGTCGTCCTTCGACTTGGACCAACTGATCAACCAGCGTTGCCGTGTTCAGGCCTGTAGCCAGGCCGCTAAATGTAATTGTTCCCATTGCTAACAGCCTCGCGGAGAAGAGCGTCTCTTTCAGGTCGCGTTTACTTCTTACACGTGGAAAATGGAGGGGTTGGCGCAAACCCCTCCACGCTACGCGTTAGTTAGTTATGGATAGACTTATCGACCAAGAAGGCTCAACGCTAAGGATGGAGCCTGGTTGGCTTGCGACAGGACTGACACACCCGCTTGCGAGAGGATCTGGCTCCGCGTCAAGTTGGCGGTTTCTGAAGCCACATCGACGTCACGAATGCGGCTGTTGGCAGCAGCGAGGTTTTCATCGATCACAGCTAAGCTGCGACCTGACGACTCCAGCCGGTTCTGTGCCGCGCCGAGAGCAGCCCGGGCAGTGTTCAGGTTGGTAATAGCGGAGTCAATCGTCGTAATTGCATCGATTGACTTGGTGTCCGTCGTCAGCGAGAAGGCAGTCAAATCGACGGCGCCACTGCCGAAGATGCTCGCTTTCACGTTTTGGACACTGACTGAGATGGTATCATTGCTGGTGGTACCAGTTCCAACTTGGAAATTGAACGCTATGGCAGCGGAAACGCTGTTGCCGGAAAGTAATGCAACCCCATTGAACTTGGTAACATTGGCAAGTCGGCTCACCTCAGACACGAGTGCATCAGATTCGGTCTTGATAGCATCCCGGTCCGTAGTCCCCAAGGTATCGTTGGCTGACTGGACGGACAATTCTCGTAAGCGAGTCAGAATAGAGCCCACTTCGTTGAACGACCCTTCAGCCGTCTGAATCAAGCTAACGCCGTCTAAAGTGTTCCGTTGCGCTTGGCCAGTGGAGCGGACTTGGGCTTTCAAGCGTTCAGAAATAGCCAAACCGGCACTATCATCCGCAGCGCGGTTGATACGTAAGCCAGACGATAAGCGCTCTAAAGACTTTGCATAGCTCGCTTGGTTGATATCCAAATTTCTCTGGGCGTTGAGGGATAAGACGTTCGTATTGACAGTAATAGCCATAAATTCCTCCGTGAATGTAGTGTGAGGGCATCCATGCCCTATACAATATGTAATTTAGCGGCGCGAAACTGTTAGTTTTCTCTCCTCCTTTCCTATCAAGATTGCCGCGTCACTCTCTTACATCGACGGAAGAGAATCCGACTTTAGCCCAGGTGTGCCTGATATAACTGTTGGAGCTTTTCGTTATCGAGACCATCCTCGTGCCAGTATTCTGTTTCGTTTGGCCACAGGTTGCCCACCCATTTACTGTAGAACCGTAATCGATCCTGGACGGTTTGCTCTTCGTTTTCCATGAGTGAAAGACAGACACTGTGAGGAGTATAGAGTGTAAGTAGACCTGCTAATTTGGCTTGTAAACAAAAGTCAATATCATGCAATCCTTGGTGCAATTCTTCATCCATTCCACCAAGTTCACTAAAGGTTGCTCGAGAAGTGAGAAGACACCCAGTAACAGCAGGAACAACGCGTTTTTTCTTTGTTCCTGCAAGAGTTGAGGGAAGCAAGCGGTAGAGAAATGAGAGGCTACAGTTGGCATCAAAGGCAATTCCTGCATGCGCTATCAATCCATTCGCAAAGACCGCCTTTCCGCCAACAATACCAAGTTTTCGACACTCAGTATCGCCTGTGTTTTCTTCTGTCTCCAATATTTTGAGTAATTCTTCTAACCATCCTTCTTGCGGAATCAGACCAGGAGGAATGATGCAGAGATAGCGACCTTTTGCCGCCTCTGCGGCCACGTTACATAAATGAGCAATACTAGGGTGGGAAGCGGTCAATACACGAATATCGCCGTCTATACCAGAAAGCACTTGACGAACGTCATCGGGTTGCGTGGTACTCAAGAGACATTCGTATGAAAGGTCTGTCGGAGTGTGGGTAGCGATACCCACGAGTGTCTCTTCGAGCCCGCTAACAGATTGAAGAGGGATAATAATCGAGCAGGTGTATGCATCCTGTTGATGCGTCGGATGATGCAGGACTCGTGTCTGGCGATGTCGGTGCTCTTCTTGAGCCGCCACTACGTGCTCAATGACTGCCACTGCTCGCTCGGTACTGTTCCCTTTCAGGTCTGCCAGATTCTGCGATAAATAGGCTTGTACTTTTTCTTCCCGCTCAGGTGAGCTGCCGCGGTCGAACACCTGCTGCACTATAGCTGGCACCTCGGACAGGTCGCTCGCTCGCTCTGCTACCCCCATCGCAGAGAAAGAATATTCCAGACCTGCAAGTTGCACTTCGATGAGAGGCTTACCGAATGCCAGCGCCTCCAACCCTGTTGTCGAATTCCCGAATACGACACAAACGTCACTCACTGCGAGGAGACGGTAGGTGTCGTACTGTTGGACACTGTGAAACGTGAGAATTTCCTGAAGCGGTTGGGTGATCCGCTCAAGGACGGTCTTATTCGTCACTGGATGCCACTTGCAGATGATGGTCACGTCTTCTGCCTGTCGCACCCAATCCAAGAAGGCTGCCGGAAAAGTAAATTCGTTCTGATACCCGAGCCCACCCATGAGGATAGTGACAACTTTTTTGTGGGGATCAAGCTGCAGTTCGTTTTTGGTCTCTTGTCGAGTCGCTGGCTGTGATGCCATAGCAATCGCTGGAGCCAGATGAGTGTTGCCAACGACGAAGATTTTATCCGCACTTCCACCGGAGCGCACTAACACTTCGCGAGTCGCTTCTCCCCAGACTAAGCAGGCGGTTGAGTATTCGGTATGAAACCGATAGACGCCCGCCGGAGCATAGTAAAGCCCTTCCTGTAAGGTAAAGAATGGCACGCCGTACTCGTGACTGAGGTACCCTAACGTTTTGCCCCAGCTATTCAGCTCATGCAGGGCCAGGACAAAGTCAGGTTTTTCTACCTCGAACATGCGCCGGAACAGATAAAAGTTCTCCACATGCATGCGGACAACCTTATCTTGCACTGGAAGCGTGAAGTGGTGCAGGATTTGACTGCTGAGCAGATGCTCTTTCCACTGCGCACGGACTTGGCGATACGCACTCTCTGTGATTTGCGCAACCTCGGCATCAAGGTAGGAATAGGGGTGGCAATACGGAATGCCTTCATCCATTAACGTCAGCTCAAAGGGAAACTCTGCTGGGGCTGTCAGATAACGAATGTCGACTCCTGCAGACTCGAGGGCACGGGTAATGGGGAGAAGAAACCGACTGTGATGTTTGAGTGCGACAAAGCAAAAGGCCTTTTTTCCTTTAAGCGGCATGAACAGTCTCCTCCCGTAGAGCAGTCTGCGAAGTGCGCAGCATCTTCTTGAGAATATGCGTGACCCGCTTCTTTTGCAGCACGCGCCGTTCTACCCACGCCAAGATTGATGGCAGGGCACGTTCCGGAGAGGGTTCGACAAAGAGGTTGTCCCCGACCCACCCGCGTTCCCCCCAGGCATGGTTAATCACAGTGAGTTTCCCATACGATGCGGAGATCTCGGTCGAGACCGACCAGCCTGGAGCAACGATCACGTCAGCCAATAAGAGGCTCCACAGCCACCCCCCCTCATCGTCAATAACGACATGGGCAAGGTCGTTCAGCTCATCGCGATACGACGTGAGGGCGATGTCTCGTTCTTTGAGACCTTGGCGCGCAAGGTTGGGATCGACGCGAAGCACCACCGTACAGGGAAATCGTATGGCTTTGAGGCTTGCCAAGATCTGACGGATTTCAAAGATGAACGCGACGCTGTGAGGAATAAAAATCACGACATGATGTTCAGGAATCCCCAGCCGTGCACGGATGGTGTATTCCTGTCCGAAGAACTCACTGAGAAATTGATCCTCACGCGTGGTCAAGAGGTATTGTTCTTCAAGGGAAAGCGCAAACGTTCGTTCGCCGACGGCTAACTCTTGCGCAAGTATGAAAGAGCGCGAAAATTCACTCTTGACGCCGTAATAGTCAGCGAGGGAGGCGCCAAGCGTCTGCCGGTTTCCTAACGGCGACACTTCAAGCCCAAGGATAGGTGCGTTTGCCTTGCGCGCTTCGAGCAAAACCATCGAATAAAAATGCGCGGTGTCGGCGGTGTTATTATCCACTCCCATCAATGGGCAGACCACCACGTCAGGTTTGAGCGGAAAATCTGGATAAGAAAAGACATCGAGCGAACCAAGATAGTCATCCATTGCGATCGTTTTCCAGAACGCGAGACGACTGTGTGGCAGCATGACATCCCGTGTGAGACGAATCATCAGGTCCGTCATGGAAATGGTTTGGTCAGGGGAGAGCGGAAGCCGTTGGCCAGGAAGGCAAAAGGTCTGAATGGGTTCGGTCGTAAAAGCCTGGCAAATCTCTTGGGTATGGCTTGCCACGCTGACCTGCCACTGCCGCTCGTTCGCGACTCGCTCGACGAGGTAGCGCAGTTTCCCGCGTGTGTACTTCCAGTCTGCGTCACCAATTGCAAACAGTATGTGTGGTTTGTCCATGTTCAATTCCTCAGCATAAGGGACGATTCATTTCTTCCCGACCATTGACCATTGCAACGGCGTTCCACACGCAATGTCATACTTCGCATGGTGGCCGATGACTTCGTCGAGGTGGCGGGGGTGGAGTCCATGGGCTGGACGAATCGAGCGAATGTTCTCATTAGTAAACATCTCGCCCTTTTTCAGATCGTGTACAACAAAAAGTGAACGGCGCAGCTCGCGACTGCGCGCTTCGTGTTCGCTCGCTCCATAGTGCACATGACCGATGGCCGGCTCGATCGTACGAATAGCTTCCACCATCGTTCGGAATTCATGAGGCTCGAGCGAGAACGTACTGTCTGGACCAAGCTGCGCGCGTGAGAGGGTAAAATGTTTCTCAACGATACAGGCACCTAACGCCACAGCAGCAACTGGAACCGCGCTCCCCAACGTATGGTCAGAGAGTCCGACCGGCACATGAAACGCGTCCGTCATGTGGGGAATGGTACGCAGATGCATTGTTTCTGCCGGTGCAGGATAGGCGCTGGTACATTTGAGTAGCGCAATTTGTGAGGCTCCCGTGCTGCGAGCGGCGTGTACGGCTTCTTCGATTTCTGAGAGTGTGGCCATGCCAGTCGAAAGGATGAGCGGTTTTCCAGTGCAGGCCATCTTTTTTATCAAGGGAATGTCGACAATCTCGAATGAGGCGACTTTGTGTGCCGGGACGTTCATCTCTTCCAGAAAGTCGACCGCCGAGGGATCGAAGGCGGAAGAGAAGAGCGTCAACTCAAGATGATCCGCGATTGCCTTGAGCTTGGGTTGCCACTCCCACGGCATATAGGCCTCGTCGTAGAGGTCATGCAGGTAACGACCGGACCAAGGAGTATCAGCGCCAATGTAAAAGTATGGCTTCTCTGAGCGGAGCGTGAGCGTCTCGGTCGTGTAGGTCTGGAGCTTAACGGCGTCTGCACCTACCTTCTTGGCGGCTTTCAAGAGTTCAACCGCATGCTCAAACTGTTGGTTATGATTGGCAGAGACTTCGGCGATAACGTACACCGGGTGTCCCGGACCGATGTGGCGGCCATTGATGGTAATCGCGGTGCCGAGGCTCTGATGAGTGTCACTCTCTGTAACTGCTAGCATAGTCATAGGCTCCTGCGAAGAATGAAATGGACGGCTGGTTGCCCTGCTGTTACGGTCGTCCCACCGTGGGTGTACCCAGCTTTGGCGAAGGTACGAAGGGAGGCGTGATTGTTTGGTTTCACGTAGGCGTGAATCGTTGAGAGGTGGGTTACGGTAAACAGGGCCTGGGCTGAGAGGCGCAATAGGCGGATCCCGTAGCCTTTACTCCGTTGGTGTCGATCAAGACTGACGGAAATTATTGCTTCGTCGTTCGTCAGATCAAAGCGCACTTGTCCGACCGGCACGTCCTCACTATCTGTAGCGATAAAGAAGAGGCAACGCGGACTCTGCACTTTTGCGTGGAACCATTCGAGATGCTCCTCCCAGGGAATCGAGTCCGACGAGAAGGACACTGCGCGAGCATCTGGATCATTTGCCCATTCCCAAAGTAAGTGGCTATCGCCCTCTCGTACATTTCGTAGGCGAAGTGTGTCACCGGTCATCGCCATCACCACCCTGGCGGCACCATTACCATCAATAAGAGTTTGTCCACATTGCGACATCGTACGACGAACCTCTGCGGAGGTCCTGAGCTTTTCCAGCGCTGTCACAATATCACTTGGAGTGCATGTGTTATGCCATCCCAGATTGATGGTTGCTCCCGACTGCGCCAGGTGCGTTGCGATCGGGCGTTGATTTTTAGCGGTGACGATAAGGAGACTTGGCAGACCCATAAACGCGAGTTCCCAAGCGGTTGAACCAGCCGCCGAGATCGCTATATCAGCCTGTCTCATATCCTCAGGAATGTCTGTCACATTATGTTCTAGTTGAATGAAGTCTGGCGTACCACCCAGCAGTGTATGGATATGCTCAACGTGAGGATTGCTTCCACCAATAACTACCGTCGCTTCTAATCCCTCACACTGTCTTTGCCGCAGTGCCTGGATAACTTTGGCTGTGACGTTCTCTGGGTCACTCCCACCTAGGGTGACAAGTACGCGGTGGGCAACCGCTGGAATCGTCCGTACTGGCGGGCCTTGTTGAACGAATTCGCGTCGCAGGAGCATATAGCGAGTTCCGAGCAGGAGACGAGTGTGTGACTGCCGGTTAGTATAGAGATGTTCAGAGGCATGCAGGTTTTGATTGAGAATCATATCGGCGGAGTACTGCTTTGTGTGCCCGTAATCATCAATCACCAAGAGTTGGAATTCGCCCGCTTTGAGGAGATTCTGATACTCAGCGCCAAAGTGGTAGCCGTCAGCGACGATCCACGAGGCACGGTACTGTTGTGCTAACGCCGTCGTTTGTCTCGCATCCTCCATGCTTCCGGGTGGTGTGGAGAGGCGCACTACCTGCGCTCCCTCAGCGTGCAGCCGTGCCTCTAGCGCGGGGGTATCCATCGCCGTCACAAAGACAATTGGTCCGCTAGTACTCACCCGCCAGGCTTGCGCGAGTGCCAGGCAACGCATGACATGACCAGTGCCGATCTGTGGGCTGCCATCCGCGCGGATAAGTAAAGCTTGACTATCCATCGTTGTTCCTATGGGCGGCGAAACACTGGTTCGACGGGATCGCCTTCGAGCCGGTCCTCGACATCTCCCTGTTCGATGGCGTCGGCTACGATTTCCATGGCGGTACGATAGACGCGCAACGTGTAATCAATGTCCTCTGTGCTATGGCTAAAACTAAGGTTATGTCCGCCAGAAAACAGGATACCGCGCTGCAAACATTCCTGTTGAAACAGACTTTTCAGGAGCAAAGATTCCGTGCCATCTTGGTCGCGAAAGCTCACCACCGTCCGCGGAGGGAGACCAATACACTCTGTGAGTTTCTCAATTCCATATTCACGCGCGAGGATATTATACCCGTCCTGTATTCGTTGGCCGTGATCCCAGAGATGCACGATCACTTTCTTTTCATACATCTCAGCAAGCGTGGCGCGCGCCGCTGCTAACGCCAGCGTTTCCCCGCCAAACGTGAAGGAGAAGAAGATCTCGTCAAAGAGTTCCATGATCTCGCGCCGTCCGACAACCGCGGCGAGCGGATAGCCGTTTGCCATCCCTTTGCCGAAACAGGCAAGGTCAGGGATGATGTTAAAGTATCCTTGCGCGCCATCAAGCGAGAGGCGAAAGCCTGTGACGACCTCGTCAAAAATTAATAATGCGCCTTCACGGCGAGTGAGGTCGCGGACTTGTTCAAGAAATCCTTCTTGTGGCAAGACGACGCCCACTGGCTCCATGATGACTGCCGCGACCTGTCCCGGATAGTAGGCAAAGATCTGTTGTAAGCTTTCAATGTTGTTGTACGCGAAAGGTCGAGTCAGTTCTTGCACTGCTTTAGGCACGCCCTTGTTACGGCTGGTGGTGCCAATGTACCAATCCTGCCAGCCGTGATAGCCGCAACAGGCGATGATCTCGCGATCGGTGTAGGCCCGTGCGACGCGTACTGCGCCAGCAGTAGCATCAGAGCCATTTTTGCCAAACCGTACCATCTCGGCACAGGGGATGAGCATCGTCAGCGCTTCAGCAACCTCGATTTCCAATGGATGCGGCAGTGAGAACACCGTGCCCTGTTCCATCTGTTGCGCAACGGCTTTTGTCACCGGAGGATAGTTATGGCCCAAGATGACTGGCCCGAGTGCCATCGCGTAGTCAATATACTTGTTACCATCCACGTCCCACACATGACTGCCGTGCCCACGAGCGAGAAACACCGGTGCGACGCCTTGAACAAACTGTGAGGGTGCCTTACTAAAAGTCTGCGAACAGGAAGGAATGAGACGTTCGGCCTTCGCCTTTAATGCATAGGAACGCTTCAGTTCACGCGGCTGAACGGCTACTGGCGGTTCGTTGGTTAATGACTTGTAATATCCTTCGTTGCGAAGAATACCATGGTTCATGCGCACTAATTGCGGTTCGCTTTCGAGAAGTTGCAAGATATCCTCCAAGAAAAAGAGAAATTGGCGCTTCGACCACATGCGACTGTACACAGCGCGTACAAATTCAAGGTCTGCAGCTTCATCGACCGTCCAGCGCAAATTGTACGCCGATAGGTCAGGTTCATTTGCGATGTTCTCGACGCGAAATCGCTCCGCAGACCGCAAGTAGGAGGTGACGTGTTCGCGTTCGCTAGGAAGTTGGGCTTCTCTCCACGCCATGCTCAATGCTGTTACCGAACAGACCTCGGTATCTAGTCCATCAGGATAAGTATAACGAAGTGTATTCGTGACATAGTCGAATGCCCCCGCACAATATGTGCTCACAACTTTGTCAATGACATGTGGGTCAATCAGCGGACAGTCTGCCGTGATCCGGACTATGGTATCGGCAGCAAAGTGCAGCGCCGCTCGGTAAAAGCGATCCAACACATCGGTCTCGCTGCCACGGAAGCACTCAATGTGATGCGCCGCACAAAAGCGCGCGATTGCGTCATCGGCAGCTTCTATGGACGTGCCGACGACGACCCTGTCGAGCGACCGAGCCATGCGTACACGGTTCACCACATGCCAGAGCATGGGCCGCCCGGCGATGTCCGCCAACACCTTGCCGGGAAGCCGAGTAGAGGCCATCCGGGCTTGGATAATGGCGATGACCGTGTGCTTCCGCTCGCTCATTGCTCGCGTCCAATAAACGCAGTGGCAAAGCCACAGGCCTCACAGCGTAAGGCAAAGCGCTTGAGTCCCAGAGTGGTATCATCCGGGGTCGTGATATCCTTTACTACCAATCCATCCATCTCATGTTGTTGGGCTCCGCATTCTGGACACGTTGCTTGTCGTTCATTCATGACGGGTCTCCATTTGTCTGTCTGAGGAGTCGGTCTGTTAGGCTGACTTGCTCCCTGTCTGCATAGTGGGGAGGAACGAAAAGGAGTTCTGTGGCTAGCTCGTATACGTCGTCATCACTTTATGTACGGCTCGGACCACATCCGCGACGTCGTGGTTACTCATCCCAGGAAAGAGGGGCAAACTGAGCAGCCGCGTATAGGCCTCTTCGGCCACCGGATATTCCCCACGGCGATAGCCAAAGCGCTGTTGGTAGTACGGATGCAAATGCACTGGCATATAGTGGACGTTGACGCCAATCCCTTCGGCTTGGAGTGCACTGAAGATCGTCGCCCGGCCCGTCTGCAGCGCACTGTCATCAAGCTGCACGACATATAAATGATAGGCATGAGAGCGGTTGCCTAAGCGGCGGAGCGGCGTGACTCCGTCCACACGTGCAAAGGATTCGTCGTAAAGCGCCGCGATTTCCTGCCGACGAGTGAGCCACTGCGGCAATTTCTGCAACTGGCGCGTACCGAGTGCGCATTGCAAATCCGTGAGGCGGTAATTGTACCCAAGCGTCTCCATTTCATATTGCCATGTCCGTTGCGCGGCGCGTTGGCGATGGTCTGTAGTGATGCCGTGATTACGAAAACGGCGCACCCGGGTAGCGAGGTCTTCACGATTGGTGACAACCATTCCGCCTTCACCTGTGGTGATGTGTTTGACCGGATGAAAACTAAAAACGGTTAGATCTGCGAGAGTGCCGACCCGTTTTCTTTTGTATTGCGCTCCTAACGCATGGCAGGCGTCTGCGACCAAGGCAACACCGTGTCGTTCGCAGATTTGCCGCAGGGCATCGTATTCACAAGGCTGACCTGCATAGTCGACTGCAATGACTGCCTTGGTGTTGGAAGTGAGTTTGGCTTCGACTTGGGCTGGATCAAGAAGCAGCGTATCCGGAGAGACGTCAGCAAACACGGGAGTTGCATCCATAAACAGTACCGCATTGGCCGTCGCGACAAACGTCAGAGGAGGAACGATCACTTCATCGCCTGGTCCGACATCTAATGCCGACAGCACTGCGTGGAGGGCGGCGGTGCCATTCGAGACGGCTACCGCGTAGCGCGCCCCAACAAACTGGGCGACTGCCTCCTCAAAGGTTTCCACATTGGGACCGGTTGTGAGCCACTGTGAACGTAGGACTGTGACAACGGCACGGATGTCGTCTTCGTCTACGTCTTGTTGCGCGCCTGGCAAATATATTTCGCGAACCGGATGTCCTCCGTCGATGGCCAGCCGTTCAGTCTGTTTCATAGCGTCAGTCCCTTCCACTAGGTGTCAGGCAAAATCAAGTTTCTCCAGCATGTCGCGCAGCGTGTCGGCATTGAGCCACTCGGTGTTAAAGTTGCTTGCGTAGCGAAATTTATCAGGCAGTGATTTGCCAGTGGCCCAGTTCTCTTCACGCCACCAGGGGTGCGCCGGTCGCACCACAAACATATCGCGCAGTTCCAGTGTCTGTGGGGCTTCATCCTCGGAGACGAGGACCTCGTGCAGTTTTTCCCCGGGACGAATGCCGATTTCCTTGATGCGACACTCAGGGGCAAGCGCTTGTGCTACGTCGACAATGTTCATGCTGGGCAGCTTAGGAACAAAGATTTCACCGCCTTGGAGATCTTCAACACAGCGTGTGACGAAGTTCACTCCTTGTTCTAACGTAATCCAAAACCGCGTCATGCGCGGAGCGGTGATAGTAATTTCCCCACTG
>Ga0209069_10000719_pt1 | contig 15754 bp, 14 predicted proteins | sample Str013_2_FD_187202 | JGI IMG/M metagenome (GOLD analysis project Ga0209069, IMG submission 187202) | Freshwater sediment microbial communities in response to fracking from Pennsylvania, USA - Straight Creek_MetaG_SC_2013 (SPAdes) (version 2) | ecosystem: Environmental > Aquatic > Freshwater >...
GCGCTGGCCTGATGCGGGTAAGCTGGCCGGATGAAATTCGTCGACGAGGCAACGCTGCGGGTGCAGGCCGGGAACGGCGGGCGCGGGTGCTTGAGTTTCCGGCGCGAGAAGTTCATGCCCTTCGGCGGTCCCGATGGCGGCGACGGCGGCCACGGCGGCAGTGTCTGGCTGCGCTCAGCCGAGGGCATCAATACGCTGGCTGATTTTCGCATCGAGCGGCTGCACAAGGCCAAATCGGGCGAGGGCGGTTCGGGGAACGACTGCTTCGGCAAGGGCGGCCCCGATCTATACGTCACGGTGCCGGTGGGCACGCTGGTGCGCGATGCCGAGACCGGCGAGGAGCTCGGCGATCTGAAAGTCGCAGGGCAGGAAATCAAGGTCGCGCAGGGCGGCAAGGGTGGCTGGGGCAACGCGCGCTTCAAGACCAGCACCAACCGTGCGCCGCGGCAGTTTGGCTCGGGGCTGCCTGGCGAAAAACACACGCTGTTGCTCGAGCTCAAAGTCATCGCCGACGTGGGCCTGCTGGGACTGCCCAACGCCGGCAAGTCCACGCTGATTCGAGCGCTGTCGGCGGCGCGGCCCAAGGTCGCCGACTATCCCTTCACGACGCTGTATCCAAATCTGGGTGTGGTCTATTGCGGCGAACATCGCAGTTTCGTGATGGCGGATATTCCAGGCCTGATCGAAGGTGCGGCCGAGGGCGCCGGGCTCGGGCACCGCTTTTTGAAGCATCTGCAGCGCACCCGGGTGCTGCTGCACCTGATCGATATGGCGCCGGCCGATCCCGCGGCCGACCCGGTGAGCGACGCGCGCGCGATTGTTCAGGAACTGAAGAACTACAGCGAGGACCTGGGGGTCAAGCCGCGCTGGCTGGTGATCAACAAGCGCGACCTGCTGCCCGACGGCGAAGCCGAAGCTCGTGCGCGCGATATCGCGCGCCGGCTGCGCTGCAAGGGCCCGGTGCACCTGATCTCCGGCGCCACCGGACGCGGTACGCGCGAGCTGGCCGAATCGATCATGCGTTTCCTCGAGGCACGGGGCAGCGAACCGAAGCCCAGCAAGGCGAAGTCCGATCAGCCGAAGCGTGCCAAGCTGGCGACCGGCAAACTGAAGACGCCGCGACGGCGAAGCCGCCATGCGCAATAGCAAAGTGCGCCAACGCATCGCGGCCGGCAAGCTGAAGCTGCGCATCCGCGATCTGCGCAACCTCGGTGTGAAATCGGAGCAGGTGTTGGGCGCGCTCGGCATCTACACCGCCGACGCGCTGCGTCGCCAGGGTGCGGTGCGCGTCTTTGCCGAGCTGAAGCGCTCGGGTGCTGCGCCGTCGCTGAATCTGCTGTGGGCGCTGGCCGGGGCGCTGGAGCCGTGGCCCGAGGGTACGCACTGGCGCGAAATTGCGCGTGGCGATACTCGGTTATCGCTGCTGCTGGCGGTGGAGGATCTGGAAGCGGGCGCTGTGGCGGCACGCGCCAGCAAGGTAAGCAAAGCCACGAGCGCAGGGGTTGCAGCGGCGGGAAGAGCCAGCGGGAAGCCGGGCGCCAAGCTGCGCGCCCAGACCTGAAGCTTAAGCCAGGGCTTTGACCCGGGCGGCGAGACGGCTCTTGTGCCGGTCGGCTTGGTTGCGGTGAATGATCTTCTTGTTGACCAGCGTATCGATCAGGGGCACGGCCGCCTTATAGCTGGCCACGGCCTCGGCCTTCTTGCCGGCCGCCGTCGTGTCGATGACTTTGCGGATCGCGGTGCGCATGCGCGAGCGCAGCGCGACATTGCGCTCCCGATGCTGGATTGCCTGCCGTGCCGCCTTTTCCGCCGATTTTGTGTTCGCCAAGCGCCTGACTCCGTGAGGGGCCGCGTAGTGTGCTCAGGCGCCCGGGCCTTGTCAATGCGCCTCCGGTATAGTGAGGGGCCGCGTTGTCCTCAAGGTCCATGAGCCGCCCGATCCTCAAAAATACTGCCGTCACGGGCGTAACGACCTTCATCTCGCGCCTCACCGGCATGGGGCGGGACATGGCGATTACGGCCGCGATGGGCGTGGGCGCGGTGTCCGACACCTTTTTCGCGGTTTATGCGATCCCCAATTTTCTGAGGCGCCTGTTTGCCGAGGGTGCGTTCTCGCAATCCTTCGTGCCGGTACTGTCCGAATACCGCCAGCAGCGCGAGCACGCGGCGGTGCGTGCGCTGGTGGCTGATACCGCCGGTACCTTGGGCGCCGTGCTGCTGCTGGTGACGCTGGTCGGCGTGATGGCAGCGCCGGTCATCGTCTATGTGTTTCTACCCGGCTTCGCGCATAGCGGGGGCGATCGCCTGGCGGTCGCGGTTGAACTGTTCCGCTGGGTGTTCCCGTACCTGTTCTTCATCTCGCTGACTTCGCTGTACGCCGGCGTGCTCAACAGCTACCAGCGCTTCGCGCTGCCGGCCTTCACGCAGGTGATCCAGAACCTGGTGATGATCGCCGCCGCGGTGTGGCTGGCATCGGGCAGCGACAAGCCCGGCCTGGTGCTGGCGATCGGCGTGTTCGTCTCCGGGCTGCTGCAGGTGCTCACGCTCCTGCCCTCGGTGGCGCGCCTGCGGCTGCTGTCCTGGCCGCGCTGGCGGCCGACCGCCGAAGGCGTGCGCCGCATCGTCAGGCTCATGGGTCCGGGCATCATTGGTTCGTCGATGTCGCAGGTCAGCCTGCTGCTGAACTCCGCCATCGCCACGTTCCTGGCCGTGGGCAGCATCAGCGCGCTGTATCTGGCTGACCGGTTGATGGAGTTTCCGCTCGGTGTGTTCAGTATTGCGCTCGGCACGGTGATCCTGCCCAGCCTGTCGGCGCAGCACGCCAAGCAGGCCGGCGCCGAATTCTCGGCGACGCTGGACTGGGCACTGCGCATCACAGTGCTGCTGGTCGCGCCGGCGATGATCGGCATGATGTTCTTCTCGGGACCGATCGTCAGCGCGGTATTTGGCTTCCGCAAGGTCACGGCAGGCGGCATGCAGATGGCGAGCTGGGCGCTGATGACTTATTCCTGGGGCGTGATGACCTTCAGCCTGGTCAAAGTGCTAGCGCCAGGCTACTACGCACGGCAGGACACGCGGGCGCCGGTGCGCGCGGCGATGATCGCGCTGGGCGTCAACATGGCGCTGAACCTGTGCGTGGTGGTGCCGGCCGTGAAACTGAAGTTCGGCGCGCCGTACCTGCTGCTGGCGACTACGACCTGCATTTCCTCGGCCGTGAACGCCGTGCTGCTGTGGCGTGGCCTGCGGCGCAGCGGCGTGTATCAGCCCTCGCCACTGTGGCGTGGCCTGCTGCTGCGAGTGGCCGTGGGCTGCGTGGCGATGGCGGCGCTGCTGTGGTGGATGGCATCGAGCCTGGATGCCTGGCTCGCCTACCGGCAGCTGGAACGCTTAGGGCGTTGCCTGGGCGGCATTGCACTGGCGGCGTCACTGTATTTCCTGGTGCTGTTCGCGCTGGGCGTGCGCCGTCGCGACCTGCAGACGCGGGTGGCGCCATGAGACTGGTGCGCCTGTCGAGTGCGCGCTGCACCTGGCCGGGCGCGCGAGCCCTGACCATTGGCGGTTTTGACGGCCTGCACCTCGGCCACCAGCAGCTCATCCGCTGCGCGCGCGCCGCCGCGCAGCGCCTGGGAGTGCCCGCGGCCGTGCTCAGCTTCGAGCCGCTGCCGCGAGAATTCCTGCAGTGCGAGCGTGCGCCGGCGCGCCTGACCAATTTCCGTGAGCGCTGGCGCGTGCTGCAGTCGCTGGCGCTGGATGAGTTCCTGGTCATGCAATTCAATGCCGGCACCGCCCAGATGAGTGCGGAAGCTTTCATGCAGCTGCTGGCGCAAGTGGGTGCGCGCCACGTCACGGTCGGTCACGATTTTCGTTTTGGCCACCGCGGCGCCGGCGACGCGGCGCTGCTGGCTGCCAGCGGCGCGCAGCTGGGCTATGCGGTCGAGGTGGTGGCGCCGGTGGTGCTGGATGGCCTGCGGGTGGGCTCGCGCATGGTGCGCGAGGCGCTGGCGAGCGGCGACCTCGCCGGCGCGCGGCGCATGCTGTGCCGGGCCTATACGATGCGGGGTCGCGTGCGCCGTGGCGCGCAGCTCGGGCGCACGCTGGGATTCCCCACCGCCAACCTGGCGATGCATCGACGCGCGGCGCCGTTTTCGGGTATTTTTGCGGTGCGCGTGCATTCACCGGCCGCGGCGCTGAATGGCTGGCCGGGTGTGGCCAGCCTCGGCACGCGCCCGCAGGTGAATGGGGTCGAGCCATTGCTCGAGGTGCACCTGTTTCAGTTCAGCGGTGACCTGTATGGCCGCGAAATCGAAGTGGAGTTCGTCGCCAGGCTGCGCGATGAACAGCGGTTTGAATCGATTGAAGCCCTGACCGCACAGATGCATCGCGATGCCGAGGCCGCCCGAGCGCTGCTGTGCTGAAATGGAATTGCCGTGACCGACTACAAGAATACCGTCAACCTGCCGCGCACCGACTTTCCGATGAAGGCCGATCTGGCGCAGCGCGAACCGGCGCAGCTCGAGCGCTGGGCTACGCTTGACATCTATGCGCGGATCCGCGCCGCCGCCCGCGGCCGTCCGGCCTTCGTGCTGCACGATGGGCCCCCCTACGCGAATGGCGCCATTCACCTGGGCCACGCGCTCAACAAGGTGCTCAAAGACATTGTCGTAAAATCCCGTGGCTTCGATGGCTGCGATGCGCCCTACGTGCCGGGTTGGGATTGCCACGGCCTGCCGATCGAACTGGCAGTCGAGAAGAAGCACGGCCGGCCCGGGCAAAAGCTCGATGCCGCGGCCTTTCGCGGTGCCTGTCGCGAGTTTGCTGCCAAGCAGATCGACGCGCAGCGCGCGGACTTCAAGCGGCTGGGCGTGTTCGGCGACTGGGAGCGCCCCTATCTCACGATGGATCCACGCTACGAAGCCCAGCAGATCCGCGCGCTTGGCAAGATCATCGCCAACGGCCACCTGTACCGCGGGCTCAAGCCTGTGCACTGGTGCCTCGATTGCCGCTCGGCGCTGGCCGAGGCGGAAGTTGAATATGAAATGCGTACCTCGACCGCGATCGATGTGGCCTTTGGTTGCGTCGACGTGGCGGACTTCGCGCGCCGCGCTGGACTGGCCGCGGCGGACCATGGCGACGTGCCAGTGTCGCTGGTGATCTGGACCACCACGCCCTGGACACTGCCGGCCAATGAGGCCGTGGCGCTGCGGGCTGATTTTGATTACGGCGCGTACCGCACCGAACGTGGCGTGCTGGTGCTCGCCGAGGCGCTGGCCGCTGGTTGCCTGGCGCGCTACGGGCTCAGCGGCACACTGTTGGGTACCTTCAAGGGGCAGGGGCTGGAAGGTCTCACGCTCGCACATCCCTGGCTCGCGCGCCAGGTGCCGGTGATCTTAGGGGATCACGTCACGCTGGAGGCGGGCACCGGTGCGGTGCATACCGCGCCGGCGCATGGCCAGGACGATTTCGTGGTCGGTCAGCGCTACGGCCTGCCGGTTGGCAATCCGGTCGGCGCTGACGGACGCTTCGTGCCGGGCACGGCGCTGGTCGCGGGCCTCAGGGTCGACGCGGCGAATCCGGTCATCGTCGAACGGCTGATCGCCGCTGGCCGCCTACTGCACCAGGAACCGCACCCGCACAGTTACCCGCACTGCTGGCGCCACAAGAGCCCGCTGATCTTCCGGGCCACCTCGCAGTGGTTCATCAGCATGGATACCCAGGGACTGCGCGCCGGCACGCTGCGGGACATCAAGAGTGTGCGCTGGACGCCCGAGTGGGGTCAGTCGCGCATCACCGGCATGATCGACAACCGTCCCGACTGGTGCCTGTCGCGCCAGCGCACCTGGGGCGTGCCGATCACGCTGTTTACGCATCGCACCAGCGGCGCACTGCACCCACGCACGCTGGAGCTGATCACCGAGGTCGCGGCGCTGGTCGAGCGCGGTGGCATCGATGCCTGGTTCGCACTGGATGCGGCGACGTTGCTGGGGAGCGAGGCCGAGCACTATGAGAAGGCCACCGATGTCATGGATGTGTGGGCCGACTCCGGGCTCTCATTCGAGTGCGTCGCCGCGCTGCGCGATGATTTCCAGTCACCGGTGGATCTGTATCTTGAAGGCTCGGACCAGCATCGCGGCTGGTTCCACAGTTCGCTGCTGATGTCCGAGGCGTTGTATGCGCGCGCGCCGTACCGCGGCGTACTCACGCACGGCTTCACGGTCGATGAGCAGGGCCGCAAAATGTCCAAGTCGCTGGGCAACGGCATCGAGCCGCAGGACATCACGCGCACGCTCGGCGCGGACATGCTGCGGCTGTGGGTGGCGGCGACCGATTTCGCCAATGAAATGAGCCTGTCGCAGGAAATCCTCAAGCGGATGAGCGATTCCTACCGGCGCATGCGCAATACCGTGCGCTTCCTGCTCGGCAACCTGCACGGCTTTGCGCCGGCGCAGGCGCTGCCCGCCGACGAGCTGCTGGCGCTCGACGCCTGGGCGCTGCAGCGCGCGCGCGATCTGCAGGGAGAAATCACCGCCGCCTACCGCGACTACCAGTTCCATCTCATCTACCAGAAGATCCACAACTTCTGCGTCGTCGACCTGGGTGGCTACTACCTCGACATCATCAAGGACCGTCTCTACACGACGCCGGCGCAGTCTCAGGCGCGCCGCTCGGCGCAGACCGCGATGTGGCATATCGCCGAGGGCATGGTGCGCTGGCTGGCGCCGATCCTGTCGTTCACCGCCGAGGAAATCTGGCGCTTCCTGCCGGGGCCACGCGCCGAATCGGTGTTTCTTGCCACCTGGTATGAGTTGCCGGCGGCGCCGGCGCGCGACGTCGACTGGCCGCTGCTGATGGGGCTGCGCGCCTCGGTCGCGCACCAGCTCGAGGCGCTGCGCGTGGCCGGTCGCATCGGCGCCCCGCTCCAGGCCGAGGTCGACGTCTACTGCGCGGCGGCGCTGTATCCACGCCTCACGGCACTGGGCGATGAACTGCGCTTCCTGCTGATCACCTCGGCCGCACGGGTGCAGCAAGCGGACGCGGCACCGACCGGGGCCAGTGTGGCGGGTGAAGTGGCGGGCGGGGGCGTGTGGTTGCGCGTGCAACCGAGCAACCACCAGAAGTGCGTGCGCTGCTGGCATCACGTGGCCGACGTCGGCAGCAACGCTGCGCATCCCGAGCTGTGCGCACGCTGTGTCACCAATCTGGCGGAGCCCGGCGAAACACGCCGGTTTGCCTGATGACGCGCGAGGGCTTAAAGGTGGGCATTCGTGTGGGCGGTCCGCTGCGCGGCCAGCTGCGCTGGCTGGGATTGAGCGCGGTGCTGATCGCGCTCGATCAGTGGACCAAGCACCTGGTTGAAACCCGTCTGGAGAACTTCGAGACGCGCGTGATCCTGCCGGTGTTCGACCTGGTGCGTGCCCACAATCGCGGTGCGGCCTTCAGCATGTTCAACGACGCGGGCGGCTGGCAGCGCTGGGCCTTCAGCGCCCTGGCGTTAGGCGTCAGTGGCGCGCTGATCGTGTGGCTGGCGCGACTCGAGCGGCGCGCGCAACTGCTGGCCGCCGGGCTGGCGCTGATCCTGGCCGGCGCACTGGGTAATTTGATTGATCGCCTGCGGCAAGGCTCGGTGGTCGACTTCCTGCAGGTGCATTGGCACGATCATTATTTCCCCGCCTTCAATGTCGCCGATTCATGCATTACCCTGGGCGCGATCGCACTGTTGCTCGATGCGCTGCTCAATTCGCGCCGGCCGACCGGTCACTAGGGTCGCTCAGCGCCCGCTCATGCGCATCCTGCTCGCCAATCCACGCGGATTCTGTGCCGGGGTCGATCGCGCCATCGAGATCGTCGAGCGGGCGCTGGAGTTGTTCGGGGCGCCGATTCACGTCCGTCATGAAGTCGTGCACAACCGCAGCGTAGTCGAGCGCCTGCGCGCGCTCGGCGCGGTGTTCGTCGAGGAGCTGCACGAGGTGCCCGACGGCGCGACAGTAATCTTCTCGGCGCATGGGGTGTCGACAGCGGTCGAGCAGGAGGCGCAGCGGCGCGACCTGCAGGTCTTCGACGCGACCTGTCCGCTGGTGACCAAGGTGCACATGGAGGTGGCGCGCTTCGCGCGCGAAGCCCGCGAAGTGATCCTGATCGGCCACGCTGGCCATCCGGAAGTTGAGGGCACGATGGGGCGCTTTGACGCCGCGCATGGCGGCCACATCATGCTGATTGAGAGCGTCGCGGACGTGGCCTCTCTGCAGGTGCGTAACCCCGGACGTCTGGCTTTCGTCACGCAGACTACGCTCTCGGTCGACGACACGGCGGCAATCGTCGACGCGCTGCGCGCGCGTTTCCCGGAGCTGCAGGCGCCGCGCAAGGAGGATATCTGCTACGCCACGCAGAACCGGCAGGATGCAGTCAAACAGCTGCTGCGCGAATGCCAGGTGCTGATCGTGGTCGGTTCGCGCAGCAGTTCCAACTCCAATCGCCTACGCGAACTCGCCGACCGCGCCGGCCTGCCGGGCTACCTGGTCGACGGCGCCGATGACCTGCGTCGCGAATGGTTCGAGCGCGATGCGACGGTGGGTGTCACGGCCGGCGCTTCGGCGCCCGAAGCGCTGGTGCGCCAGGTGGTCGATCGGCTGCGCGAATGGGGTGGGGCGGTGCCGTCCGAGTCCGCGGGGACACCCGAGCGTGTGGTGTTCCCGCTGCCGCGTTCACTGCGGCACGGCAGTTAACAGTTTCCCGGCCAGATTGGCGATTTGCCACGCAGTGCGGTACATATAGCGCGGTCATGAACCCGAATCCGACCCTTTTGCACGCCGATTCGCCCGCCGCGCGCCTGCAGGCCTGCGGCATACGGGTCACCGCGCAGCGCCTGCAGATCGCGCAGCTGCTGCTGACCGCGCCGCAACACCTTTCGGCCGACCAGGTGGCCGAGGCACTGCTGCGCGCTGGCACGCGGGTCTCGAAGGCCACGGTCTATAACACGCTGAATCTGTTTGCGGCTCATGGCCTGGTGCGCCAGTTGAGCCTGGACGCCCAGCGCAGCTGGTACGACTCCAACGTTCAGGCGCACTATCATTTCCACGACGAGACATCCGGTGCGCTCACCGATGTGGCGCTGCCCGAAGTGCAGTTCAGCAGACTGCCGGCACCCCCGCCGGGCATGGAAGTCGCGGGCATCGACATGGTGATCCGCCTGCGGCCGCAGGCCTAGCATTGCCGTCGGCGTGCGGCTTCTCTTAGAATGCCGCGCGTTCCTTATAACGTCTCGGGTCCCGTGCCCTGCCGGAGTAGCTCAGTTGGTAGAGCGGCGCATTCGTAATGCGTAGGTCGTAGGTTCGATTCCTATCTCCGGCACCAGTCCCTCTTCCAAGAACGTCCATAGACGTCCGACAGCATCCACGAAGTAGCTGTTTTTCAAGGGTTTACACTCCATCGACGTCCAGGGCGGTCAGTTGACAGCCTGGGGTCAACACGGGTACGAATACGGGTACGCGAAGCCGGAAAGGGGTTCGGTACCCGTCTCGTACCCAAATGCCACTTTCAGAAACTCAGATCCGTGCGGCCAGGCCGCGTGAGAAGTCCTACAAGCTGACGGACGGGCAGGGGTTGGTGTTGCTCGTCTCCCCAACCGGCGCACGGCTCTGGCGACTGCGCTACACGTTTGCGGGGCGCGAGGGCATGATCTCCGTCGGCAGCTACCCGGCCACCAGTCTCAAGGAAGCGCGCGAGCGGCGCGACGCCGCCCGCAAGCAGATCGAAGCCGGCGTCAATCCATCGAGCATCCGCGCTGAAGCCCGCCACCAGCGCGAGGTGACCTTCGAGGCCATTGCGAAAGAATGGCTCGCGGCCGATCAATGAACTGACTGCGCCCGAGATACTCGCGATGCTCCGGCGCATCGAGGCGCGTGGCCGGCTCGAGACCTGCCACCGCACCGAGTGGCGCATCGGCCAGGTCATTCGCTATGCGGTGGCCACGGGCCGCGCATTGCGCGATCCCACGGGCGACCTGCGCGGCGCCCTCAGCTCGCCCAAGACCGTCAGTCGCAGCGCCATCACCACGCCGCGGCGATTCGGAGAGCTGCTACTAGCTATCGATGAGTATCGCGGACAGGGCAGCACCTGGGCGGCGCTGCGGCTGGCGCCCCTGGTGTTCGTGCGGCCGGGCGAGTTGCGCACCGCCGAGTGGGAGGAGTTCACGCTGGAGGGCGAGAACCCTGAATGGCGCATCGCGGCCGAACGCATGAAGATGAAGGAGGAGCACATCGTGCCGCTCTCGAGGCAGGCGGTCGGCATCCTGAGGGAACTGCAAACCTTCACGGGCCGCGGCACCTTCCTGTTCCCGAGCCTGCGCACCTCGCAGCGGCCCATCTCGGACAACACCCTGAATGCTGCCCTACGGCGGCTCGGATTCTCGAAGGACGAGATGACCACGCACGGCTTCCGGGCGACGGCTTCGACGCTGCTCAACGAGAGCGGCGTCGCGCCCGATCTGATCGAGCTGCAGCTGGCCCATGCTGAGCGCAACAAGGTACGGGCGGCCTACAACCGGGCGCAGCGCCTCGCCGAGCGCCGACAGATGATGCAGCGTTGGGCGGACTACCTGGTGCGCCTAAAAGAAGGCGCGGTCTCAGAGTGGGTGCGAGCCCACCCGGCAACTGTTGCTCCAGTCGGTAGTAACCGGAGCAGTCGTGGAGGTGACGAAACGGCTGAAGCCTTCGGTGTAGAGGGTCGCTTAGGCGACTTGACGAGTACGCAGGCTCTAACGTGAGTGAACGCTGAGCAAATAGCCTCCGAGGTCCGACTAAAGACGTAGATCTAGAAACGGCAATGAGTTGGGCGAGTACTCTTCACTCAAAGTTCATGGCTCACACAATTGTATTGTCAATTCAAGCTACTGCTCAGAAACGTGTCTGTCAAATTGAATCGGAACTGCTCAATGACTCGCTGTCGTAGAGTCAACGCTAGTTGCGTAAGTATTCACCGCTGTTGAGCTGCCAACACCTTCGCACTAGTGCTCCAAAGAGGAGATGGGTCAATGACTACTGACAAAAACAAGTGGCTGCGTGCGCATTGATCGCATGCCTAACTGCTATTGCGCCAGTATCCCCTGGGGGAATCAAAGGTACTGGTTCTGTGCCGATCCACCGCGCCGTGCCGCCGCTTTTACTGGACACCACGTCCAACGGAAAAGCATTTGTTGTGCGCGTTGACCGATTGGTAGTGGTATCGCTGCATGGACCTAAGTCTCCATTCACGGATGAAGATCAATGGACAGAAGTCACTGCGAAAGCTATCTATGGCGCAGAGGCCCTGGAGAAAGTGTCTTCATCACGTGCAAAATCGGGAGCCGTTGTAACGACGTTTCGTGCGGTGTCGCGTGGTGTTGACATGATTTCCGCTTTATCGTCCTCGCTCCCCTGCGCGCCGGGCCGCCCATGCACGAACCTGATGGTCCCCTGGTCAGTCACAGTGCGAGTGATTGGAAATCGAGGAAACTCTGAATCAAACCCTCGAGATTGATAGTGTCCGCAATTACGAGGTGTATCGCCTCACTGCGCGGCATGCGTTCGACTAGAGAATATGAGCTAGCCATGTCGCGCGGCGTTTGGCGCTTTCTATGCAATACGACAACCGGATTGGACAACGAGATTCGTTGGCGCCTTGACCAGCGGGCCCTACCGTCGACCATTTTGATAGTGAAGCAGCGTGCCCAGAATGAAATCGTTGTTCGGTGGTCTGGTGACTACCCGGACGCTGAAACGGCGGACGATAGAAAGTGGGATCTGTATAATGCTCAGATCGCTCACGTTGCCGGCACGATGATTGTGCATCGTTGTTCCTCCTTCGTTCGCACCACCGCTGCGCGACACGCCGTTAACGCGTCGTGATTGGCTTCCGCCAAATTGATTTCCGCTGCCAGCGTCGCCCACCCCGTCGGGTTGGTGGATTTCATGAGCGCTTTCCAGGCGTTCCAGCGATCTGCGTGCAGGCCCGCTATCATCGATTCCAAGGGTATGATGGCGGGTACGCCGATTGTGCGCTGAAGCGTGTTTTCGAATCAATTCAGGCGCTTGAGTGGACACTTTCTGTGCCTATCTCCACCATCAAAAACAAGAACATAGAGCCGGAAAGGTTCATCTTCCAAACTGATACGCCCTAGTCTGGCCCACAAGATCGTGTTCTCCATGCCGCCCGGAACGAGCCCTGACAAGGTACTCAGCGCAGTACAGAACCTGTGCCGCGAAGAGTTCGCCCTCAAACATCGCTACCTGATGGCGCTGCACACCGATGACACCCACCCGCACGTCCACGTCGTTCTCAAGGCCAGGAGCGAGCAGGGCAAGCGGCTGAACATCAGCAAGTCACATCTGAAGGAATGGCGAGTCAAGTTTGCGGCTCACTTGCGAGAGCTCGGGGTTTCTGCCAATGCAACGCCCAGGAAATTCCGCGACCAGACCATCCGCTCGACACCGCATGCGCTGTTGCGCCAGCGAGCGCGCGAGCGATCTGCTGTTGAAAGGCCAAAGTCGCGGGTTCTGGAAGGCCCTGTTCGCTGAGCGGCCCAGCGCGGCGAATATTTCTGTTCCAATCTAGGCGTGCGAGAGCCCTGGGGCGGCGCGCCGTAGGCCCGATTTGCCGGTCGACCTGACACTCAGGCGCATTCCATACGCCGCCAAAATCGCTGTCAGCGTATCGAGCCGTGGATTGCCACGCTCTGATAAAGTTCGATAAAGCGTTTCCCGCGAGAGCTTGGTTTTGTCGGCAAGTGCCGCCATACCGCCAACGGCTTCAGCGACGGTTCGCAACGCAACCGGCACCGCTCTCGCATCGCCGTCTTCGAGCATGGCTTCAATGTAGGCGGCGACCTCGACCTCGTTTCGCAGCAGTCTTGCCGCGTTGAACGGGCGACTTCGGTTTACGGGCTTGGTAGTCTTTCCAGTACGTTTTGGCATTTTCAATATCCTTCGATTGCGTACGCTTGTCGCCGCCACATAGAAGCAGAATGAGCAACTTGCCATCCTGCCCGTAGTAAATCCGAAAGCCTGGGCCCACGTCGATTCGAAGTTCAAAGACGCCGTCGCTAACCAGCTTCCAATCGCCCAGAAGCCCGGCCTTCAGCCGATCAATCCTGGCCACAACGCGCGCGCGGGTAACAGGATCGCGAAGGCCACGTAACCAATCAGTAAGCGGAATCTCGCCCGCAATCGTTTGGTATTCCCTGACCTCCACGCGCACTATTGTAGCTCAAAGGCTACAGAACGACAAAGGCATTCCTAAGTTTCTGCGCGCCAATCAATCTGCAGCCAAGTACCAGGCGTGTGAGAGTGTCCAGCGGCGGCCGTGGGCCGCCGGCTGCGACTTCGTTATGTAACCAAAGAGTCCTATCAAGGATTCATTGCGGGAAGGATCAGCCGAGGTTCAATCGGTCCGGGTGACCCACTCCGGACCGTCACTAACGACCGCTATCAGGAAGGGTAACATGCCCGGAGAGGCCTTCGAGGACGCGCGAACTCGGTCGATCCTGAAGTCCCACCTCCCTCCAGTTAGCTGAGTCTGGCAGGTTGATTTTCCGCCGTAGGGCCGTGAAGCGCGGGTCGTCATGGAGCGAGGCAAGCAGCACGTCGGTATTGAGCTCCGCCAAGCCGCCGTCGTGTTGCTCATATGCGCGCTCGAGCCATTCAAACGCTTCGTCTTTCTGATTGCGCCAGGCAAAGACGTCCGCGATCTGACTCGCGAAACCCCGAGTGCCTTTGGCGATGGCCGTCTCGAGTGCGTGCTGGGATTGCTGCTCGTGGCCCAAGGAGTGCTCAGCCATCGCCACGCCCGCATTGCGTAGCGGTGCCTCGCTTATCATGCCATAGGTTGCGAGCGCTTCGGCTGGGTCGCGAGTGATTAGTTGCAGATTTCCAAGATTATCGAGCGCGTACGGGTCTTCCGGCTGGATCTCGAGCTCCCGCCCGAAAGCTTGACGTGCACCCCGGTAGTCTAGGCTTGCCATGAGTACCAGGCCGAGATCGTCCCATGCGGACGATGACAGCGGATCGAGCCTGGTCGCCGTGCGCAGGGCGGCGGTGGCTTCAGGAAACCTGCCGAGCAAACCCAACAGCGTTCCGTATGAGTGCTGAACACCAGCGTCTCCCGGGCTCAGTGCAACCGCTTTCTGCAAGTCGGCGAGTGCGCCAGCCCAATCCCAGTCAACTCGAGAGCGGATGCCGCCACTCACGGCATAGCCCTCCGCCTGATCCGGTCCCTCAACGATTGCTTGTGCGGCGTCGCTTTTGGCGATGTTGAATCCTTTTGGATCGGAGGTGATGTCCGCCAGTCGGTATTCGGCCGACGCCAGTCCCGCAATTGCAGCTGCGTAATGCGGGTCGAGTGCGACCGCCTGCCGATAAGCTGCGCTTGCACGCTGCAGCTCATCCTGAGTTTCCTTGCGTTCGTGCTGCCGTCCGAGCAGGTATTCGTTATAAGCGTCTGGATTGGAAGTTCCCTTTGTTCGCTGACCCTGCACGAGCTTGAGCTTGAGTACCGAGACCACCGCCGCGGCGATCTCATCCTGGACCTTGAAAATGTCCTTTGCACTTGCTGCGTAGGTTTCAGACCAGAGGTGCTCCGCAGTATCGGCGCGCACGAGCTGCGTAGAGACTCGCAGATTGTCTCCGGATTTACGAACGCTGCCCTCGAGAATGTTCGCTACTCTGAGCTTCGTTCCAATCGTTGGGATGTCTTCAGACTTGCCTTTAAATGAGAAGGAGGAGGTTCGGGCGATCACGTGCAACCCGGGCGTTTTCGCCAACATGTCAAGCACTTCTTCGGCCAGTCCGTCGGAGAAATACTCTTGATCCTTTTTCTCGCTCAAATCTGCGAACGGCAGGACCGCAATCGATTTCTCTGCGATCACCGGATGCGAGTCCGCGGGGCTATCCGCAGTTGCTGCATTATGGTTCGGGTACAACCAAAGTGCGTGGATGGTCAGGTAAGCAATCCACGTCACAGCCAGCCCGAGTGCGATCCACAGAATCGCCCGCCTTGCGCTGCTTGGACTGCGCGCGGCGGCGGTCGTCGACACAAGGCGGTGTCGGGCAGTTAGCGGTTGATCCAACAGGCGCTTCACCTGCTCGACGAAGGGCTGAGGCGCCTCGCCGCCGTGAACGAGGGTCCACTGAACCTCCCGAAAGCGCTCGGGCACGAGCGCTTCGGTCTGCGGGGTCGCGTCGATCACTACGGGAAGCAGGAATGCCTTCTCGGACGCCATCAAATGCGAGCGGTCGACCGCGAGCTTCCACTCGAGCCGAAAATAGCCCTCGGTTCGGCTCTGTGTATGAGCCGAGATCACGGGAACGAAAAGCGCACAATCTCGGATCTGTTCGCGGATTCTCTGATCCCAGACGTCGCCGCCCCGCAGCTCGCTCTGGTCGAACCAGACGTCAATGCCACGCTGACGCAGCTCCTCGGCAATACGCCGCGCCGGCTCGGCATCCTGCGACGCGTAACTCAGAAATACCGCGCGATACGATTCCGTCACGTTGATGCCACCCTCAGCTGGAACGGGCAGGAAGCCCTGTCGCGGCTTACGAGCGGCAGCTTAACCTAACTGGTTCTGTTGGCTGATCCGGATGAACCGGACGGGTTTGGCCGGACTGAGCGCCGGGCAGCATGGCGATTTGCGGGTGTCATGCCAAGCATGAGACTCATCGGAGAGACTCAGAACAAATCACTTACTTAGCCAACAGCCGGTCGACAACCTTTCACCCACAGCGGT
>Ga0209069_10000720_pt1 | contig 15747 bp, 13 predicted proteins | sample Str013_2_FD_187202 | JGI IMG/M metagenome (GOLD analysis project Ga0209069, IMG submission 187202) | Freshwater sediment microbial communities in response to fracking from Pennsylvania, USA - Straight Creek_MetaG_SC_2013 (SPAdes) (version 2) | ecosystem: Environmental > Aquatic > Freshwater >...
GTCTTATCATATTCATTGATTACAAGTTGCAGGTTAAATTTATCCATTACCAGTTTTCTGCCTTCCATACCCATAATGACCCTTTTTTCCGGTGGCAGATTGATTATTTTCTCCATTTTCTCTGCCAAATCAAACGGATCATTCATCCTGCATAAAAATCCACTTACGTTTTCCTCTACCAATTCCTTACACCCGGTATTTATCGATGTTATAATCGGTACTTCCATACTGGCAGCCTCCATCAAACTGCGCGGCACACCTTCATTATAAAAAGAAGGGAAAATAAAACAGTCTGCTGCCGCCAGAAAAGGACGCACATCCTCAGCAAATCCTTTATACTGTACCAATCCGGCTTTCTCCCACTTTTCCAGGTCGTTTATTGAAATAGAATCAGGGTGATTTTCTTCCATAAAACCAATGAGATCAAAATCGGCCTTGTAATTTTTATTTTTTAAGATACGAACTGCATCTACATAATCACTGATGCCCTTACTTTTAAGCAGTCGGGCACTCATCAGAAACCTGAATTGATCCCCTTTTACTTTTTGCCCGGGTGCCGGAGGTAAAAAATAATCTGTATTTACTCCCTCTCCATGCAACACTTTTACTCTTTCAATATCCACCACTTTATGGAGCTGAAAGAATTTTGCGTCTTCATTATTCAGGAACCACACTTCCCCGGCTTTTTTTAATGCTTTTTTATACAACAGTATGATAAGCCGGAACAACCAATTTTTTTTGGAAAATGAATACCCAAGACCGGTAATAACTGCAACAGATGGGATATGCTGAGAATGCGCTGCAAGAGACCCATAAATATTTGGCTTCACTACAAAATGAAAAAGAAGGTCCGGTTTGAATTCTTTATAAATTTTTTTTAGCCTCTGTAAAAAGAAAAAATCGCCAACCGGGTTCTGTGTTCTGTTATTGAATTTTACCGGCACAAACAAACACCCCAGATCCTCCAGCTTTTTCGCATACTCATCCTTTGCAGCAATGACCAGTATCCCGTACCCCCTTTGAATTAAGTAACGAATAATGTCAATTCTGAAGTTATAAACCGACCATGCACTATTGGATACAAATCCGATTAATATTTTCTTATCACTTGAATTCACTCTCATTGACCAAATCAATTAATTATTTAAAAATATGGAAATATTCTTTCCCCTTCCTGTCATTCCTTATGCTTACACTGATATTTGTTATAGATTTGAAAACAGGACTTAACTCAACTGAAATAATGGTTACTGCCATCATATTATTCATCCTTTGCCTTGTATTAAGCGGCATAATATTCAAAATCATCAAAAAAAAGGAGGCCTCTTTTTCCTGGCCTTTTTGTTTCGCCTTGCTGGGTGGGAAAATAATCGCTGCCTGTATCTATGGTTATATTTATAAGCATGCGTTTAATGGGGATGACACATGGATGATAAACCAGGATTCTTTCATTCAGTACCATAGGTTATTACATAATACTGGTACTTTTTTTACTGAATTATTTGGATCATTTCCACAAGGCCAATCCGAAGTTTCGATTAATCATTCTCCGAACTATCTGGATAACCTGGAATATGCCCTTATCACTAAAGGATTGGCTCCCTTCAACCTGGTGAGCCAGGGTAATTATTATATAAACGCCGCGTTTTTCTGCTTTTTCAATTTCTGGGGATTCTATTTTATTTACCGCTTGTTAAAAACGCAATACATGGTTAATCACAGAATGCTGGCGCTACTTATCTTTTTATTTCCACCGGTTGCGTTCTGGTTAAGTGGATTGCGGGCAGATGGTTGTATTCTGCTTTTCCTTGGGATATTATTGTATAAATATTCAACACTTTTAGTAAAGGTTACACTTTCTGGTTTATTATGGACCGTATTCAGTTTTATAATGGTATTCATTTTAAGAAACGGGTTTGCATTATTATTGATTCCTCCGCTATTCGCCTGGTGGCTCCACGAAAAGTTTGGCATAAAAAAAATAGTGAGTTTCGCAGGCGCCTACATTTCCTGCTTTATTCTTGTTTTATTAATAAAGCTTTTATTACCTGCCCGCTATGATTTGATAAGTCATGTTATAAACCGACAGCACGAATTTCTAGCCTTAAATGGAAACACACGGTATGCACTCACCCCATTAAATGATTCTTTTGCAGGTTTTGTGGCAGTTCTTCCCCAGGCATTGTTGAATGTATTCTTTCGGCCATTTCCATGGGAAGCAAAGGGCGCATTGCAATTAATGGTTACTTTGGAAAATTTATTTTTATGGACACTGGTAATAATTGTTCTGGTTAAATATTTTAAATCACTCAAGGCAATATTCAAATCGTTCATTTTTTGGGCCCTGTTATCTTATTCATTAACTCTCTACCTTTTTATTGGATACACAGTTCCTTTCCCCGGCGCTTATGCGCGTTACCGTATAATTGCAGAATTCTTTATCATTATAATTTTCTCCGCATTGTTGCTACAGGAAATTGCCAAAAAATACGGATGCTTTCTCCACCAGCCTGAAAAACCAGGTAAACAATCCTCAGGAATCAAATTAAAATAAATAAACATGTGTTTATTTTCATTAGAAAACATATTAAAATAAGGTGACTTCTTTAATAAAATCAACATTTTTCCACAAATTCCCCCGATTTTTAGAAGGTGATTGTAAAAAACTTGTCCATATTACGAAATTAACGTTGCTTTGCTGCTTCAAAATTATTACCCATGTCATTACGTTTTGATGCAATCAAAGGAATCTCCGCAGACAATGGTGAGTCCATAGTAGCTGGATCACCAAAAATCACCGCTATTTTTGGTGCCAATGTATTTACAGTTAAGACTGCCCGTGAGTACCTGAGTGATGAAGGCTATAAAAGCCTCGTAAACTCTATCAAGGGTGGTAAAAAAATTGACCGCGCAGTAGCCAATCAAATTGCTGCCGGTATCCGCCAATGGGCAGAAAGTAAAGGTGTAACTCATTTTACCCACTGGTTCCAGCCATTAACCGGAACCACGGCAGAAAAACATGATTCGTTTTTTACATTAAAAAGTGATGGTACTGCCATTGAAGAATTTGATGGCGCAGCGCTTATTCAGCAAGAGCCAGATGCTTCTTCCTTCCCCAGCGGTGGTATACGTGCTACTTTTGAAGCACGTGGTTATACTGCATGGGACCCTTCTTCTCCTGCTTTTATTATGGAAATTGGCGCGGGTAAAACACTTTGCATCCCTACCATATTTGTTTCCTATACCGGCGAAACCCTGGATTATAAAGCGCCTTTGCTCAAATCCCTGGAAGCCATGAATAAATCTGCCGTTGAAGTTGCCAACTTCTTCGACAAAAACGTAACGAAAGTAACGGCAACCCTCGGATGGGAACAGGAATATTTTGTAGTGGACGAAGGACTTGCCAATGCCCGCCCTGACCTGGTATTAAGTGGAAGAACTGTATTCGGGCATGCCCCCGCCAAAGGTCAGCAACTGGAAGACCATTATTTCGGTTCAATTCCTGAAAGAGTATACGCATTCATGAGGGATTATGAAGAAGAATGTTATAAACTGGGTATCCCATTAAGAACCCGCCATAACGAGGTGGCGCCTGCACAGTTTGAGTGCGCTCCTATTTTTGAAGAAGTAAGTGTGGCAGTTGATCACAATATTCTGATGATGGATGTAATGGACCGCGTTGCCCGTCGCCATAAATTAAGAGTATTACTCCACGAAAAACCATTTGCCGGCATAAACGGTAGTGGTAAGCACAATAACTGGAGTATGGCTACCGATACCGGCGTCAATTTACTGGCACCTGGTAAGACACCCAAGACCAACTTCATGTTCCTTACTTTCTTCGTAAATACGATTAAAGCGGTTCATGACTATGCCGATGTACTCAGGGCATCTATTGCTTCTGCCGGCAATGATCACCGTCTTGGCGCCAATGAAGCCCCTCCGGCAATCATATCTGTTTTCATAGGTCAGTACCTCAGTAAAGTATTGCAGGATGTAAAAGAAAGAGTAGGCGATAAATTCGACGAACAGGATGAAGCAATTCTGAAACTTGATCTTCACCGTAGTATTCCTGAATTATTATTGGACAATACCGATCGTAACAGAACTTCACCTTTTGCATTTACCGGCAACAAATTCGAATTCCGTGCTGTAGGTTCTTCCGCCAATTGTGCTAATGCTATGACCATTTTGAATACCATCATGGCAGAAACGCTGAAGAATTTTAAGAAAGAAGTAGACGCCCTGATTGAGAAAGGTGAGAAGAAAGAGATTGCGATCATGCATGTTATACGCGAATACATCGTTAGCAGCGAAAAAGTATTGTTTGAAGGAGATGGCTATAGCGCAGAATGGCAGAAAGAAGCCGAAAAAAGAGGTCTCCCCAATATTAAAACCTCCCCGCTGGCACTGGATGCACTGGTTTCTGATAAATCAAAGCACCTGTTTGAAAGCAACAATGTATTGAGCCACGTAGAACTGGAAGCGCGCCATGAAATTGAACTGGAGAAATACATTAAGAAAGTACAAATTGAAGCCCGCATCATCGGTGAATTGGCTACCAGCCACATCCTGCCTGCTGCGATTAAATACCAAAATGTGCTTATTACCAATATCAAAGGTTTAAAAGAACTGGGTTTCCCTGAAAGTTCATATGCGAACCAAAAACAAATTGTAGAGAAAATATCAGAGCATATCAGCAAAGTGAGTGAACTGGTTGAAAAAATGATCCAGGCGAGAAAAGTGGTTAACGTTATTGAAAGCTCAAGAACCAGGGCTATTGCCTACGAAAGCCAGGTAAAAGCTCCGTACTTTGATGCTATTCGTTATAGTGTTGACAAACTGGAGTTGCTGGTGGATGATGAATACTGGATGTTACCAAAATACAGGGAAATGCTTTTCCTGAGATAATTACAGTTTTTTCAAATTATAATAATACGAAGGGCCCGCTTTCTGCAGGCCCTTTCGCTTTTTATTGGTTTGATTTAAAAATTACTGAACTGAAAAAGCGGTAGCAAGCGTATCTTCTGAATGGGCTTTATTACCTACGATAGAAGTTGATACATCTATTATTTTACCGGTAAAATTATTATCGGCAGTAAAGGTTACGAACATGAACGGCACATTTTGCAAATCTGCCGGAATATTCAATTGTGCTGCAGAAGGATCAGTTGAAAGCAATAAAGGATATGTAGCAATAGCATCCTTACTGGCATTATCTGATACCACCAGCGTGGAAGAAACAATGTCATCATTCCCCACTCCATAAGGAACAAATATGGTAACCACATCACCTGTATTAAACACAGTTTGTGCTGAACCCAATGCTGCATTAACCGGCTGGGTAGTATAAGGAAATATTTTCGAGGTGATGTTTGGCGAATCGGGTACTGGTGGTTCATTTACTACCAGGGCATCACTTTTCGTACAGGAGAATAGTACAAAAGATGCAAACGCAAGAAAGCTTAGACGTATTACGGTTTTCATAAGGTATTGTTTTAGGGTTTTACAATTGAGCAGGTAAAATACTACACTGTTAATTAAGCTGCAAGAGGGTTACAATAGAAATTTTATTGTGTACGAAGCCTAAATTTTTATGAATTTAAGAGGATTACAGGCAGGAAAGCAGCCACCCATTATTTTTCAGTGATTTATGAATGCGATGGGCCAATGCTCTTTTTCGTCCAGTCCAGTACCATTTCCAACTGCTCCCTGATCCCAATATTGGAATTATCCAGTTCAATGGCGTCTTCCGCCTTGCGCAATGGACTTATTTCACGATGACTGTCGATATAATCCCTCATTTCCAAATTGGCTTTTACCTCCTCGATGGTTATATTGGGATTCTTTTCATACAACTCCTTAAACCGCCTCTCTACCCTGATAGCATTGTCTGCGGTCATAAATATCTTCAATTCAGCATGAGGGAAAACAACCGTACCAATATCCCTCCCGTCCATTACAATAGCTTTTTTCCTTCCCATCATTTGCTGCTGGGCAACCGCAAAGTCCCTCACTTCCTTAATGGTGGCTACATCGCTTACCTTTTCCGCCACTACCAGGTCACGGATAACATATTCCACGTTTTCATCATTGAGGTACATTTCACTTTGACCCGTTTTATGATTAGCGCGGAAATCGAGTGTAATATCTTTTAAGGCCTGCTCTACCTGCTTGTGTTTGGTCCAATCTATATGATTTCTCAGGAAATGCAAAGTAATAGCGCGATACATGGCGCCACTATCAATATAAGTATACCCAAGCTCCCGGGCCAGTTGTTTAGCAAGTGTACTCTTACCACAAGATGACCATCCGTCTATTGTAATGATAATTTTTTTGTGTGCAGACATAATGATTAAATGCATTACAAAAATGCATAAAAACATTCAGGAAACGCATTACAAACTGGTCTTTATCTTTTCAAATCTGAAGTGGCAAACGGGACCGCTTTCCATTGTTATTGGTACAATGCCCAGGTAGCTCTAACAGGATATTATCCCATTTCTCCGGTGTAATTGGGGCAGACAATATTTGAAGTTTATAGATGATCACAGCCTAAATAAAAGGGCCCAGGTATTGCGAGGGTCATTTGGAAATAAAATAAAATGCCGGCAGAAATTGCCGGCATTAAAAAATTATTGGGATTATTTTAAATCGTGTTTAAGCTTCCGACTTCTCTTTCGCTTTTTCTTTAATGGTGAATTTGATTTTAGATTTTTCTTTGTCAAGGTCAGCAATCAGTACATCCCCTTCCTTAATGCTCATGTTCAGAATTTCTTCCGCCAATGGATCCTCCAGGTACTTTTGTAATGCACGGTGCAATGGCCTCGCTCCAAACTGTTGGTCATATCCCTTCTCTGCCAGGAAGCTTTTCGCCTCTTCTGTAAGTTCGAGACTGAAACCCAGGTTGGTAAGGCGTTTCAACACACCCTTCATCAGGATATCAATAATCTGGAAGATATGTGACTTATCCAATGAATTGAATACGACCACATCATCAATCCTGTTCAAAAATTCAGGCGAGAAGGTACGTTTCAATGCTTTTTCAATAACTGCTTTATTATTTTCTTCAGCGTTCTGAACGCGGTTCGCAGTCTGGAACCCTACTCCTTCACCAAAATCTTTCAGTTGACGAACACCTATATTGGAGGTCATGATGATTAATGTATTCTTGAAATCTATCTTTCTTCCAAGACCATCGGTCAACTGACCATCATCCAAAACCTGCAATAGAATATTATATATATCCGGGTGCGCTTTCTCAATTTCATCCAGCAGGATAACGCTGTAAGGTTTACGGCGCACTTTTTCAGTTAACTGACCACCCTCTTCGTATCCCACATAGCCCGGGGGAGCACCGATTAAGCGGCTGACAGTAAATTTCTCCATGTATTCGCTCATATCAATGCGAATGAGTGAATCTTCGCTGTCGAACATATAGCGTGACAATGCTCTTGCCAGCTCCGTTTTACCAACACCTGTAGGCCCAAGGAAGATAAAAGTACCAATTGGCTTCCTGGGATCTTTCAATCCAACCCTGTTGCGCTGTATGGCTTTTACTACTTTAGAAATAGCTTCATCCTGTCCTACAACCATACCCCTCATATCCTCATTCATCTTCTTTAACTTTTCCGTTTCCGCCTGTACCATACGCTTTACCGGGATACCGGTCATCATGCTCACTACTTCGGCAATGGCATCTTCATCAATGGGATAACGCTTGTGTTTGCTTTCTTCTTCCCATTGCGACTTGGCTTTCTCCAATTCTTCCGCCAGCCTTTTTTCAGTATCTCGCAGTGAAGCAGCTTCTTCAAACTTCTGGCTCTTTACTACTTTATTCTTCTCGTTCTTTACGTCTTCTATTTTCTTTTCCAGGTCAACAACAGCCTGTGGTACATTGATGTTTTTCAAATGCACCCGGGCACCTACCTCATCCAGCACATCAATCGCTTTATCAGGAAGCAAACGATCCGTCATATAACGGTCACTCAATTTCACGCAGGCGTCAATGGCCTCCACTGAATAGGACACATTGTGATAATCTTCGTATTTGCTCTGAATATTGGTAAGTATCTGGATAGTCTCTTCCACGCTGGGAGGATCTACCATTACCTTTTGAAAACGACGATCAAGGGCGCCATCTTTTTCTATATACATTCTGTATTCATCCAGTGTAGAAGCGCCTATGCATTGCAGTTCACCTCTTGCCAAAGCTGGTTTGAATATATTGCTGGCATCAAGGGAACCACTGGCACCACCTGCCCCAACAATAGTATGTATTTCATCTATAAACAGAATGACATCTCTGTTCTTTTCCAATTCATTCATGATGGCCTTCATGCGCTCTTCAAACTGGCCGCGGTACTTGGTACCTGCTACAAGGGCTGCCAAATCCAGGCTCACCACGCGCTTGTCAAACAAGACCCTCGACACCTTACGCTGAACAATACGAAGCGCCAGTCCTTCCACGATGGCTGTTTTACCAACGCCGGGTTCACCAATCAGTATGGGATTGTTCTTCTTACGACGGGAAAGTATCTGGGATACCCTTTCTATTTCCTCTTCCCTTCCTACTATTGGATCAAGCGACCCATTCTCGGCAAGCCGCGTAATATCCCTTCCAAAATTATCAAGTACCGGTGTTTTGCTTTTGGCATTACCGGCAGCTTTTGACTTTTGCTGAGAATACTTCTTCTCCTCATCAAAATCATCATCACCTTCTTCTGAATATTCGCTTCTTACATCGTTGCCTTTCGCAACGCCCAGTTCATTTCTGAATAAATCGTAATCCACGTCAAATTGATTTAATATTTGAGTAGCGATGTTTTCCTTGTTTTTAAGAATGGATAGCATGAGGTGCTCCGTTTCCACTGTTTGGCTCTTCAAAGCTTTTGCTTCCAGAACCGTAACACGGATAACTTTTTCAGCCTGCTTGGTTAAGGGTAAACTATTAATGTTAGCGATATTTTTTCCCGTTTTGTCCTTAACCGCGAGTTCTATCTCTTTTCGTAATTCGTACAAATCGACATTAAAACTTTTAAGTATGCGGATGGCGGTATTATCACCTTCACGTATCAGACCAAGCAAAAGATGCTCCGTGCCGATAAAATCGTTTCCTAACCGTAAGGCTTCTTCCCTGCTGTACGAGATGATTTCTTTAACCTGTGCTGAAAAATTATTGTCCATGTTTTCCAGGATTTATGGGTAATACAATAATAACAAATATTTTTGACTACTGTTGCAGCCTCGTTGACTGATTTCCGCTTATTAACAGGTACGGTAGGATTGTGAAAAAGTTTCTACAGTACAACGCTTTAACAGGCCTTTAATTGTTAAGAACTATGAATGTCAAAACCGATACCAAAGAAAAATTCCATGTCATAACCATCGAAGAAAGGGCCCTGTCTGCAAATATGACAGAGGAATTGGAGGAATATCTGCTACCTCTTCTTAAAAAAGATGTCAAAAATGTAGTACTGAACTGTAAAGACATCCAAAATATGGACGACGCTGCTGCATTGTCACTTGCAAAAATACAACAGGATTTTTATGAACAAAGTGTGTCTTTCGTTGTATGCGGGCTTTCCCCCACCCTGGAAGCAACCATCGATAAACTTGGTTTGCTGGAAACCATGAACACTACCCCTACTGAATCTGAAGCATGGGATATTATACAAATGGAGGAAATAGAAAGGGAACTGATGGATGATGACAACCCCGATTTTAAACTCGACTAATGCGCCCACCCATCACCATTATTCTATTTGGGTTATGAAATTCCCTTCAGCAAATATTCTACGCAACAAGGTATTTTCTGAGAGGATGCAGCGAAGCAACCCCAAATCTGTCTAGCACTAAAATATCAACCTTATTACCACGTTATTCCACCGCATTGCAGGTTTTTACATTACTTTTAAGTTTACCCTTTAACTATGCTGGCTGTCACTATTCTAGGAAATAATTCTGCACTTCCCGCCTTCGACAGGCACCCCACTGCCCAGGTAGTGACATTGGATGACAACCTCTTCCTCATCGACTGCGGGGAAGGCACCCAGATGCAAATGGCCAAATACCGCATCAGAAGAAGCAGGATTCAGCATATTTTTATTTCCCACCTGCATGGCGACCACTATTTTGGTCTCATTGGCTTAATCACCAGCATGGGCCTCCTGGGACGTGACCACGATATGCACCTCTATGCCCCTGCACCACTCAGGGAAATGATTCAAATGCAATTGAAAGTTGCCGATACCTCACTCCCCTTTACCCTGCATTTTCATCCCCTCCTGGAAGAAGGAATCATTGTGAATGAAGAAAAATTCCGGGTGAAAAGCTTCAGGGTCAGCCACCGCATACCCTGCTGGGGATTTCAATTTGAACAGGTAAAGGCCCCGCGCCGCCTATTACCCGAAAAAGCTATTGAGTATGGTATTCCGACAGTTTTCTTCGACAAACTGAAATGGGGTGAAAACTATACCAACAAAGAAGGAAAGCTGATAATGAATGAATGGATGACCATCGGGGCCCCCAAACCTAAAAGCTATGCGTATTCAGCCGATACCATTTATGATGAAAGTTTAATAGAAAAAGTGAGCGGTGTAGATTTATTGTACCATGAAACCACCTACCTGAAAGACCTCGCTGAACGCGCAGCCAAAAGATTTCATTGTACCACCGAACAGGCTGCCTCCATTGCCAAACAGGCTGGGGTGGGGAAATTATTAATCGGGCATTTCAGCAGTAAATACGAGTCGCTGAATGAATTTGAAACAGAAGCAAAGGCGGTATTTCCCAATACAGAAGTTGCCATTGAAGGCGTTACCTACCTGGCCTGATTATTCCTTATAGTGTTTATTGCTTAATTACCCATGTATAAAACATGGGAAATACTTTCCTCCAGTCGGCTTCATTGTGTTTGCCTTCAGGGTTTACCTCCACCATCATGGCAGGATCAGCCAGTTGTTTCATCTCTTCGGCCATCGCACGCATATCGGGTGCCATGGGACCCCCTTCCTTTTCCCCCACATAAAAAAAGTATTGCTGCGAATGATTGTTTTTCTTATTCACCCATTGTTTTACTTCGTCTTTTATTTGCGGATTGATCCAGAAAGAGGGTGAAAATACCCCCAGTGCACCAAATGTTTCAGGGTAATAAATACCTGCATAGAATGAAATCAATCCACCCATTGAACTGCCCGCAATAGCAGTATGCTGTTTATCCGGTAATGTGCGGTAATTCTTATCAATATATGGTTTCAGTTCCTTCACAATAAATTCCAGGTATTGTTTTCCTTCTCCTTTTCCAAATTGTTTGGTATCATCCGGGTTGTACTCCAGCATTCGTTTGGTCCCGCCATTGTCAATACCAACTATGATAACAGGATTCTTCATTGAATCCAGTGCTTCATCAACACCCCACTCACCGGAAAAAGAAGTCGCATTGTCAAACAGGTTTTGACCGTCGTGCATATACAACACAGGGTATTTCTTTTTCGAACTTTCATAATCTCCCGGGAGATACATCCAGATTCTCCTGGTACGGTTCAGTGACTTCACAGAAAATGCTGTGTCAATAATCTGTACATGTTTACCAGCGGTAGAAACCTTTTTTTTGTTTTCCGGAAAACCATCTTTCCAACCAGCAATACTAAAATGTAATGTAGTATCTGCGTTGATGGTCACCGAACGGTTTGCAATTTCCTTACCGGTTTTATCTGTTTCAACATTGTCCCAGCTGCCACGTGTAAACTTAAGTTCATAAGTGGCGGCTTCCACATTATTAATTTCAATAACAAATACCCCCTTATCATTTTTTTGTATCCTGGAATTCTCATCGGTCGGGTTCCAGTTATTGAAATTGCCGGCAATATATATTGCAGTAGCTGCAGGTGAAGCGGGCAATGAATCAATTTGTACTTTAACGGTGTATTGTGCAGAACTGATAACAGGAAATAATAAGATGCAATAAAGAAGAATATTTTTCATGGCTTTTTGTTTTGTGCAAATTACATACTATTGCCATGAACCACTTTCCGCTTATCCGCCCATAGTGGTAATTAAATAAAACTGCTTTAAACGAGGAACAAGCCATCTTACCGCGATTAACTTCACACTGCTGGTTGAATACCAGGAGTTGACCGGAATTAAAAGACAAAAAAAAGTAACAAAGCCATACCTCCTTCTTACCCGCCTTTGCCCTTTGCCTTGTTAAAGGCGCACTTGTTCGGGAAACTGCGCCTTTGATCCGAAGAAGGATCGAATCTGGATCGAAGAAGGTTGCTCAAAGTCTTTCCTTTGGTTATTTATTCCCTTCCAAAAGGACTGTATAAAATTGGTAAAAAATGAGCAGTTACCCAAATGAAGAAAAAGAATTATAATTCTATTAATGCGTGTTTTACATGCCTTATATTTTTTCTAATCCGGCTTCGGCTGATGGTAAACAATTTCCAAATTTTCTGTACAGAATGATAAAGCCACACACTTATTTTAATTTAGCTCAACAAGTTATTGCAATGGACATGCCTGTTAAATCCGAAAGGAATTGAACATACAGCTCCTGTACCATAACAAGCGTTGGAGAAGCCCCATCCTTGGTACATCCTTGGTACATCCTTCGTAATACCTTTACCCGAAGAAGTGATTTACAGCTTACAACCTATATGCTGAATAAAACCAGGCTATAAACCCGCCAGGTAGGCCTTTGCCTTTGTAAAGAACGCTGCACTCAAAGGTACTACTGGCAACCTCAGTTCATTTTCTATCAAACCCATCAGGTGCAAAAATGCCTTTACGCCGGCAGGGTTGTTTTCGGCAAACATGATTTCATAAGCCTCAATCAGTTTATCATTAAGCGCTTTGGCTGTTTTGAAATCCTGTTTCAGTGAACACCTGACCATTTCTGAAAATTGTTTGGGAAAACTATTTGCCGCTACACTTATCACACCCTCCATTCCGCAGGCTATTTGAGGCATGGCCAATGCATCATCACCACTCACTACCAGGAAATCTGCGGGTTTATCACGCAATACCTGCATGCACTGTGCCATATCGCCGCCTGCTTCTTTTATACCAGCAATATTATCTGCTTCATTGGCCAGTCGCAGAATGGTATCGGTATTGATGTTCCTCCCTGTTCTTCCCGGCACATTGTACAATATGATGGGCTTTGCCGTTTCTGCAGCCATTGCTTTATAGTGCTGAAACAACCCTTCCTGCGAAGGCTTGTTGTAATTCGGACTGGCACTTAAAACAGCCACCGCTTTTTCCAGTGGAAATTTGTGCAAATCATCTACCACTTCCCTGGTATTGTTGCCGCCAATACCCACTACCACCGGTACGCGGCTGTTTACGCTTTCATAGGTGAAATGCACCAGGTCAATCTTCTCTTCCTTTCGCAGCGTGGGTGTTTCTCCTGTAGTGCCCAGGGTTACTACATACTCAACGCCATCCTTAATAACAAAATCGATTACCCTGCCCAATGCGTCATAATCAATTTCCTGGTTTTTCTTAAAAGGTGTTACCAGTGCTACCCCTGTTCCACGAAGACGATCTCTTAGTGACATTTTTTGTTTTCTTTATTGTTTAACTGATTCTGCAAGTTTACTATAATCTTCCAACATGACCATTTCTGCCTTCCGGATAATAAACTCCAAATGCGACAAAATGGTAAGTCCGGCTACCAGGGAGCTATTTGTAAAATACTTTTTATAAAATGCATCCGCATTAATATTCCTGTTAAAATCTGTAAACAATTTATCCAATTGATGCCCGGTGCCATCAAATAAAACAAGTTGTTTCAATTGCAGGTAGTATCCAGGCAGATGGCTGTAAATACTATCAGCCATTCCGTCTTTTCTGAAAAACAATTCTGCCGCCTGCTTATTTTCGTCGTCCATTGATTTGCTGCGTAGGGAATCATACATCATACTAAGAAAATCAATTGTCTCTCCCGATGTATATTCAAGCGTTTTTAATTGTTGCAATTGCGCTCCTTTCAATCGGGACTCCAGTTCCCTGTATTTAGATATACTAACGCGTACATATTGAAACGTGCCCGGGCTATCGCTTTTCCCTATTCGTCTGGGGAGTATTCAATGATTTATTTACCGTATTAAACGAATCAATAATTTCATCGCTTCTCTTAACCGAAACCCCGGCATCTTTCAGAAGAAATGCAATGGTTGCAACAATAGCAATTACTCCAAAGGATAAAATAAAAAGCAGGCTTTTTTTCATGAAATATTGTTCATAGATTAACTGCGGCCCGGGCGAATAGCTTAACAGTCGCTGAAAATCAGCAGAGCGGGAGTATATGCCTGGTGAGAATAATCTGTCTATACATTTACTTCTTCCCAGAAGCCCATCTTCCCGAATTTCTCTATCCGTTTCTCTACACGGTATTCAGGAGAAAGTTGTTTTAATTCCTTCAGTGTTTCCACCAGTACTTTCTTCAGGTTTTGTGCGGCTTCATAATAATCCCAGTGTGCACCACCCAAAGGTTCCGGTACCACACCATCTACCAATCCAAACTTGAACATATGATCGGAAGTAAGCCTTAGCTCCTCTGCTGCTTTTTCCTTCATTTCCCAGCTGCGCCATAAAATGGAACTGCAATTTTCGGGAGAGATTACCGTATACCAGGAGTTTTCCAGCATCAATACTTTATCGCCCACTCCAATTCCCAATGCGCCACCAGATGCACCTTCTCCTATGATAACACATATAACAGGTACCTTTAAACGCATCATTTCATAAATATTTCGCGCAATGGCTTCGCCCTGTCCGCGTTCTTCCGCTTCCATGCCAGGGTATGCACCCGGTGTATCGATTAAGGTAACGATGGGTTTATTGAATTTTTCGGCAAGCCGCATTAAACGCAATGCCTTGCGGTAACCTTCGGGGTTGGCCATACCAAAATTGCGAAGCTGCCGCAGTTTTGTATTAATGCCCTTTTGCTGCCCGATAAACATGACTGTTTCCCCTTCCAGTTGCGCAAAACCACCAATCATGGCCTTGTCATCCTTTACGTTCCTGTCGCCATGCAACTCCACAAAATTTTCGGTCATTTTCTCAATATACTTCTGCGTATAAGGGCGGTCGGGATGACGGCTCAGTTGTACGCGCTGCCAGCTGGTAAGGTGCAGAGTGATATCCCTTCTTTTTTCCACCGCCTGCTCTTCCAGTTTTTTGATGGTGTCTGACAGGTCAACCTTGGTCTTTTCTGCCGTTTGTTTCAGTTTCTCTATTTCGTCAAACAGGTCTTTAATGGGTTTCTCAAAATCCAGGAACTGTCTGTTTTTATTCTCAGGCATAGGCAGTTTTTAAGTGTGTAAAAATAAGGGAAAATGAATTTAACGGGCTAAGCCATATCAGTTGTCGTTAGTTGATGCCTTGGGCGAGGAGGTGCCGGCTTATTTCCATGTTTTAGTTTGTCCCCAGACATGGAGCTGGTTTTCCAATTGCCGTCTGTTACCTGTTTAAAACCAGGGGGAAAAGCAGTCCAATGGTTTTTTAAAAGCCGGCAAGCAGCATTTTAATGACATTCTAACTCTTTTCCAGAGGATTCTAAGACATTCCTATAGCACCCTAAGACATTTTATTAAAGACCAATTGCAGTGAGACCCGGGTTGTAAGTTTGATTATCCAGATGTAAAAGATCGATTCAGCAGGGAATACTTTCGACGTTAATGAAAAGAAGTCACCAAATAGGGCGAACAATTGAATTCAATTATAAACCAATTTCTTTAC
>Ga0209069_10000722_pt1 | contig 15738 bp, 8 predicted proteins | sample Str013_2_FD_187202 | JGI IMG/M metagenome (GOLD analysis project Ga0209069, IMG submission 187202) | Freshwater sediment microbial communities in response to fracking from Pennsylvania, USA - Straight Creek_MetaG_SC_2013 (SPAdes) (version 2) | ecosystem: Environmental > Aquatic > Freshwater >...
TGATGGAACAAGGCACATTTGCTTTAGCGATTTCATCTGCCACTTTCCATGCTTCTGACACGTGATGCAAGACAATGCGGAATCCAAATTCTTTCGACAGGCGGATCGCCGTGAGAATATCATTCATCTTGTGCGTATGAAAATGCACGACGCGTTTGCCCTGCAACACTTCCACCAACGCATCCATGGCTAGATCCCTGTCGGGTAATTTAGTAGAATCGCCATGCGCCTTTTCTATTTTATCCCGATAGGCCTGTGCTTTGATAAAAAGTTCGCGGGCCATGGCAGCCGATTTAGCACGCGTGCCCGGGAAACCGGCAGTACCCCGCATCGGATTGGTTCCATTGGCCATCTTCATCCCTCCGTACACGCCTCTATCATTTACAATCAGCATGTCCTCGATTCTTTTTGCATTGCGCATTTTTAAGTAGACGGTTTGTCCACTCATCAAATGTCCCGAGCCGGGCATTACATTAATAGTAGTGAGTCCACCAGCAAGCGCTTTATGAAATCCTTCGCTGGAGGGATCCACGGCGTCGAGTACACGAACTTCGGGGTTGAGTGCGGCGGAGCGGTCGCCTCCATCGGGTCCACCAAGATGCGAATGGGTATCTACAATGCCCGGTATTATTACTTTGCCACTCACATCCACGATGGTAGCATCGGCGGGGGTCGACGATCCTGCGGGACCTATCGAAACTATTTTTCCATGCGAAACGACGAGCACACCATTTGTAATTGGAGCACCGATAACAGGATATATCAATGCTCCTTTAAAAGCGATGGGATGCTCCTGGGCATGCATCGGGGAAAACCATGCCATCGCCAGGAAACAGGCGATCCATTTTTTTCTCATGTGTTTTTGATTTGTTGGAAAAAGAGTTGTGAATATACGAAGGCGATGTTAAGAATAGATGCCAATGTGTGAAGATTAAATATGAACCTGAGAATGCTTTTGAACCACATAGAACATAGGGCACATAGGTTTCACATAGGGTCTATATGAAAACCTCTATTCGATTGGGCTTTATGAATTACAAAGATCCTATGTGAAACCTATGTGCCCTATGTTCTATGTGGTTCAAAAGCATTCTCCAGATCCAAATGACCAAAATTATTAAATAGCCTAATCGAAACCGGCTGGTAGGTAACTTTGCCAGGGATGGACTATATCAGGGAATATAAAAGTTTTATAAACAGTTACTACGTAAGCGAAGGCATTCGCATCACGATCGGTCTCACCCTCCCGGCAGTTTTACTTAGTTATTTCGGTCAGCTCCCGGCGGGTATTATCATCTCGCTCGGAGCCAGTTGTGTTATTATGGTCGACAATGCCGGTCCCATCCATCACCGGCGCAATGCCATGCTGGTTTGCGACGCGCTGATTTTTATTGTTTCCCTGGTGACGGGATTCGTCGCTCACTCACCCTGGTTACTGGGCCTGCTCATTGCGGTCTTTTGTTTTTCCTTTTCGATGATCGGAGTGTATGGAAGCCGCGCCAGTTCCATTGGGCTCGCAGCACTTTTTGTAATGGTATTGAATATCGACCGCGACAACCAGGGCTGGCAGGTTTTACGAAATGCTGTTTTTGTACTCGCGGGCGGACTCTGGTACACGATACTGAGCCTGATGTTATACAGCTTTCGGCCTTACAAACTTGCCCAACAAGCGCTGGGTGATTGTATTCAGGCCACTGGCGACTATCTCCAAACCAAGGCCTCTTTTTACGGAAGGGATTTCGATTCCGAGAAAAACTACACCCAGCTGCTCAGGCAACAGTCATCCATACACGAAAAACAAAACCTGGTCAGGGAACTGCTGTTTAAAAGCAGGGACGTCATCAAAGACTCTACTAAAATCGGGCGTACCTTACTCATGATCTTCCTGGATATCGTGGACCTGTTTGAACGGGTTATGACTTCTTATCCTAACTATGAAGCCTTACACGGATATTTCGGCGAAGCGGATATCCTTCCCAAATTCCAGCAATTGATGATCGCCATGGCCGATGAGTTGAATGAGATTGGCATCGCCATCAAGAGTGGGAAGTCATTGCCAGACTCGGGAGAAATCCAGGCTAAGATCCAGGACCTCAAAACCTATTTTATTCAGTTTAGGGATGAACATCGGTCGGCCTCCACCCTCGAAGGATTTATTATTCTTCGACAGATCCTGGATGGTATCGAAGACATGGGAGACCGGCTGCGGATACTGCATGCCTATACAAATTTCGATGGCAGTCCGGGAAAAAGAAAACTACCCGATCCCGATTATTACGAACAGTTTGTGACACACCAGGAAATCGATCCAAAATTATTGCTTGACCAGTTCAGTTTGCAATCCAATACATTTCGACATTCGCTGCGGGTTGCGATCGCCACGGTAACGGGTTATATCATTTCTACTTTCTTTCCCTTCGGACATAGTTATTGGATATTGCTCACGATCATCGTGATCCTGAAACCGGCTTATAGTCTGACGAAAAAAAGAAATTACGATCGCCTCTTCGGCACCATCGCCGGTGCGGTGTTGGGCATCCTGGTGTTACATTTTGTTAAAACGAAAGACGGCTTATTTATTTTCCTGATCATCTTCATGGTGGGGGCTTATAGTTTTATGCGGGTGCGTTACCTGGTATTTGTATTGCTCATGACGCCATACATTCTATTGCTGTTTTACCTTTTGAACCCTGCCAATTTTAAATTGGTCATTACCGATCGGGTGATCGATACGGCCATTGGTTCCGCGGTGGCCTTCCTTGCCAACCTGCTGATCCTTCCGGCCTGGGAGCATGAACAGATCAGCGATTACCTGGTGAATATGATCGATGCCAATAGGAATTATTTCCAGCAGGCCATTACGTTGCCCATTGGAAAAGCAGTTTCTACTTCCTACAGGTTGTCACGTAAAGAAACCTATGTTTCACTTGCCAATCTTTCGGATGCCTTTAACCGCATGCTCTCCGAACCAAAACGGAAACAAAAAAATACCGGATCGCTCTATCAGTTTGTGGTGCTGAATCACCAGCTTACTTCTTATATCGGTAGCTTATCATCCTTTATACCTTCTATGGCATCGCCCGATAATACCATCTACTTTCAGCCGGTGATGCGATTCATCCTGCACAACCTTGAAAACGCCAAAGCCGGTCTGAAGAGCCCGGAAAAAATCAACGAGGTTACAGAAGATAAAGAGTCGATGAGAATGATGAATGAACACCTTAATAGTCTTGTTGTCCAGCGAAAAAAAGAATTGGAACAAGGCATCACGGAGACTGATACCCGAAAAATACTGGCAGCATTCAAACCTGTCGCTGACCGGTTGAATCTTATTGCGAAAATTTCAGTGGATTTGGAGAAAACAGCTTTTGCCCCGATAAAAGTCTGAACATGTTGAATCCACTAATCCAGCAAATCCAAATCAATTGTTAGATCCCAGCATCTCCCTCATCTTCATAACCATTTCCGTCTTTGTGATGGGAATGCCCATGATCTTGTTGTAGGGTTTGGCATCAATGAAATATTGATCCCTTATGATTTTGATCAACTGTCCATCATTGATTTCCGGGATCAGTACCTGTTCATAATTTTTGAGGATATCACCCAGGTTTTTCGGGAAGGGACGTACATAACGGAGATGCGCATGTGCAACGGCATAACCTTCGCGCTGGAGCTCTGCAGCGGCACTCTTGATGGCGCCATAAGTGCTTCCCCATCCGAGGACGAGTAGTTTGCCTGTTGAGGGACCACTATCAATTTTTTGCAGCGGAATATAATCAGCGATCTTTTCTATTTTTTCTTTCCGGATTTTAATCATCAGTTGGTGGTTCTCGGGATCATAGCTCACGTTACCCGTGATGTTTTGTTTTTCCAGTCCACCGATTCGATGTTCCAAACCTGCTGTTCCGGGAATGGCCCAGGGACGAACCAGTTTCTCATCGCGGAGATAAGGCTGGAACTGGGCTTCACCGTGACCGAGTTCTGTCTTGAATTTGACCTTGATTTCGGGTAAATCCGCAGCATTGGGGAATTTCCATGGCTCTGCACCATTGGCGATATAACCGTCACTGAGCAAAATAACCGGTGTCATATGTTGCACCGCGATGCGAACGGCTTCATAAGCCACTTCAAAACAATCGCTCGGGGTTGATGCGGAAATAATTGGCATCGGGCATTCGCCATTTCTGCCATAATAAGCCTGGAGCAGATCGCTTTGTTCAGTTTTGGTAGGCAACCCGGTGGAAGGTCCTCCTCTCTGGATATTGCAAATGATCAGTGGAATCTCTAACATTACGGCCAGTCCCATCGCCTCGGCTTTCAATGCCATGCCCGGACCTGATGTCGTTGTGATACCAATGGCCCCGCCATAACTGGCACCTATAGCCGAAGTAATACCTGCAATCTCATCTTCAGCCTGGAAGGTCCTTACGCCGAAGTTTTTAAACCGGCTCAGATCATGCAATATATCCGAAGCCGGAGTGATCGGATAAGAACCCAGGAATATCGGTAAACCACTTTTCTGGGAAGCTGCAATCAAGCCGTAGGATAAAGCCTGGTTACCCATGATGGAGCGGTAAACACCGGGATCCATTTTGGCTTTCTCCACTTTGTAAGTGGTCGTAAACGTTTCCGTCGTGTCCCCATAGTTATAGCCGGCCTTAAGCGCCTTCACATTGCTTTCAAAAATTTCCGGTTTCTTGCCGAATTTATCTTTCAGGAATTTGATGGTATTCTCCATATCCCGGTTATACATCCAATACAAAAAACCGAGCACAAACATATTCTTGGCCCGGTCCTTTTCCTTCATACCCATGGCAAATTCCTTCAGGGCCTCGCGGGTCATTTTGGTCACATCTATCTTGATCACTTCATAGCTGTCAAGGCTATTATCTTCCAACGGGTTGATGCCATCGGGATAGTTGGCCAGCCTCAGGTTTTTAGAATCAAACCCTTCAATGTTGGCGATAATCTTGCCGCCTTTTTTTAATCCCATGAGGTTAGCCTTTAATGCGGCTGCATTCATCGCGATCAATACGTCGCATTCGTCACCGGGCGTATAAATATGATTACTGGAAAAGCGAAGTTGATATCCGCTCACACCTGGCAAAGTCCCCTGGGGTGCGCGGATCTCTGCCGGGAAATCGGGAAAAGTGGCAAGGTCGATGCCCAGCATGGCGGTGTTATTGGTAAACTGGCTTCCGGTTAATTGCATTCCATCGCCAGAGTCTCCGGCGAATTTGATCACTACGTCGCTTAGGGTTTCTTCTTTACGAATCACTGTGCTAAATTTTGATTAAAGTTAAGGGTTATAGGCTTTTCAAAATGTTAATCTGGGTAGTTGCTCAGATGCTCAAAACGGTAATTTCCAAAAGATTTTAACTTCAGGATCAGCTGTTTCAGCTCACTCTCTTCCCATCCGTTTCGGAACATTTCGTCATGAGCCAGCAGAACCAATTGATTCTTACGGATTGTTTTCCCTTCTCTCAGCTTACGCTCTATGATTTCAACCATTTCATTGACTGACTGTAAGGGGATTCCGGTTTCGCCACTATGCTGCCATTCCAGGTCCCAGCCGAAGACACGGTATCCACTCTTATACAAGGTGTCGGCTGCCTGCCTGCCGGTAATGTTGTCATTGATGACCAGGTCCTTCAACCGCCACATATTTCTTCCCGGCAATCTCGCGAGTTTGTTCTTGATGCCCAGTTCCAACTGATTTTTTTCGAAATCGCGCAGCACGCTGTCGGGCTTAGCATAATAGAGATTGTAATGATCGTGCGCATGGGTGTAACTATGGTTACCGATTTCAATATGAGGATCCGCTTCATACAATTTGTAAAACCGCTGCATCCTGGCACTGGCGAATGCATGCATGCCTACTACGAATACATTCACTTTGATATCTTCTTTCTGAACAGCGTCATTGATGTCCTCGCTACCCTCCAACGGACCATCATCGAAGGAAAGATAAATGGTATAGATCGTTGAATCCTTTTTGTGCTGCATAGCGGAACTGGGCACCTGTGATTGTGCCATTACAGAAATCCCGCAGCCAAAGATAAAAATGAATGCCGTTATTGACTTTTTGGAAAAGAATGCTGCCATCATAGGTTTCATCTCATCGCGCATTTACTGAGCTGCCGTTTCGTTTGTATTCATTGCTTTGTAGATCGCTTCCATGATATTTCCGCGCACACTAAGTTCTGATAATTTACTGCTCTCCGTTGGGTTCACGCGGTTGGACAGGAAAATAAAAATCAATTGTTGTTTCGGATCCACCCAAACACAGGTGCCTGTAAAACCAGTGTGGCCAAAGGTTTCCGGTGATGCCGATGCACAGGGATAAGGTTCCTTGCGGGTGGTATTGTCCTTTTCCGGCTTATCAAATCCAAGCCCGCGGCGGCTCGAATCACTATGATATGCCGTGAAATAATCAATGGTTTCTTTCCTGAGATATTGTTTTCCATTCATTGAACCTCCGTTGAGCAGCATCTGCTCGAGGATCGCCAGGTCGTAGGCATCGCTGAATAAACCGGCATGACCCGACACACCCCCAAACATAGCAGCGCCTGGATCGTGAACATCACCTCTCAATAATTGCCTGCGGAATGGCACTTCCAGCGCCGTCGGTGCAATCCGGTCAATCGTAAAACGCTCGCGGGGTTTGAAACCGGTGGTAGCCATTTCCAGCGGTTCATAATAAGTCTCTTTTACATATTGATCCAATGTCTTTCCTGTAATGGTCTCCACAATCTTACCCATTAAAATAAAATCATTGTCGCTGTAAATGTATTTGCCCAAAGGACCGACGCTGCTTGCCATAATCCTTTTATACATCGTGTCGAGATAGCTATTTTGCAGATAAAGGTTTTCGGCTACCCGTACCCGGTGTAATGCATCCTGGCGGTTGGTATAAATTCCGGGCAATGGGGCGGCTTCTTTTGTTTTGTCGATGGTTTCCTCGTAAAAAGGAATAAAAGATTTCAAACCTGCCTGGTGTAACATGATGTCCCAAAGACGCAGGGACTCTTTGTTACTTCCCTTCATCCAGGGAAGATAATCTCCCAACGTTTTTTGAAGATCCAGTCTTCCTTCATCATACAATTTCATCACGCCCATCGTGGTTGCACAAATTTTTGTAACCGATGCGAGGTCATAAATAGTTCCGGGATATACCGGTTCTGTTTTATCATAACCCGTATATCCAAACGCTTTTTCATAAGCGATCTTACCATTCTTCGCCACTACCACCACGCAACCGGGAGTTGCCTGTTTACGAATAGCTTCCCGGCAAATCGAATCAATGACAAATAGTTTTTCGGGAATGAAACCAAGTGACACCGGCAGCGCGTCCGGTAGTATCTTATTTTCTGCCAGGATTATACCGGTTCCATATTTCAATCCATCGCAAATGGAAACAGGCAACTTGCCTTTTGCAGTAAACCTGCCTTTCAGCAGATCAGCAGCGGTTGTTTGCGCGATATCATTGTCATCATAACAGGCGACAATTGTTTTGGCATCGCAGAAATTTTTGATGAGATAAGGATTACCAAACACCATCGTGATCGTACCAGCCTGCTTCTGCAATTGCCGGATCAGCCACATGGCCGATGGACTAACACCAAATTGATTTGCCGGAAACCGGTTATAATTATGCACGCCAATAATCACCTGGTCGTACCGGTTACTTAGCAGCGCGAGGGTCGCAATAGCTTTGGGACTTTCTAAAGTGTTGTCGAAGTAATACACATGAGCCTTGTAATCGGCACGCATTCTTCTCGCCAATTCATTATCATCGGAAATCCCGATACCTACAAAGGCAATTTTCTTTTTGCCTTTATGGATGGGGAAAGATGAAGAGTCCTCCATGCGCAGGACTGTGATCGCATTTTCCTCAATCCGCCTGGTCATATCGGGGATATCCTTATTCAGGTCTTCAGTTAGATGATCCGTATTCACTGGCTGCCAGTTGGACAAACCGTACTGGTATTTAGCGTACAACACTTTCTTCACCCTTGCTTTAATATCCTTCCATTTTATTTTTTTCTGTTTGATGGCTACGCGGATTTTTTGCATCGCGACATTGATATCTCCCGGTAAGCAAAGCATATCGTTACCGGCGATCAATGATTGCACCGCTGCTTCTCCATCGGGAAAATATTTTACAACGCCCTTCATCTCCAATGCATCGGTAAAACTGATGCCATTATATTTCAATTGCTTTCTGAGGAGCCTGGTTACATTGTTATAAGAAATGGAAGTGGCCCGGTTCGGACTATTATCAATCGCGGGTATGGAAAGATGTGCGATCATCACGCTCCCAATGCCTGCTTTAAACAATTCCTTAAAGGGATAAAGCTCCAGTGTATCGAGTTGAGCGATCGATTTATTGATCACGGGAAGATCCACATGCGAATCCACCGATACGTCGCCATGTCCAGGGAAATGTTTGGCGCAAGCCATGATACCGGCATCCTGCAAGCCACGCATGTATTGAATGCCATAACGCGCAACCCTGTATTTATCTTCCCCGAAAGAACGATCATTGATGACGGGGTTGTCGGGATTATTGTTGATGTCAACCACCGGCGCATAGTCTACCTGGATACCCATTCTCCTGCACTGTTCACCCACAATTCTTCCATATTGATAAATCAGATCGGGATTTTGAACGGCACCCAGGGTCATCTGTCTTGGTAATGGCATCACACTGTCCAACCGCATACCCACACCATTCTCAGCATCGATACAGATCAGTATGGGCGTTTTGGAAACAGACTGAAAATGGTTGATAAAGTTTGCCTGCGTAACCGGTCCGCCCTGGAATAAACAAATACCGCCGATATTATATTTCTTCACTGCTTCTTCGACATCCTGATCGTAAAAAGTAATTTTTTTGGTAACAGGATCGATGGAAGAAAGGCGCACCACCATCAACTGAGCGATCAGTTGGTCATCCGACAGGGTTTTGAAAACGCTGTCAACCCATTGGTTGGCATTCAGTCGGGAAGTATGTTGGGAGAAAGCCGGCAGGAAAGCAAAAGCCAGCGCAAAAGCAATAAAATGTTTCTTCATGTCGGGATCTTAAAACCTTCCGATTATTCGGAGTAAATTGCAGGTCCAAATTAGTACAGAATTGCCAGACATCATTCAATTGTTGCCCGATAATATTGCCAACCAGATAGCAGCCGGTGAAGTGATTCAACGGCCGGCCAGTGCTGTGAAAGAGCTTCTGGAAAACGCGGTAGATGCAGGCGCAACCGAAATTAAACTCATTGTGCAGGATTCCGGCAAATCGCTGATCCAGGTCATCGACAATGGCAAGGGGATGAGTGAAACCGATGCCCGGATGGCTTTCGAACGCCATGCCACTTCCAAAATAAAAGACATTGATGATCTCTTCCGAATCCGGACCATGGGATTTCGGGGAGAAGCGCTGGCTTCGATCGCAGCGGTTGCCCAGGTGATCCTGAAAACACGCAGGTCGGAAGATACAACAGGCACCCTGCTGGAAATCGAAAACAGTATGGTCACCCGTCAGGAGCCGGTGGCAATGGTACAAGGAACCAGCATCGCGATGAAAAATCTTTTTTTCAATGTTCCTGCAAGAAGGAATTTTTTGAAAAGCAATGCTGCTGAAATGCGCCATATCGTGGATGAGTTCATTCGGGTGGCGCTATCTTTTCCGGATATATTTTTTTCGTTCAGCAACAGCGGTCAGGAACTATTTCATCTTGAAAAAGGAAGCCTGAAACAACGAGTAGTGCAAATACTCGGCACAAACCACAATGCCAAACTTGTTTCCGTGCAGGAGAATACCGACTACCTGAATATTTATGGTTTCGTGGGTAAACCCGAAACTGCCAAGAAAACCCGGGGCGATCAGTATTTCTTTGTCAACAATCGCTTTATCAGAAGCGGCTATCTGAACCATGCGGTGATGAGTGCGTTTCAGCAGATGATTCCGTCGGATAGCTTCCCGCTCTATGTATTGTTCATCGACCTCGATCCTTCCCAGCTCGATATCAATGTTCATCCCACCAAACAGGAAATTAAGTTTGAGGATGAGAAAATCGTTTATGCATTTGTGTCGGCCGCGGTGAAACATGCACTGGCGCAATTCAGTATCACACCCACACTGGATTTCGATCTGGATCCTGCCATCCAACACCTGGATGCCGTTAGCAAGCCGCTTACGGAAGAAAGACAGGCGCAGCTCATTTCATCTTCTTCTCTCTATAAAACTTTTACTCAGAAAAACCAGGCCCATGTCATTGACCCGGATCAGCGGAGTGAACTGAGGCATTGGAATCCGGCTGAAACCAGGGAAGATAATGTAACGGGCAACAGACAATTGGGGATGGCGACTCAGCCATTTATTGCTTCGCAAGCCCCATTAGTTATCGAAGAAGATGGGCAACTCACGCAATTGCTCAATTCTTATATCATCGCATCTACCACTCGCGGGCTTATTCTTATTCATCAGCAATGCGCGCATGAAAGAATTTTATATGAGCGCTATGCTTCTGTGGGTAGCGGGCAAAAAATTTCAAGTCAGCGTAGTTTATTTCCTACCACACTGGAATTATCGCCTGCCGATGCTGTGTTGTTGCAGGATCTTTTGGAGGACTTGAATGAACTGGGCTATTTAATCGAACCATTTGGTAAAGACAGTTTCGTTATACAGGGAACACCTGCTGATGTGGATTCAGGAAATGAAAAAAATGCCATTGAAACCCTGCTGGAGCAATTAAAGCATTCGAGCAACGATAGAGCAGTTTCCAAAAGAGAAAAGCTTATTCGTGCGATGGCCTGGCAGCATGCTATCAAGGCGGGAAGGAGTTTGAATGAAAGAGAAATGAAATCGCTGGTGAAAGATTTGTTCACTTGCACGCAACCGAATATTACCTCCAGTGGTAATCCTACTTATATGGAATTGAAAAAAGACTATTTAGAAAAACTTTTTGGAAAGGGGTAGTTTCAAAATTACCCATGCATCCACTCACTTTATTAAAATACTCTGGTCCTGAAATAGGATTGCGGGTAGCATATTTCTTGTTCCTCTGTCTAATTTTTGATACTCATTCATTGTAAGCCAAGGCTCCGCGCTCCGTGGAAACGGACTGATTTTTGCGCAGCAACTACCGCATTTCCCTCTATGTTTTTCTTTGCAAGGTGATCGAGTTTCCTTCGGCAATTATGTGGGAATTGTTCATATCAAGTCCGGGTTAAGTCCGGGGTTTCCCGGACTTAACCCGGACTTGATATGAACTAAACACCTGTTTGTGTAGGACAAAACTGCCTTCAAAGAGCTATCATTATTGGCAGTTATGGTCGGGAAGTGCCTTGGTTGAGTTTGTTTACAGCATCGGCGAGTTTCGTTTTTCAGGCGGAATGCTGGATGAAAATTCCGCAAAACAGAATGAGAAGCGGAGCCCTCCGCCAGTTCGATTGTTTTGGTCTTGAGAATGAAATCCCGTCACCATGATACTGCGGCGAGACCCGCGTGGCCTTTTGCTTTTTGGAGTTGGATTGAGGAGACGCTGCTGAGAATTATAGGTGAATTAAGAAAGCGGTTCCGGTCTTGGCGGACTGTCTGAAGGTCTGGACTTATCTTCCGGCAACGGAATGAATTCCTCGTTATCAGCAGGCGGTAAAATAATTCGCCCCTGCTTCCAGTCTTCCTTCGCCTGTTCGATGCGTTCCTTTCTTGAAGAGACAAAATTCCACCAGATAAATCGTTCGCCGAGCGGCTCACCGCCTAATAACATCAGGGTTGTGTTTTCTTTAGCCAGGATTATTGGATCAACACCCTGTGTGAATACCAGCATTTGTCCGGCGTGGTAAGTAGTTCCGGATAGTTCAATCGATCCCTTCACAATATAAAAGCCGCGCTCGGTATGTTCTTTGGGCAGACCAAACCTTGCGCCCTGCTGAAGTACTACATGCAGATAAAATAAAGGAGAATTTGTTTTAACGCCGTTACGCAGTCCATAAGCATCTCCTGCAATCAGCCGCATCCATACTCCCTTTTCGGTGAATATGGGAAGTTGGTCTGGTGCATAGTTATTAAATGAAGGAGCAGCTTCCTCATCCTTTTCCGGAAGTGCCACCCAGGTCTGAATCATTTCCAGTTCTCCGCCAGCCAATGCAGTGGGATCCTCGAATCTTTCCGAATGAGCAATGCCTCGACCGGCAGTCATCCAGTTCACTTCTCCGGGACGGATTATTTGTTCTATACCTAAACTATCCCGATGTGTCACGTGGCCACCAAACAAATAACTCACTGTGGAGAGACCGATGTGTGGGTGTGGCAATACGTCAAGTGTTGACGGTTCTGCCGGTATATCTACAACAGGTCCTGCATGATCCATAAAAATAAAAGGTCCCACCATCCTGCGCAACCGAAAGGGAAGAATGCGTTTTACCTGCATGGATTTACTGATGGCTGCAGGGCGGGCTTCGATGACGATATCGAGCATGGGACTATGTTAGATTTTTAATGCTTCTAATATTACCGATTCCCCGGATGAGCACTTATCAATACTGGGATCTCATCTGGTGCAAAAACGCCTCCACCGCCCTCCTTATCAAATAAGCCGGACCCAGATGATTGTTGACCAGCACCGAAAAAACCTGCAGATGATTTTTTTTGCTGATGATATATCCACTCAGCGCCAGCACATCCGAGAGACTGCCGGTTTTAGCGAAAATATATCCACTGTCCTGTTTGTAATAATTGCGCAATGTACCGGTGCCCCCGGTAGGCAGTAATCTCTTCATCCTTTCCAATCCAAACTCAACCTGCATCGTGTCGAGCAACCAGACAAAATCCAGCGGCGTAAATAAGTTATAACGGCTTAATCCACTCCCGTCTGCCCAGTAGGGTTTTTGGGGAAGGTTTTTAAAATCTGTTTTGAGCAAGGTGTCGATGATGAGCTGATCATTCATGACGCCCATTTTCTGATTGCTGACCATCAATAATGTTTGCTCCGCAAAAAAATTATCGCTATTGTACATCAGTGGCTGATAGAGAGAATCGACCGGCTGGGAATGAAGCACGCTCCAGGAAAGACCGCGCTTTTTGAAGAATGACATCAACCGCGCTGAACGTTCCTTGTCGACACTATAAATATTCGGACCCACCGTATCCTTCAATAGCTCCACGGCCGACGCTAATGTATGCGTGATAAAGGGAACATCCTGCATCCGGTGATCATCCACTCCTTGTGTTACTTCAAAAATATTTTCTTCCAGCTTCCGCTGCACGTGGAAGAGATGACTGCTGGTATCGGCCGAGAACCTTACTTTCCAATTTACTTCGGGAATGGAATAAACAGAGATCGAAGTGGGCCCACCGGGTTCCCTCGGCGGTTGCACTTCCTGCACCCAACGAATAAAGTTTCCATATACCGGCAACGCATTTCTTTCCGGCATATAGTCATCATTGTAATCATCCCATGACCAGCCGGATCCCCAGGGCTGATCATCCCAATTGGCATCGAGGACGTAAATATTCTTTTTTACTTTTTGTAACAATGAGATGAGCGGCTGCCTGGCAAAATCGGGATGTAATAAAGTCGGATCACCCGTTGGTAGCAGATAGAATGCAGTGTCGGTTTCCAGGTAACGTACAGCAATGAGTGAATCTCCCAGCCATTTCATCCCTTCATACAAAGAGAAAAGCTTGGTGTTGCTTGCCGGTAAAAAATAGCTTGCTTCCTGGTAATTGTATAGAAACTTTTTTTCGGAGATATCATATACCGATATGCCAACATGTGCGCCTTTTAGCGACGAATCTGATAGAATACCCATTCGAGCGGATTGTTGCCGGGCTGCTTTCTGTGTTGTGCAGGAAGCCAATAGCAACATGATGGCCAAACAGGATAACAATGAGAGAGCATGCGCGGAAATTTTCTTAATGATCATCAGCAAATGGTAGGTAATGAGTATTCGGAATTCGCGATTATAAGTTCAATCTCTTTCCTGTGCCCTCAACCATCTTTCCGGTATTTCATTGCTGCTGGCCTGGAGGTAATCCTGGTAGGAACAGGCGATGTATTTCTGGTCGGGCAATTGCATCCACCAGCGACTGGTCTTTTTGCTCTGCAGGAAAGTGGTTTGCACTTCGGCGAAAGCGGTATGATACTCGATGAATGAATCTCTTTCATCAAGCTTTGCCTCTCTTTTTCCACGACTCTTTCCATCCACGAAATACCATAACATCTGCGCAATTTGTTTGGCAGTGAGATCATCCTGGTCCTTCTCCACCCAATACCCATAAATACCCACGGTATTCAGGTTCGGGCTTAATCCTGCATAACGCATCAGCGTACATGCTTCCTCGCCATTAAAACCATTGGGTGAAGTGGTATTGGCTGGCGCATAGGCATGGGCGATAGAAGAGATATCAAAACTCAGCAAATTGGAATTTCGAATTACGGGTTCAATCTCCTCGATGCTATCCTTTACATGTCCCAGGCGAAAACAATCAAACCTTAATTTGTCCATGGTCTCCAGCATGCCCGGATGAACATAGTAACTCTGGAAACCGATATGATTATAATGCCGGATATAGTTGGGCTCACTGGTGAGCATCTCCATCAGGAACTGATCACTTTTGTTCAGGGAGTCAATGTTAAGATCGATCAAAGCATCCACGCAAGCTACTTCAAGTATCTTTTTGCGATCTGCATAAGCATAATACTGCGCAAGGGTGAGATCATGTGAACCGCCGAGGATGATGACCGTTTTGTCGATTTTGGTTAATTCGGTAACAACCGTTTTGAGCGCAGCATAAGTGTCTGAAAGCGTAGCGCCGAATTTGATATTACCCACATCTGCAAGTTTGACGTCCTGGTGCCAATAATACAATTTGTAAAATTGCTCCCTGATCGCATCGGGGCCGTTGTTGCTTTTTTTAAATTTTCCTGCCCCACGTTCTTCACCGCAACCTACCAAAATAACATCAGCCTGGTGCAGGTCGGGAAATTCCTGGTCATGGGTTTTGATGAGTTTACCTACCTGTCCGTCCTTATATTCTTCGTCATGGGAAATATCCTGCATGCTTATGGGGTCAAGAAAATCAAGGATATGCAGGTTATACATCATGTACAGGGTATTTTGGACAAACTTACAGAAAAGTTAGAGTAAAATTTGGGAGAACCCTATGTCAAATCCTAAGGTGCTGCAGTTTTGAACCACATAGGGCACAGTAGGTTTCACATAGAATAACTTCCGACTCTTTCGCGCAACGCAGGAAGAATGTCAGGAATTTCACACAAGCTATCATCCAACGATAGAGTTGGCGGATATCATTATTAACCAATCCGAAGGCATAACAGATATGACTCGGAATACGATCTATGTGAAACCTACTGTGTCCTATGTGGTTCAAAAAATGCTCCGCCCACTGCCACTTATGGCGACTCCCGGCTTTCTATTATCTTTGCACCATGGAGCAGTTGTTGCAACAAATAGAAGCTTATAAAGAAGAAATCTCTTCCATTATTCCCAATGGTGAACAGTCATTGGAGGCTTATCGCATCAAATTTCTCGGCACCAAGGGCATTGTGAAAAATCTCTTTGGAGAGATGAAAAATGTGCCGAATGAAAAGAAAAAAGAATTCGGCCAGATTCTAAATGATTTTAAACAATTCGCAGAAGCAAAATACGAATCGTGGAAAGCATCCACTGGTACCGGAGAAGAAGTTTCCGGAAGCGATATTGATTTAACGC
>Ga0209069_10000723_pt1 | contig 15719 bp, 13 predicted proteins | sample Str013_2_FD_187202 | JGI IMG/M metagenome (GOLD analysis project Ga0209069, IMG submission 187202) | Freshwater sediment microbial communities in response to fracking from Pennsylvania, USA - Straight Creek_MetaG_SC_2013 (SPAdes) (version 2) | ecosystem: Environmental > Aquatic > Freshwater >...
CGCCAACACGGTGATCCGGCCTTGCGCCGCCAGATGCACGCCGCCGGTGACCGGGGCCTCCAGCGTCTCGATCCCCGCCTCCCGCGCGATGCCCGCTAGCCGCAGCGTCTCGTCGCGGCCAAGCGTGCTCATCTCGATCCAGGCGCCGCCGGGTTTGAGGCCGCGCAGAATTTCGGTCAGCACCGCCTCCGACGCCTTGGGCGAGGGCAGGCAGGTGATGACGGCATCGGAGTGCTCCGCCACGGCCCGCGGGTCATCCGCCCACGCCGCGCCTGCCGCCAGCAAGGGTTCGGCCAGCTCACGGTTGAGGTCATGCACCGTCAGCGCAAAGCCCCCGCGCACCAGGCTCGCCGCCAAGTGCGCACCGAGATTGCCGAGACCGATGAAACCGTAGCGCATGGTATTCTAGCACTCCCGACCTGTTGAACACGATTTCTGCCCACTCCCCCCAGACTTCATCCTTCGAGACGCGCCCAGAGGGCGCTCCTCAGGATGAAGTCTGGGGGGTGGAGCGGGCAAGAGAATTGACAATGAAATTTTATACATCACGCCGGGCCGCAACCAGATACTCCGTATTGCCCTCACGTCCCGGCAGCGGCGAGGGCATTGTGCCGAGCACGCGCCAGCCCGGTTGCGAGCCCAGCCAGGCCGCGATGTCCGCCACTGCCCGCTCCGCCGCGCCCGCATCGCGCACGATGCCGCGCTTGTCCACGCCGTCGGGGCCGAGCTCGAATTGCGGTTTGACCAGCGCGACCAGCCAGGCCTCCGGCGCGAGCAGGCTCAATGGCACGGGCAGCGCGGCGCGCAGCGAGATGAAGCTGACATCGGCAACAAGCGCGCCGGGCGGCTCAGGGATGACCTCGCGGGTCAACGCCCGCGCGTCAACACCCTCCAGCGACACCACACGCTGGTCGGCGCGCAAGCTGGCGTCGAGCTGGCCGTGGCCGACGTCCACGGCATAGGCGCGGGCGGCGCCGCGCGCCAAAAGGGTTTGCGTGAAGCCGCCGGTCGATGCGCCGATGTCCAGCGCGATCAGACCGTCCGGCGACAGAGCGAAAGCGTCCAGCGCCGCCGCCAGCTTGTTGGCCGCGCGCGAGACGTGCCCGGCTGCGCCCTCGGCGATGGCCAGCGCCACGTCAGCGGGATGGGTTTCGGCGGGCTTGGCCGCGGTCCGGCCCGCCACCGTCACCAGCCCGCGCAGGATCAGGTCGCGCGCCTCGGACCGCGAGCGCGCCAGCCCACGCCCCGCCAGCAGAACATCGAGCCGCTGGCGCGGGGCGGTCATGGGGTGAAAGCCCTGCGGATGCTGCACATTATTGTCATCCTCGGGCTTGTCCCGAGGATCCCTTTGGCCTCCCACTTGCTGCCCGATGGATCCTCGGGACAAGCCCGTGGATGACAGCGTTGGGCCTGTAGAAGGCAACACAATCCGCGCGCGGCGCGCATCACACCTCGACGGCCTCGATGGCGCCGCCGCTCACCTTCAGAGCGAGCTTGCCGCCCTTCAGCGCCAGCGCCTTGTCGCCGAACAGCTCGCGCCTCCAGCCCTTCAGCGCCAGGATGTCCGGCTCGCGCTCCACCGCAAGACGTTCGAGGTCGTCGCTCGTCGCGATCATTTTTGGCGCAACGCCGTGGGTCGCGGCGGCGGCCTTCAGCAGCACCTTAAGCAGCTCGAGCACCGCCTGCGCCTCGACCGGCGTCGCCGCGCCGCGCTCCAGCGGCGGCAGCGTGGCGGGATCGCGGGCGAGGCCCTCGCGCACCGCCGCCACCAACTCGTGCGCGCGGGCCGAGCGGGCGAAACCGTCATTGATGGTGCGCAATTCGCCCAGTTCCTCGACGGTCTTGGGCATCTGGTTGGCGATGTCGTAGATCGCCTCGTCCTTCAGCACCCGCCCGCGCGGCACGTTCTGGCCCTGCGCCGTGCGCTCGCGCCAGGCCGCGACTTCAACCAGCACCCCCAGCGCCTTGCGCGATTTCACCCGCAGCTTCAGGCGGGTCCAGGCATTCTCGGGGTGCTGCTCATAAGTCGAGCCGTCGGTCAACGAGGCCATCTCTTGGTCCAGCCAGCCGGCGCGACCGGTCTCGTCCAGCTTGGCCGCGAGATGCTCGTAGACCGGGCGCAGCATGGTCACGTCGGACAGGGCATAGGTGAGCTGCTTGGGGCTGAGCGGCCGCCGCCGCCAGTCGGTGAACTGAGAAGACTTGTCGATGTCCTTGCCAACGATGTTCTTGACCAGGTTGGAAAAGCTGATGCTGTCGCCAAAGCCGCACACCATCGCCGCCACCTGGGTATCGAAGATCGGCGCGGGGATGACCTTGCCGAGCAGGTGGATGATCTCCAGATCCTGCCGCGCGGCGTGGAACACCTTGATGACGCCGGGGTCGGCCATCAGCGCGAAGAAGGGGGCGAGGTCCATGCTTGGTGAGAGCGGGTCAATGAGCGCCTCGTCGGCCCCACCCGCCATCTGGATCAGGCACAGGTCCGGCCAGAACGTGGTCTCGCGGACAAATTCGGTATCGACGGCCACGTAGGGCGCCTTGGCGAGCCGGCCGCAGAGGGCGGTGAGCTCCCCGGTCTTGGTCATGACATGCATGGCGCGGCGTATAGCCGATCCGGCGCAGGCTGTCGCGGGGCTAAATTGTCATGCTTGCGGTGAATACGGGGCGCTACTTCACGTCCCGGCTCCAGTCGCGGCGGGTGCGCTTTTGCGGCTCGGGCAGGCTCGGCACGCGGGCGCGGCGGTCGGTGTCGTAAAGCTCGCCGCCGTAATTGCGGTTGTAGATGCGGGAGGCGTCGGTGCGCGGCTCCCAGTCCCAGGGCGTGATGCGGCCTGTGACGAGGGCGTCCTGCACCAGCAGGCGGGCATGCTGCGAGGCGACGACTTCGGCGCGGATGGTGTCCGAGTCCCAGCGTTTGGCGGCCACGGTGAGCAGCGGCGCGGCTTTAGTTGTGTCGCCGGCGAGATTGGTCAGCTCATTGGGGTCGGCGGCGGTGTCAAAAAGCTGGGTGGGATCGCCCTTGGCGGTGACGAGCTTCAGATCGCCGCGCTTGATCATGAAGACGGGCTCGGTTGTGCCCTCGGCGAGATATTCGCCGTAGACAGCATCCGGCCACGCTTTTGGCGCATCGCCCTCGAAGAAGGGTTTTAAGCTCGCCCCCACCAGCGGCGCGGAGGGCGGACGGGCGGTTTCCCCGGCGAGGTCGATCAGCGTCGGCATGAGGTCGATCAGCGAGGCGTTCTTCGCCACCCGGCGCGCGCGGGTCTGCCCCGGCATCTTCACGATCAGCGGCACGCGCACGGACCGCTCGCAAAACACCATCTTGAACCACAGCCCGCGCTCGCCCAGCATGTCGCCGTGGTCGGCCGTCACCATGACGATGGTGTTGTCCAACAAGCCGGTGCGCTTCATCGGCTCAAGCACGTCGCCAACGAGCTGGTCGGCATAGCTGATCATGGAATAATAGCCGTGGCGGGCGCGGCGGATGTGCGCCTCCGTCACCTCGTACTCGCCGCGATCGTACATGGCCCACATGCGTTGCGCGAACGGATCGCGCTGCTCCGGCGGCATGAACGGCACGGCGGGCATGTCGATGTCGTCGTCGCGGTAATGGTCCCAGAACGCGCGCGGCGCCATGTAGGGATCGTGCGGGTGCATCAGCGACACGCACATCATGAACGGCCGCTCATCGGTGGAGCGCCCCGCGTCCCACAGCCAGCGCGCCGATTTCTGCGCCACTTCCTCGTCGTAGTCGATCTCCAGCGTGCGGTCGTAGGGCCCGGCCTCGGTGACCGACAGCATATTATGGAACCACCAGTGCACCTTGCCGGGATCCTCCCAGGTTGGCGTCCAACCGAAATCGCCGGGATACATGTCGGTGGTGATGCGCTCCTCAAAGCCGTGCAGTTGGTCCGCGCCGACGAAGTGCATTTTCCCCGCGAGACAAGTGCGGTAGCCGGCCAGCCGCAGATGATGCGCAAACGTTGGGATGGACGACTTGAACTCGGTGGCGTTGTCGAAGCCGCCAATGCGGTGGTTGGCCTGCCCGGTCATGAACGACATGCGCGACGGCCCGCACAGCGCCGAATTGCAGTAGAAGTTGTCGAACACCGTGCCCTTGTCCGCCAGCCCGCTGATATGAGGCGTGCGCACAAGTCTGTGCCCATAGTCGGGTAGCGACTGGGGGCTAAGCTGGTCGAGCATGATCAGCAGGATGTTGGGGCGCTTGGTCATGGTGGTTATAGCTTTGGTGGAACAGGGCCGTGGCAAGCTCCGCAGCTTGCGGCTGCCCCTCACCCTAACCCTCTCCCCCTGAAGAAGGGGGAGAGGGAAGGGCCATATTACCAGCCGGCCACTTCGCCGGCAGCGCACGCAAACGGCGCGCCGGCGCCCACTGTTTGCTCGCCTCCGGCAAGACTGCGCCGTGCCAAGGAACGGTTATGGTCCTGAGGCACGGCGCACTTGGCCTTTTTTCACATCAGGCGCTCTGCACGCCCTTGACGTACCAGTCGATCACGGCGAGGTCCTTGTCCTCCATCCGCGCGCCCTTGGCGACCTTCTCGGCGCCCGACTGGTCCATGATCGGGCCGGTGAAAACGGAATAGCTGCCATCCTTCCAGCCGGCCTGGATCTTGTCGGCGGCGGCGGCCACTTCCTTGGGCAGCGAGGCGTTGTAGGGCGAGATCTTCACCGTGCCCTCCTTCATGCCCCACCAGGTGTCGGTGGAGGTCCACTTGCCGTCGAGCACCGCCTGGGCGCGGCTGGTGTAATACGGTCCCCAGATGTCCTCGATGGCCGTCAGATGGGCGTGCGGCGCGTACTTGGACATATCGGCGCCCTGGCCAAAGCCGAACAGGCCCTTCTGCTCCATCACCTGCAACGCCGCCGGGCTGTCCGTATGCGTGGTGATCACGTCGCAGCCGAGATTGGCCAGCGTCTCGGTGGCGGCGGCCTCCTTGGCGGGATCGAACCAGGAGTCGATCATCACCAGCTTGACCTGGATTTTGGGGTTGACCGCCTGCGCCGACAGCGTGAAGGCGTTGATGCCCAGCACCACCTCGGGCACCTTGTAGGAGCCGAGATAGCCGATGGTGTTGCTTTTGGTCATCATGCCCGCGATGGTGCCGAGCACGGCGCGGCCCTCGTGGAAGCGCGAATTGTAGGTCGAGACGTTCTTGTCGCGCTTGTAGCCGGTGGCGTGCTCGAACATCACGTCCGGGAATTCCTTGGCGACCTTGATGGTCTGGTCCATGTAGCCGAACGAGGTGGTGAAGATCAGCTTGTGGCCCTGCTTGCACAGATCGCGCAGCACCGGCTCGGCGCTGGCGTCTTCGGCGACGTTCTCGACATAGGTGGTGGCGACTTTATCGCCCAGCGCCTTCTCGACTTCGAGCCGGCCCTTGTTGTGCGCCCAGGTCCAGCCGGCATCGCCGATGGGCCCGAGATAGACCCAGCCCACTTTCAGCGGATCGGCGGCGAAGGCGCGCGAGCCGAGCAGGGGCAGGGCCGAGGCGGCTGCCGCCGTCTTAAGCATATTTCGGCGGGTGATCAGTGACATGACTTCTTCTCCTTGTTGACAGACGTAAAGCTACGATGTGGGCAGGAAGGGCTTGCCCAGGCACGCAGGCGCGTTGCTGCCGCCACGCTCGCGTGCGGAGATGACAGCCAGCACCACCACCGCCATCAGGTAGGGCATCGCGGCCCAGAACTGCGACGGCATGACGTGGTATCCCGAAGCCTTGGCATAAAGCTCAAGTGTCATCAGGATACCGAAGAGATAGGCGCCAAAAATCAGCCGGCTCGCCCGCCAGCCCGCGAACACGACCAGCGCCAGCGCGATCCAGCCGCGCCCGGCGGTCATCTGCTCGGCCCACAGCGGCGTGATCACCATCGAGAAATAGGCTCCCGCGATTCCCGCCAGAGCGCCGCCAAAGGCGATCGCGCCATAGCGCACGCCGGTGACGCTGTAGCCGATGGAGTGGGCCGACAGGTCGTTCTCGCCGACCGCCCGCAGCACCAGCCCGGCGCGCGTGCGGTTGAGGAACCAGCCCGTGGCGAACACCATGAAGAAGGCGAAATAGACCAGCGGGCTGTGGCCAAAAAGCAGTTTGCCATAGGGATCACGGGCGAGCGCCGCCGGGAAGATCGAGCCGAACGGCGGATTGAGCGTGCCCTCGTAGGATTGCCCTATGAGCGAGGAGAGCCCGATGCCAAAGATGGCCAGCGCCAGCCCCGTCGCCACCTGGTTGGAGCCCAGCGTCAGCACCAGCGCGCCGAACAGCAGCGCGGCGGCGGCCCCGGCGGCGGCGGCGCTGGCCACGCCAACCCACGGATTGAACGTCGCCTGGGTGATGGCGAAGGCGGCAATCGCCCCGATCAGCATCATCCCCTCGACGCCAAGGTTGAGCACCCCGGATTTTTCGACGACCAGTTCGCCCGTGGCGGCCAGCAGGATCGGCGTCGAGATACCGATGACGGTGACAAGCGCCGAGATGAGGAAATCGAGGCTCATGGGGCCATCTCCCTCTCCCCTTGACGCCCTTCGCGCAAAGGGGAGAGGGTCGGGGTGAGGGGCAGCGTCAGACCGGCCTGATGCCCCACCCGGCTGGCACCGCATTGGTGGCCGCCCCTCACCCTAACCCTCTCCCCCTTGAAGAAGGGGGAGAGGGGATAGAAAGCCCTGAGCACTTGTGCCGACATCACGCAGCCTCCCCCGTCGCCGCCACACCAGAGGCCGCGGCCCACACCAGCCTGGGCCGGTAGCGCACGAGAATGTCGCTGGCCAGCAGCAGGAACAGCATGGTGGCCTGGAAAATGCCCGCCGTGGCGTTGGGCACGTGCACCGCCGTCTGCGCCACCTGGCCGCCGACATAGGAGATGGCGAGCACGATGCCGGCGATGAACACGCCGATGGGATGCAGGCGGCCCAAAAACGAGACGATGATCGCCGTGAAGCCGTAGCCAGACGGGAAGCCGAGATTGATCTGGCCGGAATGGCTGGAGGCTTCCAGGATGCCCGCCAGCCCCGCCATGCCGCCGCCGATCAGCATCGCCAGCCAGACCGTTCGCGGCGCATCGAAGCCGCCATAGCGCGCGGCCTGCGGGGCTTCGCCAACCACGCGGATGCGGAAGCCGAAAACCGAGCGCGCCATCAGCAGCCAGAAGGCCAGCGCCAGCACGAAGGCGATCACCAGCCCCGGCGGGAATGGCGTGCCCGGCACCGTCGCAGGCAGCAATTGCGCATCGGTGAACGGCGCAGTCTGCGGGAAGTTGTGGCCCTTGGGGTCTTTCCACGGGCCGGTGACCATGTAGTTGAGCACCTGGAGCCCGACATAGGTGAGCATCAGGCTCGACAGGATTTCGTTGACGTTGGCCCAAGTCTTCAGCAGCGCAGGCACCGCCGCCCAGGCCATGCCACCCAAGATGCCGGCAAGGATCATCAGTGGGATGATCCAAGGCCCTTCCGCGCCTTGCGTGAAAAATGCGACGCCCGCGCCCCCCAGCGCGCCGATGACATATTGCCCCTCGGCCCCGATGTTCCAGACCTTGGCGCGGTTGCCGACCGACAGGCCGAGCCCGATCAGGATCAGCGGCGCGGCCTTGGCCGCGACATCGGGCCATTTGTAGGAGGCGAGCACGGGCGTGAAGAAAATCTCCTTGACCGCGCGGATGCCGTCATAGCCGAGCGCCTGGAACAGCACGGCGCCGATCACCATGGTCAGCAGCACCGCGCCGATGGGGGTCGCCACCTGCATCAGCCGGCTAGGCGCGGCGCGCTTGTCAAACCGGATGTGCATGGAGTGCCTCCGTCATCTCGATTGTCGCCTGCGGGTCGCCATGCACGCCGCCCATCAGCAGGCCGATTTCCTCGATGGACACCTCGCCCACCGTCAGCACCTTGGAAACCTGGCCGAGATTGATCACCACCAGCCGGTCGCACAGCGACAAGAGTTCGTCGAGGTCCTGCGAGATCACCACCACTGCCGAGCCCTTGGCTGCCAGATCGACGATGGCCTGGTGGATGGCCGCCGCCGCGCCCGCGTCCACGCCCCAGGTCGGCTGGCTGACCACCAGCACGTCAGGGTCCTGGAGGATTTCGCGGCCCATGATGAACTTTTGCAGATTGCCGCCGGACAGCGAGCCGCCGGTCGCGCCCGGCCCCTGCGCCTTGACGCCGAACGCCTTGATCACCTTATCCGTGTACGCCCGCGCCTTGCCGGAGCTGATGAAGCCGCCGCTCACCATGCCCAGCCGCCCGCGCGCCGTCAGCACCGCGTTATCGGCCAGCGAAAAGTCGGCGACGGCGGCGTGGCCGTTGCGTTCCTCGGGCACCGCGCACAGCCCGGCGGTGCGGCGCGCATCGGGGCCGAGGCGGCCGAGTGGCTTGGCCCCGAGCGTGATCGTGGTCGGCTCCGGGCTCGCCATCTCGCCGCTCAGCGCCGCCAGCAGCTCGTTCTGGCCGTTGCCAGCAACGCCGGCGACGCCGAAAATCTCGCCCGCCCGCACGGTGAGGCCGATGTCCTTCAACGCCATGCCGAAATCGCCCTGCTTGGGCAGGCTGAGGCCGCGCACGGAGAGCTTGGCCTCGCCGAATGTGCGGCCCGCCGGCTTGGCGATTTCCTTCAGATTGGCGCCGATCATCAGCTCGGCCATGCTGCGCGAGGTCTCCTTGCGCGGATCGCAGGCCGCCACCACCTTGCCGCCGCGCAGGATGGTCGCGGTCTCGCACAGCGCCACGATCTCGTGCAGCTTGTGCGAGATGTAGAGGATTGAGCAGCCGCCAGCGGCCAGCTTGCGCAGGGTCTCGAAAAGCTGCTCGACCTCCTGCGGCGTCAACACCGAGGTCGGCTCGTCCATGATCAGCAGCTTGGGGGCGATCAGCAGTGCTCGCACGATCTCGATGCGCTGGCGCTCGCCGACGCTGAGCGTCGAAACGATGCGGCGCGGGTCCAGCTTCAGGCCGTAGGCATCCAGCACCTTGCGGATTTCGGCTTCGAGCTGGCGCTGCGGGATGGCGGCATCGAGCCCCAACGCGATGTTCTCCAGCACCGTCATCGCCTCGAACAAGGAAAAATGCTGGAACACCATGCCGATGCCCAGCTTCCGCGCGGCCTTGGGGTTGGCGATGGCTACGGGCGCGCCATCCCAGGCCATCGACCCGGCATCCGGCGCCATGATGCCGTAGATCATCTTGACCAGCGTGGACTTGCCCGCGCCATTTTCCCCGAGCAGCGCGTGGATTTCGCCGGGCGCGACCGAAAAGCCGATGGAATCATTGGCCAAAACGCCTGGGAATCGCTTGGTGATGCCTCTCAGCTCCAGCCGTGCAGGCACTTGTGCCAACATTCCCGCAAACCCCAAACGCCGCCGCCCGCGCACTTGCCCCGCAAGCCGCACCCTGTCATCAATTTGAACTAAAGCAAATTAATGCAGCCGCCACCAGTGCGGCAAAGTTTTCGGCAGGTTTCGGCGGCGGTTGCGCAATTTTTGCCCAGCGCGCCCGCGCAATGGCCACAAGGAGGCTGCCATGACCGGCTCAACCACCCGCGACGAAGCCCTGCTGCGCCGCGCCTTCGCGGTGGCGGCCAAGGCGCGGGGCGGCGGCGACCACCCGTTCGGCTGCCTTTTGGCGGGGCCGGACGGGGCGGTGCTGATGGAGCAGGGCAACGGCTATACGTCGGAGGGCCGCGACCGCACCGCCCATGCCGAGCGGCTGCTGGCCTCCCGCGCCGCCCGCGAACTGCCGCTGGACGTGCTGGCGCGCGCGACGCTCTATTCGTCCGCCGAACCCTGCGCCATGTGCGCGGGCGCGATCTACTGGGCGGGCATCGGCCGCGTGGTCTACGGCCAGTCCGAGCGCGGCCTCAAAGAGCAGACCGGTGCGCACGAGGAGAACCCGACGCTGGACCTGCCCTGCCGCGAGGTGTTCGCGGCGGGTCAGCGGGCGACCGAGGTGGTGGGGCCAATGCTGGAGGACGAGGCGGCGGCATTGCAGGCGGGGTATTGGAAGGGGACGGGGTGAGTGACCAGCGGTGTCCGCCGTGATATGCTGCGCGCAGCGATGCTGGAACCCGCAGCATGAGATTTCCTGTAACACTTGATCGCGATGAGGATGGCGTATGGATCGCTGAGTGCCCGTCGATCCCAGGTTGCGTCAGCCAGGGCGTCACGCGCGACGAGGCGGTGGCCAACGTCAAGGACGCCATCGCTGGCTGCCTTGCAGTGCGATCCGAGCGCGGGTTGCCGCTGACAATCGAAGTTCAGCAGGTGGATGTGGTGGCCTGAAATGGGCCCCGCATTGCAGAATGGCGGCGGAATTCGTGGCGGTGGCTTAGGTATTGACATCAATGCCCGGAGACGGGCGATCATGTTCCTATGGGTTCTGCCCCGCCGCCGCGCTTTTCATACGCATAATACGCCCACAGCATTCTGGCCGCGACGCCGCGCCAGGGGCGCCAGCGGGCCGCGGCGATCTCCGCCAGTTCGTCCGGCGAGGGGCGGGCCTCGAGGTCGAGCAGGCGTTGCGCGGCGATCTGGAGCGCGAGGTCGCCGGGGGCAAAAGAATCAGCGCGGCCGAGGCAGAACATGAGGTAGATGTCCGCCGTCCACGGACCGATGCCGGGCAGCGCGGTGAGCTTTTTGCGCACGGCCTCATCGCTCTCAGACGCCAGAGAGGGCAGCCAGTCGCCGCCCTTCGCCAGATGCGCGGCGAGGCGGCTCAGCGTCACGATTTTCGGGCGTGACAGGCCGCAGGCGCGCAACTCGGCCTCTGACAAAGCCGCCATCCGCTGCGGCGTCAGCGGTTGCACGCCTGCCGCCACCCGCGCCCAGATCGCGTTTGCCGCCGCCACGCTCACCTGCTGGCCGACCACGATGCGCGCCAGACCCGCAAAGCCGCCGGGGTTGCGGCGCAGCGGCGGCATCCCGGCCAGCCGAGCCGCGCGCCGCATGTGCGGGCACTTGCGCTTCAAGGCGCGCATCCCCGCCTCGATGTCGTCCAGCGTCTCGATGACTTGACTCTTCAGCGCCTTGGCCATTTTCCTGCCGGCATGAACTACAGACACGCCTATCATGCCGGAAATTTCGCCGATGTGCTCAAGCATGGCGTGTTGGCGCTGGTGCTTGAGTACATGAAGCAGAAGCCCGCCCCCTTTCGGGTGATCGACACCCATGCGGGTGTCGGCGTCTATGATCTTGGCGGCGTCGAAGCAGGCAAAACCGGCGAATGGCAGGGCGGCATCGGGCGGCTGGAGGCCGAGCCGCTGCCACCGGAGATCGCGGCGCTGCTGGCGCCCTATCTGGCGATCGTGCGCACGACCCAAGGCTATCCCGGATCGCCCGAAATCGCGCGCCGCCTCTTGCGCAAGGACGACGCGCTGGTGCTGAACGAGCTGCACTTGGCCGACCATCAAGACCTCGCAGGCCGCTACCGCCATGATGCGCGCATAAAACTGCTCAATCTCGATGCCTGGATCGCCGTCAAGGCGCTGCTGCCGCCGCCCGAACGGCGCGGACTGATCCTGATCGACCCGCCCTACGAGGAGAAGGACGAGTTCGCCCATGTGGCGCGCGGGCTGCGCGAAGCGCTGAAGCGATTTGCGACCGGCACGTTCCTCTTGTGGTATCCGGTCAAGGACATGCAGCCGGTCGAGGCGTTCCATGCCGGCCTGGGCCTGCCCAAATCGCTACGGCTGGAACTTTACACCCGCGCACCCGACACGCCGCACCGGCTCAACGGTTGCGGCCTGCTTGCGGTCAACCCGCCGTTCACGCTGGAAAAGCAGATGCGCACGCTGCTGCCCTTCCTGGCGGCGCGTCTGAAGAACGGCCCCGGCGAAGGCTGGCTGGCGCGGGCGGGTTGAGGGGACGAGGCCAGCCCCATGTGCTAACCTTGCAGCCAGACCCAGACGGCTCCCAATTTTTCTCCCTGGATGTTTGAATGACCGCCCTGATGTCCGTCCGCGAGGCTGTTGCCGCGCCCGTCAGCCTTGACGCCGAGCTGGCCGCGATTTTCGAGCGGGTAGGCTCCGGCCAGGCCGCGCTCCGGCCCGCCGTACTGGCCCGGCTGAAGGCAGCGCTGGCTGATGGCCGGGCCGCCGCGCGTGCCGCGCTGGACGCGGACCGCAACGGGCGGCGCTGCGCCGGGGCGCTGTCGGCCTTGCAGGACCGGATCATCGGCGCGCTGTTCCAGCTTGCCACCACCAAGCTGTTCCACGCCGGCACGCCGTCGGACGCCCAACACATGGCGGTGGTGGCGACCGGCGGCTACGGGCGCGGGCTGCTGGCGCCGGGATCGGACATCGACCTCCTGTTTCTGCTGCCCTACAAGCAGACGCCATGGGGTGAGAGCGTGGTCGAGTTCATGCTCTATGTGCTGTGGGATCTCGGCCTCAAGGTCGGCCACGCCACGCGCTCGGTGGAGCAGTGCCTGGCGCTCAGCCGCAGCGACATGACCATCCGCACCTCGCTGCTGGACGCGCGGCTGATCGCGGGCAGCCCCGCGCTGTTCGCCGAACTCGACCGCCGCTTCCGCGCCGACTGCACGCCCGCCAACGCCCGCGCCTTTGTCGATGCCAAGCTCACCGAGCGCGATACGCGGCACAACCGCACCGGCGTGTCGCGCTACAAGGTCGAGCCCAACGTCAAGGACGGCAAGGGGGGCCTGCGCGATCTGCACACGCTGCATTGGCTGGTGAAATACGTCTATGGCCGCGACATTGGCGTCGCCGGCGATGCGGGCCTGTTCACCAGTTCCGAATACCGCAATTACCGCCATTGCGAGGATTTTCTGTGGACGGTGCGATGCCATCTGCATTTCCTCACCGGCCGGCCCGAGGAGCGGTTGACCTTTGACGTGCAGCCCGCCATTGCCGAGAAGCTCGGCTATCACGAGCGCGACGGGCTGATCGCGGTCGAGCGCTTCATGAAGCATTATTTCATGGTGGCGCGCGAGGTGGGCGAGCTGACGCTGGCGGCGAGCGCGGCACTGGAGCTGAAGCAGGTCAAGACCGCGCCGGTGGTGGAGCGGCTGCTGTCCCCGCTCAACTGGCGCTCCCGCGCCAAGCTGCGCCGCACCTCGGATTTCCGCGTCGAAAACGGGCGGCTCGATACCGTCAATGGCGACATCTTCCGGCACGATCCGGTCAATATCATCCGCATCTTCCAGCAGGCCGAGACCTGGGGCGTGCCGCTGCATCCAGCCGCCGTGCGGCTGCTGCGGCAATCGCGATCTCTTATTGATGACAAGCTGCGCGCCAATCCCGAGGCCGCGCGGATTTTCCTCGACCTGCTCACCGATGCCAAGGGCTGCGAGCGGGTGCTGCGGGCGATGAACGAGACCGGCGTGCTCGGCCGCTACATCCCCGAGTTTGGCCGCATCGCCGCGATGATGCAGTTCAACATGTATCATCACTACACGGTGGACGAGCATTCCATCCAGGCGGTTGGCCTGCTCGGCCAGATCGAGCAGGGCACGCTGGGCGACGATCATCCGCTGGCGTCCGGGATCATCAAGCAGGTGCGCAGCCGCCGCGTGCTCTATGTGGCGGTGCTGCTGCACGACACCGGCAAGCGGCTGGCGGGGGATCATTCGATCACCGGCGCGGCGATTGCCCGCGAGGTGTGCCCGCGCTTGGGGTTCGAACCCGCCGAGACCGAGACGGTGGCCTGGCTGATCGAGCAGCATCTGGTCATGTCGATCTTCGCCCAGAGCCGCGACTTGTCGGACCCCAAGACCATCCGCGATTTCGCCGCCATCGCGCAGAGCCCGGAGCGGCTGCGGCTGCTGCTCATTCTCACCGTCGCCGACATTCGCGCGGTGGGGCCGGGCGTGTGGAACGGCTGGAAGGGGCAATTGCTGCGCACGCTGTATTACGAGACCGAGCCGGTGCTGGCGGGCGGCCACTCGCCGCTCGGCCAGGGCCAGCGGGCGGCGGAAGCCAAGGACGCGCTGCGGGCGGCGCTGGCGGATTGGCCGGCGGCGGATCTGGACAAGCTGATGGCGCGGCTGCCGGACGCCTATTTCCTGCGCACAGCGACAATCAGGCAGGCCGAACAGCTCGCGTTGATCCGCGATGCCGATGGGGCCGGCAAGACTTTCGCCCACCAGGCCCGCACCGACGCCTTCACCGCCGTCACCGAACTCACGCTCTATGCCCGCAACGTGCCGCGCCTCTTGTCACTGTTCGCGGGCGCCTGCGCGGCGACCGGCGCCAACATCATGGGCGCGAGCATTTCAACGACCACGGACAACCGCGCGCTCGACACGTTTCTGCTCAAGCGCGAGCTGGAGGAGGCGGACGAGCTGCGGCTGGCGGGCCGCATCGGCGATACCATCGGCGGGCTCTTGTCCGGCAAGCTCGACCTCGCCGAGGTGATGTCCCGCCGCAAGCCGCCGCGCGCGCCAGCGACCGCCTTCCGCATCACGCCGGAAGTGGTCATCAACAACCAGATGAGCGAGCGCTTCACGGTGATCGAAGTGGCGGGGCTCGACCGGCCGGGCCTGCTGTTCGACTTGACCAGCGCGCTGTCGGACCTGGGGTTGGACATCAACTCGGCGCACATCGCGACCTACGGCGAGCGGGCGGTGGACGTGTTCTACGTGACCGACCTCGAAGGCGCACAGATCGAGGACGGCGAGCGCGAGGCCCGCATCAAGCGGCGGCTGGCGGCGGTGCTGGCGCCGGGGACATGACTAGACTCCCTCTCCCCTTCGCAATTTTCTTGCGAAGGGGAGAGGGTTGGGGTGAGGGGCGGCCCAGGCTCGGTGCTGCCCCTCACCCTAACCCTCTCCCCCTGACGAAGGGGGAGGGGATAAGATGCACTCACCCCCATCGCCGCCGCGACTCCAGCGCCAGGCCGAAGCCGACGCTGTTGAACAGGTCGCCCTCGATGGCGCGGGCGGCGGGCAGCATGTCCGTCATCACGCGGCGCACGGCGGGTACGGCGGACGTGCCGCCCGTCAGGAACAGCGCGGTGATGTCGCGCGCCTTCTTGCCCGACGCCGCCAGCGTCGCCGCCACCGTCAAGTGCAGCCGCTCCAACTCGTGCTCGATGGACGCCTCGAACTCATCCGCCGTCGCCGTTATCGGCGGAACCGGCGCCGCATCGGCCAGATCCATCACCACCTCCGCCGCTTCCGTCAGCGCGATTTTCGCCGCCTCCACCTTGCCCGCGATCAAATGCCCGGTGCCGCGCCGCACCACCTCCATGTAGCGCGCAAACAGCACCGGCGGGGCGCAATCCTCAAGAATCTGCTTCAGCAGCAGCCGGTTCTTCGGCGTACCCACCATGTGGATCGAATGCCAGGTGGCCAGATCGACGAACGGCCAGCGCGGCAGGTCGTGCCCCTGCATGGTCTTCGAGCGCGACCCCAGCTCCGGCATCACCGCCGCCATGCTGAGCCGCATATCGAGGTTGGTGCCGCCCACCCGGATACCGTCATTGGCCAGAATATCGCCCACCCGGTCCGCGCGCCCACGCCGCTCCGGCCCGACCTCGACCACCGAGAAATCCGCCGTGCCGCCGCCGATGTCGGCGATGAGCGCCAGCTCTTCGCTCTGTACCGTGCGTTCGTAATGATGGGCGGCCGCGATGGGCTCATAGACGAAGGCGACGTCGCGAAAGCCCGCCTGTCGGGCAATGGTCTCGAGCACCTCCTGCGCCCGGGCATCTGCCCTGTCGTCGTCGTCGACGAAGCGCACCGGCCGGCCGTGCACGAC
>Ga0209069_10000724_pt1 | contig 15715 bp, 11 predicted proteins | sample Str013_2_FD_187202 | JGI IMG/M metagenome (GOLD analysis project Ga0209069, IMG submission 187202) | Freshwater sediment microbial communities in response to fracking from Pennsylvania, USA - Straight Creek_MetaG_SC_2013 (SPAdes) (version 2) | ecosystem: Environmental > Aquatic > Freshwater >...
GCCCGATCGTCCGATCATCGAAGCTCTGCTTGCCGCCGTCGAAGGCTATTTCAACCTGATGTATGACAACGATGTCGCGCGTTTCGATCAGGTGTTCGCGTCGAGTGCGCAATTGCACGGGCTGCGCGACGGCGACCTGCGTTTGTTGCCGGCGCGGGATTACAGGAATGCGCTGGCGTCCGCGCCGTCGCCGAAAGCGAAGAGCGCCCCGCGCCACCAGCAAATACTGCTGGTCGATTTTGCATCGGCCGCCCAGGCGGTGGTGAAGGTGCGGGTCAGGATCGATACGGTTCAGTATCTCGACTATCTCTCGTACCACTGCATCGATGGTCTATGGCTGATCACGGCCAAGTCCTTCCATATCGAGCGCAGATACGATGCGCCCGCGGCCTGAAAGGCTGCGATGAGTTCCATGGCGTTTTCGAGCGAAAGCCTACACGCTGCCGACCGTCTTCAGCCGCGCCCTGGGATGGATTTCCGCCTGCGAGAGCACCGTGGTTTGCGAGCGGAAGCGCTCCACCAGCGAACGCACGAACGGGCGGATCGCTGCCGAGGTCACCAGCACCGGCGCCTCGCCTTCGCGCGCGGCCTGCTCGAAGCGGTCGCGCACCACCGTCATGAATTCGGACAGTTTCGAGGGCTGCATCGCCAGCGAGCGGTCGTCGCCCTGGCCGACCAGCGATTCCGCGAAGGCCTGCTCCCATTTGGCCGACAATGCGATCAGCGGCAGATAGCCGTTGTGGGAGGTGTTCTGCGCGCAGATCTGCCGCGCCAGCCGGGCGCGAACGTGTTCGACCACGGCCGCGGGGTTGCGCGAGAACGCCAGCGCATCGGCAATGCCTTCGAGAATGGTCGAGAGATCGCGGATCGAGATCCGCTCGGCGAGCAACAGTTGCAGCACGCGCTGGATGCCGGAGATCGTGACCATGCTCGGCACGATGTCCTTGATCAGTTCGCCCTGTTCCTTCGGCAGGTCCTTCAAGAGCTTCTGCACCTCGCCATAGGACAACAGGTCCGACATGTTGTTCTTGAGCAGCTCGGTGAGGTGGGTCGAGAGCACGGTGGCGGCATCGACCACGGTGTAGCCCTTCAGCGAAGCTTCCTCCTTCAGCCCGGCGTCGACCCAGGTCGCGGGCAGCCCGAAGGTCGGCTCGATGGTGTGAATGCCGGGCACGCTGACCTGGTTGCCGGCGGGGTCCATGACCATGAACTGGTTCGGCCAGATCTTGCCGGTGCCGGCGTCCACTTCCTTGATCTTGATGATGTAGGTGTTGGCCTCGAGCTGCACATTGTCGAGGATGCGCACCGCCGGCATGACGAAGCCCATCTCGATCGCGAGCGAGCGGCGCAGCGCCTTGATCTGCTCGGTGAGCCGGTCGGTGCCATCGGGAGCATTGACCAGCGGCAATAGCGCGTAGCCGAGTTCGATCTTGAGATCGTCGATCTTCAGCGCGGTCGAGATCGGTTCGTCCGCCGCAGCCGCCGCTGCCGCGGCCGCCGGAGCGGCTGCCGCGGCCGCATCGGCCGCCACGGTGGTGCGCTTGCGTTTGTGCGCATTCCAGGCCAGCGCCGCCGCTCCGCCGCCAAGCGCGAGGAAGGGAAGCATCGGAATGCCCGGCAGCGTCGCCAGCACCAGCATCACGCCGGCCGACATGCCGAGCGCCTGCGGATAGCCGGAGAGCTGCTTCATCAGCGCCTTGTCGGCGGCGCCGCTGACGCCCGCTTTCGAAACCAGGAGGCCTGCCGCGGTGGAGACGATCAGCGCCGGGATCTGCGTGACCAGGCCGTCGCCGACGGTCAGCAGCGTATAGCTGCGCGCGGCATCGGAGAACGAGAGGCCCTGCTGGGCGACGCCGATGATGATGCCGCCGATGATGTTGATGAAGACGACCAGAAGGCCCGCGACCGCGTCGCCGCGGACGAATTTCGAGGCACCGTCCATCGCGCCGAAGAAGCCGCTTTCGTCTTCCAGCGCCTTGCGCCGCTCCTTGGCGACCTTCTCGTCGATCAGGCCGGCGGAGAGATCGGCGTCGATCGCCATCTGCTTGCCCGGCATGGCGTCGAGGTGGAAGCGCGCCGCGACTTCGGCGATGCGCCCCGAACCCTTGGTGATGACGACGAAGTTCACGATCACCAGGATCGCGAACACGATAATTCCGATCACGAAATTGCCGCCCATCACGAAATTGCCGAAGGCCTCGATGACGTGGCCGGCGGCAGCCGTGCCCTCATGGCCCTTCGACAGGATCAACCGGGTGGAGGCCAGGTTGAGCGACAGCCGCAGCATGGTCGAGATCAAGAGGATGGTCGGGAACGCGGAGAATTCCAGCGGCGTCTGGATGAACAGCGAGGTCATCAGGATCAGGATCGACAGCGTGATCGAGATCGCGAGGAAGAGGTCCAGAATGATCGAGGGCAGGGGAAGGATCAGCACCACCAGGATGGTGAGGATGCCGAACGCCAGCGCGAGATCGCCGCGCTTGAGGATGTTGCCTATCTCGCCAAGGCTCGGAAGCCCGGTCCCCGGCGCCCCGCCGCCCTGACCTGCCGTGATATCCACCATCGTCGCTGCTTCCCCCCGCGTATGCCGGCCACGGGCGCCAAACGTCTGCGCGGCGGCCGAAGGACCACCGTTTCGAAATTGAGGCACCGCACTGGCGTCCACGGGTACTCCCCCGTTTTACGCGGCTGACGACACTCGACTTCACTTCACTGGGCAATTTTTGCCCGGTGTATGGTTAGTAAAGGGTTAACGGGTTGCTCGATCTCGTCATTCCGCGGCGCCGCGCCGGCGGCGAACCCGGAATCCCGCGGTAATCGGATCGAGATTTCCGGTTCAGTCCCGCGGGCTGCCCCGAAATGACGGATCGGGTCATGCTGCAGCGCACCGCGCATGCCTAATGTCGCGGCAATGCTCCTTGACCTCGCGGCATGGCCCACCGAAGTTGCGTCCCGTGCACGCCCCCTCCGATCACCGAGATTCGGCCCATTTCACCCCGGACTCCCGTCTGGCCTGGGTGCGGCTAATGCTGGCACTGGCGCTCGGATCGGTCGGCGGTGTCGGCATGTGGTCGGTCGTGGTCGCGCTGCCGGTGGTGCAGGCGGAATTCGGCGCGACGCGCGGTGCGGTGTCGCTGGCGTTTACGCTCACCATGCTCGGTTTCGGCCTCGGCGGCGTCGCGACGGGGCGAATCACCGACCGGTTCGGCATTGTCGCGGCGATGGCGCTCAGCATCGGCTTCCTCGGCGTGGCTTACGTGCTGGCCGGGCTTTCCACCACGCTGTGGCAGTTCATTGCGGTGTATTTCCTGATCGGGCTCGGCACCTCGGCGACCTTCGCGCCGCTGATGGCCGAGGTCTCGCACTGGTTCGAGCGCTACCGCGGGCTCGCGGTGACCATCGTCGCCAGCGGCAATTATATCGCCGGCACGATCTGGCCGCCGCTGATCACTTTCGGGATTCAGTCCGTCGGCTGGCGCACCACCCATATCGCCACCGGGATTTTTTGCGCCGTGACGATGACGCTGCTGCTCCTGGTGCTGCGCGCCCAGATCGGCGGGGCGAAGCTGCGCAATCACGACGACGCGCCGCCGCCGCGGGTCGATCTTGGGCTCTCGACCAATACGCTGACGTCGCTATTGTGCATCGCCAGCATCGCCTGCTGCGTGGCGATGGCGATGCCGCAGGTGCATATCGTCGCCTATTGCGGCGATCTCGGCTACGGCCCGGTGCACGGCGCCGAGATGCTGTCCTTGATGATGGCGTTCGGCATCGTCAGCCGCATCGGCTCGGGTTATCTCGCCGACAAGATCGGCGGCATCCCCACGCTTCTGATCGGCTCTGTGGCGCAGGGTTTTGCGCTGCTGTTCTATTTGTTCTTCGACAGCCTTTCCTCGCTTTATATCATCTCGGCGATGTTCGGCCTGTTCCAGGGCGGGATCGTGCCGAGCTACGCCATCATCGTGCGTGAATCGATGCCGGCGCGCGAAGCCGCGACCCGCGTCGGCATGGTGATCCTGGCTTCGGTGGTCGGCATGTCGTTCGGCGGCTGGGTGTCCGGCGTGATCTTCGACGCGACGGGCTCCTATGGTGCTGCGTTCATCAACGGGCTCGGCTGGAACGCGCTCAACATCACCATCATGGTCGGGCTCCTGCTGCGGGCGCGGAGCCGACTGGCGCTGGCGTAGGGACGTCATATCGCCTGGCCTTTAGCAGCATAAAGCCGATGAATTTCATGCGGCGATCACTTTGAACGGTTCGGCCGCATCTACTTGAGATTGTGGTAACCCCGGTGCACTATGCGCCCGTCGGCGGCAACAGGGGCGTGCCATGGCGGATCAGGGATCGCGATACGGACAGCCCACGAAATTCTGCGATATCGTCCTGAAGGGCGGCATCACCAGCGGTGTGGTCTACCCGCTGGCACTGGCCTCGCTGGCCGAGCAATACCGGTTTGCGAATATCGGCGGGACGTCGGCGGGAGCGATCGCCGCCGCCGCGGCTGCGGCCGCCGAGTACGGCCGCTACACCGAGGGGGCCGGCTTCGAACGGCTGGCCAGGATCCCCGATGAGGTAGGCCCGAACCTGCTCTCGTTGTTCCAGCCGGCACCGGTCCTGAAGCCGCTGTTCGACATCTTCGTCGCCGTCCTGAAGGCGAAGACGACGATGGGGCGTTTCATCGCCGTCGTCGCGGCCGCGATCGGCGGCTATCGGCTGAGCGCCTTGATTGGCCTGCTGCCCGGCGCCGTCGTCGTCGCGCTCGCGGTGGCGTATGGCGGCGGCGTGGGGCTTGTGGTCCATGGCCTGGTGCTGGCGCTGGCCGGCCTGATCTCGCTCCTGGTCTGGCGACTGTGGAAGGCGGCAAGCTCCGACCTTGTCGGCAACGATTTTGGCCTTTGTCCCGGCATTCGGCAGTCCTACTCCTCAAAGGAGGGATTCACCGATTGGCTGGCGCGGCTCATCAATGAAGCTGCGGGACGCAAGCAGGCGGATCCGCCGCTCACCTTCGGCGATCTGGCCTCGCCGCCCGGTAACCGGCCGGCAATTGTGCTGGCGATGATGACGACCAGCCTGATGGAGGAGCGTCCCTACACGTTGCCCTTGCCAAAGGATGACCGCCGCTTTGTGTTCGAGAGGGGCGAATGGGACCGGATCTTCCCCGGCGGCGTCATGACATTTCTCACCAGTCATTGTGACCGCTTCACCCCTCCCGCCGGAGAGCCCGGGGAATTCTATTATTTTCCCGATCCGGATCGGCTGCCGCTGATCGTCGCGGCCCGGATGAGCCTGAGCTTTCCGTTCCTGATTTCCGGTGTGCCGTTATGGCGCCGTGATTTCACCCTGCTGGAGGAGACCGAACGGAACAGGCTCAGGCGATGCTTCTTCAGCGACGGGGGGCTGTCGAGCAATTTTCCGATACACTTCTTCGATCATCTGATGCCGAACAGTCCAACCTTCGCCATCACCCTCGATGAATACGATGCCAGGCGAAATCGCGACAACGTCTGGCTGCCGCCAAACGCGCGCAGCGGAATCCAGTTGCCCATTCAGTCTTTCGCGGGCCTCGGCGGATTCGTGATGCGGCTTTTGTCGTCCGCCAAGGATTGGCAGGACAATCTGCAGAGCACGCTGCCCGGATACCGCGAGCGCATCGTGCATGTCGTGCTGGAAAAGGAGGAGGGCGGACTCAATCTGGCGATGAGCGAGGCGACCATCCGCAAGCTGGCGAATTACGGCGAGCAGGCCGGCGAGAAGCTGCGCGACGAATTCGACCTCGATGGACACCGCTGGCGCCGTTTTCTGGTCGCGATGGCCAGAATGGAAGAGACGCTCGATGAGGTCGCAAAGGCCTATGAACGGCTGCCCGGCGGCCCCGAGGCATTCGGCGACTTCCTGGCCCGCTATTCGGGGGCGCCGGATTCGTATGAGCAGGACCCGACGAGACTGCCTGAGATGCTGGAGCGCGGCGCGGAACTGGCCGCCAGCGGAACGAACTGGCGCGCGAAACCCACGATCCGCGAGGGCAAGATTCCGCAGCCGCCGACCAATCTTCGAATTACACCGAAGCCCTGAGCTACACCGCCTGGCCCGCCTTGAGCAGCACGCAGCCGGTGATCTTCATGCTGCCGTCCGCCTGCTGCTCCAGCGTGTACAGCGCGTCCCACGCTTCGCCGTTGGCGTCGACGATGTGAACGCGCTGGGCGATCTGGCCGTCCGCAACGCGCGTTTCGCCGAATTCGAAACTCCTGTGGCGATAGACCGGCGCAAAGCTGCGCTGGACCATCGTCATGAAGATGTCGGCCTGCGGATACATGTCGTGGATCGCGGGTGCCGCGTAGGAGTAGGCCGCCGCCGCATCGTCGCGGCCGAAGGCCTCGGCCTGGGAGCGGATGACGCTTTGCGCGGCGGCGACATCGTCACCGGCGCGGACGGGCGAAACCAGGCCGAGAAGAAGGACGGCAATCAGGACTATGGCGCGCATGAAGAGGCTCCCTCGACACTGCAGTTACGCGTTACCCGGCGCCGCGGTTTCAGCAGGGAATACTGAAATCAGCTTATCGGGAACCGGTGCTGCATCCCTATCGCTCCGCCACCGCGTCGCCCCAGGGCTGGGCGATCTCGCTGGCGCCGCTGTTGGTCGCGCCCTCGCGCAGTACCACGCTCGGGCAGGCGAACTTCATCGGAAACGTCTGCACGCGCGCTTCCTCGTAGTCGAAGCGCGCCCGCAAGGCTTCGCGCGCCGGCGCCGGCAGGCGCACATCGCCGATCACGACCGCGCCTTCGCTGGCATCGATGCGCGGCTGGTGCATCGCCGTTTCCAGATCCATCCCGTAATCCATCACGAAGGACAAAAGCTGCGTCACCGCCGGCAGGATGCGCCGACCGCCCGAGGCGCCGACGGCAAGCCTGCGGCCGTCGGCCGCCTGCGCCAGCACCGGCGTGTAATTGGTCAGGCAGCGCTTGCCGGGGCTGAGCGAATTGGGGCCGCCGGGCGTCGGATCGAACCACATGATGCCGTTGTTCATGGTGATGCCGCTCTGCGGAGCCACGAATTTCGAACCGAAGGTCGACAGCAGGGTCTGGGTCACCGCCGCCATGTTGCCCTCGCGGTCGACCACCGAGAAATGCGTGGTGCAGCTTGGCGCCAGATGCTCGGCGCCGAGCGCGCGCCGGCCGTCGGCATCGCCCATGTCGGACAGCCGTTCGCGGTAGGCCGATTGCAGCGCCAGCGCATATTCCGCGTAGGCCGCAGCATCCGGCCCGCCGCGCGCGGGCTGCAGGCGCTGCTGCAGCAGGTGCAAGGCGTGCGCCAGCGTCGGTCCGCAGGTGAGTTCGGGCGTCGCATAGACGGTGCCGCCGCGATAGGGGATCGCCAGCGGCTCGCGCAGATGAGCGCGGAAGCACGCAAGGTCCGCGACCGACAGCGCACCGCCCCCCGCCTGCACATCGGCGGCGATGCTGCGCGCCAGATCGCCCTGGTAGAAATCGCGCGGGCCCTCGGCCGCAAGATGGGACATCGTCGCCTTGAGCCGGTCCTGCGGCAGCCGCACGCTGGTCTTGATTCCCCATTGCGCGGTCGGTGGCAGGCCGTCCACGAGATAGGCGGCGGCGCTGGCGGGATAACGTCGCAAATCCGCCGCTGAACTCGCGATCATCAGCGTGGTCCACCAATCCACCGCGAGGCCATGGCCCGCGAGATCGACGCTGGGCGCGAGTAAATCCCGCCACGGCAATTTCGCGTGGCGGCGATGCGCTTCCTCCATGCCGGCCACCACGCCGGGCACGGCGACCGAGCCCGGACCGTGCAGATTGCGGTCGTCCTTCACGCGCGCCCAGGGGAAAAGGTCGGAGGCCGCGCCCGCGCCGGTCAGCGGATAGTCCTCGGGGCGAATGCCGCCGGGAGCACACATGCCGTAGTCGATCACCTCATAGCGGTTGTCGCGGGCGCGGTAGAGCACCATCGCGCCGCCGCCGCCGAGGCCGCTCATCCAGGGCTCCAGCACCCCCAGCGCGAACGTGGTCGCGATCACCGCGTCGATGCAGTCTCCGCCTGCCGCCAGCACGTCGGCGCCGATCTCGGCCGCCTTTCGCGATTGCGCGGCGACGATGCCGCCCTCGGAGACGGTGGCGGGTTTGCGGAATTGCTGGGCGTTGCTGAAGAGGTCGCTCATGCTGTTGCCTTTGTCGCTATCCAGTCCGGAGCGCAACACGGCGAGCGGAGTTCGCTCATCGGCCGAGTTGGCGCCGGACAAAAACCCGGACAAAAACAATGACACATCGCCGGCGATCCAGACAGCCGGACCCGTTGTTTCGGCGGCCCTATTTCGACGTCATTTCATAGACCCTGATGCTCGATATGTACGGATTGCTCCGCGCCATCCGTTCGGCGTCCTCGAGGCTGTCGGCGCTCACGACCGTAAAGCCGGTGATCGATTCGCGCCCCAGCGGCAAATCCCTGGTTCCGGCTTTGGAGATTTCGCGGCCGCCGCTGAAGCGGTCACCCATGTCGACGATGTTGCCTTTCATTGCGTCGAACCATTTGCCCCAGGCCGTCATGATTTCCGGCGTCGGCTTCTCGAATCCGTAATGCAGGAACATAAATTTTTTCACGGCTCACTCCTGTTGCGGGCGGTAGCATCACCCGCGGTTCGTCTGATGGTCACGACGCGCTTCCCGGTTACATCGCCGTCGTCGTCCCGCGCCGGCGTTCAGCCAGGTCGAATAATTGCGGCAGCTTGCGAACCAGCGCGGCCGATCCGCTGACCTTGGCGCGTTTCGCCGCCACCGCGGCTTCGAGCGAGATGCTCATCCCGATGATCTGAAGCACCGCGTCGAACGGCGCTTGCAGCGACCCCTTGCAGTCGGTGCCGCCCTTGCGGATGGTCGTGCCATTCCGGCCGCCTGCAATCGTAAAGGCCGCGGATTTGCTGTCATGGGTCACCACGAGGCCGATCGCGATGTCGGGAACAGGGGTGCGCCTGGCGATGGCATCGAGGCCAAGCAGGACCCAATCCGGCTCGAACGTATCTCCGGGAACCGGAGGAAACAGGAAACGGCCGCCCCAACGGATCAATTCCCGGATCGCGGGCTCGATCTCCCGGCCGATATCGGTCAGTTCATAGAGCTGTGCATTCGCCGGTCTTGGCAATGTCACCCGGCGAACCAGCTTGCTGTCGACCAACGCGTTGAGACGCGCGGTCAGCAGCGTCGGGCTCATGCCGTCCAGATGGTCCAGAAGATCGCCAAATCGCTTCGCTCCCAGCAGCAGCTCCCTGATGATCAGCAGCGTCCAGCGTTCGCCGATCAATTCAGCGGCGCGCGCAAGCGCGCAAAACTGCGGGTAATGAAGGTTGCTCATCCCTGAAAAATCGTTCCGTCTGCCATTCGCTTCAATTTCTGTGAGCAAGCGCGATCAAAGGTCCCACGATCAGGAATTGCACGACGGTGAAGGCGGTTTCGAGCACGACAAAATCCGGAATCGAGGCCATCGGATGCTTGGCCGCCACCGCCAGCGTCGTAAACGACCATGACAACAAGCCGGCACCGAGCCCGTAGAGCAGGCCGTTTCTAAGGACCGCACTGCGATGGCAGGCGAATACACGGGGAAACACCCACGAAAAAACCATCGCCTGGATCAGCATGGAAGCCAGCCCGAACGGGATGATCGGGTCGGCGCGGTAGATCTGCAGCGCCTGATAGCTCTGCTCGAACAGAACGAGATGCCAGACAAACGCGATCGGAAATGAGGGCACCAGATAGGCGGCCATGCCCAGCCAAAAGCCGCGGGTGCCAGCCGAGTAGCTGGGGTCGGATGCGATCGTCATCGGTATCAGCTCCCTTCGGCGGCTTGCGCCGCGGCACCAGCAGCTTTTCGTCCCTGCGGGGTTCATTACTACATTTACTGTAGTACACAGTACATAAAATGGAGTCAATGCGCGACTCGAACGGCGGAGCAAAATTCGACTGTCCATGCGGGAATATTCGGCTGATCCCGCTGAGGAGCGGGTTCGAGAGCAATTCGATTACCGCTTCGAAGATGACCCGGTTGGGCAATCTTCGCTTCGAGAACAGCTCGTTTTCTCACGTCGTCGGGAGCCGTTGAGTGAAGCTGTCCATACCGGACTGCACCGGAGCCATGATCCGTTGGGCCTTGCGGTGACCATCGACGGATTCCGGCGCATCGGTCAGGCGATCGCGCGCCACTCGAAGACGATCGCGCTCAAGGACGGCATGAGCCAGTTCTTGCGGATGTCTCGCGGGCGAAGCGACTCCGTTCGGACCATGGAATGTCGTTCTCGCTATCGGCTCGCGCGTAGGTTGGGTGGCTGCAGAACCTTGCCGCTGCAATCTGAGATCGCCAACAACTCGCGCGGATGGCCGCCTTCAGAGACGCTGCAGTGCAACATCTCAGATGAACACTTCTCTAGAGGCGGAACTTGACGCATACTTCGTTGCAAGAATTAAATCATGATCATGGGGCCGTCATGAAACTCAACGACATCAAATCACTGCCGCTTGAAAAGTTGTGGGACCTTCGTGAGAAAATCATGCGGGCGCTCGCCACGAAATTGACTGCGGAAAAGAGCGTGCTCGAGGTCCGGTTGCAGAAACTCAACAGCCAAAGTCAAATGTATCAGGTTGGCAAAGCACGCAAATCGTATCCGTCCGTTCTCCCCAAGTACCGCAATCCGAACGAACCTTCCGAAACCTGGGCAGGAAGAGGAAGACAACCTCGTTGGCTAGTTGCGGCTCTCAAATCCGGAAAACAAATTGACGATTTTCGAATTTGAACAGTTCCCGTTCAGGCCGTTCCATGTAGCGGCTCGATTATGACTGCCCGTCAAGGCTACCAGTTCGGCCTGCTGAACGGCCTGCCGCAGGAGCAGCAACTCCGCGTATCGAGCAGCTAGATCCTGCTCGGGATCTTCGCAGGTCACCGGGTTTGCCTGTCTCGTCTGATGTATCTTTTGTGTCATGGTTCCGGTCCTGGCTGCCAATGCTATCGGTTGTCGGAGCAAACGGCTTTGGGGTTCAATACAACCGAAAAAAATCGTCCCGCGTTTGGAGTCCTTTCCAAGGGAGTCCTGCCGGCTTTCGCTCGTCAAGCTTGATGGCCGGGATGTGAACCGGACATGAACCGAACGTGCGGCCGCCATTCATCTTTTGGCGCTGTTCCATCGCCAAGCGACCTGAACTCGCCAGGGGAGGTGGACGCTTCGTCCTTCTCCACAAGGCGGTATCCACAAGGCGGTGGCCCGCGGCTGCATGGGCAAGACGTCCAATTAGCCGGCCTTGAACGGCGAAACGCTTTCGACGAAGAGACGAATGAGACCAGGTTGCGTACGTACACCCGTCTTGTCAAAAATGCTGGTGACGTGAAAGCGCGCTGTGGTCGGCGAGATGCCCAGTACGTCAGCCGCCATCGGTACGGAGCCTGTGTCGATGACGGCGCGCAGTACGCGGCTTTCCTGCTTCGTCAATGCGAAACGCTCGGAGAAAGCGGTAATTGCAGCCGCTCCGGCGCCGTCCAGGCGTCGGATAAATACCAGAAAGCTCGTCGCCCGGTCGGCGCCGAGCGTGGTGCGTTGGTTGCTGTCGAGCGGCATCATGTGCAGGATGAAATCCCGCTCGTCCGCATCGGTAATCGGCAGGGAGACCGCCTTGCCGCGAAGGGCCATGGGGCCTACCGCCGCCGCAGCCAAGGCCTCCTGCAGCAGCCGATCCGGCTCGCGAGCCAGAAGCTTGAAATGCCCGTTGGCGAGGCTAACCGGCCCCTGCTCATCGACCATCTGGGCTCCGGCGGCATTGGTGTGAACAACCCGCCCGGCGACATCAAGGAGAAACATTCCGGCGGCGAGCGCATCCATCGCCGTGCCGAACGTAGCCGCTTGCACTTGCGCCAGATCGATAGCCTTGCTGATAAGGGCTGCGCGGCGGATATGGGGTACGATCAGTTTCATGCGCAAACGCGCTTCGTCGTCGACGAGGCCGTGTTTTTCGGCTCGCATGATCGAGAAGCCGACCGAGCTTGTCGGTAGCCTTTCCAGATTTGCGAATGCAGCATCGACCAGGCCCTGGGGAGCCGCCCATTCCCGGTAAAATCTGGTCCCGCTGAATTCGTCGAATGACATGAATTCGGAGCCCGCGTGCACCTCTTCGATCGGGCAAAACACCTGGAAAGGTTGAAGAGGATTGAGGGTCAGGTATGTCTCGAAATAGGCTCGCTCCCACTCGGGAGCGAGGCCGATTTGGAAAAAATTGTTGCCGATCGGGCGGACCGAATCGTGCCAGTAAAGACTGGCGACTTGCCCCCCCACATAATCGCGCGCGCCTTCCAGCGCATCGATCCACCGCTCCGGATCGAGAGCGGCATCATAGAAGGTGCCGACCAAATCGGAAAAAAACTCGGTTTCTGACGCGTCCAATATTTCCTCGAATATTTCAGCAAATATCGCGTTAGGTTACCGCATCTTCCGTCCTATTCCGTCTCAAGGCAAGAGCGGCTCCGGCGATTTTCCCATAGGATCGTAGGGGTGACAGTCGGCCGTCGCTTCTTTAGTTTTTAGAAACCAAATTCTGGAGTTTTTCCAAAAAATCGATTTCCCGGTCAGCTTCAAGCGAAATGGCCGATGCGACTGGGCAAGTGGCGCCGAAGCCGGTCTTTTGGCGGAAAATCGGCGGACATTCATAGGCTGGTCTTGACGTAATCGAGACCTTTCGACGGGGCGAAAGAGATGCTTTGCACCATTCGAAAACTGGGCCCGGATGCTCGACTTTGCCGAGCCCTTGGCCGAGCCCTTCGAAGAAGGGTAATCGAAGGGCTCCTGGGCGTGACGGTTCTGTTTGTTTTGCAAAACGCTGTCGAAGCCGTGCCGCTTGATTGCCTTGTCGTCCCGCAGCGCACGGCGGACGTTGCGTTCGGAACCAGCGGCGTCGTGGAGGATATCCTGGTCGACCGCGGCGATCGGGTGAAAAAGGGCGACCTCTTGGGGCGGCTCGATGCTTCGATCGAAGCGGCAAATCTAGCCATCGCCAGGGAGCGACTCTCGGAAGTTGCCACGCTTCAATCTGCGCGGGCGCAACTGCGAACGACAAAAATCAAATTTCAACGCAACGAAACGCTTCGCGATAAAGAGATCGTCGCTGCCGCGAAGTTCGAAGACGCTGAACTCGAAAACGAGGTTGCGCGAATTAGGGTTGTCGAACAGGAAGAGGCGCAGCAACTCAAGCAATTGGAGGTTCGTCGCGCGGATGCAGCTTTAGCGCTGCGCTCGATGCGAAGTCCGTTCGAAGGCGTTGTCGTTGAGCGCCATGTCGCGCCGGGCGAATACGTCGAGAATCGCCGTGCGATCACGGTTGCGCAGATAGATCCCGTCTATGCGGATGTCATCGCGCCAGCAGCCATGTTTGCCCGGTTCACGAAAGGGCAGAAAGTCAAGGTCACCTTGTCGCAGCCGAATCCGATCGAGGTCGTCGGCGAGGTTTCTGTCATTGATCCCTACGTTGATGGCGCCTCTGAAACGTTCCGTGTGCGCATCGCCATTGCAAATCCGGATTATTCGGTCGTGCCTGGATTTCGCTGCCTGGCACAAGTTGCAACCGATAACCCATGATGTCTCGTGCCGTAATGTGTTGTGCGACGCCAACTTAGCTCTCGTGACTTTGAACCAAAGCGGATACTGGCAATGACAATCCAAAATGACGGTCCTTTTCTGGCTGCCGCGGCCGTTTGTCGCGATGCGCTTATTGTTGTCGAACTGTGTTCGAGGCTGGCTAGGCTACCATCAATCGGATGAAGCCCTCCGACGACGAATGATCTTGCGGCACCTATGCATAATCTAGCGGTAGTGATGAACTTTATTTTCGCGGCACGAAGGCGTTAGCCAAGCAATATCCATCGCCGATCGTTTTTGCGTCAATAACAACAGAGCTGCTGCCTTAAATTGCGGAGAGTAGACATGACGTTGGGGCGCGCGAAACGAGGCTGGTTCGATCGCAAACGAGCCGATCGGCGGCAAAGATCCGCTCACGTCGAAGCACTCGCCAATCCCGACCGCGGCGCCTACCGCCATACCATCGAGCGGCTCGAGAACCGCATTCTGATGTCGGCGGACCCTCTGCATTTTCTCGCCGCGCCCAACGTTGCGCAGGACCTGACACTGAGCCTGGTGGACAAGGCCGGGATCCCCACCATCCAGATCATGGACACGGCATCATCCCTCGTCCTTGCCCAGCAGGCCAAGTCAGCGACTTCGTCGGTCGATATCACGCTCTCCAAGCAGGCCGACACGATCCGTATCAAGAACGACTTTTCCGCCATCGTGCCGGTGACCGTCGATGGCCTGACCGGCACGGACACGCTGGTCGGACCCTCGCTGGCTTCCGGCGCAACCTACACCATCACAGGCGTCAATGCCGGCCTGGTCGCGGGCGTCACCTTCTCCCATATCAGTGCCGTCCAGGGCGCCAGCGGCAGCATCAATTCATTCATCTTCAATCCCGGGGGAGTCCTGTCCGCGGGCATCGATGGCGGCGCGGGCGGACAGAACACGCTGACGGGATCGTCGACGGGGGGCACTTTCACGCTCGCCGCCGCAGATGCCGGAACAGTCAAGGAAGCGGGCGCGTCGGTATCGACCGCGTTCTCCAATGTCGGTTTCCTGCAGGGCGGCAGCGGTGCCGACACCTTCCAGTTCAAGACCGGCGCGTCGCTGTCTGTCGGACTTGATGGCGGCGGCGGTGCGAACGCGATCATTGGCCCCGCAACGAGTACCACATACACGGTGAGCGGCAGTGACAGCGGAACCGCCGCGGGCACCAGCTTTTCGAATATCGGCAAGCTGCAGGGCGCCAACGGCATTTCGGATCAGTTCAACATCCTGTCGAACACCGCCTCGCTGTCGGTCGGCATCGATGGCGGGACGGGGTCTGTCAATACGCTCACCGGACCGAGCACCGGAGCCACCTTCGAAATCACCGGCCGTGACAGCGGTCATGTCGGCGGCGTGTCGTTTACCCATGTCGGCCAGTTGATCGGCGCGGACAATGCGCCCGACACCTTCCTGATCGATGCCGGGGCTTCGCTCAGCACCGGCCTCGACGGCGGCGCTGGCGGCGGCAACCAGCTCGACGGTCCCGATACCGGCGCCAGGTTTACGGTCTCAAGCGCCGACGGCGGGCGCATTCAGGAAACCGGTGCGGCCGTTTCGACCGTGTTCAAGAATATCGGTCAGCTTCAGGGTGGATCCGGTGCCGACAGCTTCGTACTGACGGCCACAGGCGGGCTTTCAACGGGCATCGATGGCGGCGGCGGCGCCGACACCATCGTTGGTCCGGCAGTCAGCACCACCTTCAATGTGAGCGGAAGCGACGCCGGAACGGTTGCGGGTATCAATTTCACGCGTATCGGCAAGCTGCAGGGCGCCAACGGCGTCTCGGACCAGTTCAACATCCTGTCGAACGGCGCCTCGCTGTCGGTCGGCATCGATGGCGGAACGGGGGCTGTCAATACGCTCACCGGCCCCAGCACCGGTGCGACTTTCGAGATCACGGGCAGCGACAGTGGTCGCGTTGGCGGCGTGTCGTTCACGCATGTCGGCCGGCTGATCGGCGCGGACAACGCGCCTGACACCTTCATTGTCGACGCGGGCGGCTCGCTCAGCAACAGCCTCGATGGCGGTGCGGGTGGCGGCAACCAGCTCGACGGTCCCAATAC
>Ga0209069_10000725_pt1 | contig 15707 bp, 18 predicted proteins | sample Str013_2_FD_187202 | JGI IMG/M metagenome (GOLD analysis project Ga0209069, IMG submission 187202) | Freshwater sediment microbial communities in response to fracking from Pennsylvania, USA - Straight Creek_MetaG_SC_2013 (SPAdes) (version 2) | ecosystem: Environmental > Aquatic > Freshwater >...
CCTTGGCTTGGTCAGAGCGGAACTTGTCGGTGATCAATTGCTGGAAACGTTGTGCCGCCATGGTAGCGGATTCGGGCAACAGCTTGCTGTCAGCAGTGTAGATTTTATCAATGGTTACTTTGCCTAGCGCCGAGTCACCCACCACATGGGCATGAACGCCACCACCCGGTGAGGGCTGTGCCGTGGCCAGAAGCATTGTCTTGACATCATAGCGGCGGCGCAAGGCTTCCAGCTTCAGGATATTATTGGCAGCAATGTCTTGTGGCCCCATAATGGCCTGATCTTCAGCATCGCCCAGTGGAATAATGATTGGAATCTGTGCCTGCGCGGCGTTCAATGAGACCCAGGCACTGCGCCATGGGTTCTCACCCCACAACTGCGTCTGGCCATTGTCATCCACCCATACCGGAACAATCATCATCGGCGGGCCCTGCTCATCCGGCAGTTTTACACCGTAATTGGAAAGCAAAGGTTTCAGCCGATCAGGCAAGAAGCGCACAGTGAACTTGCCCACATAGTGTCCAGGGCCGATGGTTTCTTCTTCAATGGACAGCGATTTAAGCAGCGGTAACACGTCTTTGCGGTCCAGTTTAGCCAAGGCCACCGCAACATCATCCCCACCCAAGTTTTGGCCCAGCTTTGAAAGGGCCACTTGTTGCACTTCCAGCAACGCCTTGTCTTTGGCCGCCTTTGCTGAAACATCCTGCTCATCCACCACCACACCTTGAATGGCAAAGGGGCTGGTTTCTACCGGTCCAGCCGCAAGGGAAGCCCCAGTCGTAAGGCACAGTACAAGGGTAGTTGTGAGCGTAATTTTCGTCAAATGATGGATGCTTTGTGAGTGGGGCTTTATTGCGGTTCAGAATCTGCTAGGGGTTTGGCACATTTCACCCCTTTGAGGCAAACGCGTGGCATGACGGCGAAATCGAACTCACTTTCTTATGCGGACGCTGGCGTGGATATCACAGCTGGCAACGATCTGGTTGACCTCATTAAGCCTTTGGCGAAATCTACCCGGCGCAAGGGTGCTGATGCGGCTTTGGGCGGCTTTGGCGGCTTGTTTGATCTGAAGGCCTGCGGCTTCAAAGACCCCGTTCTGGTGGCCGCCAATGACGGTGTGGGCACCAAATTGAAGCTGGCCATTGATGCGCATATACACACAACAGTGGGCATTGATCTGGTGGCCATGTCAGTGAATGACTTAGTGGTGCAAGGTGCTGAACCACTGTTCTTCTTGGACTATTACGCGACCGGCAAGTTGGATGTGCAGGCCGCGCGTGACGTGATCGCAGGCATTGCCGATGGCTGCAAGCAGGCAGGCTGTGCCTTGATTGGCGGCGAAACCGCTGAAATGCCCGGCATGTATCATGGCGGCGATTATGACCTCGCGGGTTTTGCCGTGGGTGCGGTTGAGCGCAAAAAGATTTTGCCGAGCAAGACTGTCAAAGCGGGTGATGTGATATTGGGCCTCGGCTCAACCGGCCCGCATTCCAACGGCTATTCGCTGATCCGCAAGATTGTCGAAGTTTCAGGTTACCGTCTGAATGATGCTGCCCCCTTCGCCAAAGGCCATACGGTGGCGCAAGCCCTGCTCACCCCGACACGCATTTACGTGAAAAGCATTTTGAAGATGCTGAAGAAGCACACGTCGATCAAGGCCTTTGCCCATATTACTGGTGGCGGTTTCACCGAGAATATCCCGCGCGTCTTGCCTGCAGGAACTGTGGCTGAGATTGATCTGAATACTGTGCCATATCTGCCGGTGTTCAAATGGTTGCAGGCCCAAGGCGGTGTTGCCGAAGCTGAAATGTTGCGCACTTTCAATTGCGGCGTGGGCATGATTGTTGTGGTGGCTGCCAAGGATGCCAAAGTGATTGCTGCTGGTTTCAAACGGGCTGGTGAGAAGGTTGTCACCCTCGGCAAAATCGCCAAGCGCAAAGGCAAAGAGCCGCAAGTGCGCTATTCAGGCTCACTCGCTGAATGAAGAAGCGCGTTGGCGTTTTGATTTCGGGCACCGGCTCCAACATGAAAGCCTTGGTGGAAGCGGGCCGCGCACAAGGCAGCAACTTTGAAGTCGTCTGCGTGGCCTCAAACAAGGCGGACGCTGGCGGCATCGCTTGGGCGCAGACACAGGGGTTGAACACCAAAGTCCTCAGCCACAAAGACTATGCCACACGCGAAGAATTCGACGCCGCCTTGAATGAATATCTGCAAAGCAAGCGTTTGGATTTGATCGCCTGTGCGGGTTTCATGCGCATCATGACGCCTGTTCTCATCACACCCTGGCAAGGCAAGATGCTCAACATCCATCCTTCCCTGCTTCCCAAATACAAAGGCTTGCACACGCATCAGCGTGCCATCGAGGCCGGCGATAAAGAAGCGGGCTGCAGCGTGCATTGGGTGACGGCAGAGCTCGACGGTGGGCCGGTGATCGCCCAAACCCGTGTGCCGATTTCGGCGGGAGAAACGCCAGAGACTTTGGCAGCACGGGTGTTGGCTGAAGAACATCGGCTGTATCCGAAGGTGATTTCCAATATCACGCGAAAAGTAATTTAATTATTGTTTGACAATAATTTTTTGATGTGTGACAAGAGCACCCAGAGGTGAACCATGTCAATTGAACCGATGCCGCAATCCAATGAAAATCTGAAGCTGCAAAACAAGATCGGGTGGATTTGCCAATCCATTCGCTGGCTGACGGTTCTCTGGCTGGTCTGGATGCTATTCCGTTTGGCGCAACCGCTGTTTTATCTCCCGCATTTTGTGGAACAGATTAACGCGGCGCATAATTTGCCAGAAGGCACCATCACCCAGCAAGGCGCCATCAATAACCGGCTGGTGGCACTTTTTGTTTGGGCCTGCACGGCAAGCATCGGAGTAGCGGCCTGGAACTTGATGTCAACCTATCTGCGCGGTGAGATATTTTCAGAGGCTGCGGCAGTGAAACTCAAGCGTCTTGGCCAAGCCGCGCTATTTGCAACAGTGGTGAGCATTGCGCTGCGCCCCTTGCTCTATCTTGTCATGTCTCAGAGCCTGCTCAGCACGGTTCCACTCAGTGCCTATTTCATGCCGCAAGACCTGCTCTATCTGCTGATCTCGATCTTTATTCTCAGCCTCGCGCAGATTTATCATGCCGCCGCTGAGATCAATGCCGAAAACGAGAGCTTCGTCTAATGCCCATCATCGTCAATCTTGATGTGATGCTGGCCAAGCGCAAGATGCGTTCCAAGACGCTGAGTGAATTGGTGGGCATCACCGAGCAGAACATCTCGCTGCTTAAATCCGGCAAGGTGAAGGGCATGCGTTTTGATACGCTGGAAGCCATTTGCAAGGCGCTGGATTGCCAGCCGGGGGATATATTAGAGTTTAGGCCGGATTAAATTTTCCGCTTCACGCTCTTTCTTCCAGCGCGCCAAAAGCTTCAAGCGAGACTCACGATATTTCTCGTCCAACACCGTCATTTCTGAAATGCGGTCTGTGCGAAAATGGCGAAAGCCCTGTCGCATTTCACACCAAGCCACGATCAGTCGCTGAACGTCAAAATAGGAAATCGCAATCGGCCAGATCATCCGCTGCGTTTCGCCACCGCGCTCATCTTGATAAGCCATGTGGATTTTATTTTGAGTTCGAATGGCCTTTCGCACCAGCCCTACATCTATGCGTTCTGGAGCAACGTTGAAGGCTGGTGGTGTAATTAACGGGGCATCCAACAAGGCACCGCGCATGGGCTCAGGCAGTACAACCAATATTTTCGCAACCACATCTTCGGCGGCGCGTTGCAATGCCAGATCACCACGCCTGCGCACCCATGAAAGCCCCAACATGATAGCCTCCAACTCATCTGCTTTGAACATCAAAGGCGGCAGATCATAGCCCTCGCCCAACACATAACCCACGCCGGCCTCACCACGAATCGGCACACCGTCGGTGATCAGATCGGCGATGTCGCGGTAAAGTGTGCGCAACGAAACTTCCAGCTCTTCAGCCATGTGTTTGCCCGTCACCGGCCTGCGGTGGCGGCGGAGCAGTTGGATTACGCGCAACAGTCGATCGGCTCTTCTCATGTAAATTCTCTACCGCAACACTGCTGACACCATGTTGTCAGCAGCGTGGCAGTATGGCAACTTCATTCAACGGAGAACCCCATGCTCACCCTTCACGTCTTCGGCCCTCATTTCGGCCTGCCCGATGGCAGCCCATTTTGCATCAAAGCGCTGACGCTGATGAAAATGTCTGGCTTGCCATTTGAAACCAAGGTGATGAGCTTCAAACAAGCACCCAAAGGCAAGGCGCCCTATCTGGTTGACGATGGCAAGACCATCGCGGACAGCCATTTCCTGATGCGCCACCTGGAAACAGCCCATGGCGCAACTTTCGCCGCTGGCTACAAGCCGGAAGAGCTCGCCAAAGGCTGGGCCGTGGCACGCATGTTGGAGGAACATTTCTATTTCCTTTCGATGAATATCCGTTGGCTGCGCGACGAAAATTTTTGGAAAGGCCCATACCAGTTCTTTGCGGCAGCGCCTGCCCCCATCCGTCCACTCATCGCGCGGATCGTGCGCAAGAAAGTGGCCAAGACCCATCATATGCAGGGTCTGGGCCGCCATACACCTGAAGAACGCTTTGAGCTGGCCAAGGGCGATCTCGTCGCCATTGAAGCCATGTTGCAGAAGAGCCGTTATTTGCTAGGTGACAGGCCATGCGCGGCAGATGCTTCGGTGATGGCTTTTATCTGGGCCGCTGAATGCCCCTTTTTCAAAAGCGAAATCGGCGATTATATTCGCACCAGCCCGGTGCTGATGAATTACTTGCGCGAAATGCAGCAAAGCTATTTCCCTGAATACAAAATCTGATTACTGTGGGGCATGAGCAAAGCCCCACAACATTCCATCATCATCGACACAGACCCCGGCCAGGATGACGCGCTGGCCATTCTTTTGGCCTTGGCTTCACCCGAAATTGAACTAATTGGGGTGTGCGCCGTGGCGGGCAATGTGCCGCTCTACATGACGGAAGTGAACGCACGAAAAGTGTGTGAGCTTGCGGGCAGGCCTGAAACCAAAGTTTTCGCTGGTGCCTCGCGCCCCATGTTGCGCAGTTTGGTGACGGCAGAACATGTGCATGGCAAAACCGGGCTAGATGGCCCTACTTTGACCGAACCCACCATGCCGCTGCAAAAGCAATTCGCAGCGGACTTCATCATTGAAACCCTGATGCAGCGCCCCGCCAATACGGTGACACTTTGCACCTTGGGGCCGCTCACCAACATTGGGCTGGCGCTGGTGAAAGAACCGCGCATTGCGTCTCGCATTAAGCGCATCATCGCCATGGGCGGCGGTTGGTCTGAGGGTGGCAACATCACGCCAACAGCTGAGTTTAATATTTATGTAGACCCGCACGCGGCCCGGCTGGTTTTTGCATGTGGTGCGCCGATCACTTTGATCCCGCTAGATTGCACCCACAAGGCCCTGTCCACCCGCGCCCGCGTTGAGCCCTTCCGCAACATGAAAAACAACACAGGGCCTGCCGTGGCACAGATGCTGGATTTCTTTGAGCGCTTCGACGTCGAAAAATATGGCTCAGACGGTGGGCCGCTGCATGATCCATGTGTTGTCGCTTGGCTGCTGCATCCAGAACTTTTCAGCGGCAAAGATGTGAATGTGGAAATTGAATGCGAAAGCGAACTCACCATGGGTCAAACCGTGGTGGATTGGTGGCGCGTCACTGCCCGCAAACCCAATGCACACTTTGTGCGCGAGATTGATTCAGATGGCTTCTTCAAGCTGCTGACCGAAAGGTTGCGCACGCTGGCCTAACCTTTCGCACCGCCTTCACATGCCGTGTTTTTGCGTCTTCAAATAATAATTGGCCTGCTTGCCATAGATCATCCCGCGCAAGAACACGCGCAGGCGTTCTGATTTGCGTAAAGGTGCCAAAACTGCCTGCATCACATCATGCGCCACAACCTTTGCCGCATCACGCAGCGGGGAAACGCCGGGTGGTTTTTGTGGCAGGCCGTAGCTGCGCAGCGTTCCGTTCATGAGGCGAATTTTATTCAAGCGCTTCACTTCAGGCGTTTTCCAAGTCATCGCCATTGAGATCGAATAAGTGTCTCCCGTGCTCACCCAATGCGGATGGGTGTAGGGAATATGCACCGCATCGCCCGGTTTCAGCGAATGCATTGTGCCACGTTCTTCATACCAGGCCTCATATTTGCGGTTGCGGTGCACGGCCGGCGAGATTTCCATCGAGGCTTCATCCACCAGCTTGCAATCGGCATTGTCAAAGGTGTGCATGAACTTGTCACCTTTGAGTTGGATCAGGATGTTCTCTTCCATGTCGATGTGGAAAGGTGTTGTGGCCTTGGCCGATGACACGAAGATATAGCCTTCGAGATCGGAATAGTTGGACGCATCAAGCCCCGCTGCCGCATTGGCCTCACGCACAAATTGTTCCAACACGGCCCTATAAGCCGGGTCTTTTTCCACGCGTTTGATCACCATCCAGGCACTGGCGGTTTCAATCGATTTGATCACGGCTTCGGCAGACATGTCGATCTTTGGCACGTCTTCTGGCTTCACACCCACAGCAACCTTGCCGGAATTATATTCAATACCATCACGCGGCATGGATTTTGCCAGCTCCACCAATCGCGGCAGTTCAAACAGCGGATTGCCGACAAGCCCATGTTGCAGCACAAATGGCTTTTTCAGGAAGTTGGCGGCGATCAATTTGGAATCAGTGGTGACAACGCTCATGATTTTTTCCTTCCAGTAAGGCTGAGAAATGCGGCTTTGGCCATGGCGCGCAGTTTGGCATCAAGCCTCAGGCCAATTAGAACGTTTTGAAATTTCCAAGTTGGATAATGCGCCGGAGCAATCAGCACATCCGCCATATCAATTCTATCCCGCCAAATGCGGTTGATCATCGGGTGATTTGGGATGGCGCAGCTATCGACGGTTTCAAGCCCGGGCTCAGCGAAAAACGCCTGCGTGGCATCCAGCACCAGCAACACGCCGGGTGAGTATTTTGCAAATGCCTCATCGTAAGCAATTTTGATAATCTGGGCCTGCGTGCCAGAAACAATACCGAACAAAGACGCAATGGGCTTGCCGTTGAAACACAGCACCCAAAACCGCAGACGCCCAGATCTTTGCAACCGCTCGCAGATTTTATAAAATGCTGACGAGCGCGCTGGCTTGCTTTTTATGGCCGTGCCGCGTTTCCCTTTCCAGCCCCTGGCTTCCAGCTCAACATAATCATCAACGAAAGTGACAAAGTCGCTGGATTGATTCAGCATTTCAAGCTTCAGTTCGCCCTGCTCTGCCAACCGATTACGAAGTCGCTTGAATTCCTTGCGGCGTTTCTGGTCAAAATTATCGATCAACCATTGCTCAAAACAGCCTTTCACGTTCAAAGCCGCGCGCTGCCATTGCGTCATAACCTGTATTTGCCCACCAGCCAGTTTGAGCTGCTGGTAGAATTGGCAATCCAGCGCCATATCTCTCAATAGAATTGGTCTTTGCAGCTGATTGACCAGCGCCAAAACGGTTTCCTGAGACATGCCCTGCGCCACCAACGGCAGGCTGCTGCAAGTGAAGTCTGAAGTGGTGCTGCGATCATGGCTGCCCGTTGATTGCACGGGCAAAGCCAAAAACAGTTCATCGGCCTGCGTGATGGCAAAAACTTTAGCTTTGGGGTTCTCAGCCAAAAGCGGCAGCTGCATTTCGGGCAGCATCATGCAAGATGGCTCTTGCGCCCTATGCCCCAACTTTGTCCAAGCTGTTTCAAAACGCGCCATATCACCCGAAGGCACGCTTTCAAAACTCAAGCTTTTCCACACATCTGCCAAAATGCCCGCCCCAATTTATTATTTTGGATACTATGCAAGAAGCAGGTTAAATTGCCTGTCGTGGTCGCAAAAAAGCAAAGCCAGCGTTAACGCTGGCTTTACAAGTTCGATAAAACTTTATTGAAGCTTAGGTGTCGGACTTCACATCCAAAACCTGACGGCCATTATAGGTGCCGCTCTTCAGGTCAATGTGGTGTGGACGGCGAAGTTCGCCCGATTTCTTGTCTTCAACCACAGTCACAATCTGCATCTTGTGGCCAGAACGGCGCATGCCAATGCGGCTTGGGGTCATTTTTCTGCGTGGAACTGCCATGTTAAACCTCTGATATCATATAACAAAAGAAAAATGGGCAGCAACCTGCCCAAAATTGATAACCGCTCTATAGCGATGGATTCTAATCTAGGCAAGCCAGATACGCGCCCATTCCATCCATGTTATCGCGGATATGGCCCGCAATCATCCTTAATCGGGGCGAAGGGTGGCCCGCATCGCGCTTGAACGGGTTAGGCAAGCTGGCGGCAAGCAAAGTCGATTCGCCCATCGTCAGCCGCGCCGCTGGCTTACCGAAGTGAAATTGCGCGGCGGCCTCAGCGCCGTAAACCCCCGGTGCCCACTCCACCACATTGAGATAGATCTCCATCAACCGCCGTTTGCTCAACACGCCGTCCATGTAATAGGCCAAGGGCATTTCCAATCCTTTGCGGATCACACTGTGGCCCTCCCACAAATAGAGGTTCTTGGCCAATTGCATCGTGAGAGTTGAAGCCCCACGTGATGGGCCATCCTCGCCGCTATCCATCGCGTCTTGCAGCTCAGTCCAATCCACCCCGTGGTGGCTGCAAAAGCGCTGATCTTCTGCTGCCAGAATGGCGCGCGGCAAATCCGGCGCGATATCCGCCATGGCACGCCAACTTTTATGGATGCCGTGGCCAGCGAACAATCTGAACAGCATGAGATTGGTGATTGGCACAGGCACCACGGTATAGAGCACCACAGTCACCAGCGGCCAAGCCAGAATGAACACGATAACCCGCTTCAACCATTTTAGCCAAAGCGGCCCGGAATTCCAAAAGGTTTTGAATTTCTGGCGTATTGGCATTAGGTGAGCTTAGTTCATTCCTGCACAGAGAGAAACCCGTGGCGGCTTCATTTGAAATAGTCTTGGCGCAAACGGCAGCCCAGTTTGAAACCTGTCTCACACAACTCTTGCCGGAGAACAAGGCCAACCGCCTGCAACAAGCCATGCGCTATGCCACCTTGGGCCAAGGCAAGCGCTTGCGGCCTTTCTTTGTGCTGGAAAGCTGCGCCTTGCACGGCGTGCCCGAGGCGCGCGCTTTGCGCATCGGCGCGGCGCTGGAAATGATCCACTGTTATTCGCTGGTGCATGATGATCTGCCCGCCATGGACAACGACGATCTGCGCCGTGGCTTGCCCACCACGCACAAGAAATTCGATGAAGCCACCGCCATTTTGGCTGGTGATGGATTGCTGACTTTAGCGTTTCAGGTAGTCGCTGAAGCCGGTGAGCCCGCCGCCTTGATCGCAGCACTGGCCCATGCCGCTGGCCCGGCTGGCATGGTGGGTGGGCAGATGTTGGATATGCAAGCAGAGACAAAGGGCTTTGCCTCACTCGAAGAAATTTCCGCCATGCAACATGGCAAGACGGGCGCGCTATTTGAATTTGCCTGCATCAGCGGGCCTATCATCGCAGGAGCCGATCTCGCACCCTTGCGCAACTATGCGCGTAATATTGGCCTCGCATTTCAAATCGCTGATGACATTCTTGATGTTGAAAGCGATGCCGCCACCTTGGGCAAAGCCACCCAGAAAGACAGTGCCAAGGGCAAGAAGACTTTTGTTGATTTCCTGGGATTGGAAGGTGCAAAGGCCGAAGCATCACACTTGGTGGCACAAGCCAAAGCAGCAATTTCTTCTTACGGCACGCGCGGTGAAAAGCTTCTGGCCGCAGCAGACTTCATCATTTCGCGCCAGAAATAATGCGCTTGGCCGCATCATAATTATCAACGCTGTAAACCCAGCCGCGGCGGATCACATATTTCCATTTCAGTTTGTCAGAAGTCGCCACATCTTCTGGCGTGGTGCCCATCATTTGGTCGGTGGACGGATCTTCCAGACCATTCTTCAAAATCACCCGCTGGGTCTGGATTTCCTCGCCGACCGCCGCTTCATAAAAACCATACTGTATAAAGCCAGAGCAGATGAACTGGCGCGGATACCAGCGCCGATAGATATTGGGTTTGCGGCGCAGGCGTTGAAGGGCGCGCTGCATACCAAAGACCGTGGAAAACGCTATGCGCCACAGGCGTGGAAAATCATAAGGCTTATTCACTTCGTTCAGCAAAGTGCCATTGGCGCGTTTGAAGAACCTGGCGCTGAACCCTTCCAAGCGCAGAATTCCAACTTCCTCAACCGGGTTGCGGCCCTCAACATAAGTTTCAAGATTGGCAATGCCCACGCCTTTGAACAGGCTTTCAATGACGAAAGTGTGCGACAACTGTTCTCGCGCTTTCGGCAACAGAAAAATCAACGCGGCATGGCTGAAGAAATGACCGGAGAAAAACCGGATGAGGCGCGAAGCTGTGGTGGGGCTGCGTGACAGCAGAATGTCGCCGCGTTGCAAATGCAAGTCGGCCTCGGCGAAAAACGCCTTCACCGTCATTGGAAATTTGCCCTCACCCCCAGCGTCGCGCAACATAGCTTTCCACAATCTCTTGAAACTGCGCCGAGATGTTTTCACCACGCAGGGTTTTCACTTTTTTGCCGTCGATATAGATAGGCGCGGCTGGAAGTTCACCCGTGCCCGGCAGTGAAATTCCGATATCAGCGTGCTTGCTCTCGCCCGGCCCATTCACAATGCAGCCCATGACGGCCAGCGACAGATTTTCAAAACCGGGGTAAGCCTCGCGCCATTGCGGCATGCGGGTGCGGACATAGGTCTGAATATCCTGCGCCAGTTCCTGAAACACCGTTGAAGTTGTGCGCCCACAGCCGGGGCACGCAATCACCATCGGCGCAAAAGCCCTGAGCCCCATGGTCTGCAAAATCTCTTGCGCCACGATCACTTCCTTGGTGCGGTCACCGCCCGGCTCTGGTGTTAGCGAAATGCGAATGGTGTCACCAATGCCTTGCTGCAACAACACCGACAAAGCAGCCGTGGAGGCCACAATGCCTTTGCTGCCCATGCCAGCCTCAGTGAGGCCCAAGTGAAGCGCATAGTCTGCGCGGCTTGCCATCATGCGGTACACCGCGATCAGATCCTGCACCTCAGAACATTTGGCGGAGATGATGATCTTGTCGCGGTTCATCCCCAACTCTTCAGCATAGGCTGCAGAGTTGAGGCCAGATTGCACAATCGCCTCGTGCATCACTTCCCGCGCCGGCTTGGGCGCAGGCGATTTAGAATTCTCATCCATCAGCGCCGCCAACATGGCCTGATCCAGTGAGCCCCAGTTCACGCCAATGCGCACCGGCTTATCGTGTTTCAGCGCCACTTCAATCATGGTGGCAAAGTTGCGGTCACGCTTTCCGCCGAATCCTACATTGCCGGGGTTGATGCGATATTTGGCAAGGGCCGAAGCACAATCGGGAAATTGCGTCAGCAGCATGTGGCCGTTGTAATGAAAGTCGCCCACCAGTGGCACATTGATTTTCATCTGCGCCAGCCGCGCAGCAATGGCAGGAACCGCCGCCGCACTCTCTTCGCGGTCAACAGTGATGCGCACCAATTCCGATCCAGCCCGCGCCAATTCCGCCACCTGCCGCGCCGTGCCCTCGGCATCGGCGGTGTCTGTGTTGGTCATGGACTGCACCACAATGGGTGCACCCCTGCCAACAAGAACAGAGCCAACTTTAACGCCAACGGTGGAGTGGCGCGGTGAGATTGCGGAATAGGACATGGGGCTTATCTAACGCCTGAATGTGAAAGGTTCAATGCGGGAGTGTGGAGGAAAATCTATGGTCGCGACCCAACATTCTTTAATTATATCGACGCCAAAGCCAGCGATTTCCAGAAAATCACTTTGTCATCACCAACTGCCCAGAAGTCGCGTATACGAGCTTCTTCTGTGTAACCACAATTTCTATAGAACTTGCGAGTCTGCGCAAATTGTCCCGTTCCAGATGTTTCAACAATAACTACGCGATTGCCCCGCTTACGTAGCAAAAGTTCAAGTTCCCTGACGAGTTCCCCGCCTATACCGTCACCTTGTCGGGATGGAAGCATAGCGATAGCCAGCATATTCCAGGTTCCCACTGTCAATTTCTCTTGAACAGCATAGCAAAAACCAACGACCTTTTCTTGAATTTCTGCTGTAAGCCAAATTTCATTGTTTCCGACCTCGTGCAAAAAGTTACTCAGCAAATCGGGCAACAGATCAGATGGAAAAAGACCTGTTTCATCCAATACGATTCTTAAAGGTGGCATATCATCAAATCGCGTAGGTCTAATTTTCAAAACAATTTCCAGTCTTATTGCGAAGTGGTTTCATGGAAGTTGCTACTAAACTATTCTCTAGGTCGATTATTTTCAATTTTGCGTGACAGTGAAATTATTTGTCCGACGTCCGCTCTCTCACGGGCCTCACCCCACCATCCCCAACAGCAAACACGCCGTATCCACAATCTCATTCACGCTTGCCCCGCGGGAGAGATCGCTCACTGGCCTGGCAAAGCCCTGCAAGATCGGCCCCACCGCTTTGGCCCCGCCCAGCTGTTGGGCGAGCTTGTATGAAATGTTTCCAGCATTGAGATCGGGGAACACCAGAACATTGGCGCGGCCCGCAACCTCACTCCCGCCTGCCACCTTGCGCGCGGCAGTCTCCGGCGAGAGGGCCGCATCGCCTTGCAACTCGCCGTCAAAGAAAAACTCTGGTGCCTTGGCCCGCGCCAAAGCCGTGGCGGCAATCACCTTGTCCACGTCTGCATGTTTGGCGCTGCCCTTGGTGGAGAATGACAATAGCGCCACGCGCGGGGCCTCTCCCAAAAGCCGCGCCGCACTGCGCGCCGTGGCCACCGCGATATCCGCCAAGGCCTCAGCGTCCGGCTGCGCATTCACCGCGCAATCGGCAAAGAGCAACACACGATCAGGCCATTGCATGAGAAAAAAGCCAGAAGGCGTGGTGATATTTTGGCCCAAGCCAATCGTCATCTTGGCCGCTTCAATCACTTGTGCCGTGGTGTGTGACGCGCCCGCCAACATGGCATCGGCGGCACCATCCGCCACCATGGCCCCCGCTGCATAGAGCGGCTTGGTGAGCAGCCTTTGCGCCATGGCTTGAGAGAGTTTTGGCCTTGCCGCCATCAGCCGCGCAAGAGACGCTGGCGTGGCCTCAGCACAATGCAGAATCGGTGTCGCCAAACCTTCCGCCAACAATCGGGCTGCCGCTTGCTGAATACGGGCGTCTTCGACTTCCGGCATCACCAGCCGCAAGCCTCTGCCCTTGATCTTCGCCTTGGCCTCACCGATCAAATCTCTCATCGTATCTTTGTGCCACAGCACAGCGGCCCTCGACAAGCACGGCCCGCACTGGCTAAACCGATTGGAACAGGAGCACACATGCGCGCAGCCGATTTCATTGTAAAAAGCCTCAAAGCCCACGGGGTCAAGCGCGTCTATTGCGTGCCGGGTGAAAGCTATCTGGCTTTGCTGGACGCATTGCATGAGGCGGAAATTCAAGTCGTGATCTGCCGCCATGAAGGGGGCGCTGGTTTCATGGCCGTGGCCGAAGCCAAGATGACGGGCATTCCCGGCGTGGTGCTGGTGTCGCGCGGGCCGGGCGCCACCAATCTTTCCATCGCCGTGCATATGGCTGAGCAAGACGCGGTGCCACTGATTGCCATCATCGGGCAAGTGGCGCGCGAAGAGAAATATCGCTTCGTGTTTCAGGAGATGGATTACGCCGCCATGTTCGGCTCCTTCAGCAAGGGCGTGTTTGAACTGAGCGATGCTTCGCGCCTGCCGGAGATGATGCCCCGCGCCTTCCGCTTGGCCTGTGAAGGTGTTCAGGGGCCGGTGATCTTGCCAGTGCCCGAAGACATGCTGCGTGATGAAATTGATGAGCCGCAAGTTTTGACCTATCCGCTGCCCCGCGTTGCCGCTTCCGCCAGCGACATCGACCAGATCCGCGAAATGCTGCTCCACGCCGAACGCCCGCTGCTGATTGCCGGTTCACGTTTGCGCGGCACCAAAGGGGCTGAAGCCTTGGCGCGCTTTGCCGCTGCCCAGCGCGTGCCAGTTGCCGTGACCTGGAAATCGCAAGACGTGTTTGACAATGCCTCAGATCTTTATGCCGGGCATTTGGATATGGGCACGCCGAAAGGGTTACGCGAGTTGCTGCAAACCAGTGATCTCATCATCGCAGCGGGCACCAGGCTTGGCGACTTTGCCACCATGGGCTTTGCCCTGCCCGAAGCGCCACAGCCACGCCAAACGCTGGTGCATGTTTATCCAGACAGCAAGCCCATTGGCCGCGTCATCCGCGCCGATCTGGGGCTGGTGGCAGAGCCTGCCGAAGTGTTGGCCGCGCTGGCGCAGTCAGCCCGCGTGGTGCCAGCCGCGCGTGAACGCTGGATTTCATCGGTGCACACAGCTTGCGCGGCGGCGCAGAACTACGCCCCGCGCACCCCCACCGATGGCGTGGATTTCGGCGCGGTGACTTTGGCGCTCGCCAAACTTGCGCCCGCCAATGCCGTCATCACCATGGATGCTGGCAATATGACAACCTGGGCGCATCGGCATTGGAAAATGTCTCCCAAAAACCTGCTCATCGGCGGTGTGGTGGGGGCCATGGGCAATGGCGTGCCCGCCGCAGTGGCCGCTTCATTGGTTGAGCCTTCGCGCATGGCCATTTGCTTTGTGGGTGACGGCGGGGTGTTGATGACTGGCAATGAAATGGCCACCGCCATGGCCTTTGGCGCGACGCCAAAAATCGTGATTTCCAACAATGGCATTTACGGCACCATCCGCAGCCATCAGGAGCGCCACTTCCCCAAGCGCATATCGGGCACCCCACTGGTGAACCCCGATTTCACCGCATGGGCGCAAACCTTTGGTGCAGAAACCTACACCATCAAATTAGGCGATGACATTGAGGCTGCGGTCAAATCATTCCTCGCCGCCAAAGGAATGGCCGTGTTGCATGTGCATTCATCGGTGCAGAGCCTAAGTGCGGGCGGTGAATTGCCTGGTTCCGTAAAGGGACATCCACTCTAACCAGCGAAGGTTTTAAGCAACCACAAACTGCCCATGCCGATCACCATCGTGGCCAGCAGTGGCAGGCGCAGAATCGCCGCTATAGCGGTGATGACGCCAGCCACTGTTTCAGCCCAGCCCGTCATCAATATGGTGGGAGTGATCACCGCCATCAAAACAGAAGGCGGCAGAGCATCCAAGGCCGCCTTGGCCCGCCCCTTCACCACCACGCCGCGCATCAGCAACAGGCCGGAAAGCCGCGTGGCATAGGTGGCCACGCCCATGCCCAGAATGGCGAGCATCCACTGCCAGTGAAAAGTGAAAAGCTGGCTCATGGTGTTCCCGCCTCAATTGTGTCAACAGGCCCCTGCACTTCTTCCTCAACATGCAGCAACGCGGCAATGGCCACGCCGGCAAGGCCACCCAACAGAATATACCAGCGCCCCGGCACATAGAATCTTGCCAGCAAAGCCACCAGCGCTGAGACCCCAATCACCGCGCCCGTGCGCGAGCCCTTCCAGAAGCCTGCAATGATGGTGATGAACATCGCCGCCAAGGCAAAATCCCCCAGCGCTGCAAGATTGCCCATGGCTTGGCCGATCACCGCACCTAAGGCCGAGAACAGGAACCAGATGGGCCACAAA
>Ga0209069_10000727_pt1 | contig 15705 bp, 15 predicted proteins | sample Str013_2_FD_187202 | JGI IMG/M metagenome (GOLD analysis project Ga0209069, IMG submission 187202) | Freshwater sediment microbial communities in response to fracking from Pennsylvania, USA - Straight Creek_MetaG_SC_2013 (SPAdes) (version 2) | ecosystem: Environmental > Aquatic > Freshwater >...
CCGTTAATCTGCTGGGCCAGGGCCGGAACACCAGCGAGGACCATCAGGGTCAGAGCGGAGAACGTCAACGTACCTGTCTTCATGACATCATCTCCTCTGTTTCAAGCAACCGACCTTTCTTCAACACGCTATGAGCGCTCTAGTAGCAAGGCGGGAGGGGGTAATAGCCGCAGGGCGGGCGATACGCTCCATATGCCCCGATCAGGCCCACGAAGGTCATCAGCATGCAGGCGGTCCGTTTGACGGTCATGGCAATTCCCCATTTTCCATTTGTTGGTGACGCATGCGGCGAACTTTTGGAACTTCAGAGGAGGTCAGAGAATAGCTTGGACGTGCTATTCTTTGGCCTGGCCTGACTTGACCTCCGCGAGCGCGTTCATCGATAGTAGAACGCCCGCCGATAGCTTCGCCGCGCAACGCCCGCATACGAAAACGGCGTCAGCGGCCTGCCGATAATGTCGATGAACACCGACACGTCCGCGCCCTTGGCCGGAAACTCGCCCTGCAACACCTTGACGGTGTATGTGAGATTGTCGCCATCCAGCACCGGGTCTTCCAGCACCGCGACGGTCTGCCGAAGCGCGTTGCCTTCCAAAATGGAAACGTCGGCGTTGGGCGGATCGGACTTGAAATTGTCCTTGCCTTCGCTCCAGAACGGAATGAATGCCGTGGTCTTCATATTGCCGGCGATGCGCTCGGGCCGGTCGGTGAAAAACAAGGTCATCGGGCTTACGCCCGTCAATGTCAGCTTGTTGGTCGCCTTGTCGAAGGTCATGCCCTTCGACGATTGAACGAACAGGAAATCGGCCTGTTTCGGAGGCTCCTGGGCGAACGCCGATTTGAACGAGGCGAGGGAGGAAGCGGCGACCGCAGTTGTCGCGATGAAGCTGCGTCGTGTGGTCATCGGCGGCTCCTTGGCGTTACGAGTGGCTGGTTTTGTTTCAAGACGATGCACCATCTCGCGCAACCCTGACGCGGGAATGACCCGGGCGATATTGTCCTTAGGTGCAGTACGGCCGATCTCGTTGTTGACGAGCAGCGTCGGCGATCGGGGTGCCGACCTGGTGACCGCTCCACCGCTGGAATTGTTCGTCGATAGGGTATCGAGCTACCGAATCGGCGGCGAGTCGCGGCGAGACTTTCTGGCAAATTGCGCCGTGGTGCGCCGGATCGCAAAACTCAAAAGATGCCGTTCAGAAGACGTCGGTCGTCCACACGAAACCACGACCGAGTTCGACATGAAGACGCTCGCGTGCACGCGCGGCGAGCTGTTTCCGCCGGAACAGCTCGAAAGCCGCCTGAAGTGTCCGCGCTGCGGCTCGCGGCGGGTCACGGTCGTGTTCGAGATCCCAATCAGCCGAAGGCGGCGCGACGATAAATCGGCGCGGGCACGGGGCCCGTTGGGGGACGAGCGCTTCGGGCACGCGGCTGCCGCGTCCACCTCACTCGACAATGTCCGCATTCGAGGCGAACCGGACATGTCGCCCAACCGCGGACCGCCCTCGTGCTGACCGAACAGGGACGCGCGGTGCCGGCGTAGCAATCCTGATCGCCCCGCAATCTGCCGCGCAGTCATTTGCCGGTGATGCAGTTTCGCAGCTTAATTGGGCCTGCGATCGTCCGTAGCGTCTCGAAGCCTTCGCCGGTGCCGAGGATGGCCACGGTGCCGTAGTCGAGCATGCGTCCGAGGATCGATTGATCGACCTGCACGCTCTCGACCTTGTCCATGTTCATCTCGTTGGTCCGCCGCCAGATGAAACCTTTCTTGTAGATGACGCGCCGGTCGGTGACCGCGATCTCGGTGATCCACCACCTGAACCATTCCTGGACCAGGAGAACGATCGCAACGAGCGCGAGCGCACAAGCCGTATATAGCCAGAATCTCGTCAGGGGCCGCGTTTCGCTGAGCCAGTAAGCGACCGCCGCCAGGAGCGCCACTCCAACGCCGGCCCAGTACACGATCCAATGAACGGACGAAATGTGCCGGATTTGCTCACCAGGCTGCAGGATGCGCTCCACGTAGCTCATAACAACGGGTCTCCTCCTCGCACAGGATAGCGAACCCCCGAACCTGTGCCAACTGCCGGCGCTCGTCCGGCGTGGCGGTTGAAGTCGCCGAGGGCTCGACGCGGCGGAAAGGGTGGGCAACTGTATTTGAGGTATCCGCCGGTCGATTGTGGCAGGCTCGATGTAGGACTCTGATGAGAGTAGAATGGACCCCCACGCGGCATGCCGGAGGCTGCGATGTCTCGGAATCCAGTAGAGCACGGCCAACGCCGGAGTTCAGTCGCCGATCTGACTCGACGATGGGTGCGCGGCATCGGGCTCACTGCAGCGGTCGCCTCAGCCTATTTCCTGGCGGCGCAGTTGAGCCTGGGGTTGCTTCTGAAACCCGATGGCGTGGCCGTCTTCTGGCCCGCGGCCGGTATTTCCTCAGGCGTTTTGATCGCCCTGGGACCCCATGCGCGATGGCCTGTGGCGGCCGGGGCCATGGCGGCGACCGTCGCGGCCAATCTCATGGGGGACCGGAACATCTGGGCCGCTACCGCCTTCGCCCTGTGCAACGCGGCGGAAGCTCTGATTACAGCCGGATTGATCCAGCACTATTTCGGTGCGAGTTTCAGCCTCGATCGGCTGCGCCAGGTCCTCGGTCTGCTCGTGGCGGCGGTCGTCGGGACTGTCATCTCAGGCATCGGGGGAGCGGTTTCGTTCGAGCTGTTCCACAGCCCAACAGTACCGATACTTACCACCTGGTGGCACTGGTTCGCATCCGACGTCGTCGGCGTCGTCGCTGTTGCACCGCTCGTGATTGGGCTGGCTGCCGCCGTGCGGGAGCCGCCGCCGCGGAGTGAATTCGTCGAAGGCACTGCGGCACTCGTGATGCTCGCCGTGATGACCGCAATTATTATTTCTTTGCCGCAGGTGCCTTGGCAGACCGTGGTGCCGGGCGCGCTGCTGTTTCCGATGTTGCTGTGGCTTGCCGCCCGTTGTCGGCCGGTTTTCGCCGCGGTCGGCGCGTTCATGGTTTCCTTTACAATCGTTTGGACGACAATTTTCGGCATCGGTCATTTTGGAGATATCGGTCTTCCGATCGACGACCGTATCCTACAAGCCCAGGCGGTGATTCTGGTTGTGACGCTCGGTGCATTCGTTCTTGCTGCACTGTTTTCAGAGCGGAGGGAGAGCGAGGCACGCCTCGCCCGCTCAAACATGCTGCTAGAGCGCGAACGAGATAATAAGCTGATGAACGCGGCGGCGATCACAGCCGCGATTGCTCATGAAGTGAGACAGCCCCTGGGAGCGATAGCGTTAAACGGCGGCGCGGCACTGCAATTTCTCAGCAAGGCGCCCCCCGATCTTGAAGAGATACGTGCCATTCTGAATGACATGATAAGTGCTGGCCTTCGCGTCAGCGAGGTGCTGCAGGGCATTCGCGCCTTGTTTGGGAGGGCAGATCAGGGACGACAGCCGATCAACGTAAACGAGATTGTTCTCACGGTCCTACACTTGTTGCGCGGAGAGTTGAAGGCTCATGGCGTCGAGACTCGCTCCCAGATAACGTCCGAATTGCCGCTTGTCGACGGCCACAGGGGTCAATTGCAAGAGGTCATTTTCAATCTGGTCCAAAATGCGCTCGAAGCAATGGACGCCACGACCAATCAGCGTCGGGTCCTGCATGTCAAAACCGCGCTTCGTGGTCGCGATGCAATTGTCGTCGCGGTGGAGGACTCGGGATCGGGAATTGATCCAAAGAAATTGGACGGCATATTTGATCCGTTCGTTACAACTAAGGCACATGGAATGGGGTTGGGACTACCCATTTGCCGCATGATTGTTGAGCGTCATGGCGGACACCTTTCTGCGCTGTCCGACGGCAAGAACGGAGCGCTGTTCCAATTCACTTTGCCAATCGAGTCAGCTGATAAAACCACCGCTCCCCCGCAATAGAGCCGATAAACGACAATCGGTGTCCCTAAAGGCGAATGTCGTCTGTTGACACTACTGCGACAAGCCGGTCACGCCCATTCCAGGTCAACCAGCGCATTGTACTTCAGTACAATATCGCCTGCGGTGATTGTGGCATCAGACTGAAACCCGCGAACGATACGACGAAGTTGGTGCCATCATACCAAGGCAAGTTTGTGCCTGCCCCATAAGCAAAGGGAGGTCTGGAATGTCTGGAATTCTACTCAACCTCGTCATTCAAGTTATCGCCGGTGTCATCGGTGGAAATGGTATCGGCGCCGCAGTCAAGGATGCGAGCCTCGGCCCCGTCGGAAATTCGATTGCTGGCGCCATCGGAGGTGGTCTTGGCGGTCAGCTCCTCCAAGCCTTGATCCCGGCGCTCGCTGGGGCGGCTGGAGGCGACCTTGACCTCGGCTCCCTCGTCGCTGGGGTCGTCGGTGGCGGCGCCAGCGGTGCCGTCCTCACGGCCATTGTGGGGGCTGTCAAAAACCAGATGGCCTAGCAATAACTCGATTGTGCCGCAGTCCGGCCGCGCCGCGCGCAGCACCAACAAAACACTCAATCAGCATACTCTGAATGGGAGGAGCACATGAAGCGATTTGTTCTTGCCGTCCTACTGTCATTTTTCGCTCTTGGCGCGGCTCTGGCCGATGATACCTGTCAAAGCAAGGCAGTGGGCAAGGACGGAAAGCCGCTCGCCGGTGCGGCGTTAAAGAGTTTCATGACAAAATGCTCGAAGGACGCTTGCGAACCGAAGGCCGTCGACAAGAACGGCAAGGCGCTCGCCGGCGCCGCAAAGACCAGCTTTATGAAAAAATGCGAGAGCGAAGCATAAGCGCTAACGAGAAGATTCCTTTGAAGACTGTCATCGCTGAGCTGGGTCGCGAGGTACCTCAGCGCTTACATGTGCGAGAAGGAGGCCACGGGACAAGGGATCCGGGCTGCCAGGATCGAAAAGCACCCCTGATGCAATGCCACCCACTATTTTGTGCCGTCGCATTCATGTTCACTGTCTTTGCTCGGCGTTTTGCTGCCGGTGCATTGACCACGCTCTTGATATCGCCGGCGCTGGCGCAAGGAGAGTTATCGACCCTCCGGGTTGCCACACGGGTGGTGCCCCCGATCGTCGAGCAGCATGATCAATTGACCGGCTTCAGCATCGACCTTTGGAACAGCATCTCCGAGCGCCTCAAAATCAAGACCAGTTACCAGGTCATGCCCGACGTGCGCGGTCTTCTCGATGCGGTGCGCACCGGCAAGGCCGATCTTGGCGTCTCCGCGGTCTCCATTACGGCAGAGCGCGAGGCGATTTTCGAGTTCTCGCAGCCGATCATGAACGCCGGCCTGCAAATCCTGGTACGGGGCACCGGCGAGAGCGTGGATTCCAATCCGCTTGGTGATTTACTGCGCTTGCTGTACTCTCGATCGATCCTAGTTTGGCTCGGCATCGCATTCCTGTTCATTCTAATTCCTTCGCATTTAATCTGGGTATTGGAACGCCGGCATCCAAACGGCATCCTCCCCAGCCGAAAATATATTCCGGGTATTTTCCACGCCATGTTCTGGGCCGCCACCACGCTTTTGGCGCAGGGCGACCATACGCCGCGGCATTGGATGGCCCGGGTGGTCACGGTGCTCTGGATGTTTGCGGCTGTGGTGTTCGTGGCATTCTACACCGCTCAACTCACCGCCACTCTGACCGCTCAGCGGATTCAAGGGTTGATCAACGGGCCTGACGACCTCGTCGGCAAGCGCGTTGGAACAACCCGGGAGAGCACCTCGGCTACGTATCTGCGCGCCCATAGGGCGCAGGTTGAAGACTTCACGCTGATCGGCGAAGCCTACCAGGCGATGCATGAGAAGAAAGTCGACGCCGTTGTGTTCGACGCTCCGGTGCTTCTCTACTACGCCGCGCATGAGGGGAGCGGACGGGTGCAGCCCGTCGGGGGCGTGTTTCACAAGGAGGACTATGGGATCGTCTTCCCAGCTGCCAGTCCGCTGCGCAAGCTAGTCAATGAGGCACTCCTGGCGCTGCGCGAGGACGGCACATACGACCGAATATATGACAAATGGTTCGGCAAGAAATAGGACGTCTGCCGTTGTTTGCGGTGGCTCGGCCGGCTCCTGCTCTGAAGATCCGGATACTCGGTCCGGGTGCCGGCTTTTTGAAGGGCCCACCATGGTAGGCACGACGTCGAATCGGGGCGACGAGCTCAATCGCCCGCAACCCATCGGATGGCACATAAAGCGTTCCGCCTCAAGGAGGCGCCGGGTCGTCGATCACCCGTTATCTTGCCCTCGTCAGGAGAGCTATAGACCTATTTCGTGATCATGCGCTTTTTCGGCGTGGCCGGCGGAGCAGCTGCAGCCGGCGAGAGCACAAAAGTGACCCATGCATTCCAGCCTTTTGGCCGGTCCGCCGCGTCGAATTCCTCGTAACCCTTGAAATTGAGATAGCCCTGCATGCCACCGACCGGGAAAATGAATCCGAGCTGCGGGCCGATGCCGAGCACCTGCGACTGGAAGCAACCCACCCGGTCGCCGGCGCCGCTGTCGCACCCGATCTCTTTGTAGACATAGCCCACCACACCCGCCTGCACCTGCTTGGTCAGGAATTGCGACGCGCCCCAATCCAGGTGCAGGTCGACGCCGTTCTGGTATTGGGTGGATTGATTCTCAAGATTATAGGTAAATCCGAGCACCGCCGAGAATTCATGGCCGGTCATCGGATTGAAATAGGTGTAGCCGCCGCCGGCGTCGATTGCGCCGTGCCCGATACCGATATTTGCCAGGCTGGAGGAGCTGTAGACGCCGACCGGTATGTCTCCGGTGACGTAGGTCATGTAGTTGTTGACGCCTGCGTTCCAGCGAAGGGAAAATTGCGGGATCAGATCCCCAAAACCCCACGCCGAACTACTGATGCTGTCCGATCGTGGACCGAATGGGATGCTGCCGCCGCCCGGCAGCAAAAGCGCGCCCGTCAGGGTCCCGTTCACCGAGGCGTTCGTGGTGCCATATGCGGCCACCATGCTCACGGACGCTTGGCCGCCCAGGACCGGCGTTGCGAACACATAGGTCGGGATGACAAAGCCAAGGTCCCCGGTGGCATTCAAGCTGGCGTTCAGATTCGCCGTCAGGTTCGCGGGAATTCTGCCGATCTGCAATTCGCGCGAAAGCGCTACGTCGCTGCCCGCGGACACGGAGGTATGATAGTAAACCGACGCCGCCGACCATCCAGGTTGCTGTGGAACGGCTGCGAGGCTCCCAAAAAAGCCGGGAACCCAAAAGCTCACGCCGCCTTCGTCGGCCATGGCGGCCTCTGGCATTGAAGCAACGGCCGTGAATACAAGCACCCCGCACACGAGACCCGACCGGATTACGCGCTTCCGCGGCGAGCCCCGCCGAATGCCCGCCAGATCAAGCATTGTGTTGACTCTCTGTCGCCTCGCTCCCGCGATCCGAATTGCCCCCACGTCCCCCTCCTCTACGTCACTATCTGTTATCCGTGTCCGTGACCGTGACCGGCGGTTATGCTCGGTCACGACCGCGCGGCGCAACGCACGAGCGCCGACGGCTCCTCACCACCCAAGGTTAGTCCCGTCAAACCGGACTCGACATCAAATTCTGGCAGGCTCGCGTATGTTCGAGAACAAAATCAATGTGTGTGGCTCGGATGACACATGCGCGCGATAAGCCCATTCATTCAATGAGTTCTTGTGAATGTACCGCGTCAGAAAACGAGCGTACCAGCGCTTTGACTTATGGGGGTGCATTCGATCGTTATACGTTGCTCTCAGAAAGGCCCCGGTCTCCGAACTCCGGGCCTTTCTGCGCGTCCCTGTCCCCCTCGAACAAAGACGATCTACCAACCGAATTTGTAGTTGATACCGACCATGACGATGTTGAGCTGTCGCTTCACGTTGACCGTGTCGGCGATGCCGACTGGGCTCGTCGCCGTCCAACCACTCAAGCCGAGATAGTCGTACTCGACTTTCGCCGTCCAGTTGGGGGTGAAGGCGTATTCGACGCCGGCTCCCAGCAGCCAGCCACTGTTGGTGTTGGACGAACTCGCCGATGCCGCCGTGGTCAGGTTGGTGACGGTCGCATTGTTGCCGACCCAACCTCCACCAGCCTTGCCGTAGAATAGCGCGTGGTCCGCCGCGAAGCCAAAACGCGCGGCAAGCGTCGTGAGCCACTGCGTATTCGCCGCCACCTGGAGAACCGGTCCGGCCGCGGTGATGATTCCACCGGTGGTGCTGTTGAGCGAGGTCCAATCGAGAGTTCCTTCGGCGCCCCAGACGAAGCTTCCCATCTGATAGTTGAAGCCCAACTGGCCGCCGCCAAGCCAGCCGGCGAGATTGCCGGTCACGCTGGCACCGGTGAGATTGTCGGTGAGCGTGGTGCTCGCCCACGCTCCCCCGAAATTACCGCCGATGTAAAATCCGGTCCACGTGAAGGGTGGCGGCATATAGACCGGGGCCGGCGGAGGCGGCGCCGTTCGCATATCGGCCGCCTGCGCGGAGCCTGCCATGCCGAGGCCCAACAACCCGGCAGCCACGAGAAAACACTTCGTTGTCATGTTCATAAGTAAGCCCTCCGACTTGTTTGGTTCGGAGGCTAGTGCTCTTCCGAATCGCGAAGCATCAAATTCCCGCAACTAAATTGACCTACCCAACGAATTCGTTTGACCGTGGCATTTTTGACACGCTGGTATCTTCATGCCTGCAGGAATTCTCCGGGTCATGCCTCAGCGCGGATTCCCGTTAGTTCCGCGGCAGGTTCTTCGCATCCCTCGCCAGCTGGAGGCACGTGAGCAATTCCACATAGCTTGAACTTCCGCCTGATTCCGTCGTTCGGGTACAATCAATTTTGTCGGACGTTGCGAATTTCGCCCACTGCTGGATCAACTGGTCACGAGCGCTCTCGCTTTGTGCGTGGCGTTAGAGCGTGGTCGGTACACGCGCCAACGGATAGTTCCCGACTTGATGTCGGCGACAGGTTTCGGATGGCAGCTCTCCGAACCAGCGGCGGTAGTCCTTGGCGAACTGGCCCAGATGCCAAAAGCCCCACGTGTTGGCGACGTCGGAGATTTTGACGTCTTGCGGGGCGATCCGGCCAAAGGCCCTGCGGGCTCCGTTCAGCCGGTAAGCCTTCATGAATCGCGCGGGCGGCAGGCCATAGCGTTCCACAAAGGCAGAGTGCAACGTTCGTTCGCTCGCCCCGGTAATGCGGCAAAGAGCAGCGACAGTGAGTGCATCCGCCGGCCGCCCTCTGATTACCGCCACAGCCTGCTCGAGCAGCCGGGCGCGTTCGGCATCGTGCTTCGACGGGGCGAATGGGACGCCGCTCGACGCCGTGAGGACCACGCGATGAAGCAGATCATCGCGCTTGGTTTGCTCCCGTTTTGGGTCACGGGCGTCGGAGGGGTGGGCCAGCATCTCGGAGATCAGGGCCCGGATCGCCGTTCGTATCGCGTGTGCCGCATGCGCCTTCGGGAGCCGAACCATAATACACTTGACGTTGTCGACGGCAGAGCTACAGCCGCACAATGCCGCGGCCCGTCGAAATTCATGATCCGGAAAAGAAGCGCTCGCGATGCCAAATCCCGGCTGCGAGACCAACTCGATTTCGGCCTCAGAGGCGCCAATCAGAAGATCCGAAGAGCCGAATGAAATCCCCTGCCAGAACGCTGGCGCTCGCGAGGTCCTGACCGCAATCGTGGTCGATTGCGCAGGAGGCCTCCAGGTTTGAACGAAAGCGCGTCCGAAACGGACTGTGCCGAGCAACGCATCGCCGAGATCCGCTTGCAATCCATCACCCCTGAACGCGCCTTGATCGATTTGCAGCAATTCAAGGCGGAAGCCCTGAACTCTTGAAACGAATTCCTCGAAATCGATGTTCGGTTGATCCGGGCAACATGACTTCGCCATCCTCGACCTATTGGGCAAGGTTGCAGGGATCCGATAGCGATCGACCGGTTCACGCTGGAGCATAGATCCGGCTTCAAGGCACAAGGACTTGGTTGCCTCGGTGTCCATCTACGTGCCGGATTCGGTGGAGCGATATTGTACTTTGGGGCAAGTTGGACCACTTCGCTCGAAACATGTCCGACAGCCGCCATTTGGTCGCACTTGAGCACCGACCGATCTGCCGCCGAAAGATTCAAAGGCAGCGGGATACCGCAAAACAGGTCGGCACTGCGTGATCGTGTCATCGTTGTATCGCACCTAAGGACAATGTCGCTTGGTGCCAGCTCGGAATAGCAATGGCCGGGGAATGAATATCGTCTCAAAACAGACCGAGCCAATCGTGAACCGAGGGAGCCGGAGATGATCACACAACGTAGCGTCATCGCGACCACAGCGGCACTGGCAGCCGGCATTCTCGTCGGAGCAATGGGCGTTCAATCGGCCGTTGCGCAGGGCGCGGCTCCAAAACTCACCGAGGAACAGGCGCACGCCATCGGCGTGGATCGCTACCTGATAAATTCGCCGATGTTGCCAAACCTGAAGAAGAATACAGACGGCTCTCTCACGCTGTATATTCAAAAAGACTCACCCGGTACCGACAAGGAATCCAATTGGTTGCCGGCGCCGAACGGCGAAATCTACCTCGTCATGCGTTTGTACTGGCCGAGGACGACGGCACCCTCGATCTTGCCCCCAGGCGAAGGCGCTTGGCAGCCGCCAGCAATCGTAGCGGCGCGGTAGCGGCCGAAGTTCCCGTCAGAAGCATGTCGCGACGACCGACACCGCCGCGAGGCCGAAGCTCTCGAGGACCTGGTGCCGGAGCGAGAGGCGGACTGAAGCAGGTCCTCATGCCGTGATCACCAACTCGCTCATGTATTGCGCCAGCCGTTCATCGCTGGTCAGCAAATGCAACGGCTCGCAGGCGGCTTGCGCGAGCAGCAGGCGGTCGAATGGATCAGGGTGGGACGATGCGATGTCGTGGGCTCTGCGCGCATGCGTCCACGTTATCGGCAGCGGCTTGATCCCCGCTTCGAGCAGACCGGCTTCCAAATGGTCGAGATCTATATCGAGCTTGCGCGCCGAAGCCTTGATCGCGATCTCCCAGATTGAGGCGGCACTGACGTAGACCGCGGCAGCGGTTTCAATGATGCGGCGAGTCGTCCTGTCGATCTGGCGCTCGTCCTGCCTCAGTCGGATGACGATGTTCGTGTCGAGCAGGAGCCTCATTTGCCCTCACCGGGATCAATCGGCCCATTCACCATCACGTTGAGCAGATCGTCGGGCAACGGCGCCTCGATTGCCTTGACAAGGTCGTCTGTGAGCACGTCCTTGAGGGTGCCGAACTTGAACTCTTGCGGCTTTTCATCGTCGAGCGGCACGAGCTTCGCCATGGGAATGCCGGACTTGGCAATGATAACACCCTTGCCCCGGGCAGCCTGGTCGACCAGGTGCGAGAGCTTGGCTTTAGCCTCGGCGAGGTTGAGCTGCTTCATGGCGATCCGTCGGTTTCCCTCAGAGCGGCATATTAGCTTCTTGACCAACGTTGGTCAAGCTCGCCCGTGGCGAGGGACGAGCGAGCCGCACCGGTGCGGAGCCTTCGTACAAGTGCCCTTGCGAAGTTGGAAAATGCCTGATGCTTACCCTGTAGCCCCAACCGCCACTTCGCCGCCCGCGTTGCAAGCGGCAAGCACTTGGGCGGCGGCATCGAGCAGCTCGTCGACCTCGGCACCCGAAGGCGTGCCGGCAGCGGTCGACAGATCCACGAGCGCATTGATAGCCTGCGGCGGCAACACGCCACGCTCGACCAGCGCCCGGATCTGCACCGGCGTCGCCATGGCGATTCCGTCAGCCAGCTCGCCCAAGGCCGAAAGCCGCGCCGCAGCGGCCTGGCCGATGGCCTTGGCGATGAGCGGCGGTGCTTCCTCGGGAAAGCCTCCGCTCGCCAGCACCCGTGCCATGCGCAGCGTCCGCTCGGCCTGAGCGTGAAGCTCGGCCAAGCGCCCTGCGGAAGCGCCGGCATGATTCTCGATGTCGGCAAATCCGGGGGCACGATGCAGCACGCGTCCCGTTCCTTCGACGAGTTGGAGGATCCCGCTCGATTGCAGCCGCCGCATCGCCGCCCAGGTCGCGCGATCGATGACCTCGACCGCGAGCCCGCTGCCGCCACCGGCGCAATGGGCCGCGAGCCGCTCCGCCTCGGCGGCGAGCGTTTCGCTTTCGAGATCGAGCACCACCAGCACGCCGAGGCGGCCATCACCACGCCGGCGCGCCTCGACCAGCAAGGCGCGCTCGCCATGGCGGCGCGCCAACTCCGTGGCGAGCGCCTCGTCGGCGGAGACGATGCGAGGCGCCGCCTGCATCATCGCCTGCATGCGCTCGATCATGGCGGCACGGCCGTTCGGCATCTTCAGCTTGCCGATGTCGCCTTGACCGTCGAGCAGGCCGTCCGCCAGGGCCTGCTTCTGTCCGATGAGGTGCAGAATGCCGTGCTCGATCGAATTCTCGCAGACCAGATTGACGACCGTCACCGAGCGGGTCTGATACTTGCGCCAGGCGCGGGCGATGCGCTGCTCGAGCCGCGCCGGGTTCCACGGCAGATCGACATTCACCACCGCGCTCGCGGCCTGCAGATTGAGCCCGACGCTGCCGCTGTCGGTCGACAGGAACAGGCGGCAGGCCGGATCCTTCTTGAACCGGACAATCTCGGCGCGCCGGCGCTGCTGCGGCACCGAGCCGGTGTGCCACGCCGCCTCCACGCCCATCTCGCCGGCGAGCTCGCGCACGAGCGCGAGCATACGCTCCCATTCGGAGAACACGATGATCTTGCGGTCCGGCTCCTCGAGCAGGTCGCCGAGGATGCGTTCCAGCTCTTCGAGCTTCGGGCTCACCCGGCAGGTCGGATCGAGGATCGCCGGGGTGTCGCAGACCATGCGCATGCAGGCGAGCAGCATCTGCAGCCGGTCGAACTCGGCCTTGGTCAACGGGCGGCGCTGCGACTGCGAAATCAGCATCATCGCCGGCAGGCGGTAGTCCTCGTAGTATTTCGCCTGCTCCTCCGCCATCGGCACGAAGAAGGTCTTCACCGTGCGGCCGGGCAGCTCGTTCTCCACATCGGCCTTGCGCCGCCGCAACATCACCGGCGCCACCCGGCGCCGCAGCTCGGCCATGTTCCGGTAGTCGACTGGACGGCCACGCGCGTCGAGCGCGTAGAATTCGCGGTTGAAACGGAATAGCGGCCCGACAAGCTCAGGGTCGAGGTACTGGACGATCGAATAGAGCTCGTCGATGCGGTTCTCGACCGGCGTGCCGGTCAGCACGAAGGCATAAGGCGAGCGAAGCGACTTGACCCGCCGGGCGGTCTTGGTCTGCCAGTTCTTGATGCGCTGCGCTTCGTCGAGCACCACCACGTCAGGGCTGAGGATCGTGTTGATGTCCTCGGCATCCGGCAGAACCTGCTCGTAGTTGACGATGGTAAAGAAGACCGGCTCGCGATAGGCTAAAAGCCGCTGCGCCCGCGGGCCGAACACCGAGCGCGCCGCGCGTTCGGTGAAGCGGGCGATCTGCTCTTCCCATTCCGCCTTGAGCGAAGCCGGGCAGACCACCAGTACGCGGGCGATGCCCCGGCGGCGTGCCAGCAGCTCGCAGGCCGCGATCGCCTGGACAGTCTTGCCGAGCCCCATCTCGTCGGCCAGCAGGGCGCGCTCCCCGAAGGCCAGATGCAACATGCCCTCGCGCTGATAGGAGAGCAGCGGATGGCGCACGAGGTCGAAGCTCGCGGTCCCGGCTTCGATCTCGGCCAGGAATGCGGAGCGCGCATCCTCGCGGGATCGCCGGCGCCGCAGCCGCTCCAGCCAGGATTCGAAGTGGCGCGATACGCGCAGGGCGCGGCGCACCTTCGCGGGGGCGGCCGACGAGGCCGAGATCAGCGCCGCGATCCCGTCAGGATCGGCGCCGAGCGTTCCGTCGGGCTCGAGCCAGGGACGCAGCCATTCGCGCACGGCGCCGACATCCTTGGCGCCGCCGGCCGGCCAAGCCAGCGCCGGATGCGGAACATCCCGGCGGTCGAGGTACACCTCTACGCGCGCGCTGCCTTCGGCAGCGGCCGTGCGGAACGCCTTGACGCCGCGCCGGCGCAAAGCTGCGAGCACGCCCTCGATGTGCTTGCAGGTGCCCAGCCCATTGACCCGGTAATCGATGCAGCCGCAGGAATTGCTGAAAGCCTCGAGGCTGCGAATCTCGACCTCGTAGGAGCCGCCGGTGCCCGAGCGGGTGCGGAAGGTTCCGAAGATCGGATGCTCGCCGTCGAGCGCCTCGATCGCGATGATCTCGGTCGATCCGCGCCAGCGGCGCAGCTCGACTTCCTCCGCATCGGTGGTCCGCCACCCTTCCGCGGCGGGCGGCCGATCGAGCACGGCCCGGGCACGGCCTTTGCGGACTACCGGCTTCCTGGTGGGCTGCGGCGGAGGCTCGTGCGGTAGGACAGCGAGATTTCGGCGCATGGACCGGGCTCGACTCTTGATACGACCGCGCAACTGATCGCGGCGGTGATCGCGTGCGCAATCCACCGCGACGAATCATGCTTGCGCCAAGCTCATGCTACATGATGGAGGTCCCGCGCAATTCGCCGGGCGCGACATTCCAAAGGAAATTATGGGCGGTCGGGCTCGTAGCCCGCATGGAGCCAGCGGGTCGGCGCGAGGCGCCGCCCGATGACGAGCTCAGCGAAAGCGGGCGCGCGGTCCCGGATTGCGGCGCTACGCGCTTGCGTCCGTGCGACCCGCGCGCATCAGGCCGTCGATCTTGGTCTTCATCCAAGGAGTCGATGCTCACGGTCGCCTCCCATCCCTGATGATGCACCGAAAGCCGACGTGGCCCGTGGCCGCATCGACCGGTTGCGGACGCCGCGCGGCCGGCCGGCAGTCGTTTGGCGCACACAAGTGTGAGCCGCCCTTCACCACCTTGCGAGGTATCTTGATCTGCGGCTGGGACAGGTCGAAGCTGTCGGCCTCGTTCCCGCCGCGCGGATTTTTCGGAATGCAGCATGCCTTCGGGGCGTCGCCGGTGTGCTGCGCGCAATACCAATCGGTGGTCCACTCCCAGACATTGCCGATCATGTCGAGGAGCCCAAAATCGTTCGGCGGAAAGGCATCGACGGGCGAGGTCCGCTCGCAGCCGTCGGTTGCGAGGTTTTCGCGCGGCGAGTTGCCCTGCCAGGTGTTGCCCATGTGGCACCCGCCCGGCGTCAATTCATTGCCCCACGCGAACTCGGCCTGATCGAGACCGCCGCGCGCCGCATACTCCCATTCCGCTTCGGTCGGCAGCGCCTTGCCGGCCCAAGCCGCATAGGCTTGCGCGTCGCGGTACGCAATGTGCACGACCGGGTGATCGTCAAGGCCGCGGAGCGAACTGTCGATCCCGCAGGGCCGTCGCCAGTTGGCGCCGAACTTAAACGTCCGCCAGTTCGTGGAATCACACAGGTCGACCGGATGATCCGGCGGGCTGAACACGAGCGAGCCGGTCCTGCGCCTGCGCGGCAGGGCGCCCGGATGGTCGTCCGGATCGGATCCGATCTCCGCTGAGGTGAGGTAGCCGGTCGCCTCCACGAATTTTCCGAACTCGCGGTTGGTGACCGGGGTTCGATCCATCCAGAACGAGTCGACCGTGACGCGACGAACCGGCGCCTCCTCCGGACAATGGCGATCGGAGCCCATGCGAAACGTACCGCCGGTGACGAGCACCATCACCGATATCGGCGATAGCGCGCGCTTCT
>Ga0209069_10000730_pt1 | contig 15700 bp, 16 predicted proteins | sample Str013_2_FD_187202 | JGI IMG/M metagenome (GOLD analysis project Ga0209069, IMG submission 187202) | Freshwater sediment microbial communities in response to fracking from Pennsylvania, USA - Straight Creek_MetaG_SC_2013 (SPAdes) (version 2) | ecosystem: Environmental > Aquatic > Freshwater >...
CCACTGCCGACATCGGCGCCGGCACCTGCACCTGCACCCGTGCCGGCGTCGCCGCCGGTGCAGGGTGCGCCGGCGGGTGACGTCGGCGTCATCGTCAACGTCACCGCCGCCGAGGCGTCGGCCGATACGTACATCACGATCTGGCCGTCGGGCGCGGCGCGTCCGGGCACGTCGACGCTCAACCCGTCGCCTGGTCCGGCGCAGGCGAACACCGTGCTGCTCGGCGCCGGGTCGCTCGTTGCCGGTGCCGGATCGATCGCCGTCGCCAACCACACCGGGCGCGTCCACGTCATCGTCGATCTGCTCGGCGTGCTATCGACCAAAGCGGGCTTTCACGCCCTCGCGCCGACGCGCCTGCTGGACACGCGACCGCCTGACGTTCACCACGCCTTCCCGGTGTCGCTCAACGCGTCGCCGCCGCCGAGCTACGTCCGTGATCACCACGACTACCCGGCAACCGACATCTTCGCTGCCTGCGGTACCCCGGTTCTCGCCCCGGTCGACGGCACCATCGTGCACGTCCGGCGCATTGATCGCTACGACCCGGCCGTCGGCAACCCAGCGACGTTGGGCGGGCGGTCGATCGCCATCGTCGGTGACGACGGCGTGCGCTACTACGGTTCGCACCTCGACACGTTCGTCGACGGCATCGCGGTCGGTCTTCGTGTCGCCGCCGGGCAACAGTTGGCGACGGTCGGCAAGACCGGCGATGCCGGCGTCTGCCATCTCCACTTCGGACTGTCGCCGCTTTGCCCGTCAGTCGAGTGGTCAGTGCGGCGCGGGGTGATCTGGCCGTGGCCATACCTCGATAGCTGGCGCGCCGGCGGCAACCTGTCGCCGGTGCCAGAGATCGCCTCGTGGCTCGGTGCGCACGGCGACGCCTGCGCGACGGCAAGTGCGCTGGCGACGGCACCCGACAGCGAAGACCCGGCGGCGCCGACCGGCTGATCAGCTGACGAGCTGGTCGAGCAGGAAGGCGAGCAGTCGCGCTTCGTCGCGCCACGCGTCGTAGCGACCGGTCGGCCCGCCGTGGCCGGCGCCAAGCTCGGTGCGGAGCAGGATCGGACGATCACCAGTCGCCACCGCGCGGAGCTTGGCGACCCACTTGGCCGGCTCGTGGAAGCTGACGCGCGGGTCGTTCAACCCGGCAGTGACGAACAACGATGGGTACTCGGCGGGGACGACGTTGTCGTACGGGCTGTAGGCCGTCATCACTGCCTCGTAGTCGGGTTGACGTGGGTCGCCCCACTCCTCCCACTCCGTCACCGTCAACGGCAGCGACGGATCGGACATCGTCGTCACGACATCGACGAAGGGAACCTCGGCGACGGCGGCGGTGAACAGCTCGGGCCGCCGGTTGATCACTGCGCCAACCATCAAGCCGCCCGCACTGCCGCCGCGAACGGCGATGCGTCCGGGCGCGGCGTAGCCCGTGGCGATCAAGTGCTCGGCCGAGGCGATGACATCGGTGAACGTGTTCGCCTTCGCCGTCAACTTGCCGTCGAGGTACCAGCGCCTACCGAGCTCGCCACCGCCGCGGGCGTGGACGACGGCGAACACGACGCCACGATCGAGGAGCGAGAGACGAGCGATCGAGAACCATGGTGGGATCGAGATCTCGTACGCGCCATAGGCGTAGACGACGCACGGTGCGCCACCATCGACGGGCGTGTCGATGTGGTGGACGACGTCGACGGGCACCGACACGCCGTCGCTCGACGGCGCCCAGACGCGCGTCGTGCGATAGCGGGAGCGATCGAAGTCGCCGAGCACCGGGAGCTCTTTGAGCAGTGTGCGTTCGCCGGTGACGACATCCTCGCTCAACACCTGCGGCGGGACCGACAGCGCTTGGTAGCTAAAGCGGTACGACGTCGCCTCGTACTCCAAGTTGAGGTTCGGCTCGACGTCGTGGGCGGCGGTGTCGAACGTCAGGACGCGCTCGCTTCCGTCAGCGAACAGCACCCGAAGGCGGGGTGTGGCGTCCATCCACTCGTGCACCACCAGGTGGCGAGCGAAGGGATCGGTGCCGACGATCCGCCGTCCCGCCTGATGGGCGACGAGCTCGACCCAGTGGGCGCGGCCCGGCTCGTCGACCGGCGCGGTGACGATCTTGAAGTCCTCGGCGCCATCGTTCGTCGTGATCACGAACCGGTCGTTCCAAAGGTCGACCGAGTACTCGTGCCCATCGATTCGCGGCTCGACGAGGCGCGCCGGCGCGCACGGATCTGCGGTCGGCAGGATCCACACCTCGCTCGTCGTCTTGCTAGCACTCGTGATCACCAACCAGTCGCCGCTGCGCGTGCGATCGACATCGACCCAGAAGCGCTCATCGTCGTCTTCGAAGACGAGGGCGTCGTTGCTAGGTTCGCTGCCGAGCACGTGGCGCCAGACCTGGTGCGGGCGCATCGACTCGTCGAGGCGAACGTAGAAAAACGTCGCGTCATCGCCCCACACGCCGCCGGCAGCCACGTCGATCAACCGGTCGTCGAGATCGTCACCGCTGTCGAGATCGCGGATGGCGAGCGCGTACTGCTCGCCGCCATCACGATCGCACGACCACGCCAGCCGACGCTGGTCGGGACTGATCTCGAACGCGCCGAGCGCGAAGTGGTCGCCACGAGCCTCGGCGTTCTCATCGAGCAGCACCGTGCCCTCGAGCGCGGCGTCATCGTCGAGCGCGGTCGAGGTCTGCTGCCGGCGCGCACCGGCCGACGATGGCCGGCGGCAGTGCACTGGATAGTCGAGGCCCTCGACGGTGCGGGTGAAGTACTCCCACGGCCCATGGGGCACCGGCACCGAGAGGTCGGTCTCCTTCGTGCGCGTCTTGATCTCGTCGAAGATCGTGTTGCGCAGATCGGTGAGGCGAGCGAGCCAGTCGTCGGCGAAGACGTTCTCCGCTTCGAGGTAGGCGATCGTGTCCGGATCGTCGCGATCGCGCAGCCAGGCGTACGGGTCGTCGATCGGCCCGGCGTGGCGCTGATGAACGTGAGGGACCCGCTTCGCCCTGGGCGGCAGCACGATCGTTGAGGCTACTGCGACGCTCGCGAGATCAGCTCAGTGGGCGAAGCTGGCGACACCGTTCATGGCGATGCGGCCTGACTTCGACGCCTGCTCGCCCCACGCCGAGACGCCGATGTCGTTCGTCAGGTACACGACCTGGACCATGTCGGCGAGGCGTTCGATGGCGTCGAGGACATCCCACGTCGCCCGTGTGTCCAAGCCGCGCAACGGCTCGTCGAGCACGGCGAGCGAGCTCTGACCGCGGCCGCCGGCGTTGCGGGCTCGGCCCATCCATCCGATCAAGCGCTCGATGACGCTCGGCACGGATTGGGCAACGAGCAGATCGCCATCGGCATCGAGTCGCACTCCGAGATCAGTCGCCTTGATGTGGGTGATGCGAGGCAGATCGGCGGGACCCGGGAGCGGCAGGGTGCCCGCGGCGCCACGCTGCGCCGTGGACACCCGGCGACGCCCACCACTGCGGCGCACGACAAGCGAGCGCCCGAGCTCGTCTTGGTAGTGGAGCTCGGTGGAACCATCGGCACCGTTCATCGAACGATGCAGCGTCTCGATCAGCTCCATCCGCTCCGGCGCGGCCAGCCCGGCCAGCAGCGACAAGCGCGGGTGGAAGCCGATGTTGATCAGCCCGTCTGATCTCAAGATGACGAGCTCCTCGATGCGCATGCCTCTTCATCGGCGGGACGATCGTCAATCTCAAGTCAAGAAGTTGTCGCCCTTGGGTCAGGTCGACCGGCGAGCCGCCCGGTAACGTGGCCGGCGTCATGCGGGTGTGGATCGACCAGGACCTGTGCACTGGCGACGGTCTGTGCCTCGATCATTGCCCCGATGTGTTCGTGCAGCTCGAAGACGGCATCGCCTACGTCTGCGAAGACGGCGTTCCTGGCAACGACCCCGGCAGCTCAGGCTCGCTGGCGCTGGTGCCGTTCCGCCTCCACACCCAAGTCCTCCACGCCGCGCTCGAGTGCCCCGGCGAGTGCATCTTCGTCGAAGTCGACGGCGACTGAGCCGTTCCGCCGGCGGGCAGTGGCATCGGGCTTGGGAATTGTTACTATCTACGTAGTGGAAATTACCCCCACGCCCCGGAGGCTGTGATGTCAGTCAGCGATCTCGACCTTGGTCGGTACAAGCTCGGCTGGAGCGATGGTGACGAGTTCGTGTTCCGCCCCGAGAAGGGGCTCAACCACGACGTCGTCGACCAGATGTCGCGCTACAAGTCGGAGCCTGACTGGATGCGCCAGTTCCGGCTGAAGAGCCTTCGCACGTTCGAGCGCAAGCCGATGTCCCCGTGGTTCGCCGTCAACATGCCCGACATCGACTTCCAGGACATCTACTACTACATCAAGCCGACGAACTCCGGTGTCGTCGACGAGTGGGACGAGCTGCCCGACCGCATCAAGGCCACCTACGAGAAGCTCGGCATCCCCGAGGCCGAGCGCAAGTACCTCGCCGGCGTCACCAGTCAGTACGACTGCCTGCGCGGCTCAACGCTCGTGTGGACGACGAAGGGCATGCGGGCGATCAAGGAGATCGAGGCCGGCGACGAGGTATTCGCGCTCGACGAGACGACGAAGCAGATTGTGGTCAGCCCAGTCGTCGGCGGCGGGTACGCCGGAGACAAAGAGATCTACGAGCTGCGGGCCGGCAGTCGCACGATCGGCGCGTCCGGCAACCATCCTTTCCTTGTCCTGCGTGACGAGCGCAAGCCTGGTCGCCAGCGCGCTCGCTACGCCCGACGTTGGGTTGCGGCCGAAGAGCTGCGCGTCGGCGATCTCGTCGCGGTGCCAACCGACCTTCCGCCGTTCGGCCGTTCTGCCGTGATCGACGGCCTCGAGATGACTGAGGACCTGTGCTGGTTGCTCGGCTTGTACCTCGGCGACGGCTACGTGAAGCACTCAGGCGGCTACGACTCGGTCGAGTTCGCGGTCGACCGGCGCGACACAGCGCTGATCGATGCCGCGGTCAACGTCGCCCGCGAGCAGCTCGGCGTCGACTACGCCCTCGCCTCGGACGGTCAACGGCTGCGTGCCCGTGGTACGCGCTCGTTCGCCGCAACGATCGAGCGCCTCGGCCTCGGCGGGCGGGCGCTGGCGAAGCGTGTTCCGGGCTGGGTCTACGGACTGCCTCTGGCGCAGCGCTTGGCGTTCCTCGCAGGCTTCATCGATGCCGACGGGACCGTGCGCGCTCATCGGACGGCCAAGAACCCGGTTTTGACGAGCGGCCACGAGGCATTGCTCGACGATCTGCGCGAACTGGCACAGCTGTGCGGCATCGGCGTGGGCGCGGTCACATCGTTCACCAGCCGTCATCCGCACGATCCTGAGCGGACGATCACCGGCTACCGGCTGCACCTTTCGGGTCGTTTCGACTGCCTACCGCTGCGCTCGGGGACGAAGGCGGCGCGTCTAGGCGCCCGCGCTTACGCACATACCAACCGCACCGCCAAGGGCACCGATCTGCGGGCGCAGACGAGCGAGATGCTCGGTTTTGTGCGGCTGCGCTCGATTGAGCGTGTCGGCGTCGAACCGACCTATGACATCGAGGTTGCCGGTCATCACAACTTCGTCGCCGAAGGCTTCGTCGTCCACAACTCCGAAGTCGTCTACCACAAGAACCGTGACGACCTGGCGGCGCGCGGGATCCTGTTCTGCGACATGGACACGGCGTTGCGCGACTACCCCGAGTTGGTCAAGCAGTACATGGGCACGATCATCCCGCCGGGAGACAACAAGTTCGCGGCGCTCAACTCGTCGGTCTGGTCGGGTGGCTCGTTCATCTACGTGCCGCCGGGCGTCAACTGCGAGATGCCGTTGCAGGCGTACTTCCGGATCAACTCCGAGAGCGCCGGCCAGTTCGAGCGGACGCTGATCATCGCCGACGAAGGCTCGCAGGTCCACTACATCGAGGGCTGCTCGGCGCCGGTGTACACGAAGGACGCGCTGCACTCGGCCGTCGTCGAGATCGTCGTCAAGCCCAGTGCCCGCGTCACGTACACGACGATCCAAAACTGGAGCCCGAACGTCTACAACCTCGTCACCAAGCGCGCCCGTGTCGAGGCCGAGGGCCACATGGAGTGGATCGACGGCAACATCGGCTCGAAGCTGACGATGAAGTACCCGTCGGTGTACCTCGTCGGGCCGAAGGCGACGGGCGAGGTCCTCTCAGTCGCCTACGCCGGGCCGGGCCAGCATCAAGACGCCGGGGCGAAGATGGTCCATGCCGCGCCGGAGACGACGTCGAAGATCGTGTCGAAGTCGATCTCGAAGGACGGCGGGATCACGACGTACCGCGGTCTCGTGCGCGTCGAAGAAGGTGCGCACGGTTGCAAGAGCCACGTCCAGTGCGACGCGCTGATCTTGGACGAGGAGTCGACGTCGCGGACGTTCCCGTACATGGAGGTCGGCGAGCAGGATGCCGAGATCGGCCACGAGGCAACGGTGTCGAAGGTCGCCGACGAGCAGCTCTTCTACCTGACGAGCCGCGGCCTCACGCAAGAGCAAGCGATGGGCTTGATCGTCAACGGCTTCATCGAGCCGGTGACGCGCACGCTGCCGATGGAGTACGCGGTCGAGTGGAGCCGCCTCATCGAACTGCAGATGGAGGGTTCGGTCGGCTAGGCCGATCGGCCATCGAGCGCGGTTCGGTCGGCTAGCCGATCGGCCAGCGAGCGCGGTTCGGTCGGCTGAGCCGACAGGCCATCGAGCGCGGCTCAGTCGGCGAGCCGAGTTGCGATGCGGTCACCGGCCGGCCGGGCGACGCCGGCCAGCGACCGCATCGACATCTTCAGTCGTCCTCTTCAGAGGTGACCTGCGCTCGGATCTCGCCGCCGGGATGGGCGATGGTGTGCATGTTGACGTAAGCGCCGCCGCTGTTCAGCAACGCCATCAGGTCGTCGAGGGTCTTGCCGGCAAGTGGGCCGACGAGATCGCTGGCGTGGATGTCGCCTTCGGCGACGACGGCACGACGACCAAAATCGATCGGCGGGTTCGACGCCGCCGGTGGCGTGCCGAACAGCCAGACGACGATCGGGCCGTTGACGCCGACGTTGGCAGCGTGGATGTGGGCCATGAACGCTTGCTTGATCGGCTTGCGCATCCGCAGCTTGTAGTGGATGACACCGTCGTCCATCTCGAACGAGGCGCGCGCCTCGGCGCCGGAGGCGACTGCGGGAACCTCGTTGGCGCCGATCATCGGACGAGCCTGCCATTCGAACCCGCCAGCGAGAGCGGCAGTGCCGACGCCGAGGGCGAGGGCGAGTCCGGCCGCCGCGGCGATACGTGCCTTGCGGAGCATGGTTTCTCCTTCACGGGGGTGCATTCGGGGCGCCAGGCCCCCACGCCCGGCACCTTGCTATACGGCCGCGACTGCGAGAGGGATTGCACAGCCTTGATGCGCGCCTTCGTTCCCGGCCGGCGGGATGAAAGGATCGGGGCGTGCCGATGCGTGAGGAGTGCAAGAACTTCGAGAGTCGCACGTACGCCAACGGCGAGACCGTGCGTAAGTGCAACGTCGACATGGCGCCCGACGCGCCGTGGCGCTGCCCTGAGAACTGCCCGCGCTACGAGCGGCGGGTTGCCGACGCTGGCTGGGCGTACGGCTCGCTCGTGCCTCATCAGGCGCCGGCCGATCCTCCCGGTCTCGATGACGGGTCGGCGGCGGCCGTGCTCGACGAGGCCGAGGACTTCCTCAACGCCATCGGTGCCGATGTCCTCGCCGAGGTCGAGGCCCAGCGCCAGCGCGAAGCGAACCGACCGAAGAACCGGCGCCGCCGCAAGGGCTGACCGCCCCGTCGTCGCGAAGGCCGGCGGCTCGCTGTGGCGAGCGCTGCCGGGCGTCCTCACATGTGCGGCGTGACACTCGCCGCATGCCGTTGGATGGGTATTTCCACTACGCGGATAGTAGATTTTAGTTGCTGTGACGACCCTGACCAACGACCTGATCGACCTCGCTCGGGCCTTGCCCGGGCCGGCGTGGCTGCGCGATGCCCGCGTCGCTGCGGCGCAACGGGCGACGGCGATGACGTTCCCCTCGGTCGAAGACGAGATCTGGCGCTACAGCCGGATCGGCGAGCTCGACGTGGCCTCGTACGAGCGGGCCGCGCCGCTGGCCGTGACGTCGCCGACCGTCGTTGACGCCGCGGCGTTGGTCACCTCCATCGACGGCGACAGCGACCCCGCTCTTGCACCGCTGGTGGCAGGATCGGTAGGCACCGCCGACTTGTTCTCGGAGCTGAACCTCGCCGGTGCCGAGTCGCCCATCGTCGTGCGCATCCCCGCCGGTCGTGTCGTCGAGGCGCCGATCGTCGTCGACGACGAGATCAACGTCGACGGCGTCGTGCGGTTCCCGCGCCTCGTCATCGACGCTGGACCGAACAGCGAGGTCACCGTTGTCGAGCGGTTCCGCTCTACCGATGTGCGCGCCCTCGTCTGCCCGGTCGTGTCGATCAACGCTGCCGACTCGGCGCGGGTCCGCTACCTGGCGATCAACGAGCTCGGTCCGGCGACATGGCTGATCGCTCACCAGGTCGCCGTCGGCGGGCGGGACTCGACGGTGTCGCTGGCATCCGTTGCCTTCGGTGGTGACTACGCCCGCGTCCGCACCGAGGTCAGCTTGATCGGCGTCGGCGCCCACGCCGAGCAGATCGGCATCTCGTTCGGCGAGCGTTCGCAGATGCACGATCTGCGTGTCCTGCAAGACCATGTCGCGCCGCGCACGACGTCGAACCTGTTGTTCAAGGGCGCGGTGCAAGACCACGCCCGGAGCGTGTACACGGGCCTGATCAAGATGGGCAAGAATGCCCGCGGCTCGAGCGCGTTCCAGACGAACCGCAACTTGAAGCTGTCCGAAGGGGCGTGGGCCGAGAGCGTGCCCAACTTGGACATCGAAACGAACGATGTGCGCTGCTCGCACGCCTCGGCCGTCGGCCCGATCGACACCGAGCAGCGGTTCTACCTCGAGTCGCGCGGTGTGCCGCCGTCTGTCGCCGAGCGGCTGATCGTGCTCGGCTTCTTCGACGAGGTCTTGGCCAAGCTGCCCGATCCGACGGTCGTCGCCGGCCTGCACGCCGCCGTCGCCGCCAAGCTCGATCGGCGCCACGGATGAGCATCGCGACCACACATGTCCTCGCTCGCCTCGACGATCTCGTCGACGGCGGTGCGCAACGTTTCGATGTCGGCGGGCGCGCTATCGCGGTGATCCGCCTCGGGGACAAGGTTTACGCCATCGGCGACACCTGCTCGCACGCCGACGTGTCGCTGTCCGAAGGCGAGGTCGACGCCGAGACGTGCGAGATCGAATGCATCAAGCACGGCAGTGCGTTCTCGCTCGAGACCGGCGAGCCGTTGACGTTGCCGGCCATCCGGCCCGTGCCGGTGTACGACGTCGCCGTGGTTGATGGTGACGTGGTGTTGACGATGGCGATGACGGAGGCGACCGATGGCGACGCTTGAGATCGTCGGCCTGCGCGCTTCGGTGGGCGGGCAAGAGATTTTGAAGGGCATCGATCTGCGCGTCTCGTCGGGAGAAGTGCACGCAGTGATGGGCCCGAATGGAGCGGGCAAGTCGACGTTGTCCGGCGTGCTGATGGGTCGACCCGGCTACAGCGTCAACGCGGGGACGGCGACGCTCGACGGTGTCGACGTGTTCTCGTTGGCGCCATGGGAGCGCGCCGCGGCCGGGTTGCACCTGATCATGCAGTACCCGACCGAGGTGCCCGGCGTCGCGCTCGACGAGGTGCTGGCGGCGGCGATGTCGGCGCGGGGCATGGCCATCGAAGGCTTGAGCGAACGGTTGCAGACCGAGGCGACCCGCATCGGGTTCGACCCGCTGCTGATCCATCGCCCGCTCAACGTCGATCTCTCCGGCGGCGAGAAGAAGCGCAACGAGACGTTGCAACTCGCCGTGCTTCAACCGAAGATCGCCATCTTGGACGAGCTCGATTCCGGGCTCGATGTCGACGCGCTGCGGGCGTGCTCGCGGCGCGTCTCTGATGCGGTGCGCGATGACGGGCTCGGCGTCATCGCCATCACCCACTACCACCGCTTGCTGGAAGAGCTCCGTCCCGACCGCGTCCACATCTTGGTCAAGGGACGCATCGTCACCTCGGGCGGGCCCGAGCTGGCCGAGCAGTTGGAGCGCGACGGCTACGCCGGCTTCCAGGCCGAAGAAGAGCCAGAGCCGGCGACCAAGGCACCCGCTCGACCAGGCTCGCTCGACGAGCTCTTCGGCGATCCGTTCGCCGCTCGCTAGTCGTTGCTCGCTGGTCGCTGGTCGCTGCTAGTCAGTCGTAGCTCGTTAGTTGCAGCTGGTTACTTGCACCGCGCAGGCATCGGTCTAACGTCGGCGCTGCCGTTCGAGCTCGGAGGTGCCCGTGAACGCTCTCGCACCGATCGTGTCATGACGACGTTGAGCGCGCCGGCGCGGCGCGTCTTCCCCGGTTGGGTCGTCGTCGCCGCGGCGTTCGCGATGCTGCTCGTGTCGTCGGGGCTCGGGTTCTACGGGCTCGCCATCTACTTGCGGGCGATCGTCGACGAACGCGGGTTGACGACGACCCAGGTCTCGCTTGGTACGTCGTTGTTCTTCGTCGTCGGTGGGATCACCGGGCGCTGGATCGCGCCGGTGATCGCCAAGCGCGATCTGCGACCGGTGGTCGTCGCCGGCGGCGCGCTCGGCGCGATGAGCTTGGTGCTCCTCGGTCACGTGCGCCATCTGTGGCAGCTCTATCCGGTCTACGCGCTGTTCGCCGTTGGCTGGGCGGCGTGCGGGCTGGTACCGGCGACGACGGTCGTGACCCGCTGGTTCCACCGGCGACGATCGGTGGCGTTGTCGGTGACGTCTACTGGCTTGTCGGTCGGTGGGCTGACGCTGACGAAGTTGGCGGCCGATCGCATCGATGCGCATGGCCTGGCGGCGACGGCGCCGTGGCTGGCGTTGATCTGGTTCGTCTCGATCGCGTTGCTGGCGTGGTTCTTGTGGCCCGACCCGCTGGCCAAGGGCTGCGCGCCCGACGGCGATCCACCATCGGCGATGACGGTCGGTAGCAACGTCGCCGGCATCGACTACGAGGCCGCCGTGCGTACTCGACTCTTCCGGTATTTCAGCATCGGTCTCGTGGCGGTGATGGCGGCGCAGGTCGGTGCCATCGCCCAGGTCGCCAAGCTCGGTCAGGAGCGCGTCGACAAGGCGACTGGTGCGTTGGCGGTCTCGGTGCTGGCGCTGGCCAGCGTCATCGCTCGGCTGATCGCCGGCGTGATCGTGCCTCGTCTGCCGATGATCGCCTTCACCGCCGGGCTAGCGGTGACGCAGGGTGCGTCGCTCGTGCTGCTGGCAACCGCATCGAGCAAGGGAGCGCTCCTCGCGTCCGCAGCGTTGTTCGGTGCCACCGTCGGCAACTTGTTGATGTTGCAACCACTCGTCATCGCCGAGACGTTCGGTGTGCGCGCCTACCCGCGGATCTACTCGGTCAACCAGCTGATCGTCTCGATCGGGGTGGCAGGCGGTCCGTTCTTGCTCGGCTTCCTGCGAGACCAGGCGAGCTATCGTGTCTCGTACATCGTCGCTGCTGCACTGTCGAGCTGTGGTGCGTTGGCGATCTCGGCGGGCGGATCAGTCCGAGCAACACAACGAGCCTTGGAGATCAGCCCGGCATGAGCGGCACGAGCGAACAGCGTCATCCCAACGTCGACAAGGTGATCGCCGCCGCGGCCGAGCGTGGCCTGACGATCGAGCCGCGGCGGTTCCCCGAAGGCACCAAGACCGCCGCCGATGCTGCTGCGGCGATCGGTTGCGCCGTCGGCCAGATCGTGAAAAGCCTCATCTTCGCCGTCGACGGCGAGGTCGTGCTCGCCTACGTGAGCGGCGCCAACCAGCTCGACGAGCGAAAGCTGGCCGCGGCCGCCGGAGGAGCGACGTGCTCGCGCGTCGATGCCGATGTCGTGCGCGAGGCGACGGGCTTCCCGATCGGTGGCGTGCCGCCGTTCGGCCATGCGACGCATCTGCGGATCTTCATCGATCCCGACTTGTTGACCTACGACGAGGTCTGGGCCGCGGCCGGAACGTGGAACGACGTCTTCGGCATTGAGCCGCATCGCCTCGTCGACGCCTCCGATGGCCTCGTCGTCGACCTCAAACGCGGCTGAACGCGGTCGCCGTACACTGCCGACGTGGACGAGCTTCCCGTGATCGATGACTGGCGCGGCGTCGACATCAGCCAGATCCGCCGGCAGCTGCGGATGACGGTTCCTGAGCGCGTCGAGTCGATGGTCCACACCGCGAACGTGATGATCTCGATCCAAACGACGGCGCAAGCGTCGATGCGACGCCAGGTCGAGTGATGTTCGACCCCGTTCGGATCTGTGAGATCTTGAACGAGGAGGGCGTCGAGTACATCGTCGTCGGCGGATTCGCGGCGGTGATCCACGGGTCGTCTCTTCCGACACGGGACATCGATATCCTGCCGTCCCGTTCCGCAGACAACTTCGATCGTCTGGCTCGAGCGTTGCGGCGGATGAAGGCGCAGATCCGAACGTCGGGTGATCCAGTGCGGCCTGCGCCGCTGGATGGGCCGTTCCTTGCGAACATGCCGTTGATGCTGAACCTCGTCACCGACTTCGGCGAGCTAGACCTGACGTTCGCGCCCTCGGGGGAGCGAGTGGGGTTCGAGGGTTGGCGCGCCGGCGCTGTGGTCCTCGACGTCGCCGAGGACGTCGCGGTCGTGGTCGCGGCGCTCGACGACATCATCGCTTCGAAGCAGGCGGCCAACCGGCCGAAGGACCAGCGGGCGTTGCCGTACTTGGAATCCCTGCGCGACCAGTTGGGAGAAGGGAGCGACGACGGCCGCGGTGGCGAACGAGTCTGACCCATGCTTGCTAGCATGCAGGCATGGCACAGGTGTCGTGGCGAGCAGATGATGCACTGGTCGAACGCGTCAGGCGCTCGGCGGCGGCGAGCGGTCGGTCGTTGAACGAGTTCGTAACAGTGGTGCTCGATGTCGCCACCGACCCGGCGCGAGCGGGGACCGAGGCGGAGCGGGTTCGTGAGCGGTTGCGGCACGCCGGCCTGCTCGAACCGCCGTCGTCGCCGCCCGCATCCAGGCGGGCGCGGCCGACGCGCGCCGCGGTCGAGGCGGCAGCGCGTCGCGCCGCCAAGGGCACGTCGCTTGCGACGCTGGTGAGCGAAGGTCGGTGACGGTCTTCGCCGACAGCTCGGCTTTGGTGAAGCTCTACGTCGCCGAAGCGGAACATCGGCTCGTGCGAGCCATCACCGAACCGATCGTGATATCGGTGCTCGCCCAGGTCGAAGTACCCGCAGCGTTCTGGCGCAAGCATCGCCGTGGCGAGATCGACGCCAACGACGCTGCGGTGCTATCCGCGGCATTCGCGGCTGACGTCGAAGGAGATGGCTTGTCGGCGCCGCGTTACGCAGTGGTCAGTGTGAGTGGCGCGGTCGTCGCCGAAGCCGCCAGCGCCGTGGCGCGCCATCCGCTTCGTGCCTACGACTCGGTGCAGTTGGCTTCAGCACTAGTCGTGCGCCAGACGCTCGGCAGCCTGGAGGGCTTCGCGGCATTCGACAAGGGCCTGCGAGCCGCAGCCGCGGCCGAGGGAATCACCCTCGTGCCCGACGTGTTGACTGGATGAGGGCGCCCGACTCAGAGCGTCATCTCGCGGGCGCGGCCGGCGGCGACCGGGGTCTTGACGGTGGTCGGCTTGCCGGGGACGGGACCGGCCCACGAGCGGCGGGGTGCGTTCAACGACCCGGTGACGAGCCAACCCGGTAGGTCCGGCGGCGCGCCAGTGGTCGACTGAAGCGGGTAGTGGTGGACGGCGACGCGGGTCAACGGATTGGACGCCTTCGTGCGTTGCTGCGTCTGCGCCCACCGATGCCGACGACCAGCCCGAACGAATCGACTGCCGACGAGCAGGATCGTGAGCCCGAGCACCGCGATCAGCGCCGTCCGGAACGGCCCGGTGAGCAAGTCGTTGCCAAGATCAGCAGCGACCGCGCCGTTCGCCCAGGCCGGCGCAGCCCACAACAGGGCTCCACTCGTTCCCGCCGCCGCCATCGCTGTCCAGAGTCGCTGTGTCATCGTCCCTCTCCTTGCCGCCTGGTCACGGGTCGCTTAGCCATTGGATCGTCGCGATGGCGTCGTCCCTTGACCTAAGTGTCTGCAAAGTCTGGGCGTAGATGACTTAAGACAGCTGGCCAGCCGCGCTCAACGCGACGCGACCCGCCGTTCACGCGGTGGAGCGGAACTGGTCGAGGAGCCAGGCGCGCATCGGCCGGTGGTCGCCCTCCATCGCCGCGGTCGCTGCGTGTGCGTAGGCGCGGTCGTTGGGTCGTGGCTTGACCCGCATGAGCGGTGGGAGGTTGTAGCGGGCGGCAAGCCAATGGGTCCACAGGCGGGCGGTGCGTCCGTTTCCGTTGGCGAAGGGATGGATTCGGATCCATTCGCCGTGAGTCACGGCAGCGAGGGTGACATACAGCTGCGCGGCGCCGGCGTCGATGTCAGCAAGGCCGAGGTGCTGTTCGTCGGCAGCGTTCACCGCGTCGCCGAGGTCGTGCTCGAACCGGACGAGCGCAACGGGCACGTCGTGAGACGGAACGCCGACGTGTCGACCTACCCTGACCTCGTAGTCGATGAGCTCGGGGAATTCGGGATCGCTGTCCCGCACCTCGCCGGCGTAGTACGCGACCGGAAGCACGATGCCGTCGTAGAGATCCCGATGCCATTGCTGGGCCATCGCCACTGTCCGTGCAGCTGGCGGACTTGCGTCGTCGACGACGCGGCGCAGAATGCCCGAGATGTTCGCTGCTAGCCGTGCCGTCTCGGTCGGGTTGTCGTCATCCCACGCGACGGGCACGAGCAGTGATCGCTTCAAACGTCGCGGCGGGCGCCGGCGGGACGTGCAGAGTCGGCACCGGCTCGGGCGTCGTCGCCTCGTTGGCGGCGATCGCGTCGATCGCATCGGCGAGACGTGGCGCGGCGTGGGCGCGCATCGCTTCGGCGGCCGACTGGTAAGCGTCAGACAGTTCGGCAGCGCGCAGGCTGATCTCGCGACTGAGTGCCGCCTCGGCGACGGCGTTCATCGAGAGCCCTTCGGCGTCGGCGACTGCGGCGAGGGATTGGTGGAGGGCGGGGTCGACTCGGATGGTGAGCGTCATCCGCGGTGGCTGTTCGGCCATGTTGCCTAGGGTATCGAATGATGCCAGCAAATCGGCGATCTGCTGTCAGATGTCGGACGATCTGGGCGCACAACCCCGAAGAACTCGGCGCGGGCGCTACGAGGCGGTGGCGACGTCGTCGAGGCCCTGGGCCAGGGTGTTCCAGGCCAACGTCGCGCACTTGATGCGGACGGGGAACTTGACGACGCCGCGCAGCGCCTCGAGGTCGCCGAGCTTGGCGCCCGGCTCTGCCGCGAAGGCGTCGTCATCGTCATGGCCGTCGTCGTTGGAGACGCTCATCATCGACTTGAACGAGTCGATCACCGTACGCGCCTCGTCGACGGTCTTGCCCTTCACTGCCGACGACATCATCGACGCCGACGACTGGCTGATCGAACAACCCTGCCCGCTGATGCGGATGTCGCCGACCTTGCCATCGTCGACGATCAGGTAGACGCGCACCTCGTCGCCGCACAGCGGGTTGAACCCTTCGGACATGTGCGCTGGCGGTGTCGTCAGCTCG
>Ga0209069_10000732_pt1 | contig 15691 bp, 11 predicted proteins | sample Str013_2_FD_187202 | JGI IMG/M metagenome (GOLD analysis project Ga0209069, IMG submission 187202) | Freshwater sediment microbial communities in response to fracking from Pennsylvania, USA - Straight Creek_MetaG_SC_2013 (SPAdes) (version 2) | ecosystem: Environmental > Aquatic > Freshwater >...
CTTGTAGACGACGACCACGTCGATCCTGCGCGCCGCGATGTCGGCGAGCAGGGACCGTAGCCCCGGCCGTTGCATGGTGCCGCCCGAATAGCCGCCGTCATCATAGTGGGCCGGCAGCTCGCCCCAGCCTTCGTGTTTCTGGCTGGCGATATATGATGAGCAGGCCTCACGTTGCGCGTCGAGAGAATTGAAGTCTTGCTCGAGGCCCTCCTCGCTCGACTTGCGGGTGTAGATCGCGCAATGTAGGCGACGTCTCGACACTGTCTCAGCCATCCACCGGCTCCGCTGATTGCTGTGAGCTTGCAGCGGCTCGCACTTTCAAAGAGCCCGCCGATTTCAGTCCGAAGAACACGAGACCGTTCCAGCGCGTGCCAGTGATGGCTCGGGCAATCGCCGACAAGGAGCGATGACGCTCGCCATTCCACACGAAACTGTCCTCGACGACCGCGACCTCGTGAACGATGCCGCGCCATTCGCGCACGAGCTTGCTGCCCGGCTTGAGCCGCCTCGGTGGGGCGCTCGGCCGAGCCGACGTCTCGCCGAATTCCTGAGCGGCCACCGCGTCGAGGGTGCGGGAGGACGCTTTGGACACCCGCCGCGACGTGCCGGCGACCAACAACGTCTCCGAGCGGCACCTGCGCCCCTCTGTCATCTTCCGCAAGGTGACCAACGGCTTTCGCTCCGCGTGGGGCGCCGAGGTCTACGCCGATATCTGTTCCATTGTCGCGACCGGCCGCCTCAACGGCCGGACCGCCCTTGAAGCCATCCGCGCCGCACTCCCCGCAACGGCCGTGTTCAAGCCGGCCTGATCGGCTGGGGGTGAGCAATTACGTCTCTTGTCGGTTCATTGCTTGGGTCGCTTGGACGCGCCATGGTGCTCGTCGCGTAGGAAGTCTACCAAAACCTTGAGCGCTGGCCGCATCTGACGGCGGCTCGGATAATAAAGAAAAAATCCTGACACCGGAGTTGGCGCACATTGATCGAGAACGGTCGTAAGTTTGCCCTCGCTTAGGTCCGATGCGATGAATAGGAGCGGCGTCTGTATAAGTGCAAGGCCTTCAACGGCGACCCGGCGAGCCAGCGACGCAGAATTAACTACGAATCGTCCCTCGACGTGAACTTCCAAATCGCGGCGTTTGACCCGAAAACGCCATGGCAAGTAGGTGCCGCTGGCAAATCGGGTACGAATGCAATCGTGCTGCGACTAGGTCCTTCGGCGATTTGGGCTTGCCGCGTTGCGCGAAATAAGCGGGCGCGCCCGCGACGACGAGCGGCAATTCGTCGGTAACACGCACCGCGATCATGTCGCGTTCGATCCGTTCGCCATGACGCGCACAGTTCGAAAAAAGGCAGTCCGCAATCTCCACAATCGAGTTCAAATGTCAGGCGTTATCCACTAGTTTAGAAGCGTCTGGGCAGCCGCAGGAACACGCATGCACAAGAGTGATCTCGTCGTATTTGCCGAGGATTGGGGCCGGCATCCGAGTTCCACGCAGCACCTTGTCAAATGCCTCGCTCACGACCGGCAAGTCTTATGGGTGAACTCTATTGGCCTTCGTCGACCCCGCTTGTCGATTGGTGATGGACGACGAATACTCGGAAAACTCGTTTCGTTCAGCCGACAGTCCATGGTGCGGAGCGAGGTGTTGAAGACGATGCGGCATTCGGCCGAAGGACCGGAGATCCTTTCACCAATCGCAATTCCGCTGCCTGCAAGCCGTCTCGCAGGCCAGGCTAATCGCATATTGCTGCGCTCTCAGGTTATGCGGCGCCTGAAGGCCATGGATGTGAAGCGGCCAATTCTTTGGGTCTCATTGCCGACAGCAGTTGTGGTTGCGGGCGCGCTCGGCGAACGGGCGCTGGTCTATTACTGCGGCGACGACTTTGGTGCCCTCCAAGGCGTGGATTGTGCGCCGGTTCTTCAACTTGAGCGGGAACTTGTTCAGAAGGCCGACCTGGTCCTTGCCGCAAGCGATGTCCTGGCGCAGCGATTCCCGCGGCACAAGACGCGACTGCTGCCACACGGTGTCGACGTCGAGCTATTCGCCAGGCCCGCATCGTCTCCCGATGATCTGCCCTCCAACCGGCCGGTAGCCGGGTACTATGGCGTGCTCGGCAACTGGTTCGATGTAGAGGCGTTGGCTGCCGCTGCTCGCGAACTGCCGGAGTGGGCGTTCCTGCTCATCGGCCCGGTGGAGACCGATGTGTCGGCCCTGTCGAGCCTCGCCAATGTCTACCTGTTGGGACCGCGACGCTACGAAACACTGCCGGGTTATGTCCAGAACTGGACCGTATCGCTTATTCCATTTCGCGATACCGCGTGGACGCGGGCGATGAATCCGTTGAAGCTCAGGGAGTATCTGGCAGCCGGCCGCCCGATCGTCGCGACAAGCTTGCCGGCGCTCGCGCCCTATCTGGACCTCGTGCACGTGTACTACGATGCGCCAAGCTTGGTGGCGGCGATCAGAAGCGCGGCCCTGAACCCCGATGATACGGCCCGGCGCCGCGCGCGGGTAGCCTCGGAGACCTGGGAGAGCCGGGCAAACGAGGTGCGCGAAGCGATCGATGCCCTATAGCAGGAGCGGCGGCGTCAACGTGTGAGAGGCGCCAGTTGGTAAGGTGGCAATGGGGCCTTAGATGCGGTCGAATGGGGCACGAGCTGGCGTCGTCCACATTGTCCAACGTATGGCCCCCGGCGGCATCGAGACGCTGGTGCTGGATCTTTTCCGCAGCGATCCTGCCGGAACCCGCGTGTTGAGCTTGGCCGGCGATCCGGACCGCCTTGTCCGGTCCTGGCCCGCCTTGGCCGGCATGGGTGATGCGTTGGAGGCTTTCGGACAGCGGCCGGGCCTCAGGCCCTCGCTATGCTGGCGATTGACCACACGCCTGCATCACCTGAAGCCGCGCGCGGTCTTCCTGCACCATATCGGACCGCTCGTGTATGGAGGCGTCGCGGCGCGGCTGGCCGGTGTTCCCGTGCTGGTCCACGTCGAGCACGATGCTTGGCACTATGAGAACCCGCGGCACCGGTTCCTGCTCAGGGCCACCGAGAGCCTCGTGCGACCTCGGCACGTTGCCGTATCGCGTCAGGTCCATAAGCGGCTGTGCGCCATTCTGCCCAAGGCCAAGGTCGACATCGTAGCGCCCGGCATCGACCTGACGCGCTTTACTCCACGGTCCCGGCAAACGGCAAAGGCGCATCTGGGATTGCATGAAACTTGCTCGGTCGTGGGCACGGCGGGCCGACTGGTAGCGGTCAAAGGGCATCGGTTCCTGATCGAAGCCTTGGCGATGCTGCCCGCCAGTATCCATGCTGTGATCGTCGGCGAAGGCCCGGAACGCACGGCGCTGCTCCAACAGTCCGCGACCCTCGGGGTCGGCCACCGTCTGCATTTTCTGGGTCATCGCGACGACTTGGAGACCCTGCTTCCGGCATTCGACCTGTTCTGCCTTCCGTCGCTTGCGGAGGGCTTGCCAAGAAGCGTCCTCGAGGCGCAGGGCGCCGACATTCCGGTTGTCGCCACGAGCGTTGGGGGGCTCGGTGATGCCGTATGTCCTGATACGGGAATGCTGGTCCCGCCGGCGGATGCCGAGGCCCTGGCGATAGCGATCCAGACCTGCCTCGAACGCACCGGCACGCTCGGCCTGTCACGCGCGTTCATCGCGAACCGATTTGCGCTGGACAGGACAATCGACGCCTATCGGGACATCATAGATCAATAGGAATGCCGGCGCTCATGACCATCGACGGAATACTGGAGACTATCCTGTTCCTGACCGCATTGATCATCGCTTACCATCATTTTGGGTATCCGATCCTGCTGCGACGTCTGGCCAGGAGGCGCCGCTCCAAATGCATGCCGGTGCCGGATTTCGAGGCATCCGCGCTCGACCTTGACGAGCTGCCGTCGATCACCGTCATCGTGCCGGCGCACAACGAGGCAAGATATATCGCGCGCAAAATCAAGAACCTTGCCGCGCTTTCCTATCCGCCCCATCGGCTCAAGATCGTGATCGCCTTCGATGGCTGCACAGACGACACGAAGCAACTCGCCGAGCGAGCATTGGCGGACTCCGCCATCAGTGCCCAGGTCACGCTGGTCGATTTCGCCGTCAATATCGGGAAAATCGCCGTCCTCAATTCGTGTGTCTCAGCTGCCATCACCGATTTGGTTGCCCTGAGCGATACATCGGCACAGGTGTCCGACGATGCCCTGCTGCGAGCCGCGGCCCACTTCATGGAGGCGTCAGTCGGCGTGGTCTGCGGAACGTACATGCTGCAGAGCCCACTCAATGAGGGTGAGCGGGCCTATTGGCGCTATCAGGTCGAGATCAAGGCCGGCGAGGCGGCCTTGGCCGCGCCGATGGGGGCTCACGGCGCATTCTATCTTTTCCGAAGGCAGACCTGGACGCCGCTGGCGCCCGATACCATCAATGACGATTTCATAATACCAATGCGCATTGTCGCGGCGGGCTACAGAGCCGTGTACGACGAGCACATCGTGGCGACCGAGTTGGAGCAGACCACGGTTCCCCAGGAGTTTCGTCGCCGCGCCCGCATTGGTGCCGGCAATTTGCAACAGAGCCTCCGGCTGGTCGAGTTGATGGACCCGCGCCGCGGCTGGCTGGCCTTCCTGTTCTTGTCGGGCAAGGGCCTGCGTCCGTTCATTCCATTCCTCGGCCTGACGGCACTTGCCGCTACCGTTGGCCTAGCCGTCAGGGGGCATGGCTTGGCTCGAGCGTTCTTGATCACAACGCTGCCTATTTTGATTGCCGCGTTGTCATTGCCGCGGTGGATGCTCGCGGTGCTTCCATCACCCCTCGCTTGGCTTCGCTACTTCACGGAAGGGCATGCCGCTTCATTGGTCGGTGCATTGCAATACCTTGCCGGGCGCAGTGCCGGAGCGCCGCACGGGGCCAAGGGCCGCCCGCGATAGGCCGGCATGGGCCACCAGCCAGCGGGGTCTTTCGTAGCGTCGGTCCCTTGATTCGCGGCGCGATGGAGCACCGATTACGCCTGTTGCTCAGCGCGGCGTCCGCGCCGCATCTGGATCGGAATTGCCGTCGCCATAAGTGACCGTCGTGGTGCCCCAGATCTGATGGCGGACCTGGTCTGCATGAGCGGTTGCATCGTAGACGTGCTGCTCAATTTCCAACTGCTTGATTGTGAGCCGGCCAATCGCCGCCAACAAGGCGTAGGCATTAACCAAAGTGTCGTGCTCAGCGCCGCGCAACCCCGCTTCTGCGTTGACTGCTTCCTGCTGCGAGTCCAGCACATTGGCTATGGTTCGCTGACCGAGAGCTTCCTCCTGCCTTATGCCGCTGAGCGCGAGTTCGGCGGAGCGGAGCTGGACCCGTCTGGCCTGTAGCTGCGACTCATTTGCCTTGAATATGGACCAGGCCGACGTTGTCCGCTGTTTCGCTTGATTGCGGGTCTGCTTCAGCTCCTGCTGTAGGCTCACCAGAACTTCCTTTGCCTGCCGCACCCGCGAATGGATCAAGCCCCCTTCGAAAATTGGAATGGTCATGCGGGCTTCGACCTCGGCCGTGCGTGTCCGCCCCGCGCCGACACCGGAGATGTTGTCTTCAGAATAGCTTCCATTTATTGCAACGTCCGGCAACTGCTCGCCGCGAATGATCTTTACCGGGTACTGAGCGGCCATCTCACGAAAATACGCGGCGCCAACGACAGGGTTCTCGGCGAGGGTGGCTTCAATCGCCATGTCCAGCGTGCTGGGCAGCAACCGCTTGGGGAGCGGCGGGACCTCCAAATTCGAGGGAACGATGCCGACAACTTCTTGATATCGGGCGCGGCTCGACTTGTAACTGGCGCGCGCAGATTCCAGGACCACCATCGCACCTGCTCGACGGCTGCGAGCCTGCTGAACGTCCGTCGTCGTCACATCGCTGTCCTGGAAGCGCTTCCCGGTGACACCCAGCAATTTCGTGAGCAGGGCCAGGTTCCTTTCGGCCAGCAGAACGAGGCGGCGATTTATGACCACATCCATGTGAGCCGTGACCGCCGCCAATAGCACGGTCTGCTCGACGTCACGCAGGGTCTCCTGGCCGGCACGCGTCTCGGCTTCCGCCTGGTTCACCGCGTTGTAAGTTCGAAAGCCGCTGAAAACAGGTTGCTTCAATGTGATCGCATAGTTGGTAGACCTGGACTCGCCATTGCCGCTGGAGACCGTATTTTGCGGGCTGACGACGGTGACATTCTGGCTGTTGGTGCTTTGGGTGTTGGTGACACCCCGCGCCCCGGTTGCGGAGATCGTCGGCAAGAATCCCGCCCGCGCTTGTGGGATGTTCTCGTCCGTGGCTCGCAGACGCGCGCGCTGCGCATCGAGCGCCGGGTTCATCTGGTACGCGGTTGATATCGTTTCGTTCAACGATTGGCCGAACGCGGCCCCACCGAGACCAAGCATGGCTCCGGCCCAAATGCCGGAGAGCCGTAGCAACATCGTTGCCCAGCCGGGACGCCTCCTGCTCTCGGCCGTACGCAACATACACCCAAACTCCGCCCCGGCCGCCGAACAGGCCGCCAACCCTATTGGGAGCGACCCTAGCCAGCGGAGGGTTTGGCGTAAAGCCATGCTTGCCGATCAATCCAAGTTTCGGGCGATCATTGACAAAAAAGCCTCACGTTCGCATTCCTGCCGCTCGCCAACTGAACGCCTGCAAATTTCGACCAAAGGCTGGCGCTTGTAATCCATGGAATTTTGAGGTATTTGTTCTCGTGCTAAGAATTGGATCAAGTTCATTTATACGACGATTCGATCTGCAGATGTAACTCAAAGAGGGTTACGGGACGGTGGAGATTGTTGCTGTTATTGCACAGAAACCCGATTGAGGATTTGCCGTAGCAAGGCGCGGAGTGGGCAGCCCAGGGTGCGCAGATATGCGATCGCGAACATTTTGTCTCCTCGCACTTGTGTTGCTCTGTCCGACATTTTCGAGCATGGCCCCGGCTCAAACCGTGAGCAGCGCCAAGCCCGCGGGACTGTCCGCGGTGGACGGCTCCCCGGCCCCAGCTGCAATTAGCGGCATACCATCCGCAGTCGGAGCCGCCGCCTCCACGGGCACAAGTGCCGCGATGCTACCCGAAAGCAGCCAGGCGCCCGCAAAGTCGCCGGCGGCCGAGGAAGCTAGTGAAATCAGCCAACTCGTCAATGCCGCCGATGTGCTGCTCATCAAGGTTCTCGGCTCCAGCATTACCGGCGAATATCGAGTCAACGCAGACGATACGATTTCCATTCCCGTGATCGGTCGATTGTCGGTGGCAAATATCAGCATAGCCAAATTTGAACGCGAGCTTGCCGCCCGGGTCCTCAAACAGACGGGTAAGGAGGCTTACGCTACTGTCGAGGTGGTGAAATACAAGCCGGTTTTCGTCAGTGGACAGGTCGCAACCGCGGGTGCCCACAGCTGGAGCCCGGGCATGACCGTGCTGCACGCTGAGACGCTGTCGGGTGGGGTCTATCGCCCGCTCCGGCAGGCTACCGCCTCGGGGCTGGCCGCAAGCCAGACTCTCAAGGATCGGGCAACCAGCGATCTCAAGTCCGCCCTCGCCAGCCGTGCACGCCTGGTCGCCGAATTCAAGGGCAGCGAGGTCGTTGACGTGCCAGAGCAGCTCGAATGGCTGGTGGGGCGCACAGAGGCCAAGCAAATCATTGCGTCGCAGCAACGCCTCTTTGAAAGCCGGGCCGCCGCGCGCAACGCTCAGCTCACCACGCTCAGGCAAAGCTTATCGGTTGCCGAAAGCGAATATAGCGGCTTGCAGCAGCAGGCGGGCCAGATCAACACGCAGCTCCACATCCGGGAAAGCTTCCATGTGAAGCTGATGCGCCTCAAGAATGCGGGTCTCATACCCGAGGAGCGGGCGCTCGAGCAACAGGCGCGGATCTCGGAGCTCCAGGAGCGCAAGACCAACCTTACCGTCGGGCTTTCCCGTGCGCAGGGTACAATTCTCAACGTCAAGCAAGAAATTATTAAACTCATGGAGGTTCGCAAGGCCGAGATTGAGACCGAGATTTTGAACTTGGAGCGAGAGATCCAGAAGGCCACGATCGATCTGGAAACGGCGCGGAATGCGGAGCGCCTGTTGGCGCGTGAGAATTTGGATGCTGACCCGACGACGAACGTCGAGAAGAAGAAGATCTACACGATCGTCCGGCGCGAAGGTATTGCCACCAAGCAATTCGAGGCCGAACAATTTACTCTGGTGCGGCCGGGCGATATTGTTATTGTTGACATAAAGTGAAACCATCGCGAACCCCGCTCCGTGCATCCCATGGCGCTTCGATGCCGCCCTCAGGGTGCCGTCCGCAGCATACGGTGACATGCTGGCCGGCGGACACTCATGGGGCGGGCATGGCATTGCGAGACAGGCGTGCTCCCGCGTCCTGGTAAAGGCGCAGGATCCTCGGCAGCAGCGCATCCGCGGAGAACTCCGCCCGGCAATGGCTCCAGCAAGCCTCGCGCATGACAGCTTGGTCGGTGGGCGATAGGGCGCGCCAATGGTTGATCCGCTGGCTGGCTTCGGCAATATTGCCGCTCTCGAACAGCCAACCGGTTTTGCCTTCGATGACGACGTCCGCCATGCCGCCCACCCGGCTGCCCACGATCGGAATTCCGGCTGCGAGCGCTTCCAGACCGGCGAGTGGCAGCGCCTCGAACTGGGACGGCATGAAAAGAAGACCCAGAGCTGGCCAAACGCTGCTCATGTCGGTCACCATGCCGTGGAAATACACGGAGCCGGCGAACCGTACCTCGAGATCTCGACGCATCGGTCCGTCGCCGTAGATGTGCCACTCGAGACCCGATCCGGATTGACGGGCAACCGCGCAGAAAAGATCCGGTCGCTTCTCTCTGCTAAGCCGTCCGACAAATCCGACACGTCGTGGCAGATCGCCCGTCGGCGCCTCGGTCTGCGTCGCGGTGAAGCTCGGAATGAGATGGGAGCCGAACGGCAACCTGCATTGGATCGCGCTGGAGATCGCGATGCTGTGGCCAAGGAACGCGCTCCATTCATCGACCTGCCGATACAAACGCACGCGCCAGCCGACCGGCTCGCCGGAATGAAACGTCGAAACGATCGGTATTCCGCTTGCCCGCGCAGCGATCCGTCCCAGGATGCCGGCCTTGTAACCATGGGTGTGCAAAAGACAGGGCCGAAACTTCCCTAAAGCATTGAATAGGCACGAGAAAGTACCGCCCAACGTCCGCACGATCAATCGTTCCGCCGCCAATTGCTCCAACCACGAATTGCCTGGGTGGTGGGCCAACAGAACAATCTCGACGGGCAACCCTTGCCCGATCAGGCTGCGGGCCAGGGTGGCCATATGGCGTTCGATGCCGCCAATGCCGCTGCTGTCGACGAGGAGCCAAATCGGCTGCACCGGGCTCGCCTGCGCTGGTTCCTCCGCGCCCGTGGACTTCGCTTCGCCACGTGCCCTAGTGCTTGGCATCAGCTGTCTTGCCGGGCGGCGCCCGAAGCGGACCTCGACTGCGGGTCCTAGACGCGTCGCGTGTGACGGTGCCGAGCAGTTTGACGCCCGATGACCGCATCAAATGCATGGCTTGCACGAGCGCCGTGCGCGTGACATGTCCCATCGTGCCGACGACCACGACGCCATCGCACGCCAGCGCCGCGGCCAACGGATTTATGGCATCATCGGGGATGATGCCGATCGGCGCCAAATCGACGACGATCAGACCGTAGGGCGCCAGCTCCTGTTCCATCGCCAGCCTCAGCTGGGCAACATTATTGAATAGGAACCTGGCGCCAGGAGCGGGGTCGCCGAACAGGATCTCGAATCCGGCAAGGTCGCGGACCGCCAGTTGCGGACCTCGGCCGGGCCGCGGCACCCAACCGCCGGTGACTGAATCGCCGGCGCGCCTGGACAGATCGAGGAGCAGCGTCGCGATACCCGAGTGAGCGGAAACCTCTGCGATCGATCGTGCCAACATCGAAACGCCCGAAGCGGACTGCGGGCTCGCAAGACCCAAGACACGGATCTTGGACTCGAGAGCCATCATCACGATCCGTTCCACGGCACGCTGCCAAGGAGCATTCACGATCGTTTTCCCATTAAAAGTCCTGATCAATCAACGCCTCGAAGGCCATATTGGCAAGGCGTTCACGACGCCACATGTTGGGGAAACGCCTCGACGCGAGCGCGCTGGTTGCCGATCCCTGCTCCGTCCGGCAGCCCCAACGGTTCATCCGTTACCGGAAGTTGCGCGATTACGGGTAGCCCGGTGATGCTCGTGAACTCGCCAATCCGCCACACATGCGGATCAAGCAACTCGGTTGCCACAACCAGAGCCAGCGCCAGCAGCAGTCCGGCAAATATTCCAGCGGTGGCAATCTGGCGCCGCGTGATGACGGGCGCGACCGGATCTTTGGGCGGATCGACGACCCTGATGCGCTCGGGTGCCTTCAGCACGTTGAGAGACCTGAGGGGTGTCGGCGCAGAGAAACGAAGGGCGTATGTGTCATGCAAACGTCGTGCCTCATCGTGCTGCTGCTGCAGGCGCGCAATCGTCTCGCGCAACTCGGTCCGGTCGTTCGTGGCACGCTCGAGAGCAGTATATGCGCGTGAGATCTCGTCGAGGTCGCGCTGGATGCGATCATGCCTTTGCACCGCCTCTTGAAACCGGATCAGACGGTCGAGCCGATCCCTGGCCGGTCCGGCGCCCGATTCGGCCGCCACCGCCTTGAGAGCCTCGATCTGGCGATCGAGGTCGCCCCCTTCCCGGATGTCCTCGGTCACCTCGGCCCTGGCTCGATTGACCGCATCCCGTGCAGCATCCAGCTCAGCCGTTTTGGCCGCCAATTGCTCCTTGAACTGCCCCAGGGCCCGGCCATTTCCGGGGTCAGTTGGAAGCTGCGACAGCCGTCGCTGAGCCTCGGACAGCTGCCGTTCCGCAACCTCCAGTTCCTTGGCGCTGCGATCCTTCACCAGCTGGGTCGCACTCAATACGGTCTCCTCGGGCGCGATCAGACTGCCGAGGAACCGCGAGATCACGGCCTCAAGGGTCGGCCTCAGCCCCTCCGGCTGCCCGCCGCGGATCTGGAACTGCAAGAAGTCGTTGCCGATCAACTCCAGCGTCAGGCGATTGCGCAACGCCTCGACCTCGATTTCGAGTAGTCGAAGGTTGGCGGAGTCGCGTGCGCCGAGACGGGCCTGTGCGACCGGCAGCAAGATGTGCTCGCTCTTCATGAAGGCTTGCAGGCCTGCGATCTTGTCCTTCGTCGTATCGCCATACGATATTGCCTCGCGGGGGGCGAAGTTGTCGCTGGCACTCTCCTGCAACAGCAGCAATGCCTTCGAAACGTAGATCGTGGGCGCAACGAACGCCCCGACGATGCTCAATGGGATGCTGAGCAATATCGGTATGAACAGGAGCCGGCGACGCCGCCAAAAAATTTCGAAGATCGGGCGCAGCTGGGCGAGAATGGGGCGAATCATGAACCATACGTCTCCATACAACAGCGATGGGGCTTACACCTCGGCCGAAGGGTAGATCACTGGTGCAGCCTCCTCCTGGCTGTCCATTGGATCAGCAGGATCGGCCGTGACACCCTCTACGATATCTTCGAGAATTAGCTCATGATCCTCCGAATACCGAACGGCCGCCGCTGGCTCGATGCTCCGGCTCAGCGGTGCATCGGCGTGCGCGGGTGGTACATTTCCCCCCAGGAAGACACAACCGATCGCAAAAAGGCTTGAAGCTCCGTGCCGAAGGTGGTTTCGGCCGGTATGGCCGCAACGTGTGAATAGCTCGCGAGCGGAGGGAGCAACTTGTGACGGCCCCGCGCTCGACTGCTGTGAGAGGCCTTGTGTGTAAATCCCCAAGGCCGATGTCAACCCTACCAGGATGTAGGGAGGCCACGTGAAGCCCTGCGTGAGAAAGCTGCCGGCCACAATGAACCCCACCAGTGCGGCAAGCAAGCCGCGAGCCGTCGTGGCGAGGCCCGGCGCGACGTCCTCACGCTCGGAAGCCACCGCCACACTCTTCAGGCAAGACCGCAGACAGGCAAGCACCATGGCAACGTAGACAAAGAACCCGACGAACCCGGTCTCCGCCAGCACTCCGAGCCAAGTGCTGTGCACGGCGATCGCCTTCCCGATCCAAGTGTCCGTATAAAAGTAAAAGTTTTCCGGAAAATTCAGGACGCCAACCCCCGTCAGCGGCTTGGCCAACGCCATTCTCACCGCAGCGCGCCAGGCGTTCATCCTGTCGCCGGCTGATGCGTCGAGGTCACCTGAGCCCCATTCGGTCAGTCCACCCGAGGAGCGGCCACCAATGCCCATGGCCAAAAACAGAGCGCCCGCGCAAACGGCACCCACCACGAGCAAGGCTGCCCTCGACTTGATGAACCGCGAGCCGAAGATTGCGGCGATTGCCAGAATTCCTAGAAGCCCTCCGCGGCTCTGCGTGAAGATGATTGAGAGGATCAGGATCGGCGCACATGCGCGGCCGATCAGCATGTCGGTTCGGGTGGGCTTGAGCATGGCCATCGCGGCAGCGAAACCGAACGGGAACAGCAGCGTAAGGCAGAGGTCGTTTGGATCACCGAGCGCCGATTTGATGTCTCGTCCGATCGTGACCCGCGATCCTTCGACAAGATCGATGCCGGCAAGCCGATTGTAGATCGCAATGGAACCGATCAGCGCTCCGCACAATGTCATGACCCGCGCAACCAGCGAAAAATCGGAGGGCTTGCGCGCCAGCCAAGCGATGGCAAACGTCATCAGCGCAATCTTCCAATACACCGTTCCCCAATAATTGAGTGAGTTGGGGCGGTTTACCGCAAAAGCTATACCCACCGTTACAAGCAGAAAAAAGATCACGAACAAACCCAACTCGAGAGTCATGATGGGATTGATCGTCCGGAAGACGACACCATGCGCACCCAGCGCCAGAAGTGTCAGAAGACCAAGCGTAAATGGTATGCTCAAGTTGATCAATGCGGGAATGGCTTCATGGATCCGGAAGAGCGAAAATGCCACGAACACAATACAAGCCAGCAGCGGCTGCACCAGGGCGATTACCAGCAGAACCGGGTTCCAAGTTAAAAAAGCATTCCTCAGGGGCGCGGCCGACCAGATAACATTGTAAAGGACGAAAATCGAGACAAGCACGATAATGGCGCGATCCCAACGGGTTATGTGCGCATTTGTGGGGTCGTGAAGCATTGTTTTCTTCTGTCACTGACAACTGCACCCTACCGAGCCACAATTCGATTGGTCTGCAACCTCGAGACGATAGGCATGATCGCTGATCTTGACAATGCGGGCAAGGCAGGATGGTGTCGGGGTATCGTGTTGGCCGCTCACGGCGTCGCGGGTAACACCAAGCGCATTTTCGCAAGCCAGCTGACTGCCACGGAGGCAAGCCGCGAGCTTCTTGCGCTCATGGACCGCCTGTGCGAACGGCAATGGCACAGTGCCGGTCATGGCTGTTGTGACGCCCGATGCTGACCGTGCCGGACACAAGCGCGGGCGTTTCGGGCAAGTCGGTTGGGCACTTGGGGCGTGTTGAGCCGTGAAATGGATCATTGTCACCGCCTTTCCTGACACCGGGCTCGATCAACGCTGGCGGGAGTTCCTCGGGAATGCCGACAACCCGGCCGCTTACACGTCGCCCGACTACTTCCGGGACGTCTTGATCGAGGGCCGCGACGCGTTCGCGGTGCTGGCACTGGACGGCCCGGAGGTGGTCGGTGTCGTCAGCGGCGTGCGCGCGGGCAAGACGATCAGATGCGGCCACGGCGGCCGTCCCCAGGTCAGTTTGCTGGCCGGCGCCGACCCCGACAAGCGCGACAAGATCGCTTCCATGCTGGCGCAGGGCCTTCGTCAGCATGCCGGGCGCTCGGCCTCACTCGTCTACGTGCACAGCTGGACCGCGATCGACGCGCTGGCGCGACATGGTTTCCGCAAGCGGGTGCTCGCCGGCGAGGAAAAGGGAATCGTGGTTCTCGATCTCTCGCTTGGCAGGGATGCGCTGTTCAAAGGGATGTCGGAATCGCGACGAAACAAGGTGCGGCGCGCGATACGCAACCGCGTCGAGGTCTCGCCATTGGATTGCGACAAGGAGTTCGACGCGTTCTACGAGATCTACCGGGACTGGTGCGACTTCAAAGGATTCCCACTCGAGCCCGCGGAGCAGATGAAAAGAGCCTTTTCGCAAACCGACTTCCGGCTGGTATTGGCAGCCCGCCATCAGGGCGCGTTGATCGCCGTCTCGCTTTTACGCTTCAGCCGGTTGGGGATGGGTTCCATTGAGTACTCGGCGAACTGGTCGCGCCGCGAGGAAACCAAGGCCCGCCCCAACGATCTGCTGATGTGGCGAGCAATCGAATGGGCAATCAACAACGGCCTCAGGACATTCAGCATGGGGGCGTCGCACTTCTTCCTGCGCTCGTTCGGTGGCGAGCTCGTGCCGACGTACCGCTATACGCTCGACCGGACGCCCTTGCAGCAGCATCATTTGCGCGAGAGTGGGCATGATCTGGCCTTGCGCGTCTACAAAGGCATGCCGGAACCGCTGCGGCAGATGGCAAGGGGCGCGCGGCGCCGCGTAGAGAATGTCATGCGGCGGCTGCGTCAGCGCAATCGGGCCAGGTGAACGTGCGTTGCATGTTACCGTACTTTGAATGTCAAACTCAGGCCAGCGTGGGGCCATGAACCTATTCTCACCACTCTATCGCTCAGCCAAGTCTTGTGGCCTCTTCCGGGCGAGCGAGGCGCTGGTCCGAGGTCAGCTGCGGATTTTGTGCTATCACGGCTTTTCATTTTTGGACGAGCACCAGTTCAACCCTTGGCTGTTCCACGCACCGGATGTCTTCGCGCAACGGCTGACGTACATGCGGAAAGCGGGCTACGCGAGCCTCCCCCTCGAGGAGGCCGTATTACGTCTCAATTCCGGAAAGCTCGGCCCCAAGGAGCTTGTCATCACAATTGACGACGGCTTCTACAGCACGGCGGCGCTCGCCTTGCCGCTGCTGGAGGCACACGGGTTCACGGCTACGATCTACCAAACGACCTATTACATGCAGCATCAAAACCCGATCTTCCGGCTGGCGGTCCAATACATGCGGTGGAAGACGTCGAAGCCTGCGATGGACCTGTCTGACCTCTTGCCAATCGCCAACTGCACTGAACCGAGCCCAAGCACCGGGCCGGAGTCCTGGACCTTGAAGGCCATCAAATACGGCGAAACGGAGCTGGATGAGGCCGCACGCGTCGAGCTGGCGCGCGAGATCGGCAGGCGCCTCGATGTGGACTACCAGGAGCTCGTCGCAACCCGTCGGTTGAGCCTGATGAACGAGGCCGAGGTGCGCGAGCTTGTGGGTCGCGGCTTTGACATCCAACTGCACACCCATCGCCATCGCATGCCTCTCGATGCCGACCTCGTCAGGCGCGAGATTTCCGACAACCGCGAGGCACTCGAGCCGTTGACGCCGCAGGCGCCGCTGCACTTGTGCTATCCGAGTGGCGTGTGGTCGATCGAGCGCTGGCCCGCGCTCGAGGCGGAAGGCGTGCTGACAGCGACAACGTGTGATCCGGGACTGAACAATCGCCACACGCCACGCTATGCGTTGCGGCGTTTCCTCGATTCGCAAACCACTCCACAGATCAAGTTCGAAGCCGAGGTGACCGGCTTCGCTCCGCTCGTGCGG
>Ga0209069_10000735_pt1 | contig 15677 bp, 8 predicted proteins | sample Str013_2_FD_187202 | JGI IMG/M metagenome (GOLD analysis project Ga0209069, IMG submission 187202) | Freshwater sediment microbial communities in response to fracking from Pennsylvania, USA - Straight Creek_MetaG_SC_2013 (SPAdes) (version 2) | ecosystem: Environmental > Aquatic > Freshwater >...
CATCCAGATGGTCGTGGCATTGAACCCACTTCATAAAAAATATATTATTCAAAGGATCGTAGTATCTACCTATCAATCCGTAACCGGAACCGGCGTAAAAGCGGTGACGCAGTTGATGAATGAACGGAAAGGTGTACAGGGGGAGATGGCATACAAATATGCTATCGATATGAATGCGATTCCACAGATCGATGTTTTTCTCGACAATGGATACACGAAGGAAGAAATGAAAATGGTGCATGAAACCAAAAAAATCATGCGGGATGATTCCATCCGGGTAACAGCAACGACGGTACGCATACCCGTGATGGGCGGCCACAGCGAATCCGTGAATGTTGAGTTCGCAAAGGATTTTGATTTGGATGAAGTAAGAAAGATACTGGCCGCAGCACCAGGTGTGGTTGTGGTAGATGATCCCCCAAATGCAAAGTATCCGATGCCCAAAGATGCACACGAAAAGGATGAAGTATTTGTAGGAAGGCTTCGCAGGGATGAAACCCAACCCAATACCCTCAACATGTGGATCGTGAGCGACAACCTGCGAAAAGGTGCCGCGACGAATGCGGTTCAGATCGCAGAGTACCTTACTGCGAAGGGATTGCTTTGAGGCAGGTTGATAGTAGGTAGAGAATAGTGGATAGTTGATAGTGAAGGGACCTAATTGGTAAGCATACGACTCTTGTCTATCCATTATTCACTATCAACTATCGATTTTGTAGCTGTCACCCCAACTTACTCAATTGCCCTGTTCATAAACGCCAGCAGTGGTTGCAGCGTTTCAAAAGCTTCACCACATTTTTTGAGAAGATCCTTTGAATTCAGTTCTGAATCCTTGAGTGATTTCATGGCGATAATACTTTTTAACCGGAGATAATCTGCGGCGGGGTTGTCTTTTTCAAATCCCTGTGGCACTTTAACGAGGCTGGCATCCTCTCCTTTGTAGAGGCCACCATATACTGATTTGAATTTTTTGGACTCGACAATTTTTTTGAATTCATCGAAACAATAATCTACTTCCTGTCTTATTTTTTTCAGGTCCGGCGGTGTAGGCATCCACATTCCTCCTCCCACAAAACTTTCGCCCGGCTCGCAGTGAAAATAGTATCCAGCGAAAATAGATTTCTTTCCTCCGCGGTTGATACTTGCACCGAAGTTGGATTTGTATGGAGTCTTGTCTTTCGAAAAACGAATATCGCGGTTGATGCGAAACATGCATTCCTTCGCTTTCAGGGTTTTGATGCCCGGATCTTTCCGGCCATGCAAGTCGATTAAGGCCTGGATGAAATTTCCAAAATCCTGCTTTGCATCCTCATAGAGATTCCTGTGCGCATCGAACCAGGGTTTGTCATTGTGTTTTTTAAGGTCCTTTAAAAATTTCAGAGTAGTCGTCTGCAACATATCTTGCTGATTTTGGATTCAATTTACCATAAATAAAAAGGAACTGTTTTTTGCAGTTCCTTTTTTATAAATCAGTTATTTTGGACTTTATACTTTACCCCAGTTCTCTCCGCTTTTAATCCTGTACATGGTCATTTCACTCACACCGAATTTATCGGCCAGTTTTTTGATGGTGAGCTGACGGTTTTTGCTGGACAATGTTTTCTTGATTGACTTAACCTGCGATGCGGTGAGTTTCAATCCCACGGTTCGGTTTGCCTGAACTCTTTTATAGGCCACTTTCGCGGGACTTTTTTGCTGATGTTCGATCATATCTTCCAGCGTAGCCCATTTCAGGTTTTTGGAAGAATTATTAGTCTTGTTGTGATTGATGTGAATGACGTATTTATGTTTAGGAGATGATTTCTTGAGAAAGAGTCTTGCAATCTCCCGGTGGATATAGAGTGTGCCATTATTTCCGGGACGGTGAAGATTGAGTGTTTTGTAACCTGTAGTTAGAGAACCGTTGAGCAGTTTGCCATCACTGACAACATCTTCCGAGTAACTGGCAACACGGCCATGAGAGGAGAGTGCGTATTTTTTACGGAGTTGTTTCCAGCCAGGAAACTCTAGCAGTTTCCATGCTTCGCCGGGTATTTTTTTTATCATTGCAGGCAATTTTCTTAAAGTTACTAAAAAGAATACCGAATACCATCCAAAAAAGAATTATTCTCAGGCCCCTATGAACTGGATGAATTCGGCTTCGGAGAGGATTTTGATAGTAGGTATTTTCTTTGCTTTTTCCAGTTTCGATCCGGCATCCTCCCCTACTACGAGGTAGTTGAGTTTACTGCTTACACCGCTTAATAATTTTCCTCCGTTCTTCTCCACCTGCTCTTCTGCCTCGCTTCTTTTTAACCGGTTAAGGGTCCCCGTGAATAAAAACGTTTGTCCATCAAGGTTGCCCGATGAACTGGAATCGGTTCTGGTACTTACGAGGTTTAGTCCGAGTTCCTCGAGTTTTTCAAGCATTTTCAGGTTGTCCTTGTTGTGAAAGAACTGGTCAATGCTCCCGGCAACTTTTGGTCCTACATCATCCAGGTTTTGCAGATCCTCCAAAGAAAAACTTTTAAAGTCGGGCAGGTATCCAACAGCTTTGGCAAGGATCTTGGCGGTCGTTTCTCCCACATACCGAATGCCGAGTGCATAGATTAGTCGGTGAAGTGGTTGGGTTTTGGAATGTTCAATGGCAGCTTCGAGATTGGTAACACTTTTCTCTCCAAATCCTTCCAATTTTCTTATTTTATCAAATGGCAATTGGTAGATACCAGGAACATCTTTTAAAAATCCCAGTTCAAAAAATTTGCGAACATTGGCATCTCCAAAACTTCGGATATCCATGGCATCTTTGCTGGCGAAATGAATGATTCTTTCTACGACCTGCGCCGGGCAATTGATATTAACACAGCGCCAAACGGCTTCATCTTCCGGCTTCACCAGCTTGTCTCCGCAAACCGGACATTTTGTGGGAAACAGAATCTCCTGCTCCCTGCCGTTTCTTACTTCAGCAAGTGATTTTACAATATAAGGAATCACATCGCCGGCTCTTTCTACTAAAACTGTATCCCCAATCATCAGGTCCTTTTCCCGCACAACTTCTTCATTGAACAAAGAGATAGACGTTACCGTTACCCCGCCAATGGGTACCGGATCGATCTTAGCTACGGGTGTGATACTACCCGTTCTCCCGACCTGGAATTCCACTTTTCTCAATTTACTTGTAGCCTGCCGCGCTTTGAATTTGAAAGCAATGGCCCAGCGGGGATGGTGTGTTGTCATGCCCATTTTATCCTGGAGTGAAAAATCATTCACCTTGATCACCATACCGTCTATTTCGTAAGGCAGATTGTCTCTCTGCTCTTCGAACGCCAAACAATATTCAATTACCGCATCAATACCTGTTACTACTTTCTTTTCTTTTTCAGGACTTCGAAATCCAAGGTTCCAAAGCATTTGGAGCGAGGCGCTATGCGTTTCGAGAGAGGAGTTGACGGTTGACAGTTGATGGTTGACAGGTTTTTTACCGTCCGCTGTTAACTGCCCACTGTCAACCTTCGTATAATAGCTTACATGATAGAGAAAGGCCTCCAGATTCCGGCGACTTACTTCTTTTGGATCCTTTATCCGGAGCGAACCGGCAGCGGCGTTGCGAGGGTTAGCCAATGGAGGCAGGCTTTGCTCGGCAAGCATTTCATTGTATTTTGAAAAATTGCTTTTAGTAAGTAAAACTTCACCGCGGATCTCAACCTGCTGGATCCCGTATTCAGAGAATTTTGCCGATAAGGGAACAGATCGGATCTGGCGTATATTGGTGGTGATGTCATCGCCTTCCACGCCATCTCCGCGGGTGGCGCCCCTTGCTAACAGGTCATCTTCATATATGAGAGAAATGCTCGCGCCATCGAATTTGGGCTCGACACAGTATTCAATATTGGAAATACCGGTAAGTTCCCGGGCCTTTCTGTCCCAATCGATCAGATCATCCGAATTATAGGAGTTCTCGAGTGAGAGCATTGGGACGAGGTGCTGAACTGTTGGAAAGTCTTTCGTCAGGCCCCGGGCAACCCGCTGGGTAGGTGAATCCGTAGTAATAAGATCGGGATGGGCTGCTTCTATCTTTTCCAGTTCTTTATAGAGACTATCATATTCAAAGTCCGAAACCAACGGGTCATTGAGCACATAGTACCTGTATTCGTGAAAACGAAGGGTTTCCCGGAGCGGATCCAGCTCTTTACGATCGAGCGGATTCTTTTTTATTTTTTCCAGCAGGGCGGCTGTCTGTTTCTGCAGGCGTTTCGTTTGATCTGGAGAATACATAAGATGGTTTACTGTAAAATTAAGTGAATGAGATAAAGATGGAACAGCGTTTTGGATGAAATCTTCTTCGAAAATAAGTAGGTAAAAATTTCGGCAGAATATTAAATTCGCTGTTACTGGTAAGATTATCATACGCAACCCGAAATACAACATGATATCAGATAAAAAAGACGTCAACACAGTGCTTCACGAACTCGAGAAAGAAAATGTGATCGGCATTTCCGTTGATTGCGTCATTTTCGGTTTTGATGAGAATGAATTGAAAGTATTGCTCATTAAGTCTGATATGAAGAACTTTGAGAGCAGCTGGTCCCTGCTGGGAGATTTGGTCAACAATCATGAGGACCTTGACGAGGCGGCATACAGGATATTAATGGAAAGAACCGGGATGGACGATGTGTATCTCGAGCAGGTGAAGGCGTTTGGTGATGTGAGCAGGCATCCTGCCGGTCGCGTTGTTACGATAGCTTATTGTTCCCTCATCAATATTCAACATCATCAACTCAAAATCCATGACAACGAATTACATTGGCATAATGTGACTAAGCTCACGGACATGGCCTTTGATCACCGGAAGATCATGGATACTTGTTACGAATGGTTGCAAAAGAGAATCCAGGAACATCCACTTGGTTTTAGCCTGCTACCAAAAAAATTTTCCCTCCGCGAATTACAGAATTTATACGAAGCGATCCTGCATGTGAAGCTCGACCGCCGGAATTTTCGAAAGAAATTTTTTTCAATGGATTTGCTGGAAGACACCCAGGAGTTGGAAACGGATGTACCACACCGGCCAGGCAAATTGTACCGGTTCAGCTATGAAAAATATCAAAAGAAGGAACGGAAGAAATGGTCGGGGATAGATTTTGATTCCGGCATGTAATGGTGACTCATTTAAAGAAAACTTTTTTCAGATCTCCATTCCGTTCTGTACGTTCAATATCATGACGCCAATATCTTTTCCTTTTTGCATTCGGAGATGGTATTTGCGGTGAATTGTTTTGAGCAGCTTGTTGAAATAATTTAAAGCGTTTTTAATCGTCCTTCCCGCTGACGTTCGTTAAGGATGTTTTACTTCTCAAGACTGTCAGAATTGAATTGCCAAACGTTAATTGTAACTTACCAGTCGGGCTAATTCAGATTTGCTTATGGGAGAAACGAGGATCATATTCGGAATGCTGGTCTTTGCGGGATTATTTCTTGTATCTGCTTGCAAAAAAGAAGGCTTTACTCCCAAAATATTTACCAATGTAGCTACGCATTCGGAGGTTTCAGTAACCAACGCCGCTCCCGGTTCTGCAGGCATGTTTGTCTTGCTCGATAACCAACAGGTTAGCCTGGCCGATTCATTATATTATGGCTTTACTTCCTTTAACCTGATTTCGGATAGCTCTCATCCCAATTTCACAATTACAGATACGACGCCTTATGTTACCATCAGCGCTGGTTACCACCAACTGGGTTTGGTTCAGGCAGGTTCCAGTAGTTACCTGGTTAACCTGAGCAATTATTTTGGTTCGGGAAGTAAGTATTCGGTATTTGTTATAGATACTCTTCAGCATGGGCAGTTAAAATCTGTTCTATATGAGGATAAATACAATACACCCGATGATTCTTCGAAGAGCCAGATCCGGTTCCTGAATCTTTCACCGGATGCTCCGTCAATGGATGTCTGGGCCTACCCCAATGCAGGATTGGATGGGTATAAGCTTTTTGCGAACCAATCATTCCCCTTGTACAGCTATGGAAATATTTTGAACTCGCAGGCCTTTACAACTATTAAGGCAGGGCCTTATTATTTTATCGCCACCGAAGCGGGAACCAACAACGTTTTGCTCGAAGGAGGTTTGATACTTCCGGGCAAAAGTGTTATAACAATTTATGCCAAAGGTTTGCTGTCGGTTACTACCGGCGACCGGAAACTGGATGTTGGCATTATTCGGTACATCCCCAAAACTTTCTAGGGGCTAAAATCATTGTGTTTGAAAATTCCTTCATCGTGTATTTGAAACGCTAAGCGTAATGAATTCTGCTATCAGAGGATGGCTGGTTTGAAAACCAGTATCGGTGTTTGCTTAAAAAGGTGACCCAATTGCAGCTATCCGACAAAAAAGATTGTCCTAATTTATATACTTGCATATAATCCTGATCCTGCCAATAACATTAATTAGCGAATTAAACCGTCGAAAAGGGAAAAAATTTGTTAAATACTAATTTTGGTTATATTTGTTTAGTAATTCTTTAAACGATTGCTTATGACTAATTCAAAACCGCTCTTAAGAGTGGGCTTTCTGTCGCTCACACTTTGTGTACTTTTCACACTTAACGCATTTTCCCAACAAAAGACAATTACTGGAAGAATTTCTGATGATAAGGGTAACCCTTTGCAAGGTGTTACTGTGACAGGAAAGAATTCCAGAGTGGCTGCCGTCACAGATGCGGCCGGGTTTTTTAAAGTGAATGTTCCTTCATCAGAAACTATTTTAACTTTCACCAGTATTGGATTTACAAAGCAGGATATTGACATCAGCGGTAAAACAGCTGTTGAAGTATCGATGGCATCCAGCGCCGGTCAGTCACTTAGTGATATCGTAGTAACAGGATATGGAACTGCCCGCAAAAAGGATGTTACTGGCGCCGTAGCAAATGTTACCGCCAAAGAATTTAACCAGGGAGTAGTTACCAATCCAATACAACAAATTCAAGGTAAGGTTGCAGGCTTGGTTATTACCACACCTGGTGGCGATCCCAACCAGGCGCCATTGATCAGGTTGAGGGGTCAGACTTCGCTGAGTGGTGGACAAAATCCATTGATCGTTGTGGATGGAGTTCCATTGGATAATCCTGACATTCTAAATAACATTGCTCCTGGTGATATTGCTTCCTATGATATTTTAAAAGACGCCTCCGCAACCGCTATTTACGGTTCCAGGGGTGCTAACGGAGTTATTATAGTAAATACAAAAAGAGGTGTTACAGGCAGGGCACAGGTTGAATACAATGGGTATGTGGGTGTCGATAATCAGGCAAAATACCTGGACATTCTGAGCGCTTCAGAATGGAGAAAAGCAACTGGAGCTGCAGGGGCGGCCATCGATAAAGGCGCCAATACAGACTGGCAGAAAGCAATTACCCGCACCGGCGTAACAACAAGCAACACACTTTCTATTTCCGGAGGCAATAAGGGATTTAGTTATCGCGGATCTATTTTCTACACGAACCAGCAGGGTATCGTTATAAATACCGGCAAGGAAGCATATGGTGTTAGATTTAATGCGCAACAGAAAGCGCTGGACGATAAACTTGAAATTCTCGTTGGATTAACGTACACAGTTACCAACAGATCTTTGCTGAATTATGGCAATATCAGTAAAGCCTTTAATACACCACCGGTTTACCCTGTTAAGAATCCAGACGGAACTTATTATGGGTTTAGCGATTTTGAAGTATTTAACCCGGTTCAACATATGGAACAGGAATACAACAAGGGTTATGAATACCTCACACTCATGAATGCCACAGTGAACTACGAATTGATAAGAGGTTTAAAGGCTGGCGTAACTGGTTCTTCCTCTCACTTTAACAATCAAACTCACTTCTTCCAGCCGGGTTTCCCTGCACCTGAATCCAATTTCAATAATGCCAGCGACTGGAACTACAACACGGATTCAAGAAAAGGAGACTTCCATATCAACTATAATAAACAATTCGGTGAACACAGTTTAGGGGTCACTGGTGTATATGAGTATAATTATTTTACAAACAACAACTCAAATATCACCGGACAGAATTTCCTGGTGCCGCAAACACAGGACAATAATTTTTCCACCGCCATTGACCCTTCGAAAGTTTCAGCTTCTACTTACAAGGAAGAGTTTAAGCTGATTTCATTTTTGGGAAGGGTTACCTATAATTACAAAAGCAGGTATTATGCAACCGCCAGTATAAGAAGAGACGGCTCCTCTAAATTCGGTGTAAACAACCGTTGGGGTAATTTCCCTTCCTTTGATCTGGCCTGGCGTATCAGCGAGGAAAACTTCCTGAAGAATGTGAGCTGGCTGAATGATTTGAAGATAAGAGGGGGCTACGGAGTTACGGGTAACTCTGATGCGATCAGTCCCTATGCAACACTGTTGTTGTATGGACCTGGCGGAAGATACTTTAACGCAGCTGCCGGAATTTATCCTCAGTCTTATTCACCAACACAGAATCAAAACCCTGATTTGAAATGGGAGGAAAGGCGTGGTACCAACATTGGAATGGACTTCAGTATTTTGAACAACCGTATTACTGGTGACATCAACTATTTTAGTGATAAGACCGTAAACCTGTTGTACAACTACACCGTTCCTACGCCGCCGTATTTTATCAATACCATCCTTGCCAATGTAGGTTCACTGACCAACAAAGGATTTGAAATCGCTCTAACAGCAAAAATTATTGACAAGAAGGACTTCACCTGGCAATTGAATGGACAGATTACATTCATTAATACAAAGGTGACGAGCCTGTCGGGAACTTACCAGGGTAACACCTTAAAGACCGACCAGATCGGCGGCTCCGCTGCAGTGGGCCGTGGTTTGAGTTCATTCGCGATCACTTACCTGAAACCAGGCTATGCTCCTTATGAATTCTATCTTCCCCATTTTGTAGGATTGGATAAGAATGGCAATCAGTTATTGGATTCTGCAGGTAAAGCAGTTCCTTCATCTAATGCCAACCTCAGTAAATACTATATCGACCCAAGTCCGGATTTTACTTATGGTTTCACCAATACATTTACCTACAAACACTTGTCGCTTAATTTCTTTTTCAGAGGGGTACACGGACAAAAAATATTCAACAACACACGTTTGAATTTCGACAACATCAATCGGTTGCCGGGTAACAATGTAACCAAAGAAGCACTTACCAATGGCATCAAGGATGCCGCCACTGTATCTGACCTTTGGCTCGAAAAAGCATCTTTTCTCCGGCTAGATAATCTGACTTTGGCGTACACATTCCCACATATCAAGGGACTGACTAACCTGAGGGTATACGCATCCGGAAACAACCTTTTTGTGATTACACCGTACAAAGGTTTAGACCCCGAAATCCAGACTGTCAATACAGGATCTCAGCAGGCTTATTTGGATGTTACCTATTATGGTTCCGCATTCTATCCCAAAACCCGTTCATTTTCAGTGGGTGTAAATGTCGCATTCTAAAACAAACCATTGCTTATAATAATATAGACAGAACTCAAATTACGCATATGAAAAAAGCGAATCTTTATTTTAAAATCGGAACAGTGATACTCATCTGCAGTGTTATTACGGCATGTACTAAACTTGACACCAAGGTGTACAGCGTCGTTACATCCGATAATTTCTGGCAAACGCCCGACCAGATTGCTGCGGGTATTGCTCCGGCTTACCAGGCCCTTCAGAATTTACCAAACGGTAATCTTTTCGAAATGAGTGAGGTAAGCGGCGGAGAAATGATTGTACCAACACGGGGTAATGACTGGTACGACAATGGTGACCATCTTTCCTGGTGGCTTCACAATTGGAAACCAGACAGAGGCCCGCTGAATGGTTTGTGGAGTGACCTCTTTAATGGTATCGGTAAGGCCAACTTCACCCTTAGTGTAGTAAACGCATTGAAAGAAAAACCTAGTAATATCGATGCCATCAATGCTGAGTTGAAAGTACTGAGAGCTTATTTTTATTATCATGCAATGGATTGCTTCGGTAACGTTCCATTGGTAACGGATTTCAACACCAATCCCAATTCGGTAACGAACTCTGATCGTCCAACACTTTTTGCATTTATCGAAAAAGAAATAAAAGATAATATCACGCTATTGTCAGCAGATAAATCCACAGCTACCTATGGCCGCGTTACTCAGTGGGCAGCTCATATGTTACTTGCAAAATTGTATCTGAATGCCAAAGTGTATATCGGTACAGACAGATCGGCTGATTGTATTACCGAATGCAATGCGGTAATCAATTCCGGTAAATACGCGCTGACCGCGAACTATTTCGACAACTTTGCAGTCGCCAACGACCAATCGAGCGAAAACATCTTTGTAGTTCCTTACGACAAGACTTATATCGGTGGTAATAACTGGGAAATGGAAACCCTGCACTACCAATCGAATCTTACTTATAACCTCAGCGGCAGTCCCTGGAACGGATACTGCAGCACAGCTGACATCTACAACCAATTTGACAATGCTGATCAGCGTAAATCTATGTACTTAGTAGGACAGCAATATGGTTCGGACGGTACTGCATTGAAAGATGTGCAGACTAGTTTGCCACTCATTTTTGATCCCGTGGTTCCTTCTATCTCTGATCCTTCTGCTACATTCAGACTGGTGGGGGCTCGTAACGTGAAATATCATCCTGAAGCGGGTACTGCAGGAAACCAGAGCAATGACATGGTGCTCTTCCGCCTGGCAGATGCAATCTTGATGAGAGCAGAATGCGAGTTCAATGCCGGAGATAAAACGGATGCAATGAATGATGTCAATATCATTAGAGAACGTGCCTATGGCGGTGCAAGCCACAACTGGACTTTGGCAGACGTAACAGCCGCTAACCTTTATGCAGAACGCCAGCGTGAAATGACCTGGGAATGCTGGAGCAGGCAGGATGCCATCCGCTTCGGTGTATTTGGCAATGCCCGCAACCCGGGAAAAACTGCTGATGCTGATACACACTGGCAGTTGTTTGCAATCCCGTCACCCCAGATTATTTCCAACCCTAATTTGAAACAAAACCCTGGGTACTAGAATTAATCGATCTGATCATTTTTATTCATATTTGCAGGAGCAGTAACAAATAAACTGCTCCTGTTTTTTTTCCAGCAACCACCGCAATCGTTTGAACATGGCAACCGGGTTCTTTCGGGTATATATATGCGCCATTTTATTTTTTTTACTTTCCTGTACACACCGCGAAAACACTGCACCGGAACAGGTAAGTGATCCCCTGTTCCAGCTTTTGCCCGGCACTCAAACAGGTATTCAATTCAATAATACCGTTGTCGATGACAAGACATTCAATGTTTTCAAGTATCGCAATTTTTACAATGGCGGCGGTGTGGCCATCGGAGATATTGACAATGATGGCAAACCGGATATTTTTTTCGTTGCTAACCAGGGTAAGAATAAACTTTTTTTGAATAAGGGCAATTGGAAATTTGAAGACATTACCGATAAAGCAGGATTGGCAGGCATTCATAAATGGCATACCGGTGTTACCATGGTAGATATAAATGGAGATGGCTGGTTAGATATCTACATTTCGAACAGCGGTGAGATTGAAGGAGACGACAGGGCCAACGAACTTTACATCAATCAAAAGGACGGAACATTCAAAGAGGAAGCCAGGCAATACGGGCTGGATGACAAAGGGCTTGGCACGCACGCTATATTTTTTGACTACGATCATGACGGTGATCTTGATTGCTTTATACTCAATAATAGCTATCGCCCGATTGAAAGCTTTGGATACAATCATCAACTCAGAGATAACCGTGATCCCAGAAATGGCGATAAGCTCTATCGTAACGATAATGGAAAATTTACCGATGTGAGCCTGAAGGCCGGAATATTTGGAAGCGAAATCGGTTTTGGCCTCGGGGTTGCTGTTGCCGACCTGAATAATGATGGCTGGGAAGATCTCTATGTTTCCAATGATTTCTTTGAACGTGATTATATGTATATCAACCAGCACAATGGTACTTTCAAAGAAGTAATCACAGAGGCAACGGGTCATATCAGTCTTTCGTCCATGGGCTCCGACGTAGTAGATATTAACAATGATGGTCTGCCCGATATCTTCACTACGGATATGTTACCGGAAAATGACTATCGGCTTAAAACGACAACCCGATTTGATGACTATGATGTGCACAATGCCAAATTGCAGAATGATTTTCATCATCAGTTTACGAGCAACTGCTTACAATTAAACAATGGCGACGGCACGTTCAGTGAAATCGCCCAACTGGCAGGTGTAGATGCAACAGATTGGAGCTGGGGCGCACTCGGATTTGATTTTGATAATGACGGATGGAAGGATCTATTTGTGAGTAATGGCATCAGCAAGGATGTCACCGACCAGGATTTCCTGGATTACTTCAGCAGTGACCTGGTGATGAACCAGGTAAGAAACGGTGGATTTAAATACAAAGAGATGCTTGATCGGATCCCATCCACCCCGATTTCAAATTATGCTTTTATAAATCAGAAAAATCTTACGTTTAAAAATCGTGCGGTGGAGCTGGGTCTTGCTACTCCTTCTTTCAGCAATGGAGCAGCCTATGGTGATCTCGATGGCGATGGCGATCTCGACCTCGTAGTAAACAATGAAAATAAGGAGGCATTTGTTTACCGTAATATGACTTCAGAGAAATTTCATACCCACTACTTCAAGATAAAAACAAAGGGCCATGCTCCGAATACTATGGGGGTTGGCGCAAGGGTAACGATTTATACGCACGGTATGCAACAGATGCTGGAGCAACAACCAACCCGGGGATTCGAAAGTAGTGTGGAACCGGTACTTCATTTCGGATTGGGAAATGATACTATAGTGGACAGTCTCATTATACGCTGGCCAAACCTGAAGGTGCAAATCCTGAAAGCCATTCCTGCTGATAAAGAAATTACACTGAATCAGGATGATGCACACGTAGTCTGGAAACCTCCCGTGAACTCTCTTCCGATCTGCAAGAATATTACCAACGAAGAGATCACCGGCGATGTACTCCACAAGGAAAATAATTACAATGACTTTTTGGAAGAACACCTGATACCTAAAATGCTGTCAACCGAAGGTCCCAAATTGGCAATAGGGGATGTTAATGGTGATGGACTGCAGGATTTTTTTATCGGGGGCGCTAAAAATGATACCGCTAAAATCTTCATTCAACAATCCGACGGTCATTTTATTCAAAAAAGCGAATTCATTTTTGCGCAGGATAAGGACTATGAAGATGTAGGTGCTGTTTTTTTTGATGCAGATAACGACGGAGATCTTGACCTGGCGGTTGCTTCCGGGGGTAACCAGGATAAGCTCGGCTCACCGTTCTTGTTTTCACGACTTTACCTCAATGATGGGAAAGGAAATTTTGTGAGAAGTTTTCAAGGCTGGCCACTTATTTCTGTGAATGCCTCCTGTATAAAAGCTATTGATTTCGATGGTGATGGCAAACAGGACCTTTTCATTGGTGCGCGCAGTGTTCCGGGAGCTTATGGTGTTGCACCATCCAGCGTGTTACTGCACAATGACGGAAATGGATTTTTTTCGGATGTTACCGCAACCGTAGCTCCGGAATTGAAAAGCCTGGGTATGATTACCGATGCACAATGGGCGGATATCGACGAGGATGGACAAAAAGAATTGATCATTGCGGGCGACTGGATGCCGCTCACGATTTTAAAATACAAGGCTGGTAAATTGCAAAAGGTCGCCGAGCTGCCAAACTCATCTGGATGGTGGAACTGCCTAACGGTTGCTGACGTTAACGGTGATGGTCACCTGGACCTGATTGCAGGAAATTTTGGCCAGAATTCAAGAATAAAAGCTGATTCCGCACATCCGGCCAAACTCTACGTTAGCGACTTTAACAAGAATGGCCGCACTTTATGTATTCCGGTATATTATAAATCGGACGGCAAAGCGTATCCTTATAATCTGAGAAGTGATATTGTGATGCAGGTTCCCACGCTGAAAAAGAAATTCCTTCGGTACAGCTCCTATGCCGGTAAAAGTATCGAAGAAATTTTTCCCGCAGACCAACTGCAAGATGCACATGTGCTATCGGTACAAATGACCCAAACAGCTTTATACCTCAATGACGGAAAGGGCCACTTCACATTATACAAGTTGCCGGTTCAGGCCCAATTTTCCCCGGTATATGGAATCCTGGTGATGGACCTGAATGGGGATGGTATCCAGGATATTTTTATGGGTGGAAACTTCTTCGCATTAAAACCTGAAGTGGGGAGATACGATGCCAGTTACGGCGCAACTTTTTTGGGTAACAGAAGTAATGGGTTGACTTATATCCCGCCTGCAGTAAGCGGCTTATTTGTAAAAGGTGAAATTCGTGATATCCAAAAAATCGGCACCGTAAAAGGAGACCGTATTATTGTGGCACGAAATAATGACTCCTTACAGATTTTTCGAAAAACAAAATAATCGCTATTCAAATTATATTTCCGTAAACCAAGCTCAGATATCTTGCTGCAGCAATGTCTTCATAAAAACCGGTCGGGTATTATTTCATTTCTCTTTATTGGTGCCGTGTTCGCCTGCGCTATTGCTATGCTGTGCGCATCCTGCCACAGCAAAAAGGAAACGCTGTTCACCAAACTATCAACGACCGAAACCGGAATTGATTTTATCAATCAAAATAGGGACACCGATACTTTAAACATTCTTGACTACCTCTACTATTACAATGGCGCCGGCGTAGCTATCGGGGACATTAACAATGACGGGCTGCCAGATATTTATTTCGCATCGAATACCGGCGGCAACAAACTGTACCTGAATAAAGGTCATTTCCAGTTCGAAGATATTACAGCAAAAGCAGGCGTGGGGGGCAATGCCGACTGGACGACTGGTGTTACAATGGCCGATGTAAATGGTGATGGATTTCTTGACATCTATGTATGCACAGTATCGAATCATAATTCGATGAATGCCGAAGGGAAAATAATCCATACCTATTTCCCCCATTCACGAAACCAGCTGTTCATTAACAATGGCAATAATACTTTCACCGAATCTGCAGCAAAATGGGGCCTGGACATACAAGGTTATAATACACAAGCTGTATTTTTCGACTATGATAATGACGGTGACCTCGATATGTTTTTGTTGCAGCATTCTGTTCATCAAACCGCTAATTATGGCGATACTTCCGCGCGCAGTGTGTACAGCCCCGTAAGCGGTGGTAAGCTATTCCGTAACGACCATAATCATTTCAGCGATCGCACAAAAGAATCAGGAATATTGAGCTCGCCATTGGGCTACGGTCTCGGTGTGGGCGTTGCCGACCTGAATCACGATGGTTATGAAGACATTTATGTGAGCAATGACTTTCATGAAAACGATTACTATTACGTTAACCAGGGCGATGGCACATTCAGGGAAATGAACAAAGCCGCTTTTGGTCATGATTCTAAATTTTCTATGGGCAATGACATTGCAGACATCAACAATGATGGATGGCCCGATATTATAACAACCGATATGCTTCCGGAAGATGAAACAGTACTCAAATCATCTGTCGGAGATGAATCTCTCGATAATTACAGACAACGTATTTCTGCAGGCTATCACTATCAGTATTCCCGAAATTGCCTGCAATTGAATACCGGGAGGGGTAAGCGGTTTGCGGATATCGCTTTATAT
>Ga0209069_10000736_pt1 | contig 15670 bp, 12 predicted proteins | sample Str013_2_FD_187202 | JGI IMG/M metagenome (GOLD analysis project Ga0209069, IMG submission 187202) | Freshwater sediment microbial communities in response to fracking from Pennsylvania, USA - Straight Creek_MetaG_SC_2013 (SPAdes) (version 2) | ecosystem: Environmental > Aquatic > Freshwater >...
CGCCCACGACGGGGAGTGGACCCGGCGCCGGATCGCCGACCCGGACGCCGCCCGCGCGTTCGCGCACCGGCTCGGCCTACCGATCTACGACGTACGGCTCATGGGGTACCCGCAGCGCATGCGCGACTACAACGAACGGCGCAAGCGGGCCGGCGCCTGAACCCCGGCACCGGCCCGCCCGCACGGTAACGACGGGCGCAAGCGGGCCGGCGCCTGAACCGGTGCCGACCCGCCCGCACAGTCAACGAAACGCGCGTCCCCGGCTCACTCCGCCGCGATCGACTCGATCAGCGCCAGCAGGGTACGGACCGGGACGCCGGTACCACCCCGGGTCAGGTACCCGGTCGGCTCCGCGCCGTGCATCGCCGGCCCGGCTACGTCGATGTGCGCCCACTGGACCTCGTCGGTGACGAACTCGGACAGGAAGATCCCGCCCTGCGCCATCGCCCCGGACCGGTCGCCGCCGGTGTTGGTCTGGGCCACGTCGGCCACGTCGGACTCCATCCCCTTGCGGACGTCGTCGGGCAGCGGCATCGGCCAGGCCGGCTCGCCGACCGACTCGCCGGCGGCCCGGACCCGCTCGCACAGCTCGGTGCTGCCCATCACCCCGGCGATCCGCTTGCCCAGGGCCACCACCTGGCCGCCGGTGAGGGTGGACGTCTCCAGCAGGTAGTCCGGCCCGCTCTCGCAGGCCAGCGCGATCGCGTCGGCCAGGATCAGCCGGCCCTCGGCGTCGGTGTTGAAGACCTCGACCTTCTTGCCGTTGCGCATGGTCACCACGTCGCCGGGGCGGTACGCGGTGCCGGACGGCATGTTCTCGGCCATCGGTACGTACGCGGTCACGGCCACCTTCGGCTTGAGCGCGGCCACCGCCAGCATGGTCGCGGCCACCGCCGCGGCACCGGCCATGTCGCCCTTCATGTCCCCCATGTTGGCCGCCGGCTTGAGCGAGATGCCGCCGGTGTCGAAGGTGATGCCCTTGCCGACCAGGGCGACCGTGCGGTGGGCGCCGCGCGGCGTGTACTCGATGCGGACCAGCCGCGGCGGCGCGCCGGAGCCCTGGCCGACCGCGCTGATACCGCCGAAGCCGCCCTTGCGCAGCGCCTTCTCGTCCATGATCTCGACGGTCAGCCCGGCCGCCGTGGCCCGGGCTGCGACCGCCTCGGCGAAGCCCGGCGGGCGCAGGTCGTTCGGGGCGGTGTTGACCCAGTCCCGGGTCTGCGCGACCGCGCCGGCCACCGCGGCGGCCCGCTTGACCTCGGCCCGGGCCACCTTGTCGGTGGCCTGCGGTACGTGCAGCCGGACCGTACCGAGCGGGGCGGTACGGGCGCTGCGGGTGGTCTTGTACTCGGTGAACCGGTACCCGCCGAGCAGCGCACCCTCGGCCACCGCGCGCAGCGCGGCCTGGTCCAGCCCGGTACCGTCGGCGCCGCCCACCGGCAGCAGCAGCGCCGCGCCGGCGCTGCCGGCCAGCGCGCGGACCGCGGAGCCGGCCGCCCGGCGCAGCGTCTCCGGTTCGGTACCGACGCCGTGGCCCGGGGCCGGGCCCAGCCCGACCGCGACGACCACCGGTACCGGCATGGTGCCGAGGGTGGCCAGCTTGGTGACCTCGCCGACGGTACCGGTGGCGCCGAGCCGGACCAGCGCGTCGAGCAGGCGCCCGCCGAGCGCGGCCGTCACCGGTTGCGCGCCGGCGGCCAGCACCACCGGTTCCGCGTCGTTGTCCGGTTGGCTGTGGACGCCCACGACCAGGGCGTCCACGGGCAGCGTGGCGGGATCGGTGTCGACCAGCGTGAGCGTCGCTAACTGCGTGGGCACGGGCGTCCTTCCGGTACGGCCGGGGCGTCGGTCGGCGCGGCGGCGGTGGGAATACCAAGCCGATGCTAACGACCCGGGCGGGAGGGTGCGCCCTCCGGGCCGGCCGGACACGATAGGTTCCAGCCATGACCGATGCGCCTGTCGAGACCGATGCCCCTGTCGAGAACGGCGAGTCCGCCGGCCTGCTGCGCTCCCCGCTGCACCAGCGGCACGTCGCGGCGGGGGCGAAGTTCGCCGCCTTCGGCGGCTGGGACATGCCGCTGGAGTACGCCGGGGGCGGGGTGATGAAGGAGCACGCCGCGGTCCGTACCGGCGTCGGCGTGTTCGACGTGTCGCACCTGGGCAAGGCCGTGGTCGCCGGTCCGGGCGCGGCGGCGTTCGTCAACCGTTGCCTGACCAACGATCTGGGCCGGATCGGGCCCGGCCAGGCGCAGTACACGCTGTGCTGCGACGAGAGCGGCGGCGTGGTGGACGACCTGATCGCGTACCTGCGCGGGCCGGACGACGTGTTCCTGATCCCGAACGCGGCCAACACCGCCGAGGTGGTGCGGCGGCTGGCCGCCGCGGCCCCGGCCGGGGTGGCGGTGACCGACCGGCACCGTGACCACGCCGTCCTGGCGGTGCAGGGCCCGCACAGCGCGGCCGTGCTGGACCGGCTCGGGCTGCCCAGCGGGCACGGGTACATGAGTTTCGCGGCGGCCGACCTGGCCGGTACCGCACTGACCGTGTGCCGTACCGGGTACACCGGCGAGCACGGGTACGAGCTGGTGGTACCGGCCGGTGGCGCGGTCGCGGTGTGGGACGCGCTGCTGGCGGCGGGGCAGCCGGAGGAGATCCGGCCGTGCGGCCTGGCCGCCCGGGACACGCTGCGCACCGAGATGGGGTACCCGCTGCACGGCCAGGACCTGTCGCTGTCGATCAGCCCGGTGCAGGCCCGCTGCGGCTGGGCGGTCGGCTGGTCCAAGCCGGAGTTCTGGGGCCGTACCGCGCTGCAGGCCGAGCGGGCGGCCGGGCCGGCCCGTACGCTGTGGGGGCTGCGGGCCACCGACCGGGGCATCCCGCGGGCGCACATGACGGTACGGCGGGCCGGGGTACCCGTGGGCGAGGTCACCAGCGGCACGTTCTCCCCGACGCTGCGGGTCGGCATCGCGCTGGCACTGCTGGACACCACGGCCGGGCTGGGCCCGGCGGACCAGGTCGAGGTCGACGTGCGCGGGCGGCCCAGCGTGATGACCGTGGTCAAACCGCCGTTCGTGACGCCGTCGGTGCGTTGAGCGTCGCGTGGGTCCCGGCCGGCCCGGGACCCACGCCCACGGGCTCAGGCCGGGTGGATCGCGTCGGCGTAGCGGATCAGGTCGGTACGGTTCAGCGGGCCGGCGGTGCTGGCGTGCACCATGTACGTCACGCCGGCCCGGGTCACCACCACGTCGGTGAAGTCGCCGACAATGATGATCTTGCCGGGGTCGCCGCCCACCTGGACCGGTTCACCGTCGCCGGTGGCCACGTCGGAGCCCATGACCAGGCACAGCAGGGTCGCCCCGGCACTGTCCACATCGGACTTTGGAGCAATGCACAGGTGCAGGTTGGCCGGGCCGGCGGTGGGGTCCTGCTCCAGGAAGTCGAGCCGGTACCCCAGCGGGGCGGAGGTGATGCCCACCGGCAGCGGTCCGGGCTCGTAGGCCCGTACGGCCAGCCCGGCGGCGTACCGGGCGAGCTGGTCGGCCGGCACGGTACCGCCCGACTCGAGGCTGACCACCCGGCCGTCGGGTAGTCGCCGCGTCTTCTCCGCGCCGGCCTCGGCCTGGGCGGACACCGTGACGATCAGGTTGGTGCCGGTACCGAAGTAGACCAGGCGGATCGCGCCCGCTGTCCGGTCCACCACCGGGGTACCCAGTCCCGGCGGTACCCAGCCCGGGGTCAGCGGGAACGTCACCGGCAGGAACTCCGGCGGCCCGAACCGGACCCGGGACGGCGGCTCCGAGGGCCGGGACGCGGTGGCGCTCGGGCTGGGGCTGCCGGCGGTGGCCGAGCCGGGCAGCGACGGCCCGAGCGCGCCGGCCCCGACCGGCGGGGCCGGCCGGGACGCGGCCAGCAGGTACGGCGCGCCGACCGCCACGGCCGCGGCGGCGGCCACCGCGGCGCTGGTCAGGGCCAGCCGCTGCCGTACCTGGTACCGGCCGGTGCGCTGCTGGAAGCGGGCCAGCGCGTCCGTGCCGCCGGGCGCCTGTTCCGCGCGGCTGTGCAGGGTGTGACGCAGTTCCTCGTCGAGATTCACGGTGCGCTCCTCTGGGGCTGTGGGTGGTGGTCGGACAGCCGGGCACGCAGCGCGGCCGTGGCCCGGGACGCGTGCACCCGTACCGTCACCGGCTTGCAGCCGAGCACCTCGGCGATGCGGGTGTCGTCCAGGTCCTCGTAGAACCGCAGCACCAGGACCGCCCGCTGGGCCCGGGGCAGCGTGGCCAGCAGTTCCCAGATCTCGGCCCGTAACGCCACCCCGCTGGCCAGGTCGCCGGCCAGCGGGGCGGCCCCGCGGGTCGGATCGGCCTGGACCGACTCGGTGCTGGCCCGGCGTCGCCGCCAGGACAGGTGCGCCCGCACGATGGCGGTCCGGGCGTACCCGCCGGGGTTGCCGTTCTCGATCCGGGGCCAGTGCCGGTGGATCCGGACCAGTGCGTCCTGCACCAGATCCTCGGCGAGATGGCGGTTGCCGCACAGCACGTAGGCGAACCGGTGCAGCGCGGGACTGGTCGCGGTGACGAACTCCGCGAACGAATCCGGCATCGGCGCTCTCTCCTGCCCGTCGTGGCGGCGGGGGGACCCGCCGCTGACGGTAGAACGCGGTGGCGACGCCCGGTTGTTTACCGCCGACCGGGCGGGCCGTGCGCCCGGTCGGCGGGCCGGGCGGGCAGCGACCGTCGGCCGGTCGTCGTGGTACCACGGCCGGGTACGGCGAGTGAGGCGCCCGGTCCGGGACGGCGGGCCGGGCGTGTCACGCACTCTGCGCCCCGCAGACATCGACAGTCAAGAGTCTCTGGCAAGTTCTTCCACCGTTTTTCAGGCACTTCCAGCCGGAAATCAACCACTAAGAAGATGTTACCGGGAGGAAACCGGCACAAGCCGAACGCAACTTCTTGCCAATCTTGCGCGTACTTTCAGGTGCCGGTACGGTCCGGGAGTGACCCGCGACCGCCGGGCAGCCGGCCTTCCGCGCACGCCCGGTACGGCCCGGCGCCACCGCCCGGGGACCGCCCTGCTGGCCGTGCTCGCGCTCGCGCTGGCCGGCTGTACCGCCACCGCCCCGGTACCGCCCGCGCCGCCCACCGACGCCGCGCTCGCGGCCGTACCGGACCGGCCCGCGCTGTCCCGGGAGCAGTTCTACTTCCTGCTGCCGGACCGGTTCGCCAACGGCGATCCCGGCAACGACACCGGTGGGCTGGGCGCCGACCGTACCGTCAGCGGGTACGACCCGACCGACGCCGGCTTCTTCCACGGCGGCGACCTGGCCGGCGTGATCTCGCACCTGGACTACATCCGGGGCCTGGGTACCACCGCGCTGTGGCTGGCGCCGGTGTTCACCAACCGGCCGGTACAGGGCGGCACGGCCGGGTACCACGGGTACTGGATCACCGACTTCACCCGGGTCGACCCGCACTTCGGCAGCAACGCCCAGCTCGCCGACCTGGTCACCCGGGCGCACCGGCTGGGCATGAAGGTGTTCCTGGACATCGTGGTCAACCACACCGCGGACGTGATCCAGGCCTCCGGGCCGTACCGGACCAAGGACGCCGCGCCGTACCGCGACGCGGCCGGCCGGCCGTTCGACGACGCGAGCGTGCCGACGTTCCCGACGGTGAACCAGAACTCGTTCCCGTACCACCCGGCGTTCGCCTCCGCGGCCGACGCGCACGTGAAGAAGCCGGACTGGCTCAACGACCCGACCATGTACCACAACCGCGGCGAGTCCACGTACACCGGCGAGAGCACCGGGTACGGCGACATCGCCGGGCTGGACGACCTGTGGACCGAACGGCCCGAGGTGCTGGCCGGCATGACCGCGATCTACCGCACCTGGATCGACGAGTCGCATGTGGACGGTTTCCGGATCGACACGGTCAAGCACGTCGGGATGGCGTTCTGGCGCCGGTTCGTCCCGGCGGTCTCGGCCGGGCACCCCGGCTTCTTCACCTTCGGCGAGGTGTACGACGCCGATCCGGCCACCGACGCCGGGTACGTGACCCGGGGCGGGCTGTCGTCCACTCTGGACTTCCCGTTCCAGGACGCGGCCCGGGCGTACGCGTCGCAGGGCGCGCCGGCGGCCAGGCTCGCCACGGTGTACGCCGCCGATCCGCGCTACACCAGCGCGCACGGCAACGCGTACTCGCTGCCCACCTTCCTCGGCAACCACGACATGGGCCGCATCGGCGCGTTCGTCAGCCAGGACAACCCCGGCGCGGGCCCGGCCGACCTGCTGCGCCGCGACGTGCTGGCGCACGAGCTGATGTTCCTGACCCGCGGCCAGCCGGTGGTGTACTACGGCGACGAGCAGGGCTTCACCGGACCCGCCGCGGGTGAGGTGGGGGACCGCTCGGCCCGCCAGGACCTGTTCGCCTCGGGTACCCCGGAGTACCTGGCCGACCCGCGACTGGGCGGCACCGGTACCGGCGCCGCCGACGGGTACGACCCCACCCACCTGCTGTACCGGGCCATCGCCGCGCTGTCCGCGCTGACCCGGCGGTTCCCGGCGCTGCGCGACGGTACCCAGCAGGTACGGTTCGCCGCCACCGACGGAGCCGGTGTGTTCGCGGTATCCCGTACCGGTACCGACGGCGTGCCCTACCTGGTCGCGTTCAACAACGACACCCGGCCGCACACCGCGGCGCTGCCCGGCAACCAGCCCGGCGCCGGGTTCCACCCGGTCTACACCTCCCCGGGCGCGGCCGGGCCGCCGGCCGTGCCGGTCAGCGCGGGGCCGGACGGCGCCGTGGCGGTGCCGGTACCGGCACTGTCCACTGTGGTGCTTGCCGCCGACCGGCCGGTACCGGTACCGGCCGCCGCGCCGCGGCTGCGGCTGGCCGCGCCGGACATCGACGTGCTCAGCGGGGTCGCCACCCTGACCGCGACGCCCGACCCGGCCGGTACCGGCCGGGTGAGCTTCGCGGCCCAGCTCGGTACCGGGCCGTGGGTGGTGCTCGGTACCGCCGACGCCGCGCCGTACCAGGTGACCCAGGACCTGTCCGGGGTACCGGCCGGCACGCCGGTGCGGTACAAGGCGGTACTGCGCGACGGCGCCGGCCGGCTGGCCGCCGCCACGGTCACCGTCAGCGCTCCGGGGCCGCGCTGACCGTCCCGGCCGGTACGGCGTCCATTGTGGACACAAGCAGCGCGTTCTGCAGCAGCGGCAGTACCGCCAGCGCACCGGTACCCTCGCCGAGGGCCAGCCCCAGCTCGGTGACCGGGGTCAGCCCGAGCACCCGGGCCCCGGCCCGGACCGCCGGGTCCCGGCCCTGCTCGGCCAGCAGCAGCCACCGCCGTACCGCCGGCGCGTACTCGTGCGCCAGCAGCCCCGCCGCCACGCCCACCGGCCCGTCCACGACCACCGGCGTGCGGCGGTACCCGGCACCGAGCACCAGCCCGGTCGCCACCGCCAGGTCGTACCCGCCGACCGCCGCCAGCAGGCTCACCGGCTCGCGGACCGAGCCGGGCGCGGCCAGGTCCCGCCGGCGCAGCCGGTACCGGGCGTCCCGGGCCGCGGCGCACCGGCGCATCCAGGCGTTGTCGTCGATCCGGCCGTCGGCGGCCACCACCGGGCCCAGCACCCTCGGCACCTCGGTACTGGTCAGCACGGCGGTCACCAGCGCCGCGGCGGCGTCCTGCCCGGGGCCGCCGGCGGCCAGGACCAGCAGCTCGCTGCCGGCGTCCACGGCCCGCTGGGCCAGCTCCCAGCCGTACCGCAGGCCGTCGGCCACCGCGCCGGCCTCGCACGCGTCGGCGGTCTCGACCGGCCCGGCCACCTCGGCCGGATCCACCACGGTCACCGCCGCGCCGGCCCGCGCGGCCAATTCGGCCAGCGCCCCCGCACCGGCGCGCAGCCGGCGCAGCCGCTCGGACCAGACCGCCTCGCCGTCGCCGGCGGCCAGCTCGCCGCCGTGCCCGCCGTACACCAGCAGCACCTGTACCGCGGCGAACGGCTCCGGCCGGGCGGTACCCAGCGCGCCCGCCGCGAGCCCGACCAGCCGGGCCAGCGAGCCGAGCCCGACCCCGGGTACGTCCAGCGCGGCCACCCGGGACAGTGCGGTGTCGGTACTGGCCTGGTCCGGTACCGGCACGGCCAGTCCCGGGCCGATCCGGACGTCGTCGGTGGCCCCGCCGCCGGCCGGTGGTCCCGCCGCCGGTACCGCCCCGGTACGCCCGGTACCGGCCCGGGCCCGGGCCGGTACCGCCGGCTTGAGCCAGCACGGCTGGCCGGCCACCACGAGCACCACCGCGTCGACGGCCTCGGCCAGCATCCGGTTCGCCGCGCCGAGGGCGTCGGTGAACGCCCGGTGCCGGGTTCCGTCGGCCGCCCCGCCCAGCCCCACCTCGGTACTGGCGAGCACCAGCCGGGCCGGCGCGGCCCGTACCGCGGCGACCAGGTCGGCCACCGGCTCCAGCGCGTCCTGGGCCGACCAGCCCGGCCCCAGCGGCCCGGCCGCCGCGGCCAGCACCCCGGCCAGCCAGCCGGCCAGGTCGGCCAGCAGCAGCGCCTCGGCCGGGTCGGCGGCGGCGATCTGCGCGGCCGGCGCGTCCGGGTCCAGTTCCCGGACCGCCGCGGTACCCGACAGCAGCGACCGCGCGTAGTCGGCGGCGCCCGAGCCGGCCCCGCCGAGGACCAGGACCGTGTGGTACCCGAGGTGTGACATGCCCGTACCCTATTTGCCGCGCACTAGGCTGGGGGCCGCACCCGGTACCGGGTGTGCCCGCACCGGGTGCGGTACGGCCCCGGGCCGGCGTGGGTGACCAGTGGAAAGAGGCGGCGATGGCGTGGTCCTGGCAGTACCGCAACGGAGAAGGCGAGCCGGTGGACGGTCCCGGTGAGTCGTTCCCCAGCCAGGCCGACGCGGAGTCCTGGATCGGGCAGGCATGGCGGGAGCTGGCCGCGGCCGGCGTGGCCACGGTGACGCTGCTGGACGACGAGCGGGCCGAGTACCGGATGAGCCTGTCCGCGGCCGGGGAGTGATGGTGGCGTACGGGCCGCCGGGGCGCGGCCGGCTGGCGCCGGGACTGCCCCGCGAGGCGTTCCGGCCCAGCCTGGTGTTCCTCGGCATCCTGGCGCTGTTCCTGGTCAGTGGCGCGATGGCCTGGTACGCCATCGGGCCGCTGCGGCTGGACATCTTCGTGTTCGTGGTCTCCGGCTGGGTCGTGTCGCTGTGCCTGCACGAGTACGCGCACGCGGTGGCCGGGTACCTGTCCGGCGACCACAGCGTCGCCGCCCGCGGGTACCTGACCCTGAACCCGGTGAAGTACACCCATCCGGTGCTGTCCATCGTGCTGCCGCTGGTGTTCCTGGTCCTCGGCGGCATCGGGCTGCCCGGCGGCGCGGTCTGGGTGGACCACGCGCACATCCGCGGCCGGGCCCGGTTCACCCTGATCAGCCTCGCCGGCCCGGGCGTCAACGTGCTGTTCACGCTGGTCCTCATGATCCCGTTCCTGCTGGGCGTGGACGTGCTGCTGCACGAGCCGTTCTGGGTCGCCTGGGCGTTCCTGGCCTTCCTCCAGCTCACCGCGAGCGTGCTGAACCTGGTACCGGTACCCGGGGTGGACGGCGGCAACGCGCTGCGGCCGTGGCTGTCCCCGCAGTGGCAGCGCGGCTTCGACCTGGTCGCCCCGTACGGGATGCTGCTGTTCCTGGCGCTGCTGTGGCAGCCGCGCATCGGTGGTGCGTTCTTCGCCCTGGTCGACACGGTCGGCGGCTGGCTGGGTCTGCCGCCGGGGCTGGCCGCCGAGGGGTACGCGGCGTTCCGGTTCTGGAGCTGACCGCGGCGGTCAGGCCGCGGCGGCCCGGTCCAGCCGGTCGGCCAGCGCGTCGTGGCCGCCGGCCCGGGCCAGTTGCGCGGCGGTACGGCCGTCGTCGGTGGCCGCCGCGGCGTCGGCACCGGCCGCGAGCAGAGCCTGTACCAGGTCGTCCTGGCCGCTGGCGGCGGCCGAGTGCAGCGCCGCGTAGCCGTGCCGCTGCCGCGCGCCGGGGTCGGCGCCGGCGGCGAGCAGCAGCCGGGCCACCTCGAGGTGCCGGCCGGCCGCCGCGCTGTGCAGCGCCTGTACCCGCATCTCGTTGTCCGCCACCGCGTGCACGTCGGCGCCGCGGCGCAGCAGCAGCGCGGTGGCGCCCGGCGCGCCGAAGAACGCGGCCAGGTGCAGCGGCGTGTACCCGTCCGGGGTACGCCCGTCGGGTGCGGCGCCGCCGTCGAGCAGGGCGGCCACCCGGTCGGTGTGGTCCAGCGCGGCCGCCTCGGCCAGGTCCAGCCCGTCGCCGGTACCGGCGAGCTGGTGCGCCAGCGCGACCTGCCCGTGGTACAGCGCGTACAGCACCGGGGTCACGCCGGTACCCGGATGGCGCGCGGTGGCCTGGTGCGGTGCCGCCCGTACCGCGGCCAGTGCGGCGGCCTCGTCCCGGGCGTCGATGGCCGCGAAGACGTCCATGATCTTCCCTTCCGACAAGAACTTAGATGGTCTAATGTTTAGGGCATCGAAGCACAGGGATCACAGGTTCCGCAACCGGAACTGGCCGACCGGTTGCACTCGGCGGCGCTGCACCTGATGCGCCAGGTGGCCGCGGTCGACGCGGTCAGCGGCCTGTCCCCGGCCCGGCTGTCCGCGCTGTCCGTGCTGGTCTACGGCGGGCCACGGACCATGTCGGCGCTGGCCCGGACCGAGCGGGTCAGCGCCGCGACGATGTCCTCCACGGTGTCCGGCCTGGCCGCCGCCGGCCTGGTGGTGCGCGGGCGTACCGGCGCGGACGCGCGTAGCGTCGAGGTGTCCGCGACCCCGGCCGGCCGGCACCTGCTGGCCCGGGCCCGGACGGCCCGGCTGGCGGTACTGCTGGACGGGCTGGCCCGGCTGACGCCCGGGGAGCGGCGGGTGCTCCAGCGCGCGGTCGGGGTCCTGGAGCGGCTGCTGCACCAGGGCAGCTGCCCGGACGGCCCGGCCGCCGGTACCGGGTGACACCGGTACCCGCCCCGGCCACGGCACCGCCCACCGGGGGGATGTCAGGTCCGCCGGGCGGCGGCGTACGGTGCGCAGGAGACCGTGATTCCGGTCACCGGCCCGGATCCGGCCCGCGCCCGCGGCGCCGCCCGGAAACTGTCGGCCCCTGGGGGCAGGGTGTCCGTACCGGGAACAGATCCGGCACGTAGAGGGGGATTGATGAGCGTACGTGACAAGGCATGGCCGACGGGGACGCCCTGCTGGGCCGACCTGATGGTCACCGACCGGGAGGCCGCCTGGGCCTTCTACCGGACCGTGCTCGGCTGGGAGATCGCCGATTCCGGCCCGGACATGGGCCACTACGGCATCGCCCGGGTCGACGGCAAGGCCGTGGCCGGGGTGGGCGAGCCGCCGCCCGGCGACGCGCCGCCGCCGGCCTGGACCACCTACCTGGCCACCGACGACCTGGACGCCACCCTGGCCGCGGTACAGGCGCACGGCGGGCAGGTCGCGGTACCGGCGATGGAGGTCGGTGACACCGGCCGGATGGCGGTCGGGGTCGACCCGACCGGTGCCGTGTTCGGCATGTGGCAGGCCAAGGACTTCGTGGGTACCGAGCGGGTCAACGAGCCCGGCGCGATGGTCTGGAACCAGAACGTGACCCGTGACCCCGATCGGTCCCGGGACTTCTACAGCGCGGTGTTCGGGCGCACCTTCACCGCGATGCCCGGCGACGTCGAGTACTGGATGATCGACGGTGACGGCCCGGGCAACACCGTCGGCGGGCTGGGCCACATCGACCCGTCCGCGCCGGAGGGTACGCCCCCGGCCTGGGAGGTGTACTTCATGGTGGCCGACGCCGACGCCGCGGCGGCCCGGACCACCGCGGCCGGCGGGAGCGTACGGTCGGCACCGGCCGATACCGCGTTCGGCCGGATGGCCGTGCTCGCCGACCCGTCCGGCGCGGTCTTCTCGATCATGCAGGACACCAGCGGTCAGATGCCCGCCTGACCGGCCCCGGGCGGGCGCCGGTACCGCCGGCGCCCACCCGGGCGGCTACGGCCGCTGGGCCGGCGACTCGGTCCGCGCCGGGTCCCGTTCGATCACCGGGTCCAGTGCCTCGTCGACGGCCTTGAGCAGGTCCGCCTCCAGCCGTACGCCGGAGGCCGTGACCGTGTCCCGCAACTGCTCCGGCCGGGTCGCCCCGACGATGGCCGAGGACACGTTGTCGTTGGCGAGCACCCACGCGACGGCGAGCTGGGCCATCGTCAGGCCGGCCTGGTCGGCCAGCGGGCGCAGCCGCTGCACCGCGGTCAGCACCTCGTCGGACAGCCAGCGGGCGATGAAGCCCGCGCCGGACTTGTCGTCGGTGGCCCGTGACCCGGCCGGCGGCGGCTGCCCGGGCAGGTACTTGCCGGTCAGCACGCCCTGCGCCATCGGCGACCACACCACCTGGCCCAGGCCCAGCTCCACGCTGGCCGGTACCACCTCGGCCTCGATGACCCGCCACAGCATCGAGTACTGCGGCTGGTTCGACACGAGCTGGATGTTCAGGTCCCGGGCCAGCGCGTACGCCTGGCGGATCTGGTCGGCGCGCCACTCCGAGACGCCGATGTAGTGCGCCTTGCCGGCCCGTACCACGTCGGCGAAGGCCGTCATGGTCTCCTCCAGCGGCGTGAAGTGGTCGTACCGGTGCGCCTGGTACAGGTCGACGTGGTCGGTACGCAGCCGCTGCAGCGAGCCGTCGATCGAGGACATGATGTGCTTGCGGGACAGGCCACGGTCGTTGCGCCCGGGCCCGGTCGGCCAGTACACCTTCGTGAAGATCTCCAGCCCGTCCCGGCGCTGGCCGGCCAGCGCCTCGCCCAGTACCGTCTCGGCCCGGGTGTTGGCGTAGACGTCGGCCGTGTCGAAGGTCGTGATGCCCAGGTCGAGGGCCGCGTGGACACAGGCGACGGCCTGCTCCTGTTCGACCTGCGAGCCGTGGGTGATCCAGTTGCCGTACGAGATCTCGCTGACCAGCAGGCCGCTTCGGCCAAGGTGTCGGAACTCCATGCCCCGACCCTACCCAGCCGGGCCGCCCGTGACGCGGGTACGGCGCCCCGGGTCGCGGTACGGCTACAGCACCGGCCGCGCGTCGGACATCAGCCGGTCGATCTCGTCGCTGACACCCATCCGGCTGGGGTGGGTCGGCTCGATGAGCAGCCGGCCGCGCCGGTCCAGCGCGCCCCAGCGCTGCCGGTGGTCGGTGAACAGGAACGCCACCGGGTGGATCACCAGCGCCGGGTGTACCGGCTCCACCAGCATCCGGCCGGCCCGGTCCACCACGCCCTTGCGGCCGCCCTGCTCCACCACGGCCAGGCCCTCGTCGGAGAACCCGTCGATGTAGCGCCCGTCGGACATCGCGGTGGAGAAGCCGTCGTACGCGAACGGGATGATCACCCGGCCGACCCCGTCCACCGCACCCCACCGGCCACCCCGGCGTACCGCGGCCATGCCCCGGCGGAACGGCCGCACGTCGTCGAAGCCGGTGGAGATCGTCACGTTGTTCGCCTTGTCGATGGCGATCCAGCCGGCGTTGCCGTCCCGGGACACCCACGCCAGGCCGTCGGAGAAGCTGCTCACCCCGACGTACCCGGCGCCGGGCGGGATCAGCGTCTGCCCCGTCTCGTCGATCAGCTCCCAGTGTGGCCGGCGCGGCGGCTGGACCCAGGCGGCGCCGTCCCGGAACGGCTGCACGTCGCCGTACCGGGCCGGTACGCAGGTCGCGCCGGTGGCGTCGATGAAGCCCCACAGGCCGGTACGCTCGTCCAGCGCCGGCGTGGGCGGCTTGCGGAGCTGCAGGATCTCCTCGCGCGAGCGTGGGTACGGCCCCCAGCCGTTCAGCGCGACCTGGCTGAACACGGCGTCCAGGGCCATCTCGGTCTGCCGGATCAGCTGCGGGTCCTCGGTGCGGCGCAGTTCCAGCGCCCGCTCGAAGTGGTTGCACGCCTCGATGTACCGGCCCTGGTCGTACGCGCACCGCCCGGCGTGCTGGTGCATGGTGGCCCGCAGCCGGTCCGGCAGTTCGGTGGAGTTGGCCAGCGCGAACAGCCGGTCGGCCTCGTCGAACTCGCCGCGCCACTGCTGGACGTGGGCCAGCCGGGCCTGGGCGATCGCAATGCGGCGCAGTTCCCCGGTGGCCTCGGCGTGGGCCAGCGCGAGCTTGCCGTCGGCCAGCGCCTTGGCCAGGTCGCCGAGGATCCGCGAGACGACCGCGCGCAGGCTCAGCAGCCGGGCCCGGGTCGGGTTGTCGGAGTAGTTGTTGAGCTTGCGGGTGAGCTGATCCCGGATGTCGCGTAGGGCCGGCTCGTCGTCGGCGACCTCGCGCAGGGTCTCCGGGTCGAAGGTCCACTCCCAGTTCGCCAGGACGTGCTCGGGGTCCGGGCCGGCCTCCTCGGCCGCGGGCACCGGCTCGACGGTGCCCGGTACGGGGCCGGCTGGTACGCCGGTCGCCGCCGGTACCGCCGACGGGACCGGCGCTGGCGGTACCGCGGCCGGCGCCGGTACCGGTACCGCCGGTACCCGTACCGCGGGTGCTTCGGTTGCCAGCGCGCCGGCCGGCGCCACGGTCGGGTACAGGTCGGAGGCGAACGGGTCGCTGGCGTTGACCGGACCGCCGGTGGCCAGTGGCATGCCGCCGGGCGGGGTCGGTGCGGTGAGCGCGTCCGGCGAGATCAGCCGTGGTCCGGAGCCGGCGTGCAGGGTCGGGTTGAACGCGGGCGGCCCGATCTGCCGGCGGTCGCGTACCCCCTGCGGGCGCTGCGGCCCCCGGCGTTCGCCGATGTCCTCCCGGCGCGGGGCGCGGGCACGGGGATGGCGCCCAGGGCCGGCCGGGTACCGGTCGTCGGGCGGTACGGGCCGCTCCGGCTCGCCCGGCCCGTACCCGCCGCGCCCGCGTTCGGGCCGCTCGACGGTGTCCCGGCGGGATTCCGCGCCGAACCAGATCTCCGCCTCGCGCCGCGGGTCCGGCTCGCGTCGGGTGTCCGGGTCGCGCCGGGTGTCCGGCTCGCGGCGCGGCTCGGTCGGCCGCCGTGGTTCGGGGTCGCGCCGCAGGTCCGGCTCGGTCGGCCGCCGTGGTTCGGGGTCGCGCCGCAGGTCCAGGTCGCGGCGCAGGTCGGCGCCGCGCCGGAAGTCGGGGTCGCGGCGCAGGTCGGCCTCCCGGCGCTCGGCCTCGCGCTGCGCATCGCCGGCCTCGCGCCGCAGGCCGGCGTCGTGTCGCGGGTCGGCCTCGCGCCGCCGGTCGGTCTCGTACCGCGCATCGCCGGCCTCGCGCCGTGGGTCGGCGTCGTGTCGCGGGTCGGCCTCGCGCCGCCGGTCGGCGTCGTGTCGTGGGTCGGCGTCGCGCCGCCGGTCGGTCTCGTACCGCGCATCGCCCGCCTCGCGCCAGGGATCGGCCTCGCGCCGGCCCGGCCCGGGCTCGCGGCGCGGGCTGTCCGCGCGCGGGGGTTCGCCCCAGCTGGGCTCGCCCTGGTGCGCCTCGGCGGTACGGCCCGGGTACCCCTGCTCGGTACCTTCCCGGTCGGGCCACCGGTCGCCACCCCGGGCCGGCCGGGGCTGGTCCGGCCCCGCAGCGGGCCACGCCTCCGGTCCGGGCCGTTGCGGGTCGCCGTGGTCGGCACCGGTACCCGCC
>Ga0209069_10000738_pt1 | contig 15657 bp, 16 predicted proteins | sample Str013_2_FD_187202 | JGI IMG/M metagenome (GOLD analysis project Ga0209069, IMG submission 187202) | Freshwater sediment microbial communities in response to fracking from Pennsylvania, USA - Straight Creek_MetaG_SC_2013 (SPAdes) (version 2) | ecosystem: Environmental > Aquatic > Freshwater >...
GCGAAGTAGTGGTCGGTGGGCTCTTCGACCCCCTCTCAAGAATCCAAGAAACAAAGATCAGGGACGGAAACTATGGAACAGCTGTCGGGAATGGACTCGGCCTTCCTTTATTTGGAGACCGCACGCACGCCGATGCATATCGGCGCCATTGCGATCTATGACCCTTCCACCGCGCCGAACGGCTTCGTCCGGTTCAAGGAGATCCTCTCCTTCATCGAAGATCGCATGCACCTGGCAAAGAGTTTTCGGCGCAAGCTCGCGAACGTTCCGCTCAACCTCGATTATCCCTATTGGGTCGACGATTCCGATTTCAATCTCGAATATCACGTGCGCCACATCGCACTGCCCCAACCGGGCGACTGGCGCCAGCTCTGCATCCAAGCGGCGCGTCTGCATTCGCGCCCGCTCGATCTGACCAAGCCGCTCTGGGAATTCACCGTCGTCGAAGGCTTGAACAAGATTCCCGGCGTGCCGAAAGGCTCTTACGCCATCATCTCCAAGATCCACCACGCCGCGATCGACGGCGTCTCCGGAGTCGACATTGCGACCGCCCTGCACAGCACGGCACCCGACTCCCCTGTGCCTGTACCTGAAAAACCGTGGGTGCCGGAGCGCACGCCGACGTCCGTCGAGCTGCTTGCCCGCGCCCAATTCAACACCGTCGCCATGCCGTTCCGCTTGGGCCGCCAAGTCGCCAGGACGCTGCCCGGCCTTGGCCGCCTCATTCAAGGCATCGCGCGCGGCACGGTTCGCGCCGGCTTCGGTGGCGTACCGCGCACGCGTTTCAACGGCTCGGTCGGACAACATCGCGTTGTCGGCGGGCGCGATTTCGATCTCGCGACCATGAAGGAAATGCGCCTGCGCATTCCAGGCGCGACGGTCAACGATGTTGTCGTCGCCATCGTCGGCGGCGCCATGCGCCGCTACCTGACCGACAAGAGCGAGCTGCCGTCGGAATCGCTCGTCGCCATGGCGCCGATCTCGGTGCGCACCGCCGGCGAACGCAACACACTCGGCAATCAGGTCTCCGCCATGACAATCCCGATCGGCACGCACATCGCCGATCCGATCGCGCGCCTCCAGTTCGTCCATGACGAAGCCGAAAACTCCAAGGCCCTCACCAAAGCCGTCGGCGCGCGCGAACTCTCCGACTATTCCAAGTTCACGCCCTCGATGCTGACCGGTCTGGCCGCACGCCTCTATGTCGGCCTCGGCCTCGCCAATCGCCTCGCGCCGATGTTCAACACGGTGATCACCAACATTCCAGGCCCCCCGATCTCGCTCTACATGAACGGCGCGCGCTTGGTCACGCAGTACGGCTTGGGCCCCGTGTTTGAAGGCATGGGCATCATCCATCCCGTCTTCAGCAATTCCGGTCGCATCACGATTTCCTTTACCTCCGACCGCACGATCATGCCGGACCCGGAGCACTACGCCGACTGCATCCAAGACTCGTTCGAGGAAATGCTCGCGGCGACGTCGCGCAAGCCCGGCGAACGCGCCGCGCCCGAGGCGAAGAAAAAGCGCTCGCGCAGGAAAAACGTAGCCCTTGCCACCGTCGACGGCGCCAAGGTCGGCGACGCCGCCGAATAGGAGAAAATCATGCCCGCGATCACCGCGAACGGGATCAAGATCGAGGTTGAGGAGACGGGGCCGAAGAACGGTCCCGCCATCCTGCTCATCATGGGCCTCGCGGCGCAGATGACGTTGTGGCCGCCGGCAATGCTCAAGGCCTTCGCCGACGCGGGCTTTCGCGTCATCCGGTTCGACAATCGCGACATCGGCCTCACGGAAAAACTGCACGGCCGCCGTGTCGTCAATCCGCTCTTTCAGATTGCCGCCAAGGCGCTCGGCGTCGGCAACCTCGCACCCTATACCCTGCACACGATGGTCGCCGACGCCATCGGCGTGCTTGATGCCTTGAAGATAGAGCACGCGCATATCGTGGGCGCTTCGATGGGCGGCATGATTGCCCAGCTGATGGCGGCAACGCATCCCAAGCGCATCCTCTCCCTGACCTCGATCATGTCGGGCACCAACAATCCGCGCCTGCCGCGGCCGCGTCGCGAAACGATTGCGCCGCTGATGGCCGGCGGGCCGCGCGGCGGTTCCAAGGACGCGATCGTCGATCGCATGGTCGCGATCTGGAACGTCATCGGCACGCCGGAATCTGGCGCCGACAAAGCCGAATTCCGCAAGACGCTCGAGGCCGCGGTCGATCGTTCGTACTATCCCGCCGGCGTCAGGCGCCAACTCGCCGCCATCATAGCCACCGGCGATCTGCGCCCGTTCATCCGAAAGATCACCGCCCCGACACTGGTCATTCACGGTTCGAAGGATCCTTTGGCCCTCGTCGAAGCCGGCATCGATTGCGCGCGCAACATTCCCGGCGCGCGCCTTGAAATCATCGACGGCATGGGTCACGACCTGCCAGCGAAATTCCTGCCGCGGATCAACGATCTGATCATTGGTCATGCCCGATCCGCGCAGGCAACCGCCGCGAGATCTGTTGCGGCATAACTTTGAGCACAGATGGAGACTGAAATGACGACTGCAAAAAAGGCGCGGCGGACGAAGGCGAAAACCAACGGCGCTGCGAAGACCGCGACGACGATCGCCGACACCAAGCTGTTTTCACGTGTACAGCACAGCTTCCGCGACGCCGGCGACGCATTGCGCGAGGTCGGCGGATTGGCCGGCAACCAGAGCCGCAAGATCGCGCTCAAGGTCATCGCCAACGCCGAAGAGAACATGACGCAAGGCTTCGAGACCCTGCGTGCGGTGCTTGAGGCCGACAATTTCGGCGAAGCGCTCAAGATTCAGCAAGGAGCGCTGCGCGAGACTTTCGAGCGCAACCTGAAGCAGATTCGCGAAGTGACCGAGATGCTGACGCAAGGCGGTCAGACCGCGTTGAAGCCGTTCGGAAAATTCGTCGCAAATTTGCGTGAGACGCCGAAGGCCGAGCGCAAGGCGGCTTAAGCCACTCGCACTTGAAATCAGCGCCCCGCCTGCGGTGACAATCGCAGCGGGGCGAACAATTTGGGGGAACGCCATGGCACGCGCCGGGGACGCCAAGACAGCGAAAGGCCGCCTTGTCGGCGGCCGCGAGATGGGGCGTGTACTGATTACCGGCGCCTCGGCGGGTATCGGCGCGGAGTTGGCGCGCGTGTTCGCCAAGCACGGCCACAAGCTCGCCCTCGTCGCCCGCAACCAAGCCAAGCTCAAGGCGCTTGCCGTTGAGCTCAAGAGCGAATTCGGTACCGACGCGATCGTGATTCCCGCCGATCTTTCGGCCGCAAAGGGCGTGACGGCGTTGGTCGCAGCACTCGACAAGCGCAAGGCCGAGATCGACATCCTGGTGAACAATGCGGGCGTACTCGAAGTCGGTCCGTTCTGCGACACGCCCACCGAAGATCTGATGAATCTCGTCAGCCTGAACGTCGCGGCCGTGACGCAACTGACGAGCCTGTTGTTGCCGCGCATGGTCGAGCGCAAATTCGGCCGTATACTGAACGTGGCATCGCTGGCGGCCTTCCAGTCGCTGCCGACCATGGCCGCTTACGCCGCCAGCAAGGCCTATGTTCTCGCCCTGACCGAGGCACTGTCTGAGGAATTGCGCGGCAGCGGCGTCACCGTCACCGCGCTTTGTCCGGGTTTGACCGATACCGACATGGTGGCCGGCGTCAAAGCGCGCTCGAGCACCGCGGCGTCGATGCCTTCGATCCTCATTTCCGATCCCAAAGACGTTGCACGCCAGGGTTATCGAGCGTTGATGGCCGGCAGGGTTATACATGTTCCGGGCCTGCCCAACCGCGTCAGCGCCGCCTGGGCGCAAGTCACGCCGCGATGGCTGACGCGTACGCTCACCGGCTTCGCCGCGCGCCGGACAGACTGGGCAAAACGCGCCTAAGCGCGAGCCGGCACACAATTTGACCGCGAGTTGCCACGCCAACGCTGCTTGCGGTAGCTGCGATTTGCGGCCGACGCTCGCTCCGCGCTCGATCGGCAAAATATTGGGGAAAAAGAGCGGCCAAAGCGCCCCCCAACCCCTTTTTCCTTCTCACGGTTGCGTTAAAGCTTGTGCACGGCCGTTGGCCGGATTCGAGCTGTCCATATTGCAGCAGTCATTTTTGGAGTTACCGATGCTCTTCTATCCGCAGGAAAAACTCGCGCTCTTTATCGACGGAGCAAATCTCTACTCGACCGCCCGGGCTTTGAATTTCGACATCGACTATAAGAAATTGCTGACGGAATTCTCCAAGAAGGGCGTGCTGGTGCGCGCCTATTACTACACCGCCCTCATCGAGGACCGCGAATACTCGCCGCTGCGCCCCCTCGTCGATTGGCTGGACTACAACGGCTACACCCTCGTCACCAAGAACGCCAAGGAATTCACCGACGCCATGGGCCGCCGCAAGATCAAGGGCAACATGGACATCGAGATTTGCGTCGACATGATGGACATGGCCGAACACGTCGATCACATCGTGCTGTTCTCCGGCGACGGCGACTTCCGCCGCTTGGTCGAAGCGGTGCAGCGCCGCGGCCGCCGCGTCAGCGTGGTTTCGACCTTGCGCACGCAGCCCGCGATGGTCGCCGACGATTTACGCCGCCAAGCCGATCACTTCATCGAGCTCGTCGAAATTCAACCGATGATCGCGCGCGAAGGCGGACCGCGCCAGCAATATCAGCAGCACGCGCAGCAAACGCTCACACCGCCGTTGCCGCAACCGGTGAGCCTCGATAGCGAGTGACACGCTCGGCGTGCGATGCCGCGTTGCTCACGGCTGCAGAGCCTCTGCGCGATTGCCCTCTCTGTCCGCGCCTTGTTGCTTATCGCCTGAGGAACCAGGCGGCCGAGCCCGCTTGGTTCAATGCCCCCGTTCCCTCATTCGGTCAGCGCGACGCTCGCCTTTTGATCGTCGGACTGGCGCCCGGCGTTTCCGGCGCCAATCGCACCGGGCGCCCTTTCACCGGAGACTTCGCCGGCGCTCTGCTCTACGGCACGCTCGCCAAATTCGGCTTCTCGCGCGGAACCTTTGCCGCACGCGCCGACGACGGGCTGACGCTCGCCGATTGCCGGATCACCAACGCGGTCCGTTGCGTGCCGCCGGAGAACAAACCGACGCCCGAAGAAGCCAGAACTTGCAACATTTTCCTGCGCGCACAAATTGAGGCGATGCGAGAGCTGCGCGTGATCGTCGCACTGGGCAGGATCGCCCACGACGCAACCTTGCGCGCCCTCGCGATGAAACCCGCGCAATTCGCCTTCGGTCACTGCGCCCATCACAAACTTCGCGATGGCTTGACGCTCATCGATAGCTATCATTGCTCGCGCTACAACACGAACACCGGCAAGCTCACGACGCCCATGTTCGAAGCGGTATTCTCTTCAGTTCGGCAGGCGATTCCATCATCGCCAAAGGAGTCTAGATGATTGACCGGACCGCAGCACTGACATTGGCCGTCCTGCTCGCCGCCTGCGGCAGCGACGAAGCCAAGACGCCGGTCGCCCCGCCGCCGAGCCTGGTGCAAACCATCGCCTACGATTGCAACGGCATCGGCCGCGTCACCGCCATCTTCTCGGGTGAAGACAAGAGTAGCGTCCAAGTGGATCTGCCCAACGGCAAGTCCCTGACGCTGCTCCTGGTGCCGTCGGCGTCCGGCGCCCACTATGCCGATGCCGCCGACGACTCGCTGTGGAGCAAGGGCAGCGAGGCAATGCTCTCGATGGCCGGCAAGACCTCGAGTTGCACGGAGGCGCCACGCCTTCATCCCTGACGCGCGCAAAGTCGATGGGCCTTACTTTTGACCCTCGTCCGAATTCCGGCCACGGTACTGCGCGATCAACGCCCGCCACGTCGCGACATCGGCAAAGTCGACCGGGCCGGTCCGTCGAACGCCCAAGCGCCTGACGACAAGCAGATAGTACAGCGTGCCCGTCGCCGCTCCGCCGAGGTGCGCGCCGTGACCAATGGGCAAGCCGCCGCCTTGGGATTGCGCGATCAATCCCACAACGTCCAATCCAACGAACGCCAACGCGCCGACGAGCGCCGGAAGCGGGATCAAACCAAACAGCAGAATGCGCGCGCGGGGGTATATGAACGCAAACAGCAGGATGACGCCGGAGATCGCTCCCGACGCGCCGAGTGCCGGTATTTCCGGCTGTCCAAGAAAAAAGGCCGATACGCCGGCGTGGCTCAACGAGCTGACGGCCGCGGCGGCCAAATAGAAGCGAAGGAACCGACCCGATCCGATTGTTTGTTCGACGATGGGCCCGAAGCTCGCCAGCACCAACATGTTTAGAAAAAAATGCAAGAACGCGATGTGCGAAAACTCCGAGGTCAAGAGCGTCCAATAGCGGCCGGCCGCCAAGGCGCTCCAACTCACCAGGAAATTGTCGATCATGTATTGGCTCTCGCCGAGGACGAGCCACAGGATGAAGACCCCCGTGTTGGCAGCCAACAGAACCGGAACGATCGGTCGCATGAGCAAACTCTATACCGGTCCAGACTTTGCCGGAGCGCCCAAGGAGCGCCAAGCCCAATAAGTAAGCGCTAGCCGTAGCGCTCTTCCTGCCACGGATCGCCTTCGTTGTGATAGCCGCGCACCTCCCAAAAGCCGGGCTTGTCGTCGCGCGCAAACTCGATGCGCTTGACCCATTTGGCGCTCTTCCAGAAATAACGGCGCGGAATGACGATCCGCACCGGCCCGCCATGCTGGCGCATAAGCGCCTCCCCTTCCCATTGATGCGCGACGATGACGTCGTCGCCGCCAAAGACCTCGAGCGTGACGTTGGTCGTGTAGGCGTCGTGTGAGTGAAAAATAACATGCCGCGCTTCGGCCTTCGGCCGAACCAGAGCGATGAGCTCTCGGCTCGTCACGCCCGTCCAGTGATTGTCGTACCGGCTCCATTGCGTGACGCAATGGATGTCCGAGACGTTTTCCGTTTGCCGCAAGGCCAGAAACTGCGCGTAGCTCAGAGCGGCGGGCGCCTCGACCAGCCCGTCGATCGTCAACCGCCAAGACTCTTTTTCGATGTCGGGCTGCACGCCGAGGTCCAGCACCGGCCAGGTCTTCACTTCTTTCTGGCCCGGCGGCAAACGCTGTGCCTGCGCAACATCGGGCGCGCCCGTCAGGAGCCGCCCATCGCGCGCCCATTTCTGTTTGATCTCGATGAGCTTGTGCTTGATCTCGCCGCCGTCGTTCTCCTCGCTCATCGCCTATCCCTTCGCGCGCAGCAGCCGGCCCTTTTCACGATTCCAATCGCGCGCTTTTTCGCTTTCGCGCTTGTCGTGAAGTTTCTTGCCTTTGGCCAGACCGAGTTCGATCTTCGCCCGGCCCTTGGGGTTGAAGTAGAGCTTGAGCGGGATCAGCGTCATCCCCTCGCGCTCGATTGCTTGCGCGAGTTTCGCGACTTCGCGCTTGTGCAGCAGCAATTTGCGCGGCCGGCGAACCTCATGATTGAAGCGGTTTCCCGCTTTGTATTCGGGGATGTAGGCGTTGACCAGAAACACTTCGCCGTCTTTCGTATGCGCGTAAGACTCGCCGATCGTCGCGTGTCCTTCGCGCAGCGCCTTCACCTCGGTGCCCATCAGCTGCACCCCGGCTTCCACCGTCGACTCGATGAAATAGTTGTGGCGCGCCTTGCGGTTCTCCGCGGCGATCTTCACCGCGGGATCTTTTTCCTTTTTTGCCATAGGCCGGGTTTATTCCTTCCAGTCCCAAATCCATTCACAAATCCCCGCGCGACCCATGCTGATCTGGTACCCGCGGCGGGCTACGGCATTCACGGAAATGATTCTCACTGGTACCGCCCCCGCTGTGGGGCGGTACCAGTGAGAATCATTTCCGCGCTCGCACAGGGCGATTGAACGTGCGAATACCTTCCGATCCAAACGAGCGCGACGTTCGAAATACGCTAGTTGGTGAGGCCCATTTGAGTCATAGCCGCGCGCACCTTGGCCTTCGAGGTTTCGCTCAACGGCGCCAACGGCAGACGGCAATCGGCCTCGCACAGCCCGAGTAAGCTCGCCGCATACTTTACCGGCGCCGGACTTGTCTCGCAGAACAAGGCTTCGTGGAGCGGCATCAGGCGGTCCTGAATCTTGCGTGCCGTGACGTAATCTCCCTTCAGCGTCGCGCTTTGCAGGTCCGCGCAAAGGCGCGGCGCTACGTTCGACGTCACCGAAATGCAACCGACGCCGCCTTGCGCATTGAAACCGATTGCCGTCGGATCCTCGCCCGATATCTGAATGAAATCGACGCCGCAGGCCAGACGCTGCTGCGTCACGCGCGCCAAATTTGCCGTCGCGTCCTTCACGCCGACGATGTTGGGCAGCTTTGCCAGCCGCGCCATGGTCTCCACCGACATCTCCACTGCCGCTCGGCCCGGAATATTATAGATAAGAATGGGTAAGCGCGTGACCGAGGCGACGGCGCGGTAGTGCAGATAGAGACCCTCTTGCGTCGGCTTGTTGTAATAAGGCGTGACCACAAGAGCGGCGTCTGCGCCAAGCTGTTCGACCGCCTGCGTCAACTCGATCGTATGCCTTGTCGAGTTGCTGCCGGTCCCGGCAATGACCGGAACCCGCCCCTTGGCGATTTTGACCGCGGTCCCGACGACAGCCAAAAACTCGTCAGGCGCGAGCGTAGGCGTCTCGCCGGTTGTGCCACAGGGCACCAACCCATGCGTGCCATCGGCAATTTGGCGCTCGACGATCTCGCCGAACGCCTTGATGTCGACTTTTCCATCGCGAAATGGCGTTATCAAAGCGGTAATCGAACCGCGAATTCGTTCAAGATTCTGGGTCATTGGCGAATCGTGTTAAAGGCCTATTAGGCCAAAAGTTAGACCTTGCTCCACAGGGGGACAAGGCGCTGATTTTACAGAAGACTTTCGGTTGGCGCGACCCAACCAAGAAGCTATGGTGCCAACCATACCCTGTTGAGTTCGGTAGCCGGGGAACGCGCGTGAAATCGACATTTGCCAGTAGTTTGCGCCGCCTCGGCGCCGTTGTTGTCCTGTTTGCCATCGCCACGGTGCCGGCACGCGCCGCCGCCGAGATGGCGCCGGTCTACGACGATGACGGAACGCGCGAAACCCGGTCGCATACGCAGTTTCTGTCGTCCAGCGATCTCGCCCTTCTGACCCAAGCCTTCGACGCCGCCGATCGCAAGGATTGGTCGCGTGCGCGCGACATCGCCTCGCGCATCTCCAATCAGGCGGCGCGCGATCTCGTCGACTGGCGCGCCTTCGTCACCAAGGACAACGGCGCCGCCTTCAGCGAGATCGACCATTTCATTGCCGGCCATCGCGATTGGCCAAATCAGAAGGCTCTGCAAGCGCGCGCCGAAGAGGCGATGCCTCAGGACATGCAGGCCGACGAAGTGATCGCCTGGTTTCAGGGCCGCGATCCGACCAGCGGCGAGGGCATGCTGAAACTCGGCGAGGCCTATTCGCGCAAGAGCCAGGAAGGCCCCGCCAAGACCTGGATCGTTCGCGCCTGGGTACAGGGCAATTTCTCTCTCGACCGCGCCTCCTATGTTGTCACGCGCTACGCCTCGTCTCTCGCCGCCGCCGATCATCAGGCTCGCATTTCGCGGCTGATCTGGCAGGACGAATTCGCTCAAGCCCAGGCGATGACGAACCAGGTCGATGCGTCGTGGGTTGCGCTAATGAACGCGCGCATCAAGCTGCGCCAGAACGCACGCGACGCGGACGCCGCCTTTCAGCGCGTCACCGGGGCGCTGGCGAACGACGCAGGTTTGCTCTTCGATCGTGCGCGCTGGTTGCGCAAACGCGACCGTGAGGTCGAGGCCCGCCCGTTGCTCGTTCGTGCCTCCGCAACGCTAGGCGGCTCGCCGCCCGACGTCGAAGATTGGTGGAACGAGCGCAACTATGAAGCCCGCGCCGCGCTTGACGCGGGCGACACCCAGCAGGCCTATCTGCTCGCCGCCGGGCACAATCTGACGAAGGACGCCGGCGTCCCCTATGCCGAGGCGGAATTTCTCGCCGGCTGGATCGCCCTTCGCTATGTCAACAAACCCGACGCCGCCTTCGATCATTTCACGCGGTTGCGCGAAGGCGTGACTGCGCCGATCAGCGTGGCCCGTGCGCACTATTGGGCCGCCCGCGCCGCCGAAAAGGCCGGCCGCACCGCCGAAGCGACGCGCCAATACGGCTTGGCCTCGGCCTATCCGATGACATACTACGGCCAGCTCGCCGCGGTTGCCGTAAATCCGAAGGCAAAGCTCGACCTGCCCGTCGCGCACGCGGCCGTACCGGCCACCAAGCAAGCGTTTATGAATCAGGGCGTCATCCAGGCGATGGAAGCGCTCGCCGACCTCGGCTCCCAAGGTTTGCTGCGCACGTTTGCCATTGCCCTCGCCGATCGCTTCGACGATCGCGATCAATACACGCTGCTCTCCGGTTTCCTGCACCAATTCAACCAGCCGGCACTTTCGCTGCGCGTCGCCAAGCGCGGCCTGCAGAAGAACCTGCCGGTCTATGACATCGCCTACCCGACGACGAGCTTGCCGCCTTATCGCGGCGACGGCTCGCCGCCGGAAAGCGCGCTGGTGCTCGGCTTGACGCGCCAAGAGAGTGAGTTCGATCCGCAGGCCGCCTCGGGAGCGGGCGCGCGAGGCTTGATGCAGCTCATGCCGGCGACCGCCAAGCTCGTCGCCCATCAGCACGGCCTCAGCTACTCCAACAAGAACGACCTCTTTACGCCGTCGACCAACATGCAGCTCGGGATGGCGCACTTCGCCGATCTGTTGCAGAGCTTCGCCGGCTCTTATGTGCTTGCGATCGCCTCTTACAATGCCGGCGCCGGCCGCATCAATCAGTGGATCAGTCAAAACGGCGATCCGCGCGCTTCGGCCGATGACATGGTCGATTGGATCGAGCGCATTCCGTTCAACGAAACGCGCAACTATGTTCAGCGGGTGCTCGAGAACACCCAGGTCTATCGCAATATCCTCGCCGGTCGCGATGTTCAGATCGCGCTGGCAAGCGATCTCCGGCGCGGCGCCTACGCCGCCGTCGCCTCCACAGCCGCTCAATTCTCCTCATCGCCCGAAGCCGCGGTGACGCCGGCTGCTGAGCCCGGCGCCGCTCCGGCTGCATCGGCACCGCCGATGACGCCGCCGCTGCCCACCACCAGCGCCGACGCCCAACCGCAGTTCGCGTCCGTGGTGTCGAGCACGCCGGTTGTCGACGATCCGCCCGAGAAATCCGGCAAGCACGCGAAGCCGGCGAAGGGCCACAAATCGAAGCATCATGGCGCACGTGCCAGAGGGCACCATCACAATGCCATCGCCTCGAACGGCGCGCGCCGATGCAAGACCCCGGGGTCGCGTTCTTGCCGCCGCCATTCCTAGGGCTCTGATCGAACCCGATGCCGGAGCCGGCCGAGCGCGTTAGCGGTACCGCGCAAAGATCAATGCCAACAGTCCGAGCAGAAAAAGGACCGCGCCGCGGAAAGCCCAAGTGAGGTGGTTGGCCATCGAGCCGAGCGGCACGACGCCTATCCCTTGCAAGATCCACCAAGCGCCAAGACACATCGCGACGACGCTCAGAACCGTCAGCGTCAGCTTAATTCGGCCGCGCATGTCATCTTCGCGTTTCGTCTGCGCACCGGCGGCCCCGCCGGGCGAAAGCGAACTTGACGCAAGGGTCGCGTGGACTTTCGGATCCGGCGTTGCCTCTTTACGGCCGGTGAGCGAACCCAGAAACGTCAAGGTGTTCAGCGCCAGCGGCAACGCGATGGCAAGGCCCCAGAGCCCCGCAATCGAAGCCGCAAAAGTCGGCGAGTTCTGTTGAAGGGCGAGCGGCAGCAAGAATTCATAGCCCGCCCCGGCAACAATCGCCAAAACGAGCGCCGCGCTCGACCACGCCATCCACTCCCCCAATGTTCTGGGTGCACGCACCACGGCCTCCTCGTCTCCAGTTCGCTCCGACACGTGCGGTTGCACCAAGTTAGCGCGACCGACATTTGCTCGACCATACGAGTTGGTATGAACAACACAACAAACACCGCGGCCGGCCGTCTTATTGTCGCCAAGAACCAACGACGCAGTCGCCGTGACTGCCCGTTCGGTGACCTGCCGGAGTCTCAAGCGAGGATCACATGGCACAGGCCCGCCAGATGTTGAACAAGGTCCCGGAGGCGACGACCTCCAGCTGGCCCACCAAAACCCTGTGCACACACAAAGGCGGACGAAATTCCGGTCGCCGCCGGCGATTGATTTTCTGTGGTGGAGCTAGCCGTTATCCAGCAGCATTCGGCCGTCTCATCGCGGCAAGGCACCACTGAGCTAAGCCTTCCACGGACGAGACCTCATCGGCGGCGACTGTGGGTAGGCCCAAGCGGATAGCATCGCGCTTGATCAGGCGGTCGAACCGAAGGGTGCGTTCGACGAATTTATCAATCAACGTCTTCCCGGTCCGATCGGCGTCGGCGTACCGGCTCTCGGCATGAATGCGCGCTTCGAGAAGGTGGTTGTCGCCTGTGATCCAGACGGCCGAGAGACCTTCGCTGCGCAGCGAAACCACGTTGGCGGGCATCAAGGCTGAACCTTCCAAAACCAGACGCGGCTTGGTGGCGTCCTCGCAGTGCTCCCGCACCAAACTCTCAATGACAAGCCACAAAGACCGGTAGTGCTCAATGACGGAGGCGATGAGCTCGTCGCCGCTGAGACTTAGATAATGCTCCACAACGTGAGGCGGCACAGTGCCCGGGGGCGCGATCCAAGGGCGACCGGGGTGCTTGGCCAGGTGGTCCGTCGACTTGTGCATCCAACCATCTTCTTCAGCCAGAAAGCGGGCGACAGTGGTTTTGCCCGCGTGCGATGTTCCCCCAATGAGAATGACGCGTTTCTGTTTTTCCAAAGCGCGTCACCATCTCGTCCAACCCGCGTAGAATTAGCGCTAACCAAGCGCCCGCTAATGCAGCGTCGCTTGCGGATCGCGGCCACCGAGCATCATCTGCAAGCGCGCCAGCGCGTCGCCTTCCCCGAAGCAGCGTGCCAGCGCCTTTGGCCCGAGTGCGCTCGCAGCCTCCACGCCCCCTTCGGCCGCCGCGCGTAGCATTCGTTTTGTCTCGACGACCGCGATCGGCGACAGCGCCGAAAAATGCAGCGCCAATTGCTCGAGCGCCGATATGAAGTCCTTGGGCGACGTGACGTTCGAGACCAGGCCGAGCATGAACGCGCGCTCGGCCGTGACCATACCGCCCGTCAGCGCCAGCGCCGCCGCGGAGCCCACGCCGCACAAGCGCTGCAGCCGGCCCAGCGCCGCCCCGCTCGACACCATGCCGATATTGATGCCGGGCAAGCCGAAGCGGGCGTCGCCGCGCGCCAGGCGCACATCGGCATGCATCGCCAGTTCGAAGCCTGCGCCCAGGCACGCGCCTTTGATCGCAGCCACGACCGGCACGTCGATCGCACTCACGGCCCGGTAGACTTGGCGCACCTTTTCTCCCAGCGCTTCGGCCTCGGCCGGTGTGTAGGTGGCGATTTCGGCGACATCGGTTCCGACCGAAAAGGCGTCGTCGCCGACGCTGGTGAGTACGATGACGCGCACGGTGGCGTCCGTCGCCGCCGCCTCGAACGCCTCGATCAAAGCGTCGCGCGTCTCGTTGTTGATGGCGTTGTTCGCGTCGGGCCGGTTGATGGCGAGCGTCAACAAGCCGCCGTTGCGCTCGGCCAGCAAACAGTCTTGCTCGCCTTTTCTGCCTTGCTTGCTCATTGGCCGTTGTACTCCGCCGCGATCCGCATGGCTGCGGCCGCGGCCGGAATCTAGGCGCAAGAACGGCGCGGCGGCAAGATTGCCGATCCGCACCGAAATCCGCCGTCCAATGCGATGATTAGTGCGCCGTCTCTTGCAGCCACAGGCGCGCCAGGCGCTGCGCTTCGGCGATCTCGTTGGCGCCCATCTGCTGGGCGAGTTCGGCCCGCCACAACCGCGCTTCAACGACGCCCTTCATGGCCGCCAAATTGAAATATTTGTGAGCCTTGACGAGATCGAGCTCGACACCCTGCCCCGTCGAATAGCACAAGCCCAATTGATAGAGCGCGTTCGGCTTGCCCGCGCGCGCGTCGCTTTCGAAATCGGCGACGGCATCCACATCGATAACCGCCATGGCCTCATCCTCCATCTTGTGCCGCGCGTTGTTTCTTGCGCGCATCGAATGGAGGTGAATTTGAGAGAGTCTCGCTGAATGCCGGGTTAATGGAGGTGATGGGCTTTGCTTAACAAAGCGCGCGTTTTATCAGTTAAACGGCGGATGAATACAGTAGAAGAAATGTCGCAAAACCAAGCGCCGACGGGTTAACGCTGCGATGCCCGTCACATTAACGACGCCCTCCGGCGATGCTGAATCGGGATAAAAATTTCTGCAAGGAGCGCGGCGCTTCAAGAAAATATGATCGCCGGCTGAACGGTCGTCGAACGGGGCGGCGGAGGCAGCGTTGAATCCTGTTGTCGCCTCCACCGATCATGTCGGCTCAACTGCGGCCTTCGCCGGCTCCCACTCTGGGTACGGGCTGTGCCGCAGCTTTGCCTTGATCGAAAGGTTCGAACTACCTCTTCTTCGTCTTGCGCGCCGCCTTCGGCTTCGCTGCGGCTTTCGAACGTGTCGGCTTCTTCGCAGTCTTCTTCTTACGAGCTGTCATCGGCATGAGAGAGTAACTCCTCAGTGACATGCGGGAAACGCACCCCGCGTTTCCGAACACACACATCATGAGCAACTCATAGATGAGTCGCAACTCGCGGTAACCAGCGATAGTGGTACCGGAAAGACACGCAACCCGGAAACGCAATGATACCGTGCGATTCCGATGCTCATCCGTACACGGAATAAATAGATATCACCGCCTGCTCGCCGCACTTACGCGCTGTCGATCTGCGCGAATCGGCCGAATCGGGAGAATCACTCGCCGAGCCCGAGCTTGGCTTTGAGCATCGCGTTGACCGCCTGCGGATTGGCCTTGCCGCCGGTCGCTTGCATCACTTGACCGACGAACCAACCGACGAGCGCGGGCTTTACTTTCGCCTGCTCGACCTTCGCCGGGTTCGCCGCGATCACCGCGTCCACGGCTTTTTCGATTGCACCGCTGTCGGTGACCTGCCGCAACCCGCGCTGCTCGACGATCTCCCTTGGGTCGCCGCCTTCGCTCCAGGCAATTTCGAAAACATCCTTTGCGATCTTGCCCGAGATCGTTCCGTCGCCGATCATCGAGACGATCGCGCCGTTCGCCGCCGCCGAAACCGGGCTCTGAGTAATCGACAAGCCTTCTTTGTTCAAGCGGCCGAAGAGTTCGTTGACCACCCAATTCGCCGCCAGCTTGCCGTCGCGCCCCTTCGCCACGTCCTCGAAGAAAGTGGCGCTTTCGCGCTCGGCGACCAAGACGCCGGCGTCGTAGGCGTTCAGGCCGTATTCGCGCATAAAGCGCGCCTTCTTGTCGTCGGGAAGTTCCGGCAACGTGCTCTTGATCTCCGCCACCCAGCGCTCGTCGAGCTCCAGCGGCAGCAAGTCCGGATCGGGGAAATAGCGATAGTCGTGCGCCTCTTCCTTCGAGCGCATCGACCGCGTCTCGCCTTTTTTGGAATCGTAGAGCCGCGTCTCCTGCCTGATCGTGCCGCCGCCTTCG